>Ga0183260_10002666_pt1 | contig 14647 bp, 11 predicted proteins | sample AntDrymUQ4972206_2_FD_129768 | JGI IMG/M metagenome (GOLD analysis project Ga0183260, IMG submission 129768) | Polar desert sand microbial communities from Dry Valleys, Antarctica - metaG UQ497 (22.06) (version 2) (version 2) | ecosystem: Environmental > Terrestrial > Soil > Desert | place... | reverse complement strand
TCTCGGTATAAGGCGATGGCAGCGGCAGCCACCGTTGAACCTCTCTGTCGGAACACGCCGCCGCAATCGAAGCGGCGTCACCTGCACGCCACTTCCGCAATGTCACGGTGCCTGCGAACAGCTCGTCAGGGGGATGGAGCGACCATTCGGCCGGCCGGTCCAGCCAAACCACATGGGTCAGGGTAGATCCATCGACGTCGTTAGCGTGTGCATGACCAGTCGGTTCATAGCCAAGCTCGTGGAGGTCGGCGGCAAGGCCGCCCGGTGGCCGATCGTCTGAGCCCGAATACCGACAGACGATGAGCCGGCCGTCTGAGGTAAGGACGTCTCGCAGCAGCCTGTCGATCAACTCGGCGCGCCGGTAGCTCGGAACGTATTCGAGCTCCATCCTCACGAAGTCGAATCTCCTCGGAGCCCGCCAATCGAGGATGTTGCCCAAGTAGAACCGCTCGGACCACTGCGGAAGGCGCTTCCTCGCCACAGACAGTAACCGGGCCGACAGGTCGAGCCCAAACGGCTCAGTCTTAAAATTGCGGGCTCGGGTCCATTCGACGACCGATTCGATCAAGAGCCCATTCGCACACCCCACGTCAAGGAACGAGCCGTCGCGGTGGATCACCTCTGCGATCACGCGCCGAGCGCGTTCCCAGCGCGCCTCGTCGCCGGAAAACCCCGATTGCACGCGTACGTCAGACGAGCTCAGATAGGCGTCCTCGAAGGACTTTCGGACATCGTCGAAGAACTTTGACTCATCGATCATTGGCATCAGGTTCGCACGCACCATGCCGAGTGAATGCTGAGGCGTATTTCTCAAACCTCCCACCACGCGACAGGGGTTTAGTCGGCGAAAGCCGCCTCCATCAATTCCTCCTGCTCCTGCTTGTGGATCGCCATGCTTCCGGTTGCCGGGCTGGCGCTCTCGGCCCGTCCGGCGTGACCAAGCTCCAGGCGGTCGGGGAGCTGCCCCCGGCCCATCAGGTTCTTGAAGACGAAGTCCCACGCGCCCATGTTGACCGGCTCTTCTTGCACCCATCGCACCTGCGACGCGTTTGGATAGCGGGCGAATATCTCACTGAGCTGATCATCCGGAAACGGATAGAGCTGTTCCAGGCGCACGATTGCGGCGGGCGCACGCCGCTGGTTGCGTTGTTCGGCGAGCTCATAGGCAACCTTGCCGGAGCACATGAGGACGAGCCGGACTTCTTTCGGGTCTTTGACCTGTGGATCGTCGAGCGTCTCTTTGAAATGACCCTTTATGAACTCCTCGGTCTTGCTCCTCGCCAGCGGATTGCGGAGCAGGGACTTCGGCGTCATCAAGATCAGCGGCTTCGAAACCGGGCGGTGCATCTGCCGGCGGAGGACGTGAAAGTACTGAGCGGCTGTAGTCGGCTGTGACACCTGGATGCTGTCTTCCGCCGCCAGAGTCAGAAACCGTTCCAGCCGTGCGCTCGAGTGCTCTGGCCCCTGGCCCTCGTATCCGTGCGGGAGCAGCAGGACCAAACGGCTCCTCTGGTCCCACTTGTCCTCGCCGGCAACGATGAACTGGTCTACGATCACCTGTCCGCCGTTCACGAAGTCACCGAATTGCCCCTCCCAGCACACCAGGGCATCGCCATTGGTGATCGAGTAGCCATACTCAAAGCCCAGTGCCGCAAACTCGGAAAGGAGGCTGTCGTGCACCCTGAAAACACCCTGGCCCTCTTCGACGTGATTGAGTGGCACATACTCCTCGCCGGTTCGGTAGTCGACCAAAACCGAATGGCGCTGGCTGAAAGTGCCGCGCCTCGAATCTTGTCCCGCAAGCCGGACGGGCGTCCCTTCGCACAGCAAGGTCCCGAAAGCCAGTGCTTCTCCTGCCGACCAGTCGAGTGCGCCATCCTCGAGCAGCGTGCGCCGCTTCTCGATTTGTTTCCTGAGCTTCGGATGTAGTTCGAAATCCTCCGGCCAGGTGGTGGCCGCTTCATGAACTCGGTTGAGACGCTCGCGTGACACACCGGTCTCGGTCGGCGGAAGCACTCCCACCGGCGTCGGCGGAGAAGCAGCCCGCACATCGGCAGTTGCAATATTGTCCCTCGTGGCATCGAAGGCTTGTTGCAGCCGCGCCTTGAAGTCCTCCAGTGATTTCTCGGCCTCCTCCACGGTCATCTCACCGCGATTCATCAGGTACTCCGTGTAGAGCTTGCGGACGGAGCGCCGAGCCTCGATTTTTGCGTACATGACCGGCTGGGTGAAGGCCGGCTCGTCCCCTTCGTTATGCCCGTGGCGCCTGTAACAGACAAGGTCGATCACGATGTCTTTCTTGAACTCGCGACGGTAGGCGAACGCCAGCCGCATGATCCGAACACATTCCTCCGGATCATCCCCGTTGACATGCAGGATCGGGGACTGAACCATCTTGGCGATATCGGTCGCATACATCGAGGTTCGGCCGAGATGCGGGGCGGTGGTGAAACCTATGAGGTTGTTGACGACCACGTGGACCGTCCCACCCGTGCGATAGCCGGGCAGGCCCGCGAGGTTCAGTGTCTCGGCTACGACTCCCTGACCTGCGAAGGCGGCGTCACCGTGAAGAAGCAGCGGCAGGATTCGATCCTGGCCATCGTCGCCGAGGAGGTCCTGGCTGGCGCGAACCATGCCCTCTACCACGGGATCGACCGCTTCGAGGTGGGAGCGGTTCGACGCGAGCACGATGGCAATGTCGTTACCGGCTCGCGAGGTGAACCTGCCGGTCATGCCGAGGTGGTACTTTACGTCGCCGGATCCCTGAACGCTTTCGGGATCGACGCTGCCCTCGAACTCTTTGAACGTCTCCGCCAGTGACTTTCCAACGATGTTGGTCAGAACGTTCAGGCGGCCCCTGTGCGAGTGCCCCATGACTATTTCAATCATTCCGTTGTCCGCCGCCTCTTCACACAGAGCATCGAGCATGGGAATCAGGCTCTCTGCGCCCTCCAGAGAGAACCGCTTCTGTCCGGTGTACTTCGAGTGCAGGAAGCGTTCGAATGACTCGGCCGCGCTGAGCCGGTCGAGTATGTACTTCTTCTCCTCTATTGAGGGCTTCGCGGGAGGCGACTCGACTCGATGCTGAATCCATCGCTTCTCCTCAGGATCAGAGATATGCATGTACTCGACCCCGACGCGTCTGCTGTAAGCGTCTTGCAGAGTGTCGATGATCTTTCTGAGCTGCTGCTTGCGCGGGCCGGGAATGCCTTCGAACACGAACTCGCGATCCAGGTCCCACAGGGTGAGGCCATAGTGCGAGAAGTCAAGCTCGGGATGGTGCAGCAGCTCGAAGCCCAGAGGGTTCAGCTTGGCGAGCAAGTGACCCCGAACTCGGTACATGTTGATGAGTTGTATGACCCTGGATTGCTTCTCGAGCGCTTCATCGTCGTCGAACGTCGAGCGGTCAATGCTCCATCGCGCCGGCTCGTAGGGAACTTCCAGCGCAGCGAAGATCTCGTCGTAGAAACGATGCCCCCCGAGCAGGAGGTCATGGATGTAAGCGAGGAACTGTCCCGATTCCGCCCCTTGGATCACCCGATGGTCATAGGTGCTGGTTAGCGTCAGCACCTTGCTGATACCGATGCGAGCAAGGGTACGCGGGTCCGTGGCCTCATATTCGTTGGGGAAAGCGATCGCCCCTGCACCGACAATCAATCCCTGCTCGGGCATCAGGCGTGGAACGGAAAGAGTCGTCCCAACCGTCCCGGGATTCGTCAGCGTGACCGTGGTATTGGAGAAATCGTCGGGTGCCAGCTTGTTGTCGCGGACTCTGCGGACGAGGTCTTCGTAACTGGCGACGAAGTCGGCAAAGTCCAGACCGTCCGCGTCCTTGATATTCGGCACATACAGGACCCGATTGCCTTCGGCACGTTCGATATCGATTGCAAGCCCGAAGTTGATGCGCTTGTGCTGTACGGCATGCGGTTTGTTGTTGATCGACGAATAGCTCGTCCTCATCGCAGGGCGTGCCTCTAGAGCCTTGAGAATCGCCCAGCCGATGATGTGCGTAAAGGAGATCTTGCTTATCTTTCCGTCGACAAGGGAACGGTTGATGACCCGGCGATTCTCCTCGAGAAGCTTCGCCGGGATCGAGCGAACCGACGTCGCCGTCGGGATCGCAAGTGAGGCCTCCATGTTCTCGGCGATGCGCGCGGACACTCCCCTCAAAGGGGTAGCGTCTTCGGGCACCTCCTCGGGCTCAGTCGAGGCGACAGGATCCTCGACGGCTTCACGAACTGGGACCGAGAGCGGCTCAGATCCGTCCTGCTCGGGCTCGCGGGTGGGATTTCTTGCTGCCCGGGCACCCGGCCGTCCCGAACGCCTGGGTTCATAGTCGGTGAAAAACTCCTGCCACGACTCGCCCACCGCCTTGGGATTCTCCTGGTAGCGGCGATACATCTCATCAACGAGCCACTCGTTGGGACCGAATTCTTCTCGTTGGATTTCCTCTGCCACCGGCTTTCCTTTGGGGTTGTGGCTCACGAGCTCGTTTCTCCTCGTCGAGACCATCTCGGGCGTGACCTTCCGCAAAGCCTAAATGTCACTCCGACACTGTGGCGACGAGCGGTCGCCGGAACACTATGCGTGGGTTGCTTATCCACCGCCCCGGGGGCCGAATCCCCCTTCGGCGAGAAACTCAAGCGGAGTCACCCCGTCGGCCGGCTCCGATACCCATGCCCTCCCCTGCAACCCCGTCAACGCCCCGTAACCGCTGAGTATCTCGGCGGCAGCGTCCTCGGCGCGCCCTTCGAGCACGAGATTGACCGTGCAGCCCCCGAAACCGCCCCCAGTCAGGCGGGCCGCGACGACCCCGTCCGTTTCCCGGGCCACCTTGACGAGCGAGTCGACCTCGGGCGTGGAAGCTTCGAAGTCCTGGGCAAAGCTCCGATGAGAATCGTCGAAGAGACGACCCAGTCTCTCGAAATCGGCGGTGCGCAAGGCGGCGACCGTAGTCTTCACCCTCTCATTCTCGCCGATGACGTGGCGGGCGCGCCGGTAGACCAGGTCGCCCATGCGCCCGAGATGGGATTCGAGCAGCTCGTCGTCGGCATCGCGCAGTGAGGCCACTCCCAGGGCAGTGGCCGCCGCCTCACACTGCTTGCGGCGTTCGTTGTAGCCGCTTTCGGCCAGCCCCCGTTGAACCGCCGAGTCGATCACGACGACCCTCAGGCCGGCGGGCACCTCCACCGCCTCCACGGAGACGTCCCGGCAGTCGATCAGGAGGGCGTGACCCGACCGACCGGCGGCCGAAGCCAGTTGATCCATGATTCCCGACTGGACCCCGACGTAGGCGTTCTCGGCCCGCCGGCAGATCTTGGCCATCCGGACTGGTTCCAGGGGCTCGGCGACCAACGCCGAGGCGATCGCCACCTCGAGCGCCGCAGACGACGAGAGTCCGGCCCCCACCGGTAGCTCCGAGACAACCACGCCCGAGAATCCGGTGAGCTCGACCCCCTCATCGAGCAGAGAGCGCACAACGGCAGTGGCATAGCGACCCCATCCCTTGTCCGGCCCCTCACCCGTGCTGAGGTCCACGCTTGCCACGCCAGATTGATCGAGCGAGGAGAGACGGAGGCTTCCAGGGGAGCGACGACCGGCGATGTAGAGGGCGAGCCCGAGTGCCACCGGCAGCACGAAGCCATCGTTGTAGTCGGTGTGCTCGCCGATTAGATTGGCCCGCCCCGGGGCCCTCCACGCCAGATCCGATCCGGGCGGCGCCGACCTGCGAAGTCGATCTGCGATCCCGGCCGCTACCGCGCCTGTGTTGCTCACCGGCCGACACTACCCCGCCGCCCCGGGGGTTTCGGGGGTGTCCTGGATGAGGGCGGAGGAATGTTCGCTGACGGCACTTGTTGCATCCTAGAGATCCCCGCTACCCCTTCCTTAGGAGCTCATTGTCTTTCTGGCCGACAAAACACGCGTCTGAAACCGGTCATCCCAGAGAGCCCCTGGTCACGCGGCTGTTCCTGCTGGTCCAGGGCGCGACCTTCGCTTACTTTGTGGCCATCGGCGCACTCATCCCGATCCTTCCCCGCTTCACCAAAGGACCTCTGGGCGGAGGCGACGTGGCGGTGGGCCTGTCGATAGGCTCTTTCGCCTTGTCGGCGGTCTTGCTGCGCCCATTCGTGGGACGCATAGGTGACCGTCGCGGCCGCCGCATCCTCATGGTCGCAGGGGCCGGCGCGGTTGCAGTCTCGACGGGGTTCTACCTCGTGGCATCGTCGCTGCCCATACTTCTGCTCCTGCGGGTCATCAGCGGGGCCGGGGAGGCTGGCTTCTACGTGGGGGCCGCCACGATAATCAACGACATCGCCCCGGATGAGCGCAGAGGCGAAGCCCTCAGCTTCTTCTCGCTCGCTCTGTTCGCCGGGATTGCTGTGGGTCCGGCTCTGGGCGAGCTCGTCCTGGGCGCTGGGGGCTTCGAGGCCGTCTGGGTGGTTTCGGCTTTGGCGTCCGGGCTGGCGGCGGTGCTCGGCACCAGAGTCTCGGAGACCCGGCCCCCGATCGATCCCGACGCCAAAGCTCCTCCGCTCATTCATCCTGCGGGACTGATTCCCGGGGCGATCCTGGGCTCGATCATCTGCGGGTTGGCCGGCTTCGACTCGTTCGTCCCGCTCTACGCACTGCAGCTGGGGCTGTCCGGCTCGGGGGCCATCTTCCTGATGTTCTCCGGGATAGTGCTGGCGATAAGGAGCGTCGGGGCACGTCTTCCCGACCGTCTCGGGCACCACAACGTGGCCCGGGTTGGGCTTGTTGCGACCGCCGCCGGTCTGCTACTGATAAGCGCTTGGGGAACAACCGCAGGCCTCTTCACCGGAACCGCGATCTTCGCCATAGGGCATGCGCTCTCGTTCCCGGCATTGATGACCCTGGCGGTCAGCTCTGCGCCCGCAGCCGAGCGCGGGGCCGTCATCGGGACGTTCACCGCCTGGTTCGACCTTGCCTTCGGCTCCGGCGCAATCGGGCTCGGTGTGGTGGCCAGCACATTCGGTTACCGCGGAAGCTTTGCCTCCGCGAGCTTCATCGCGACGGCCGGGTTCGTGTTGCTCTTGTTCTACGGCCGTCGACAGGCAACGGCCGCCGCCGCGGAAGAGGATTCGGCTGAGGTGCCTCAGGCGGCTTCAGCAACTCACTAACCGAGCAAACCTTCACTACTCGACCGCGTTGGTGAGGCTCCCAAGCCCTTCGACCTCGATCGTCACTGTGTCTCCCGGCTGGAGGTAGGTGTTGCTCGCCATTCCAACGCCCGCCGGCGTCCCGGTTGCGATGACGTCACCGGGCTCGAGTGGGAAAGCCTTCGAGCAGAAGGACACAAGCGTCGGAACTTTGTGGATCATCAGAGAGGTGTTCGAGTCCTGACGCACATCGCCGTTTACGATGCTCCTGATGGTGAGGGCGTTGGGGTCCCCGACCTGATCGGGGGTTACCACATAGGGACCGAACGGCCCGAAAGTGTCGTAGCTCTTGGCTCGGAGCCACTGGCCATCTGACTTCTGGATCGCCCGCTCGGAGACATCGTTGAAGCATGCATAGCCTCCGACGACCTGGAGTGCCTCGTCTTCCGACAGATCCTTGGCAGCGCGCCCTATGACGATGGCAAGCTCGGCTTCATAGTCCACCTTGGAAGCGCCCTCGGGAATCCGAATCGGCGCGCCCGGTCCGACCACCGAGGTGGCCAGCTTGCCGAACAGAAGGGGTTTCGATGGTTCCTCCTGTCCGGTTTCCTTGGCATGATCGACATAGTTCAGCCCCACGCCGATGATCTTTGGAGGACGGCTGATCGGCGCGCCGAGAGTCGCACCGTCGGCCGGGATGACATCGGCGATTGGATCAGCCGGAGCTCGGCAGAGATGATCGGTCAGCCGCCCGGGGAGGGGGAAGAGGCCGTCGTCTTCGACTCGCACGGGACGACCATCGATCAACGTCGCTAGGCGCATGGCTCACACTCCATAAGAGATTGTTGGACGAAGGCTCACTTTGATCATGAGCGTGACTCGAGGAGAGTGCAAATGGAATTGGCTTTGGTACTTGGTGCTGCGACACTGGGCGGCCTCCTGGCGCAGCAACTTGGGATGCCTGGGGGCCTAATCTTCGGGTCGATGATCGGCGCCGCCGCCGTGACCCTGTGGCGGGGAGGCGGCGTGCGCATCCCGGCCTACCTGGAAAGCGGAGCCTTCATCGTAATCGGCGCGGCAATCGGGGTCCTGGTCACGCGCGGTTCGATTGCAGCGATGCGCCCGGTCATCATCCCGGCTGTGCTCTCGGCGCTTCTCATCATCCTCGCCGGAGTGGCGATCGCCTATCTGCTCAGGGTGATGGGCATCGCACCGCCCGACGACGTGCTGGCGACTTCCCCCGGAGCACTGAGCGCCATCTCCGCCCTGGCAATCGAACGGGGTGTGGGGGCCGTCGAGGTGTCGCTGTTCCACCTCGTCCGGGTGGTGCTGGTGATCTTGTCGCTCCCGGCCCTGGCCTCCTGCTCGATGGGACGACGGGTTGAGAGTCTTCGGCTGTTACGCTCTCGGGGGCACATGGCGGCCGTAGCTCAGTAGGTAGAGCACCCGGTTGTGGTCCGGGATGTCGCCGGTTCGAGTCCGGTCGGTCGCCCTCAGTGGGCGTACCCCATGAGCTCCTCCGAGCTTGGCGGATCAACTGCCCAACCGGAGTTGATCCCCAAGCCTCCGGGTTGTCCCGTGGGCCGGGGGGCCGAGGCATGTAGACTCGCCAACGGGTCGCTAGCTCAACTGGCAGAGCAACGGACTCTTAATCCGTAGGTTCAGGGTTCGAGTCCCTGGCGACCCACCCGTTGACCTGCACAAACACCTCCAAAGCAAAGGCCCCCGAGTGTTTCCGGGGGCCGAAGTACAACAGAAGTACAACTCCACAGCTTTCTACAAGTCGAGTGCCTCGCCTAAGGCGGTTGCGGCCTGGGCCGCGCCCTCGTCCCAGTTTTCGGTATACACATCAAGCGTGAATGCCACCGAGGAGTGCCCGAGCAGCGCAGAGACGGTGTGCGGGTGGACACCGTTGCGCGCCAGCTGGGTGGCGACGGCATGTCGGAGATCATGGAGGCGGGTGCTCGGATCCAGGCCCGCGGACAACGCAATGCGCTTGAAGCTCTTGGTGAAAGAGTCTGGGTCAATCGGCTGGCCGTCGCCGCGTTCGCACACAAGGTCAAGGTCGGTCCACGCACCCCCCAGTGCGAGACGCTGTTCCATCTGCTGCTTGCGGTGAGCCCGAAGCCGCTCGACCACCACCGGCAGGAGTTGCACCGTGCGGCGCGCCCTTTCGCTTTTGAGCCCAGTGAAGTCCAGTGCCCGCCCGTTCTCTGTGGTCAGCCATTGAAGCCCGCGGGTGACTCTCAACTTAGAGGCCTTGATGTCGATATCGGCCCACCGCAGCCCGCAAACCTCGGAGCGCCTCATTCCTGTGGTGGCGGCTAGGAGTAACGGGATCTCCATGTCGGAACCGCGCGATTCTTCGATGACTGCCTTCACTTGCGAGGGACTAGGATCGCCAAGCTGGCCCGCGCCGCCTTGGGCCGCTTGATCGCAGACACTGCGTTTGTCTCGACCAGGCCGTCTCGCATTGCCTGTTTCATGACGCCACCGAACACGGCGCGCCCCTGGATCACGGTTCGCGGCGCCAAGCCGCGAGCGGTCATGTTGTCGAGGACGGCGCGGACGTGCGCCGGCCTGATTCTCCTCAGCGGGAGCTTACCGACAACCGGCAGCACGTCTATCGCCGCCAGGTTCCTACGGGACGAATGAACGACTCCTCGCAGGAATGGCGTATCGCAGTCGTTTGTGCGGACTGTTCCTGCCAGCACGACCCCCGCAGTTGGAGGACGATGACGTGTTCTGGCTGCGACCGCACCGTGGTTACACGGTCACACTTCAATATGGAATACGACCATGACAAAGCCCTCGCGTTTCAAGATCGTATAAGAGTCTTCTGTTCGCAGCGGTGTCGCTCACGCCATGACCACGACAGGGCCACCACGAGGCGCCTCGAGAAACGCATCGAAGCCGGCCCGGTCCATTGCACCGAATGCCGCGAGGTAATAGAGGTGAGACGCTCCGACGGCGTTACTGCTCTGGCAGTGCCGACAGCGCGCTTATCGCAGGCTAAGAAGAGAGGGAGTTGTATGACCGACTCCACACCCCTACCTCTTCCCGAGCCGCCTCGGGAACCAGGCCAACCTCGGTGAGATCCCTACGGGCCCTACCAACGGATTGGTAGTCCGCAAGCGGCGCGCCTGGGTGATAAGAGCTCATCGCGCGATTCCCATGGCGGTGCGCGTAGAGGTTTGGCAATGCCCTTCCCGGCGCGAGACCGGCGCCATCTCATGATGACGCCGGTGCTTTACCTGGCTAGCCTCCGCAGTCGCCACAGGGGCAACCGCAACACGGACATCCGCCATCACTCAACTCGTTCACCTCCTCGCTTTATGAACTCCACCTCGCAGGGCCACAGATTGCCTGAAGTCGTAACCGGACACTCGAGCTCCGCCATACGGGCCATTTCGGTTCGCAACTCAGAGAGACGTTTCATCTCCGCGTCGATCTCAGCAAGGCGGCGTTTCACAAGCGTCCTTGTATGCCCGCATGGACATGCTCCTCGATCCTGAATCTCGAGAAGCTTCCCGATGTCTGCCAGCTTGAGCCCCACCTCCTGGGCCCCCTTGATGAATCTGATCCGCTGGGTGGTCGAGCCGTCGTACTCGCGGTAGCCCGATGGCGATCTCGGCGCGGGTGGAAGCAGTCCTTCTCTTTCGTAGAATCGAACCGCATCGGCGGACACGCCTGCTCGTTCGGCAACCTCGGACACCTTGAAAGCCATGCCGCTAGGGTAAACCTTGGAGTGCACTCCAAGGTCAAGTCTAAGTTCTGAGGCGAGATGCCATGCCCGGAAGGCAGCCGATCGATCCGGTTAGGTGGACGGCACCCCCCTTCACGAACCGTCTCCGGAATCAGCCAACTCGTGAGATCCCTACCGGCCCTGCCAACGGATTACTAATCCGTAGGGTTCAGGGTTCGAGTCCCTGGCGACCCACCCCGGCTTTTGACCCACCCCGGCTTGTGTTTCGGTTGACGTTGGACAATCCGTGGTCACCTGATCTTTGACAGAGATTCGGCTGATGTTGGACAGATGTTTCGGCTGATCTTTGACAGGTGTTTCGGGTGATGTTTGACACCTCTCGTCTCCTGGTGGCAACGAAAGCTTCGGGCCAGGGAGGTGGGTCGGGTGTTGGTGTAGTGCTAGTCGTCTACGTCGACGGAGCTACTTTCGGGGTCGTTCCCACTTCCTGAGCTGTCATCGGGGTCGCCCTCGGGGTCTGACCCGGACCCACCACCCGAGCTGTCATCGGGGTCGCCCTCGGGGTCTGACCCGGACCCACCACCCGAGCTGTCATCGGGGTCGCCCTCGGGACCGGCACCCGATCCCTCGTCGCCGTCACCGTTAGAAGACGTCTCGGGCCCATCCGCGGAGTCGTCTTCTAGCTCTCGGTCGTCGTCCCGCTCCTCCCCACGTCCGTCGCTGACAGAGGAACCGTCGTCATCGGAGCGCTGGTCCGCCTCGTCCGCTCCCTCGCCGCCGGTGTCGTCGGCCCCGGGGGCCAGAGGCTCATCTCCCGGATCGTCGGCCTCGTCCGCGCCGTCATCGTCCCCGTCTGTCACCACGCGGTCGGGGTCGGGCAGCTCGATCCCCACCATGCGGCCGAGGTCGGCCGCGGTTCGCTGGAGAGGGTCCGGGAGCACACCGGCGTAAGCCATGCCCGAGAAGGCCGCAGTGAGCGACAGCGCGAAGGCCACGATCTTCCTCGGCAGAGGGGAGAAGAGGTTGCCCAATCGCGCCCACAACCCATACTGCGCGGTCGCGATCGGCTGTGTGGCCGATATTGGCTCCAGAGCGCTCGAGGTCTCTACGATCTTCGCAATGTGGGCGTCGGCGATCTCGGCCGGGATGACCACCTCGGGGAATAGCTCATTGATCTGAGCGACCAGCAACGAGATGTCCTCGGACGCGGGGTCTCCCGCCGGAGGCTTCCCGGCAAGCAGATGCTCGAGCTTGGCGTCTATCGCGGCCGCGCGTGTCATGTCTTCTAGAGAAACGACGGGATCCGGCATTAGGAAACGGCCTTTGCCTCGGAGACCGCAGATGACATGTTGCGCCTGAGAGCCCCCAGCGCCCGGGCCTGAAGGGATTTCACGGCCCCGGGAGACTTCCCGGTCGCCGCGGCCACCTCGGTGATGCTGAGGCCCGCGAGGATCCGCAGGAAGAGGACGTCCCTCTGATCCTCTGATAGTTGGGTCATGGCGGCCCTGAGCTCTCCGGCCGCAAGGTTCTGGAGGGCTTCGTCCTCGACGTCCGCGATCCCGGCCGCGCGCGTGAGGATCTCGTCGTCCACAGGATCGACCGGCCGACGCGAACGAGAACGGAAGGCATCTATGTAGCGGTGGCGGGCGATAGTCATCACCCAGCCCCGAAACTCTGCTTCGGCGCCCTCGAACTGATGCAGCCGGCGAACGACCTGTAGGAAGACCTCACCGGTGAGGTCTTCAGGGTCGGGCGCGCCTCTCGATCGCAGGTAGCGGAGGACGGTGGGGGCGAGGTCCTCATAGAGGCGGCGCCACGCCCACTCGGCTCCGGTTCGCGCAGCCAGCAGCGTGGTCTCGAAGTCGGTACCCAGGCTCATCCGGATCCTCGTGTAAGAAAAAAGGTGGGGGCTATAGCCCCCACCTTTTGTTTCGTCCTTATCGGACCGATGCTTTAGACGGTTTCGGCAGCGGAAGAAGCGGTTACTCGTCCTCTCCCTCGTCGTCGTCCTCGTCGTCGACGTCACACTCATCCGCATCCTCGAGGCCGTCGTCGTCAAGATCGTCGTCCTCGTCCTCGTCGTCGACGCCGTCGTCGTCCGAGTCCTCGTCACCGTCGTCGATGCCGTCGTTGTCCGAATCGGCATCGTCCTCGTCATCGATCCCGTCGTCGTCGAGGTCGCCGTCCGAGCCGTTGTCGTTCTCGTCCTCGTCGTCCAGGCCGTCGTCGTCGGAGTCGTCGTCGTCAGACAGGCAGGTCTCGGTGGCGTCGTCCTCGTCCTCGTTGTCGACGCCATCGGCGTCTTCATCCTCGTCGCCGTCTTCAACGCCGTCGTCGTCGGTGTCGGCATCGGTCGCGTCGGTATCGGTATCGTGGTCCTTGACCTCGTCTCCGTCGTCGATGCCGTCGGTGTCGGTGTCCTCGTCCTTGGGCTCGGTGTGGTTGTTGAACTCACCGATGTTCTTGAGCCCGTCGTGGTCGGGGTTCCCGGAGGCGTTTGCCCGGTCCGGGTTGAGGCCGTGGTTGGACTCCCATCGGTTCGGCATGCCGTCGCCATCGCGATCTCCCGAGCTTGCGGACGCGGGAAGAGCCATCATCGCCAACAGCGAGATTGCAACCATGATCGCTCTGGCGGCCAGGAAGAGCGTGGACTTCATTGCTGCGTGCTGCATGTGGTGCTCCTTTCGGTAACTGGGCTGTCTCGGATCTTCCGAGACCCCTTGCTTTGCGCCCCCGCCTTGCGACGGGTTTGCCCTTTACGAGAAGCTCTAGCTCTCGAAGTCGTAAACGCCGGGGGACGAAGTTTGGATACGGGCTGAGTCAGATTTCCCTTCTGAAGGTTCTTCGACCATCTTGTCGCAGGAGGTTCCCGAATAGCCTAGCTAGTGGTTAGGTGTGGCCAGTGTGGTTGTGAGCACGCGGCCCTCCCCCTCCTTCGGTCGGTGCGCGCGAGCGTGCACCGGGGTTTGACCTGGGCAAATGGCGGCCTTCGGCTTGAACTTGCGCCGCCCAAAACGCCAGATCGGCCGGTAACCAGCGCGGCTGCCTAACCGATCGGCTCACTGATTGGCCCACCGATCGCGCTACCCCGTCGCGCGGGAGACCATCGCATCCTTCTCAGCAAGCGTGTAGGTCGCGGCCAGTGTGAGCGCAAAGGTGCGCCTCTTTTGTTCGAATCCTGCCGGGGGTTCGAACCTGCGCACCGCCCCGTCGGCCAGAAACCCTGAGGCCTGACGGACGCGGAATTGACGCGGAATTGACGCGCTAATTGATACGACTCCACCGGATGAGACAGGAGAAGCTAGGAGCCAAACCCTCCTCTACCTGCGGAAGCCGTTGAAAAACGAGATTCAGGACGGCTGGTTCGGATTCCCCAGGAACCCGAGCGAAGAACTCTTCCGTAGGTTCAGGGTTCGATTCCCTGGCGACAGACGTTCGACCTGGTCAGACGCCATATCTTGAGCTAAGTCCTTCGAGAAAACGGCCGCAAATGCGGCGTTCATGGAGCTCGATCAGCCGGCCCCCACGGATACCTGAAACCCGGAAACTTTCGGGCGACGCCCTTGACGATCGAAAGGGTCGGACCACACACCTGCGAGGTACAGAACTTGGGTGTAGCGAAGATAATCACCGCGGGCTTGCCATCCTTCAAAGCGTCTGCGATCGAAAGCTCGTAGAACCTCGGGTTGGGGTCGGAATCGGTCGTTATCTCCGACAGGTCATCCACGTCAGCGGCCGTAGAGGTATCCACCGGGGGCGGTCTTTCCCCTATCTTGGGCGTGGTTCCTTTCTTCTTGACTTCAATGGGCGTGCGAACGGCCGT
>Ga0183260_10002664_pt1 | contig 14648 bp, 16 predicted proteins | sample AntDrymUQ4972206_2_FD_129768 | JGI IMG/M metagenome (GOLD analysis project Ga0183260, IMG submission 129768) | Polar desert sand microbial communities from Dry Valleys, Antarctica - metaG UQ497 (22.06) (version 2) (version 2) | ecosystem: Environmental > Terrestrial > Soil > Desert | place... | reverse complement strand
TTCCCGTGAAGCCGAGCATCCCGCGCTCGGAGTTCCGCTGGACGATCTCGTCCATGAAGGTCTCGGCGATGTACTTCGCCCGCAGGGGGTCGCCGGGGAGGAGGCAGGCTTCGGCGTAGTCGCCCTCGTTTGCACGCACGTGGATTGGCATGGGGGGGAGATTACGGCCTCGGTCCGAGACGAGTTCGTAGAGTGCTTTCCGGGATGCGCGCACGTCTCGTGGAGCCGTCGATCGACCAGGTGCTGGCGTACTGCGCCGACGACCCGATCGAGCGCGTCTTCCTCGAGGACGTCGCGCGCCGCGGAAGCGGACGGTTCGCGGCGCTCGAGCGCGAGGACGGCACCCTGCGGGCGCTCTGCCACCTGGGCACGAACGTCGTGCCGTCGGGAGACGGCTGCGCGGGGTTTGCCGAGCTCGCCTCGCGCGCCGGTCCGCGGATGCTGATCGGGGAGCAGGGTGCCGTGAGCCAGCTCTGGGACGCAGGCGGACGGCGCTTCGGCCGCCCGCGCGCGGACCGCCGGGATCAGCCCGTGTATCGCATGACGAGGGCCCCCGCGGAGGCGGGCACCGGTCTCAGGCCCGCAACCACGGCAGACCTCGACCTGCTCGTCCCGGCGTGTGCGCGGGCTCACGAGGAGGAGCTCGGTGTCGATCCGCTGCGACGCGATGCGAACGGCTTCCGCTGGCGCACCCGGGTGCAGGTCGAGGAGGGCCGCTCGTGGGTGTGGATCGAGGACGGGCTGATCCTCTTCAAGGCGGAGGCGTCCGCGTGGACGCCGGCGGCGGTGCAGCTGCAGCAGGTGTGGGTCGACCCGCCCGCTCGGCGGCTCGGGTACGGCAAGCGTGCGCTGCGCGACCTGCTCGTCCGTCTGCTCGACGAAGTCCCGGCTGTCTGCCTCTTCGTGCGAGCCGAGAACGCACCGGCGATCCGTCTCTACGAGACGATCGGGATGGAGCACGTCCTCGACTACCGCAGCGTCCTCTTTTGAACCGACTGGTTCTCGTCCGACACGCGCACGCCCGCTCGAACGTCGCCGCATGCGTGAGCTCCCTCCCGCCCGGCGAAGGGCTGTCCGAGCTGGGTCTGGAGGAGGCGCTCGCCCTGCGTGAGGCGATCGCCCACGAGCCCGTCGGGCTCGGCGTCGCGTCGCGCCTCGCGAGGACGCAGGAGACGCTCGACCTCGCCCTCGGCGGACGAGAGGTCCCGCGACTCGTCCTCCCGGGACTGGACGAGATCGGCTTCGGCTCGTTCGAGGCTGGGGCGCTTGCCGAGTACCGCACCTGGGCGTTCGCGAACGAGCCCGATGCGCTCTGCCCGGGTGGGGGTGAGAGCCGGGCGCATGCCGCGGAGCGGTTCGCGGGTGCCCTCGACACGCTCCTCGCCCGCGAGGAGGACGTGGTGCTCGCGGTCTCGCACTCGCTCCCGATTCGCTACGTGCTCGACGCGGCGGACGGCGCCTTCCCGGCCGCGCAGATCGTCCATGTCGCGCACGCGACCCCGCACGAGCTCGACGCGGCCGCGGTCGAGCGGGCGGCAGAGACGCTACGCGCGTGGGCGGCGGCGCCGCGGTTCGCCGAGAGACGGTTCTGATGCGGCTTTCACCGTGCGGTTGCGTGTGACCGACGCGTACGGCGGCGGCCGCTCCTGTCGGTGTCGACGAGCTCCGCGTAGTCGGGATCGCCGGTCGCGAAGTCGAGCGGGGACGCTAAGGCGCAGATCGTGGCCGGAACGAACCTGCTCGAGCGGATCAACTTCGGACAGGCCGGCCCTCAGGGCACACTCTCCCCATGCACGTGCTCGAGCGCATCGAGGCGCACATCCGGGAGAACGACCTGATCGAGCTCTCCGGCGAGGTGACGTGTCTCGTCTCGGGCGGGCCGGACTCGACGTGCCTCTGGCACGCGATTCGTGAGCTGGGCTACCGCGTGCGGGCCGTCCATGTCCACCACGGTCTGCGCGGAGCGGAGGCGGACGACGACGCGGAGCATTGCGCGCACTACCTCGGCGCCGAGGTAGTGCGCGTCCCACCGGTGCGAACCGAGGCGGAGCTGCGCGAACTGCGCTACGCGGCGACGGCGCAGCTCGGGCTCAGGGCGACCGGTCACACGGCGTCCGACCAGGTCGAGACCGTGCTCTACCGCCTGGTCTCGAGCGGCTCGATCCGCGGCATGCGGGTGCGACGGGCCGACGGCGTCGTCCGGCCGCTCCTGCCGCTCTGGCGCGAGGAGACCGAGGCATACTGCCTCGAGCACGGGCTCCGAGTCCGCACCGACTCGACGAACCCCGACACGAAGCGCGGACTGATGCGCGACCGCCTGCTGCCACTGCTCGACGAGCTCGACCCGCGGGCGCGCACGAACCTCCTTGCGCTCGCGTCCGAGCGTCCCCGCCTCCCGCGGCGACTCGAGGAGGCGCTCGTCGAGCTCTTGTCGTCGCGGGAGGGCACGCGTGCGGCGGATCTGGGCGAGGGCGTCCGGGCCGTTCGCCGCTACGACGAGCTGAGCCTCGAAGGCACGGTCGAGTGGGGCCCGTGGCTGCTCGAATCCGACAGACCGGGACTCGTCGTCCGCAGCCGCCGGCCCGGGGATCGCCTCGCAGGCCGAAAGCGGAAGGTGCAGGATGTGCTCGTGGATGCGAAGGTGCCACGGGACGTGCGCGACTCCTGGCCGCTCGTCGCGACCGCGTCGGGCGAGGTGGTCGCGATCCCGGAGCTCGCCGAGGCACCGGGCTGGGAAGGTGCGGTGCGCGTCACCCGGAGGCCGACGTGACATCGGTGCATGCCGATGTCGGCGAGGTGCTGATCGACGAGGACGCGCTGCGCGCGCGGATTGTCGAGCTGGGAACGGAGATCTCGGCTGACTACGAGGGTCGGGACCTGCTTCTCGTCGGCGTCCTGAAAGGCGCGATCTTCTTCATCTCCGATCTGATGCGCGAGCTCACGGTGCCGTGCGAGATCGACTTCATGGCGATCTCGAGCTACGGCGCGGCGACCGACTCCTCCGGTGTCGTCCGCATCCTCAAGGATCTCGAGATCAACATCGCGGGGCGTGACGTCCTCGTCGTCGAGGACATCATCGACTCGGGCCTCACGCTCTCCTACCTCCGCCGGACGCTCGGTGCGCGCAAGCCGGCGTCGCTCGAGATCTGCGCCCTCCTGACGAAGCCCGAGCGCCGCGAGGTCGAGGTACCGGTCCGGTACGTCGGCTTCGAGATTCCGAACCGGTTCGTGATCGGCTACGGGCTGGACTTCGCCGAGCGCTACCGCAACCTGCCGTACATCGGCGTCCTTCATCCCGACCTCGTCCCGTAGGGGCGGACCTGTCCGGCCCGGCCATCTGCAGGAATTTCGTGCGGTCGGACGTCGTTTCCGCAGCATTAAGACTTGGGGTCCGCGGCGCTGGACGGCGAAGGCACGCTGCTACCCTCCGAAGCACGTGAATCGGTTCTTCCGCAGCGCGCTCTTCCCGCTCGTCGTCATCGTGCTGCTCGTCTATCTCGCGAGCCAGACGCTCATGCCGCGGCGCGACAACGGCGAGAAGCTGACGTACTCGCAGCTGATCGAGGCGACGAAGAGCGGCGACGTCACGGAGGTCACGTTCTCGCCGAACCGTCAGTCGATCTCGGCGACCCTGGGCTCCGGCGACAAGGTCAAGGTCCACTACCCCTCGCCGCAGTCGCAGCTCGAGTACCAGAAGGTTCTCGAGCAGAACGGCGTCAAGTTCGACTCCAAGGGCACGGGTCAGAGCATCTGGTGGGCGCTGCTCACGGGCTTCCTGCCGATCCTGCTGCTGATCGGCTTCTGGATCTTCCTGATGAACCAGATGCAGGGCGGCGGCTCGAAGGTGATGAGCTTCGGCAAGAGCCGCGCGAAGCGCATGTCGCCCGACACGCCGAAGGTCACCTACAAGGAGGTGGCCGGAGCGGACGAGGCCGTCGAGGAGCTGCAAGAGATCAAGGAGTTTCTCGAGAACCCGAAGAAGTTCCAGGCGCTCGGCGCGCGGATCCCGACGGGCGTCCTCCTCTACGGGCCCCCCGGCACCGGTAAGACGCTGCTCGCGCGTGCGACCGCCGGCGAGGCCGGCGTCCCGTTCTTCTCGATTTCCGGCTCCGACTTCGTCGAGATGTTCGTCGGCGTTGGCGCCTCGCGCGTCCGCGACCTCTTCGAGCAGGCGAAGCAGGCGAGCCCCTGCATCATCTTCATCGACGAGATCGACGCCGTCGGCCGCCATCGCGGCGCGGGGCTCGGTGGCGGTCACGACGAGCGAGAGCAGACCCTGAACCAGCTCCTCGTCGAGATGGACGGATTCGAGCTGAAGGACAACATCATCCTCATCGCGGCGACGAACCGTCCCGACATCCTGGACCCGGCGCTCCTCCGCCCTGGGCGCTTCGACCGTCAGATCGTCGTCGACCGGCCCGATCGGAAGGGCCGTCAGCAGATCCTCGAGGTGCATGCGAAGGGCAAGCCGATCGACAAGGAGATCGACCTCGACGTCCTCGCCGCGTCGACGCCCGGTTTCACCGGCGCCGACCTGCAGAACGTCATCAACGAGGCAGCGCTCCTCGCGGCACGCCGTGGCCGCAAGACCGTCGGCCAACTCGAGCTCGAGGAAGGGATCATGCGCGTGATCGCCGGCCCCGAGAAGAAGTCGCGGCTCTTCTCGGAGAAGGAGCGGAAGATCACGGCGTACCACGAGATGGGCCACGCGCTCGTCGGCTTCTACCTCGACGGCACCGACGAGGTGCACAAGATCTCGATCGTGAGCCGCGGCCAGGCGCTCGGGTACACGATCTCGCTACCGACCGAGGATCGCTACCTGACGACCAAGAGCACGCTGATGTCGCAGATGGCGATGACGCTCGGCGGCCGCGCCGCCGAGGAGCTCGTCTTCAACGAGGTGACGACCGGCGCTGCGAACGACATCGAGCGGATCACCTCGACGGCGAAGCAGATGATCATGCGCTTCGGGATGAGCGAGAAGCTCGGCCCCCGCGTCCTCGGTCGGAACCACGACATGCCGTTCCTGGGTCGGGAGATGGGCGCCGAGCCCGACTACTCGGAGGAGATCGCGAAGGAGATCGACGACGAGATCCGCCGGGTGATCGAAGAGGCGCACGACATGGCGAGGAACGTCCTGCGCGACCACCTCGAGGAGCTGCACCGCCTCTCGGCGATCCTGATCGAGCGCGAGACGATCGACAAGGATCAGTTCGAGCGGCTCCTCGCCGGCGAGGACAAGGAGTCCGTCTTCGCAGAGGAGACACCGCCGGCCGCCGCCGAGCCCGAGCGCGAGCCCGAGAAGAAGCCGGCCCTGCGTCCTTCACCGCGACCGCTCCCCGGCGCCGCGATGCAACCCCCGCCGGACCCGGCCGCCTCGTAGCTCGTTCCCCCGTGTCGGACTTCAGTCCGACACGTGCTCTTCCGAGCGGCTCATGACGGCGAGGCTAGCGCGCACGGCGGCGGTCGAGGGCGGCCGAGGTGAACGGGGCGACCGCGCTGCCGAGCAAGGCGCCGGCGACGACGTCGGCCGGGTAGTGCACCCCCGTGTGGATGCGGGAGTACGCGACCAGCGCGGCGGCGAGATGCAGGGGCGCCGCCACCGGCAGCACGTGGGCGACCCCCGACGTGAAGGCGAACGCAGACGCTGCGTGACCCGAGGGGAAGGAGACCGAGCCGGGCATCGGCACGTGACGGGCGAGCGGCACGCGCCCCAGGGCGCGGTCGGGTCTCCTGCGACCGCCGAGCGGCTTGGCGACCAGGTTGACGATGGCCGAGGTGGCGCCGAGCGCCGCGAGGCCGTTGACCGCAGCACGCCGACCTCTCGCGCCGCCGAGGAGGGCGATGGCGCCCGCTGCGGCGAGCCAGAGCTTCGAGTTGTCGGCGGCCCGCGAGAGCCGCGCGAGATCGCGGTCGAGATCGGGCGTCTCGGTCGTCGCGACGGCGCGGTAGACGGCGAGATCGAGCGAGACCAGCTGCGCGCGTCGACCGGCCTTGGGGCGTGGGGCGTTGCTCGCCATGCGGCCGACGATGCTAGCCGCGCCGGGCCGTCACTCCTCGCGGGCAGAGGAGCCGACCGGTGCGCGCGCGAGCCGGAGGAGAGTGACGATCGCGCCCAGCGCCGCGAGCGCCCCGACGGTCTCGACCAAGAGCCCGTCGATCCGGGCCACGTCGACGACCGCGAGGAGCACTGCCCCGATCGCGAGCGAGCCGATGCCGGCGCCGGCGATCCAGACCGGCCGCCGCCAGGCGTTTCCCGGCTCGTCGGTCGTCGGCGCGGCCAGCTCGCGCGACCAGCCGACGAGCTCGCCGACGACGACGAGCAACGTGGCGACTCCGGCTGCGCGAGCGTCGAGCGCCGGGTCGTCGACGAGGAGGAGGACCGCGTACGCCGCAGCCGAGACGCCGAGCGCCGGGCCGAGCACCGTCGGCCGGACGAGCGCGACGCCTGTCCCGAGCGCGCCGAGCAGGCCGACAGCGAGGACCGGGACGAACGCCTTCGGGCTCGCGGCCACGGCGAGCCACGCCGCGAGCCCGAGCGACGCAGCCACCGCGACGGCAGCGACCGCTAGTGCCTCGCGAGGCGGGCGTGACGCCTGAATGCTCTCACCTCCTCGATCGCCTCCTCGAGGGTTGTCCCGGGTCCGAGCGTGGTGACCGCCACGCCAAGCCGCTCGAACTGCGCGCGGAGCTCGGCGCGCTGGAGCCGCCAGACGCGGAGCGCGAGTCGGTCGCTCGCCGCCGCGCCCGCCTCGGCGTACGGCTCGGGCGAGATCTCGAGCACGGCCAGGTCGTGCCCGCGACCACGGAGATCGACGAGTGCCGCAAGCGTCCGCTCGTCGAGGAGCGGTGTCACCGCGACGACGAGCGCGCGCGGCGGCAGGGTGCGGGCGGGAATCACGTTGACGCCCTTCCAGGCGTAGCTGAACTCGACCCCCGTCTCGAGCAGCGCGTCGACGAGCCGGTAGCGCTGCACGAGGCCGCTTCCCGGCTCGAGCCAGCGAAGGACGCCGCCGAACGTCACGAGCCCGACGCGGTCACGCCGCTCGAGGAACCGGCTCGAGAGCGTCGCCGCGACCCGCACGGCGTGCTCAAGCGTCCCCTCATCCGACTCGCGAGCCTCGGCGAAGCTGTCGAGAAAGATCACGACGTCGGCATTCCGCTCAGGATGACGCTCATTCACGACGAGCACACCGCGACGCGCGGTCGCGCGCCAGTTCACCGAGCGCAGCTGATCGCCGGTCACGAACGGCCTCGTGTCGGCGAACTCGAGACCGGAGGCACGGAGCCGGGCGACTTCGCTGCCCGTCGTCGCCTGCGTTTGCGCTGGTGAGACGATCTGCAGGAGCCGCTCGGGGCGTGGGTAGATCTTCAGCGACCGCCGCCGCTCGATATGCCCTTCGTACCGGACGAGCCCGATCACCCCGCGCGCGCGAACGAGGATCTCGCCCAGCTCGACCGCCGACCACCGCCGGCAGCGAAGCCGGATGGGGAGCTCGCGCTCCTCGCCGGGAGCGAGATGGAGGGCGACGGGGTTCCGGCTCCCGGCGAGCTCGAGGCCGCGTGGGAGCGTGAGTCCCACCTCGAGCCGGTCGACACCCGTCTCCGAGCTGACCGTGACGATCGCCTCGAGCTCGTCCCCCTCGAGAGCACGCGCCCGGTCGAGATCGAGCCAGGCGCGAACCGCCGGTGCCTGCGCCCGCAATCCGAACGTGACGAGGAGGGCGAACGGCGCTGCGACCACCGCCAGCTCCGCCCGGCGGAACGCGAGCGACGCGACGAGGCCGGCCGCGGCGAGCGCCGCGTAGGCGCTGAGCCGAGCGTCCGCGGACCGTCTCAAGTGCTCGAGACGTTCTCTGTCGTCGGCGTGCGGACCTCGTCGAGGATCTCGCGCACCACGTCCTCGCCTGTCCGCCGCTGCACCCAGAGCTCGGGGCGGAGGACGAGCCGGTGTCCGAGAGCGGGTACGGCCACGCTCTTGACGTCGTCGGGCGTCACGAAGTCCCGGCCCGAGAGTGCCGCGCGGCAGCGTGAGAGCTTGACGAGCGCGAGCGAGCCGCGCGGGCTCGCCCCGACCATCACGCTGCGGCTCTCGCGCGTGGCGGCGACGAGCTCGACGACGTAGCGGCCGATGCTCTCGTCGACGTGCACCTCCTCGACGGCCTGCTGCATCGCGAGGAGAACCGTCCGATCGACGACCTGTCGCAGCTCGACTTCGTCGATGCGCCGCTCGAGGCGCCGCTGGAGCATTTCCCACTCGTCGTCGGCGGCCGGGTACCCGAAGCCCGTGCGCAGGACGAAGCGATCGAGCTGGGCCTCCGGCAGCGGGTACGTGCCCTCGTACTCGATCGGGTTCTGCGTGGCGAGCACGAGGAACGGCGGCTCGAGGACGTGCGTCTCACCGTCGATCGAGACCTGACGTTCCTGCATCGCCTCGAGCAGTGCCGCCTGCGTCTTCGGCGGGGCGCGGTTGATCTCGTCTGCGAGTAGGAGGTTCGCGAAGATCGGGCCGGGTCGGAACTCGAACGCGGCGTCGCGTTGGTTCCAGATCGACGAGCCGGTGATGTCCGAGGGGAGCAGGTCCGGCGTGAACTGGACGCGCGCGAAGCGGAGACCGGTAACGGTGGCGAACGAGCGGGCGGTCAACGTCTTCGCGAGCCCCGGGACGTCCTCGAGCAGGACGTGACCGTCCGCCAGGAGGCCGGCGAGCACGAGCTCGAGCCGGTCGCGCTTGCCGACGACGGCGCGCTCCACCTCGTCGAGCACGGCCGACGCGCGGGTGGCGAGCTCGTTCAGCTGCATGCGAGGCGCTCCAGGTCCGAGACCACGCGCTCGACCACGGCGATCGGCAGGCCTGGAGCGGCTCGATCCCGTGGTGCCGGACGGTCGGGCCGGACGAGGTCCCACGTCTCAGGCTCGAGGAGCTCGCGCCCGCGCTCGAGATCCACTCCGCGGCGCAGCAGGAGCCCCGAGGCGATCGGCTCGAGGACGGGGCGGAGCCGATAGTGGATGTCGAAGGCCGTCCCGGTGGCGAGCGTCACCTCGCGCTCGACGCGCGCGAGACTCGCGGGTCGGGCACGTGACGCCGCCGGTGGCGCGAATGCGCCGTCGAACTGGGATGGCCGTGGCGGAACGGTACGGCGCAGGCGCTCGAGACCGATCGCGAGCGCGAGGGCGAGGAGGACGACGAGCAGGCCGTGCGCGATCCCGCCGGCTCGATCGGGAAGCACGAGCACGAGGATGCCGGCCGAGATGCCCGCCGCGACGGCCAGAGCGATGGCTGCAGGCGGTCTCACCGCAGCACGCCGGCGAGCTCGAGCTCGCGGGCCGCCTCTGCCGCGGCGAGCTCGTCCTGCAGCTCGACGAGCGTGTCGATCGCCTCGTCCTTCATCTCAGGATCGACATCGTGCCGGGAGAAGCGAGCCCGTGCGAAGAGCGCCGTCAGCCGTCCCGCGACCCGGGGCGACACTGCGACCTCGTCGAGGACGCGCTCGAGGTACTCCTCGGGCGCCTCGGAGGCGCCACGCGGCAGGCCGGCGGCGGCGAGCGAGCGTTCCATGCGCGCATACGCGCCGATCACGGCCCGGCGCGGATCACGCTCGGCGCGCAGGTCGTCCAGCGTCGAGGCGAGCACGTCGGCGAGCGCCTCGCGTGGCGTCGCGTCGGTCTGCGGCTCGAGGGAGCGCCGGCCGCGGGCCGCAAGCCACCACCCGCCGAGGGCGACGACCGCGAGCAGCGTGACTCCGAGGACCGGCCAGATGGCGAACTCGGGCTGGTAGCGCTGCTCCGCGAGCCCGTCGCCGCCACCCGCGCGGTCGGGATCGCCGAGCAGCGGAAAGCGACGATCGGCGCCGCTCGACGTGATCACGCGGACGATGATCGCGATCAACGCGATCGAGACGAGGAACGTCAGCAGTGACTGGGCGGCGCTGATCCGCTTCGGGCCGGATCGCTTCGCGTCGTAGCGGCCGAAGGCGGACAGCATGAACGGCACGGTGATCGCGCAGATCGCCATCACGACGAGGAACAGGCTGAACACCAGGTCGATCAGGCCCTGGGACGGGCTTCGGGCGGCGATCCCTCCGCCCGGCACGTCTCCACCCGATGCGACGGCGACGACGGCGACGAGCGCGACGACGACACCGCCGACGGCCACGGCGCGCCAGGTCGTCCCGCCCCGCCGCGGCGCGTTAGCGTCCATGCAGAATGAGACGTCGGACGAACGACGAACGTTGGCCGCGCCCGTCGGTCATGGGAATCCTGAACGTCACGCCCGACAGCTTCTCGGACGGAGGCGCCTACCTGTCGGCCGATGAGGCGGCCGACGCGGCCCGGCAGATGTTCGCCGACGGGGCGCTGATCGTCGACGTCGGCGGCGTCTCGACGCGCCCCGGGGCCGGCGACGTGAGCGAGGCCGAGGAGCTCCGACGCGTCGAGCCCGTGCTCGAGCGACTGGCGGGATGCCGCATCTCGATCGACACGTCACGGGCCGAGGTCGCGAGGCGCGCGATCGCGCTCGGCGCCTCGATGGTGAACGACGTCACCGCGCTCGAGCACGATCCAGAGCTCGCCGCGGTCGTGGCGAACGCAGGTGTCGAGCTCTGCTTGATGCACATGCAGGGCGAGCCCCGGACGATGCAGGTCGCGCCACGGTACGACGACGTCGTCTCCGAGGTCGCCGCGTACCTCGAGGGGCGTCTGGCGGCCGCGGTGGCGGCGGGTATCGACGAAGCCTGCATCTGCCTGGATCCCGGGATCGGCTTCGGAAAGACCGCCGACCAGAACCTCGAGCTCGTCCGCGGGCTCGACGTGATCGTCCGTCTCGGGCGACCGGTGCTCCTCGGGCTCTCACGGAAGTCGACCTTCGCGCGCCTGCACGCGCGCTCGGACGCGCGGGTCGCTTCCGATGCGGCGTCGGTCGGGGCGGCGGTCGCGGCTTACGCTCGCGGGGCGACGCTCTTTCGGGTGCACGACGTGCGCTCGCACGTCGACGCGCTCGCCGTCGCCGCAGCCGTCGAGCGGGGTACGGTCGAGGCGTGACCATCGAGCTGCAGGGGATCGAGCTCCACGCGTTCCACGGCGTGCTGGAGCGCGAGCGCGCGGAGGGCCAGCGCTTCGTCGTCGATCTCGAGCTCGAGCCCGCCGACGATGGGGCGGCGACGAGCGACCGGATCGAGGACGCCGTCGACTACCGAAATGTTGTCGCGGCAGTCGTCGAGGTCACCGAGGGCGGCACCTTCGATCTGCTCGAGGCGCTGGCGAGCGCGCTTGCGGACATGCTGCTCGCGCGCTTCCCGCTCACCCACGTGCGCGTGCGGGTGCGGAAGCCGGAGGTCGTGCTCGACCGTCCGGTCGAGCACGCGGCGGTGGTCGTCGAGCGCCGGCGGTCGCCGTAGGTGCCGGACCTGTCCGGCCCCCTCGCTCGGCCCGGATCGAGGGCCGGACAGGTCCGTCCCCTACACGCCGCGGATCGAACCGACCTGCAGGTGGTATGTCGCGTCCTTCGTCCCGGACGGCAGCTTGACGACGACATACGCGAAGCGACCGCGCGTGGTGTTGCGGAAGCGGAGGCGCTCGACGGTGCCGCGCGTCGCCGCCGCCGCGAGTCTGCCGCTCGCGAAGCGGCCTGTGACGGAAGCGGTGGTCCCGGAGAAGAGCGCCAGGTCGCCGTCCGAGCTCGACCCAAGCGTCACGGTGACCGTCCGCGAGGCGGGAAGCCAGACGCGGTAGACGTCGCGGGGATCCTCGTACGTGTCGACGCGCCCGGCCGCACGCGAGGCGAGCCGGCTCTTCGTCGTGAGCGAAGGCGCCCTCGACAGGTAGCGGTCACCGCCGGGGCTGACCTCGTCGATGTCGTCGTTCGGCTCGAACGGATCGTCGATCGGTGTCGGCAGAGCGAGCGCGGCGGCGACGTTCAGCATTCCGAACCCGGAGGAGCCGTCACGCCCGGCCGGAGCGAGATCGCGTGCCGAGCGACGCAGGATCTCCGCGACCTGTCCTGCCGTCAGTTCGGGCCGAACCGTCCAGACCCACGCGGCCGCACCGGCGACGAGCGGCGACGAGAAGCTCGTGCCGGAGGAGGGCCGCCAGTTGCGCCCGAGAGCGCTCGCCACGACGATCTCGGTCCCGGGCGCCGCCAGGTCGACGTAGTTCGAGCGGCTCGAGAAGCCGGCGATCGCACCCGAGCGATCCGTCGCTGCGACCGTCGTCACGTGCGGGAGGGCGGCCGGATAGCCGACCGGGCTGCCGCGATCCCCGTCGTTCCCCGAGGCAGCGACGACGAGGGATCCCGTCGCGACCGCCTCGCTCACGGCGAGCTCGATGGAGAGGTCGCGCTGATCGGAGCCGAGGCTGAGATTGATGACGCTCTTGCCCGCGCGCGCCGCCGCGAGGATCCCGGCCGAGATCTCGCTCGACTCGAGTCTCGTGCCCGAGCCCTTCGCCGCGTCCCAGGAGCGCAGCACGGCCCGCGGGTAGATCCCGACCAGCCCGACGCCGTTCAAGGGCGCAGCGATGATGGACGCGACCATGGTGCCGTGCTCGCCACCGACCGGAGCCGGCTCCTGCGGATTGAGGGCGAGCGTGTCGGCGCGGCCGACGAACTCCGGATGCGTGAAGTCGAGACCCGAGTCGACGATCGTCACGGGCACACCTGGACCCGGCGGAACCTGAGCCTCGAGCCCGATCTGGCCGCGCCACCACTCGTCGGCCTGGAGCGGATCGGGCGTCTCGCTCGTCGCAGCGACGCTGTACGAGCGCTCGCGCTGGACGAACGTGACCGCATCGCGCGTACGCAGGCCGGGGACGAGCTCGACAGCCCGTCGCGCGTCCAGGCGCCAGAGCCGGAGTGAGGCGTCGATCTCCCGGGCACCGGCGTTTGCGAGGGCGACGCGCTCCTTGCAGGCGGCGGCTGCCGTCAGCTGGACGAGGCTGGCAGAGCCCGCGACGCCGGCCGTCGACGGCCCGGCAACCGCGAGTGCACCGAGGACGGCGAGGAGGGCCAAGCGGGAAGCGGCGGGGATCGACACGAGCGTGGAGTGGTGATGATTCCCGTGCTGCATGAGCAACACGTGGGAAACCGGTTAAGTGGGTGTTATGGGCCAGCGCGACCATGTGGATCGAGCGACGCGCGCGTTCGTCGGGCTCGGCGCGAACCTCGGCGAGCGTGAGAAGACGATCCGTCGTGCGCTCGAGCGGCTCGGCGATGCGAGCGGCGTCGCGGTGGTCGCGGTCTCCGCGCTGCGCGAGACGGAGCCGTGGGGGCCGGTCGCGCAGCCGCAGTATCTGAACGGCGTCGCCGAGCTAGCGACGACGCTCGAGCCGGAGACTCTGCTCTCGTTGCTGCTCGAGGTCGAGCGGAGCCTCGGACGCACCCGCGAGGGCGAGCGCTGGGGGCCGCGCACGATCGATCTCGACCTCCTCCTGTACGGGGACGCCGAGCTCGACGTCCCCGGGCTCACGCTGCCGCACCCACGGCTCCACGAGCGCCGGTTCGTGCTCGAGCCGCTCGCCGAGCTCGCTCCTGACGCGATCGTGCCGGGTCGTGGCCCGGTTGCGGCCCTTCTCCTGGCCTCGACCGAGGGGGCCGGGGATACACTCCCGCCATGAGCCACCTCGATGAGCTCGACGAGTTCGAGGCGGAGCTCGAGCTCCAGCTCAAGCGCGAGTACACCGCCGTCTACTCGCTCTTCCGCTACTGCGTGCTCACCCAGGACGCGACCTATCTCTGCAACAAGCTCGATCTCAAGGTCTCGCCGCAGGCGAGCTATCCGTTCTTCCACGCCCAGATGGAGGACGTCTGGGTGTGGGACAAGAACCGGCCCACGCGGATCATCCCCCGTGCCGAGGTCTACACCTCGGGTGACGTGACGGTCGAGGAGCTTCGCGGCGAGGACGACGAGCCGCGGCTCACCGCCGAGGCTCTCGCCGAGCGGCTCGGCCACGCCCGTCGCACCGAGGACGACGCCTTCTGACCGCGTGACGCGTGGTGTCCGACTTCAGTCGGACACCAGACTGTCGCCATGGATACGCTCGTCACGTGCTTCTCGCCGTCGACGTCGGCAACACGCAGACCGTGCTCGGCCTCTACGACGGCGACCGGCTGACCGATGACTGGCGGCTCGCGACCGAGCGGACGCGAACAGGGGACGAGCTCGGTGTCCTCATCGGAGGGCTGCTCGATCCGGAGTCGGTCGACGGCATCTGCCTCTCGACGACGGTGCCGTCGATCGTCCGCGAATGGGAGCGGCTCGCGCGCCGATTCGCGGACGCGCCAATCCTCGTAGTGGGACCCGGAGTCAAGACCGGGATCCCGATCCGGTACGACGATCCGCGTGAGGTGGGGCCTGATCGGATCGTCAACGCCGTCGCCGCGAAGGCGCGGTACGGGGCGCCCGCGATCGTCGTCGACTTCGGGACGTCGACGAACTTCGACGTCGTCTCCCCCGAGGGCGAGTACGTCGGTGGGGTCCTCGCGCCCGGGATCGAGATCTCGATGGAGGCGCTCTTCGCCCGCGCTGCGCGCCTCGTGAACGTCGACTTCGTGGCACCCGCGAGGGTGATCGGCAAGACGACGGTCGGCGGTCTGCAGAGCGGTCTCGTCTACGGCTTCGCCGGTCAGGTCGACGGCATCGTCGCGCGGATCCGCA
>Ga0183260_10002663_pt1 | contig 14652 bp, 17 predicted proteins | sample AntDrymUQ4972206_2_FD_129768 | JGI IMG/M metagenome (GOLD analysis project Ga0183260, IMG submission 129768) | Polar desert sand microbial communities from Dry Valleys, Antarctica - metaG UQ497 (22.06) (version 2) (version 2) | ecosystem: Environmental > Terrestrial > Soil > Desert | place... | reverse complement strand
GCGAGGTCCGACCCGGCGAGGTCCGACCCGGCGAGGTCCGACCCGGCGAGGTCCGACCCGGCGAGGTCCGACCCGGCGACGTCCGACCCGGCGACGTCCGACCCGGCGACGTCCGACCCGGCGAAGCTAGATGCGTCGCTCTCCGAGCGGCCGCGCCCTGAGTCGCCGGCCTCGGAACCGCCGTCCTTCGAGCGGCCACGTCCGGTGAGGGCGGCCACCGAACCGCCGTCTTTCGAGCAGCCACACGGCGCCCCGCCGACGGCCACCGAACCGACGTCTTTCGAGCAGGCACACGCCGCCCCGCCGCCCGCCGCCCCGCCGCCCGCCTCGGGGCCCGTCCCCGGCTGGTACGCCGACCCGGCGGGTGGCGGCGGGATCCGCTACTGGGACGGCGCCTCCTGGACCCAGCACACCCGCTGAGCCGAACCGATCCCGAGACGAGGCGCCGGGGTCAGTCCGGCGCCGGCGGCACGACCGGCAGCTCGAACCAGGTGCGCTTGCCGGTCGGCGTCGTGGTGGTGCCCCAGCTGCCGGCCAGGTCCTCGATCAGGGCGATGCCCCGCCCGCCGATGTCACCTTCGGTTGCATCACGGCGTTCCGGCAGCTGGTGCGAGCCGTCGTGTACGGCGACCCGGACCAGTGGTCCGAGGTAGGAGACGGTGGCCGTGGCGGCGGTGTCGGTGTGGACGAGGGCGTTGGTGGCCAGCTCGGTCGTGAGGAGGGCGAGGGTGTCCTCGTCGACTCGCTCGCCGAGGCGCCAGCTCTGCACCAGCCGGGCGAGCACGCCCCGCAGGTCCTTCAGGCGGGAGAGGTCGCGGTGGAGGCGGAACGTGGCCCGCCGGGGTGGGCTCGGCGGACGCTTCCACCGCTCCGGATGGCGGTCGCCGAGCGGGTAGCCCGGCAGCACCAGGTCGGTCTCGGGCACGCCGGTGGCAGCCGCCACCCACCCGGCGCCGGCGTCGGCCACCGACACCGGCACGGCGAGAGCGGCCACCACCGCCCCACCTGACCAGTCCCCGATGGCGTCCACCAGGCCCGGCGCACCCTCCCCCAGGTGGTCGAGGAGCCGCTCGGCCAGCGGGTCGACGGTCGCCTCGCCCAGGTCGATTGCCTCGGCCTCGGGACGGTTGACCACGGCGACGGCGTCCCCCGGGCCGAGGCCGAACCGGTCCTCCGGCCACGGGCCACCCCGGTCCACGACGGGGTCACCGCGCTCGTCCACCCAGCCCGCTCGTCGCACCACGATGGGCCGCAGGTCGGCGGTGCAGGCCACCGTCACCCACGCCCCGCAGACGTCGAGCTCCACCCGGGCCACGAACCCGCTTCCCGCCCCGGGAGCGCTCGCGGCCACCATCCCCGGATCGGTCCCGTCGGGAAGCCGGCGCCGCAGGGCGGCCGCCGGATCGCACAGCCCGAGCAGCCACTGGTTGTCCCCGGTCCGCACGACGTGGGACGCCACCCCGGAGCCGGGAAGCGCCCCGTCGAGCCCGGGCACCAGCGGCGCTGGCCCGGTCATTGCCCCGCCGGTCGCCGGGCCGGCCCGGCGTGCGAGTCGAAGCGGCCGCCGGCGTTCACGTCGGCGAGGCGTGGACCAGCTGCACCCGGGCGAACGGACCGAGGCCGCACCGTCAGGCGGCCAACGGGGTGTGCTCGGCCGGCACCACCTCGTCGGCCGGCGGCGGGCCGGGCGGGGTGCCGTCACCGAAGGGCCGCCCGCCCAACGCCTCCCGGCCGTGCGGCGTGACCCAGCCCGACAGGTCGGGACCCCGGGGCACGATCCCCGTCGGGTTGATGTCCCGGTGGACCTCGTAGTAGTGGCGCTTGATGTGATCGAAGTCGGTGGTGTCGCCGAAGCCGGGCGTCTGGAACAGGTCACGGGCGTAGGCCCACAGGACCGGCATCTCGCTCAGCTTGTGCCGGTTGCACTTGAAGTGGCCGTGGTAGACGGGATCGAAGCGGGCCAGGGTGGTGAAGAGGCGCACGTCGGCCTCGGTGATCGTGTCGCCCACCAGGTACCGCTGCCGGGCCAGCCGGTCGGATAGCCAGTCGAGCCGGTCGAACAGGCGGCCGAACGCCTTGTCGTAGGCCTTCTGGCTGCCGGCGAACCCGCACCGGTACACGCCGTTGTTCACGTCGGTGAAGACCAGTCGGGCCACCTCGTCGATCTCGTCGCGCTTGCCCTCGGGGTAGAGGTCGGGCGCTCCCGGTCGATGGTGGTCGCGCCACTCGGTGGACAGGTCGAGGGTGATCTGCGGGTAGTCGTTGGTGACGACCTCGCCGCTCGGGATGTCGACGATGGCCGGCACCGTGATGCCCTTCTCGTAGCCCGGGTCGCGGGCGAGGAACGCCTCCTGGAGCCGCTCGATGCCGAGGACGGGGTCACGCCCTCCCGGGTCCAGGTCGAACGTCCAGCTGCGCTCGTCGTGGTTCGGCCCGGCCACGGCCATCGAGAGCACCGGCTCGAGTCCCAGGAGGCGGCGCACGATGATGGCCCGGTTGGCCCACGGACAGGCTCGGGCCACCACGAGCCGGTACCGGCCGGGCTCCACACCGAAGCCGTCCCGCCCGTCGGCGGTGATCCTCGTCTGGATGTAGGCGGTGTCCCGCTCGAACTCGCCCCCGCTGCTCACGTAGCCGCCACGCTCGTCCTTCGTCATCGCCCGGTTGTTCCCGTCGCGGTCGCCTCCCACCCGTCGTAGCGTCTGCCCCGTGAGCAAGGAGCAGCGCTACCGCGTCGAGGTCACCTACTGCCTCCCCTGAAACTACCTACACCGCGCCGTGGGCGTGGCCGAGGACCTGCTTGGCGCCTACCAGCACACGATCGACGCCCTCACCCTCAGACCCGGCCCCAGGGGCATCTTCGACGTGGCCGTCAACGACGAGCTGCTCTTCTCCAAGCACGGTCGCGGTCGCCACGCCCAGCCGGGCGAGGTGCTGGAGCTGTTCCAGGCCATCGTCGGCCCCGACGTCCGCCGCTACGGCACCTGACGAGGTCGGCGCAAGAGTGCCCGCCCTCGGTGCCCCGGAGGGGCAGAAGTGGGCTCTCTGCTCGGGCGTCGAGACCAGAGTGACCCGTCACCGCCAGGGCGGTGCCGAGCCCCGGCGGAAGTCGACGGGGGCGGTGCCGGAGTCGCTCTGGTTGTAGGTCCAGTCGGGCTGCTTGGTCAGGTGGCGCTCGTCCAAGACGGCCTTGCCGCCGCGGATGTCGAGGAGCTCGGTGATGAGGGCGGGCTCCGCCGGCTCGCGGGCGCCCGACAGGTGGCCGTCCATCTCGTCGGGGAAGTGCTTGAGGATGCTCTCCAGGACCACCTGCTGCTGGGTGGCCAGGAAGCAGCGAGAGCGCTCGGCCACGGTGCCGAGGCGGTGGCGGATCACGCCCATGTCGTGCTGGCGGGCCTCCGAGCCGCTGAGCTTGGCCAGCGAGCGGGCCAGGGTGAGGCCGTCGAGCTTGCACGGCTCGCACTGGCCGCAGGACTCGACGGCGAGGAAGCGGGCCACGCCGGCGGCGACCGCCGCCATGTCGGCGGTGTCGTCGAACACGATGAAGCCGCCCGAGCCGACGCCGCTGCCGATCGCCCGCAGGGCCTCGTAGGTGACGGGGGTGTCGAGCTGGTCGCCGGTGATGATCCCGTTGGCCACCCCGGCCAGGATCGCCTTGATGGTGCGGCCCTCCTTGGGCCCGCCGCCGATGTCGTCGATCACCTCCCACAGCGGGGTGCCCATCTGCACCTCGCCCACGCCGTGGTGGCGGGTGTCACCGGTGATCGTGCACACGACCGTGCCGGGCGACTCCTCGGTGCCGAGGCTGCGGAACCAGTCGGATCCCCGGGCGATGATGCGGGCGACGTTGGCCAGCGTCTCGGTGTTGTTGACCAGCGCCGGCCCCTCGGCCACGTTCTTGTCGCCCCCGGCCCGCACGCCGCGGCGGAACGTGGGCACCACCCGGGGGAAGGGCCAACCCCCGTCGATGGTCTCGAGCAGGGCGCTCTCCTCCCCGTAGAGGTACTCGTCGGGCCCCTCGAAGACCCGCAGCTCGACTCCCTCGCTCCAGCCGGATTCCTCGGCCTCCTCGATGGCGTCGCCCAGGCGCTCGACCTCGCCGCCGAAGGTCTCCTTCAGGCCGAAGATGGCCATGTCGGCACCCACGGCCCGAGCCGCGATCAGGGCGCCCTCGACGACGAGGAACGGGTTGCGCCGGAGGATCGTGCGGTCCTTCAGCGTGCCCGGCTCGCCCTCGGCGGCGTTGACGATCACCGTGGAGGGAGCCACCGACGTGCGGTTCCCGGCCACCGTCTGCCACTTGAGGCCGGTGGGGAAGCCGGCCCCGCCCCGCCCCCGGAGGCCGGCCGCCAGGACCCGCTCGATGATCGCCTCCGGCTCGAGCTGGCGGGCCGCGGCGATGCCTTCGCCCCCACGCCGCGTCAGGTACTCGTCCAGGGAGAGGATCGGCCTGGGGTACAGCACACGGTGCACGAGCGTCATGGAACGTCATGCTACTCTGCCGGATGTTGGGTCCTATAATTGCAATAGGGCACGAAACGACGGCAAAACGCTGTTGTTCGAAACCCGGTGGGTTCGCCACATCGGTTTCGTCGAACGGCCCCTGGGGAGGAAGCCAATGGAGATCGCATCGTTGATCACGCGTGCGGTGCTGACGGTCGAGAAGCAGGACACCCTGCTCGACGCCGCCGTGTGGATGATGGAGCGGGGCGTGGGCTCGGCGGTGGTCCTGACCGATGGCAAGCCGACCGGCTGCATCACCGACCGCGACGCGCTGCGAGCCATCGCCCAGGGCCTCAACCCCGAGGACGTCACCGTCGGCCAGTTCGTCAACCGCAAGCTGACCAAGGCGCCCGCCGACCTCGAGGTGACCGAGGCGGCCCGGCTCATGCGGGAGAAGGGGTTCCGCCACCTCGTCGTCGTCGACCAGGACGAGGAGCTCGTCGGCGTGTTCTCCATGCGCGACCTGGTCGTCGGGCTGCTGCAGGAGCGGACCGAGCGGGCCCAGGCCGAAGACCGGTCGGGCCCCGTCCGCCAGCTGCCCCTGACCGAGGACGAGGTCGTCGAGTAACGGCCGAGTGGCGGTCGTCGAGTAGCGGTCGTCGGCGGCGGTAGCGGTCGTCGGCGGCGGCGGCGCCGCTCGGCCGGACGGCCGGACGGCCCTCAGGGGTGCCGCTGGGACCAGACCGTCCGCAGCAGCTCGAGCAGGTTGTCGGCGGGGTGGGCGCCGGCGGCCGCCACCCGCCGGTCGACGGTGAGGAACGGCACGCCCGTCAGGCCCAGCTGGTGGCCCTCGTCCTCGTCGGCCCGCACGGCCTCGGTGTAGGCGTCGCCGGCCAGGACGTCCCGTGCCTCGCCGGCCTCGATCCCGGCCTCGACGGCCAGCTGGACCAGGGTGTCGGCGTCCCCGACGTGACGGCCCTCAGCGCAGTAGGCAGCCAGGAGGCGTTCCTTCAGCTCGTCCTGGCGACGCCGATCGGCGGCCAGGTGGAGCAGACGGTGGGCGTCGAAGGTGCCGGTGGGCCGGGCGTCCTCGAGGTGGTACTCGAGGCCCTCGTCGGCCGCCACGGCCGTGATCCGCGCCACCATGGCCGTGGCTTCCGCCGGCGCCACCTGGTACTCGCGGGCGAGGTGTGTGACCAGGTCGACGTCGCCGGCGGTGGAGGCGGCCGGGTTCAGCTCGAGGCTGCGCCAGCGCAGCTCCACCTCGTCGCGGTGCTCGAAGCGGGCCAGCGCCGCCTCGAACCGCCGCTTGCCGATGTAGCACCACGGGCACACCACGTCGGACCAGATCTCCACCAGCACCGTCCGGGCAACGTCCCTCGGCGGCACCGTCTTCCCGCCTCCGCCCTCGAGACCGGGCGGCGACCCGTCAGGTGGTGGCCGAGCCGATCAGCGAGTCGGGGGAGGGCGGCGGTCGGGCGCCGGTGCGGCTGGCCAGGAGCGGGAGGACGACGGCACCGAGCACCACCGCGGCGCCGCCCAGCACGGTGCCGACGCCCACGTCCTCCCCCAGGAAGGCGACGGCCAGCGCCACCGCCCCCACCGGCTCCAGGGCCGACCCGATCGACGCCCACGTCACGCCCACCCGGGCCATGCCGGCGAACAGGGCGGCGATCGGAACGGCCGTGCCCACCACCGCCATGGCCACGCCGGCGGCGACGGCGCTGCCCCGGTCGTTCCCGAGATCGGGGCGGAGGGCGAGGACGCCGAGGGCGAACCACAGCGCCGCCCCGACGGCCACGTGGGTGGCGACCACCAGGGGGTCGACGCCCGCTGCCATCCGCTCGCCGACGAGGAGGTAGGCGGTGTACCAGAAGGCGCTCCCGACGCCGAGGATGACGCCGAGCGGGTCGGGGCGACCCACCGGCAGCCCGAGCACGAGCGCGGTGCCGGCGAAGATGAGGACGAGCCCGGCGGTGGTGGCCCGGTCGAGCCGGTGCCGGCCGAGGGCCACGGCGGCTCCGGCCACCAGCGCCGGATAGAGGTAGAGCAGCAGCGACGTGAGCGACGCCGAGATGCGGGTGAGGGCGGTGAAGTAGAGGGTGGCCTGCACGCCGTAGCCGACGAAGCCCAGGGCCAGCAGCCGCACTCGGGTGACGGCGGTGAGACGAGGCCTGGGGCCGGACCGGCGGGTGGCCGCGGCCACGATGACGAGGAGGGGGGCGGCAGCCAGGAAGCGGAGCAGCTGCAGCTCAGCCACGCTGAAGCCACCCCGATAGGCCACCTTGCCGAGCGGCCCGATGGAGGCGAAGCCGAGCGCCGAGGCCACGATCAGGGCGACGCCCACCCGTCGCCGTCGTTCGGGCGGTGCCATGGCTCCAGCCTCGCGTAGCGGCCGTCGAACCGGTCGACGATCAGACAGGTCGAGGTTCAGGTGAGGAGGAGGCGGGCAGCACCGACGACGCCGATGGTGATGACCACGGTGCGCAGGAGGGCGCCCGGGATGCGGCGGGCGACGCGGGCACCGACGAAGCCGCCCAGCAGCGCACCACCGGCCAACAGGCCGGCGGCGTCCCAGGCGACCGGGGCCGCCACCAGGAACAGCCCGGCGGCGAGGGTGTTCGTGACGAGCGAGAGGACGGTCCTCAGGCTGGTGGTCCGCACCAGCCGGTCGGGGAGCAGCGTCCCGAAGACCGCCAGCAGCAGCACCCCGAGCCCGGCTCCGAAGTACCCCCCGTAGATGGACGACAGGAAGGTGGCGCCCTGCACCACCATCCCCGGCCTGGGCGGCTCCGGCACCGGTTCCTCGGTGGTCTCGGTGGCTGTCGGGGCCGGGCCCATTGGGTCCTCGCCGACGCGCCCGGCGAGCAGCGGTTGCACACCGAACAGCACGCAGGCCCCGAGGATGAGGAACGGGGCGAGGGCCTCGAAGGCGTCGGATGGGGTGGTCAGGAGGAGCACGGCGCCCAGCCCGGAGCCGGCGAGCGTGACGGGCAGGAGCGACCGCACGCGGCGGCCCTGGTCGCGCACCTCGGCTCGGAAGCCGATCACCCCGCCGAGGTAGCCGGGCCAGATGCCCACGGTGGAGGTGACGTTGGCCGTGAGCGCCGGCTGGCCCAGGGCGAGGAGCGCCGGGAACGACACCAGCGACCCGCCTCCGGCGATGCCGTTGATGCCGCCGGCCACGAATCCGGCGGCCACCACGAGGGCCTGCTGGCCGGGGGTCACCGGCCCGGAGGCTCAGCCGCCGTTCACGGCCTTCTTGAAGGCGGCGCCGATCTTGACCTTGGGCACGCTGCGGGCCGAGATCTCGATAGCGGCTCCCGTCGACGGGTTGCGGCCGGTGGTGGCCTCCTTGTCGACCTTCTCGAAGGTGAGGAAACCGGTGAGGGCCACGGGATCACCAGCGGCGACGGCGGCGGTGACCACGTCCTGGAAGGCGGTGATGACCGCCCCGGCGGTGAGGGGTTCCACGCCAGCCTTCTCGGCCACGGCGACGACGAGCTCGTTCTTGTTCACGCTGAAAGCCTCCTTCTCCACGGGACGCGGCGGTGCGAGGTCCGTGGTGCGACCAGCCAGGCAAGCACGCCGGGGGCGCTATGGCCGCGCATCCCCCCGAGCCGTGCGGGGTAGGACCGGAAGGCCGTCAACCGCAGGAGAGCCGGAATGACCAACGCCACGAGCACGATCCTGCCCCCCAACCCCCTGCCGGGCGACCCCTTCCCGCCGCTCGAGCCGGCACCCGACGTGCCCCGGCCCCCGCCGCCGGTCAACCCCCCCGGGCCCGATGACCCGTTCCCTTCCCCGGTGCGGCCGCCGGTGCCGGGCGAGCCGCTCCTGCCCGAGCCCGAGCCCGTCTGACCCTCGGTCCGGCTGGCGGCCGACCGGTCAGGGGATGTGGACGAGGGCCCCCCAGTCGTCCAGGGGGAGGCAGCCGCCGAAGACCGCCCCCACCTCCATCCGGGTCAGCGTGGCGATCCCGCTGAGCACGTCGGCGAAGGCCGTGTCGGCGGCGTCGCGCCCGGTGGCGATGCGCAGCAGGGACGCCCGGGGGGCCAGGTGGGTCGGGTCGAACACGTGCCACCCGCCGTCCACGTGGGCCTCGACCACGGCGTGGAAGTCCATCGGTGACAGGCCGGGGGCGTAGGCCGACACCAGGCGGGCCGGGACCCCCACGGCCCGGGACAGCCCCACGCCGAGGTGGGCGAAGTCGCGGCAGACGCCCTGGCCGGCCAGAAGCGTGTCGACGGCGGTGTCCAGCGGCCCGCTGGAGCCCGGTGCGTAGACGATGCGATTGCTGACCCACGCCACCACGTCCCGGACCAGGTCGGCGCCGGGGTCGCGGTCGCCCAGCTGGCCGGCGGCGAAGCCGAGGAGGGCATCGGACGGGCAGTAGCGGCTGGGTCGCAGGGCCAGCAGCCGCTGGTAGGCCTCGTCCCCCGCAGGGTCGGCCCCGGTGGCGAGGCCTGACGCCGTGGCCCGGTAGGTGACCTCCAGCTGCCCCGGTGGCGACTCGAGGTGGTGGATGCGCCCGCCGTGGGGCCCGCCGACCTCGCGCACCTCGCCCGAGATCGGCCTGCCGTCGAGGGTGACGTCGAGGCGGTCGGCCACCGTTCGGCCCGGGGTGGCGGCCACGGCGATCTGCAGGGCGATCTCCGCCCGCTCCTCCACCGAGAAGGCCAGCTCGCAGCCGACCTGCCAGCTGGGGGGTTGGTTCACCCGGCCATCCTCGCATCGTGCCGGTCCGCCACGAACCGGTTCGAGCGCCGGTTCGCGGCGCCGGCGCGTCCCGTGGCACGCTGCAGGCGTGGCGGAGACCCTGGACTGCCCGGGTTGCGGGGCCCCGGGCCTCGCCGCCGGGAGCACCTGCGACTCCTGCGGGGCGGAGGTTCCGACCGGCGGGGCCGCCGACGACCATGCATCCGGCGTCGCCCCGGAGGCCAGGGATGCGAAGCGGATCGGCGGCCTGGCCGTGCCGCTGGTGGCCGCCATCGTGGTCGCCGGCATCGGGCTTCCTCTCACAGCCGTCGCCGTCACGCTCGTCAACCGCACGAACGAGCCGGAGGGGGCCCGGGCGGCGGGGGGGAGCAGGACGGCGGTCGGCTCGGGCCGAGCCCGGCTCCTGGGGGCCGTCGCCGCCGACGCCACCGCCACCCCCGTCGGCTGCCGTCCCGGGGAGCCCCTCCTCATCGCCGTAGGCCAAGGCGACGAGCGCTACAGCATCCTCCTCAGCGTGCCCATGGGTGCCACGGTCGGCACGTACAGCCTGGGGCCGGGCGCCGACGCCTTCATCACCGTCGTCCGGACGACCAGCGGGCAGTCGTGGACCTCCCGAGATCGGAACGCCGCCACCGGCGAGATCACCCTCCACGACGACCGGCGGGCGTCGGCCAGGTTCCGCGGCCTCGAGGCGAGCAGCGAGCGGTCATCCGGCACCGTCGAGGGTGCCGTCGAGGTGCGGTGTGGCTGACGCCGGATCCCCGCGGCCGCTGCCCTGGAGCCGCCACCTCAACCGGCTGGTCGTCGCCGGCCTCCTCACCACGCTGGCCATCCCGGTGGGCAGCGCCCTCGCCGAGTACGAGGGCGAGCCGTGGCTCAACCTGATCAGCCTGGCGATCGCGGCCACGGCCTTCGCCCTCCTGGTGTGCGGCCTGGCCCTCGGTCCCACCAAGGACGCCCGCCGGGTGGCCCAGGACGGCGTGCCGGCCACGGCGGTCGTCGAGCGGGCCGTCCCGTCGAACATCACCCTCAGCCGGAGCAACGGCCCCGTCGTGGCCAGGGTGGTGCGGCTCGACGTGCGGGTCGAGGCCGAGGACGAACCCGCCGTGCGGCTTCGCCTGCGGCGCTGGGTCCACGTCGACCGGCTCCACCAGCTCCAGCCCGGTGCCGTGCTGCCCGCCAAGGTCCTGGCCGGCCGACCGCAGGATCCCGCCCTCGGCCTGCTGCGGCCGGCACCGCCGGGGTAGGGACGCGGTGCAGGGGGTACCTCAGCCCGGGCCCGACCGGTTCCGCCACGGTGTGGCCTCGTTCGACCCCGGCCAGGACCGCGTCCTGCTGTGGACGCTGGTGGACGGGGGCGGCCCCCTCCGCTGGCTGGCGACGGCCGACGAGACGGGCCGGCAGGTGGTGGCCGAGGGGGAGGCCGCGGCCGATCCGGTGAGCGGGGTGGTGACCGTCGACGTCGAAGGACTCTCTCCCGCCACCACCTACTGGTACCGGTTCGAGGCGGGGGACGAGCGGTCCCCGGTGGGGCGCACCCGCACCCTGCCGGCCGACGGAGCGCAGCGCATCCGGATCGCCGCCACGTGCTGCGCCCGCTACGCCCAGGAGGAGTTCGGCGTGTACGGCGCCCTGGCCGCGGTTGACGTCGACCTCGTGGTCCACCTCGGTGACTACATCTACGAGGACGACAAGGGCGACAAGCGGCCGACCGAGCCTGATCGCACCCTCGTCAGCCTCGACGACTACCGGGCCCGCCACGCCCTCCACCGCCGGGATCCCCACCTGCAGGCGCTCCATGCCGCCCACCCCATGGTGTCGGTCTGGGACGACCACGACCTCGCCGACAACGCCTGGCGCGACGGCGCCAAGTCACACGACCCTGACGAGCACGGGCCGTGGGCCGAGCGCAAGGCGGCTGCCATCCAGGCCCATCACGAGTTCCTCCCGAAGCGCCTGGCCGACGCCGGCGACCTCTCGACGCCGTGGCGGCGCCTCGACGCCGGTGACCTGGTCTCAGTGCTGCTGACCGAGACCCGGGCCCACCGCGACGAGCCGGTCGGCGCCACCGAGGACGAGGACGTCGACGACCCGGACCGCACGATCCTCGGGCCAGAGCAGCGGGCCTGGTTGCTGGAGCAGGTCACCGACCCCACGCCCCGCTGGATGGTCGTGGTGAGCGGGACGGTCGTCAGCGAGCTCGAGTTCCCCGCTCCCGACGCCCTGGACGGGGCGATGCCCGAGAAGTACGCGGTGAAGGACGGGCTGGCCCGCAACTCCGACCAGTGGGACGGCTACCCGGCGGAGCGGTCGGCGCTGGCGGCGGCGCTGGCCGAGCGTGGTGGGCCCACGCTCGTCCTCTCCGGTGACATCCACTCGGCCTGGGCCGTCGAGGGCCTCCGTGACGGCGAGGGCCGGGCCACCGCCGTAGAGCTGGTCTGCCCGCCGGCGGCCACCACGCCGGCCGGGAAGCTGCTGCCGCCGGGTCTCGGTGCGGCGCTCGGCGCGGCGCTGACGAGGTCGATCGAGGGGGCCCGTTGGGTCGACCTCGACCACTACGGGTTCGTGGTCGTGGAGCTCGAGCACGACCAGGCGACGGCCACCTGGTGGTGGGTCGACCCCGAGGACCACACGGCGGCCCGGCCCGCACGCACCTGGCGCATCCAGGGTGGCGAGCGCCCCTCGCTGGTCGAGCCCCGCCGCCGGCGCGGCCTCTGGCGGTTCGTCGCCGCCGCCGTGGCCGCCGCCGTGCTCGTCGTTCTCGTCACGCGCCGCCTCCGGGCCTCCCGCCCCCTCTCCCTGCCCCTGGTGGGCGATCCCTGAGATCGGCACCCGAGCCCCGGTCCCCGGTGCGAGGGTGGCACCCATGCAGACCATCGGGATGCTCGGAGGCATGAGCTGGCAGAGCAGCGGCGAGTACTACCGGCTGGCCAACGAGCTGGTGCGCGAACGGCTGGGGGAGGCGCACTCGGCCCGGTGCATCCTGGCCTCGATCGACTTCGCCGACATCGAGCCGCTCCAGGCCTCCGGGCGCTGGAGCGAGGCGGGGGACCTGCTGGCTGCCGCCGCCCAGGGCGTCGAGCGGGCCGGAGCCGACCTGTTGCTCGTGTGCACCAACACCATGCACAAGGTGGTCGATCAGATCGAGGCGGCGATCTCCATCCCCCTCGTGCACATCGCCGACGTCGCCGCCACCGCCGTGGTGGCGACCGGGTCTTCCACCGTCGGGCTCCTCGGCACCGCGTTCACCATGGAGCAGGACTTCTACCGGGCCCGCCTCGAACGCCACGGGCTGACCGTCGTCGTCCCGGGCGCCGACGACCGGGCCCTCGTCCACCGGGTGATCTACGAGGAGCTGGCCCTGGGGCGGATCCTCGACTCGTCCCGACAGCGGCTCCGGGAGGTGATCGCTCGACTCGTGACCGTCGGCGTCGAGGGCGTCGTCCTGGGCTGCACCGAGCTCGAGCTCCTGGTCGGCGCGGGCGACAGCACGGTCCCGTTGTTCCCGACCACCCGGCTCCACGTCGAGGCGGCGGTCGAGCTGGCCCTTCGCACGTAGGAGCATGCTGAAGAGATCGGCTCGGCTGCCTCCCGCGAGGCGGTGTCGCAGAGCAGGCCCTCGTGCGGAGCATGCGCCTCGCTGTGCTTCAGCACGCTTAGGAGCATGCTGAAGAAGTCGGCTCGGCTGCCGTCTGCGATGGGGTTGTCGCAGGTCAGGCCCTCGTGGGAGCATCCGCCTCGCTGTACTTCAGCACGCTCCTAGACGCCGGCCCGCTCCGCCGCTTCGGCGAACGTGGCGGCCACGGCGGTGTGGCCGGCGGTCGAGGGGTGGAAGCCGTCGGCGCTGACCAGCGAGGCCTCCCGACCCTCCTCCCGGGCCCGGAGCGACGCGGCGTGGAGGTCGACCAGCACCGCGCCCTCCCGCTGCACCACTCGGGCCGTGGCCTGGTTGTAGGCGTCGACCAGGGCGTTCAGCACCGACGGCGTGGGCACGAGCGCACGGAAGGCGGCCGGTATCAGGCAGCGGGTCCCGGCCGGGTTGAGGCAGTCGAGGTAGGCCGGCAGGCGGTCCAAGGCAGGGCTGTTGGCCACGAGCACGGTGGTCGCCCCTCCTCGCCGGGCCCGGTGGACGAGCTCGCCCAGCTGCTGCTCGAAGGCGGCCGTCGTCCCCCCCAGACCTCGGACCTGGTTGATGAGGTCGTTGACGTTGAGCCAGATGGTGACCAGGTTCGGTTGGAGCGCTTCCACCTTCGGCGCCGATGAAGCCCTGGCTTCGGCGACCTGGGCGCCGTTGAAGCCGAGGCTGGTGAAGGTGACCTGGCGGCCGCCCTGGCGCAGCCGGTCGGCCAGCACGCGGGGCCACGCCTCGGTCTCTGGCCTGTCCGCCCCCGTGCCGGTCGTCTCGGAGGCCCCGACGGCCACGTACGTCAGCGGCGGCTTCGGTGGGGTGGTGGGCGTGACCGTCTCCTCGCCCCGGCTGCAGGCCGCGACGGCGAAGAGGGTGGCGAGGAGGGTGGCGATGGCCCGGAGGCGGCAGTGCGGCATCCGGCCAAGGATCGCGCCGCCGGCCCGGCGGCATGGGCCGGCCGCTTTTCCTGCAGGGTGATCATCTGCTAGGGGCCGGTGCACCGTAGAAGGGGGGCGACGGCAAAGACCGTCGAACCGCAGGCGCAGAGAGCGCTCGGCGACGAAACGGTGCCGCTGGCGCCGGTCCACCACTGGAGGAATCCCCCCATGCGTTTCCACAAGCCCCTTGCCACCGCGCTCGCGTTCGCTGCGGTTGGCAGCCTCGCCGCCTGCAGCAGCGACGACAGCAAGGTCGAGACCGGCAGCGCCACCTCGACCGCACCGGTCGCCAAGCTCGACGCGCTGTCCGGCCAGTCCACGGCGGTCACCCTCGACGCCGGCTTCGTGGCCGGCCTCACCAGCCTCAAGCTGACCCCGGGCCCCGTCGGCTCGGCCAAGATCGAGAGCGGCGTCGCCACCTTCCCGATCACCGGCGGCAACGTGACCTACTTCGAGCCCGGCTCCATCAGCCCCTACGTCCAGGGCAAGATCAACCACGACGGCAGCGGCCTGTCCCTCACCGGCGGCGGCACCAAGGTCGAGCTGACCAACTTCGTCGTCGACCCCGCCAAGTCCGTACTGACCGGCAAGGTCACGGCCAACGGCAAGGTGGCCGCTGAGAGCGCCCCGCTGTTCTTCCTCGACGGCCGCACGCTCAAGCCCCTCCAGACCGGCGCCGGCGACACCGCCATCCTCGAGGGCACCACGGTGAGCCTCACCAAGGAGGCCGCCGACCTCCTGAACAAGACCTACAACGTCACCGCCATCACCGAGTTCTTCAAGGTGGGCGTGGCCAAGATCACCGTCAACACCAAGTAACCGCTCAGCACCTGCCCAGCCGGCCACCTCCTCGGGGGTGGCCGGTGGCGCGTCCCGGCTGAAGCGCTCAGGTCCGGGAGAACCGGCGGCCGTGCCACCAGAGGG
>Ga0183260_10002662_pt1 | contig 14657 bp, 11 predicted proteins | sample AntDrymUQ4972206_2_FD_129768 | JGI IMG/M metagenome (GOLD analysis project Ga0183260, IMG submission 129768) | Polar desert sand microbial communities from Dry Valleys, Antarctica - metaG UQ497 (22.06) (version 2) (version 2) | ecosystem: Environmental > Terrestrial > Soil > Desert | place... | reverse complement strand
CTCGAGGATCATCGCGCGGTAGCCGATCCGGCGGCAGTCGCTCTCTCGCGGGATCTGCTTCACTGTCGTCCCGGTCGCCACCAGGCTGTGGAAGCCGCTGATGGCGCCACACGCCACGGTGATGAAAAGGACAGGCCAGATCAGCCCGTTCAGCGAACGCTCGCCGGTGGCCATGTCGAGCGCCGGCGCCTGGATCGTGGCGCCATGGAAGAGGCCGGCAATCACCGTGGAGAGGAGCAGCAACGCGATCCCGCCGTACAGGAGCTGGACGTTCGTGAAATCCCGCGGCTGAAGGATCATCCACACGGGGACCGTGCAGGCGGCAAACACGTAGAACGTCATCACCACGCGCCACAGGTCGCCTGACAGCATCACCGGTGCAGCAAATCCGAGCACCACGCTCGCCACGCACGTCAGGGAGGCCAGGGCGTAGGCAGCCGGTGTGGACAGCCCCCTGCGCCGGATCAGCCAGCCCAGGATCGGGGCAAAGGCGGTAATCACGAACACCGAAGTCGTGGCGATGCCTCCGACACGTCCCACGACCACCCCTCCCTGCTCGGCAGTGCGGAGGAGTGTCTGCTCACCGGTCAGGCCGAGGGCAGCGAGAGGATACGCCGAGGTCAGCGCGGTGACGGACAGGTTGAGGAAAATGGCGTTGACGATTGTGAGGACGAAGATCAGCACGATGAGATTGAGCACGTAGCCGACCGGCCCGAGCGTCGTGCGCGCAATCCGTGCGATGGACCGCCCCCCCTCGCGCACGCTCGTGAACATTGCCGTCATGTCGTGCACGGCGCCGAAGAAGATGCCCCCGAGCACGACCCACAGCCAGACCGGCCCCCAGCCGAACGCGAGCGCCAGCGTCGGTCCGACGATGGGGCCGGCGCCGGCAATCGTGGCGAAGTGATGGCCGAAGACCACGTGCGAGCGGCTCTTCACGTAGTCCTTGCCGTCCGCCAGCCGCACCGACGGGGGCGGATTGCCATCGTCTTCCTGGAAGACCTGCGCGATCCAACGGGGATAGAGGCGCACCGCCACACCCAGGACGAGCGCGGCAGCAAGGATCGGGTAAAGGATGTTCATGGCGGCTCCCCCGGAGGTGCCGGCAATCAGGTCCGCGGAGGGGCAATTCCGGCCAGCACGCCCCGCATGTACGCGAAGGACTGCTGCATGCCTGCGAGCGGATCGTCGGCGTCGATCTCGTACTCAAGCCCGGCATGCCCTGTGTAACCAACCTTCAAGAGTGCCCGGAACAGGGCGGGGAAATCGATTGCCCCCTTGCCGACGATGACCTGGCTGTCCCGGTCGTTCAGGTCGCGCAGGTCCTTCAGGTGCAGGTCGTACACACGGTCGCGGAGCTCCACGATGGACTCGGCCGGATCCACGCCCGCCCGCACCGTGTGGCCGACGTCCACACACAACCCCATGTGCGGGTCGCGATCCTTGATGTGCTTGTAAGCGTCGTACGGGGACGGGTAGAACTTGTCCTCCGGACCGTGGTTGTGGATCGCCACCCGGATCTTGAACTCCCTGGCCATCCGCTCGACCACATCGAGTGAGTCGATGGACGGGGCCGCGACGATGAGCGGCATGCCGGCGAGGCGGGCGTACTCGAAGTCCTTCCGTACCTGCGCCTCGTCGTTCTTCATGGTGATCGTGCCGCCGCCCATGATCGTGAAGCCCGCGGCTTCCACCCTGGCGCGGGCGGCCCGGATGGCGTCAGGGGAATCGGTCCGCGGAATGTGGACGTCCTTGAAGTTCAGGTAACGGACGTCGAGGGCCTTGGCCATCTCGAGGCACTTCTCGAATGAGAACTTGCGCAGCGAGTAGGAGGCGACGCCGAACTTCAGCGTCTCGGGCCGGAGGGCCGGTGTCGGCGCGGCCGGGCGCCCCTGACCAGAGGATGAACGCGCGGCAAGCCCGACTGCCGCTACTGATCCCAGGAACTCTCGTCGTTTCATGAGCACCTCACGCCGCAGAGGTCCTGCAGCGGTGCTCATCATACCGCGGCGCACTGCCTCGTGGAGCAGTGCGTGCCGCGAAGGGATAGTCCCGATCAGGCCCTCCGGGCCGTGCTGACCAGTGCTATTTGGGGGCGCCGGTGGGCGGGCTGGGCCGACGCCTCCAGATTCCAACAGCTGAGCGGCGGACGCTATCTCAGGCGAGCGGCGTGGCGTTCCTGCTGTGTTCTGAAGAGGACATCCTCAGCAGCGCTTCGTGTCCGGCGAGCAGGCTGGCTGCCGTGGCCGCGGCAACGAAGCCGACGGCTTCCAACCCGAACGTTTCGGCCGCCACGCCGGCGACCAACGGCACCACAGCGACGCCCACCATGGCCGCACTGATTTTGAAGCCCACGGCGTGGGCGGCGACGCCAGGCGGCAGACGGCCCGCCGTGCGCGAGATGAGCGTCGGGAAAATCGGGGCCAGCCAGAAGCCCGCAATCACCAGGCCGACTGCCCCTGCTCCCGGCCCACCGAGGGCGAAGAGCCCCGAGCCGGCGACCGCCCCCACCGTGGCCCAGCGCACCAGACGGTCCGGTCCCACGCGCTCGACGATGGCGCCGAGCGTGAGGCGGCCGGCGAGAATGGCCGCCCAGTAGCCGGTGGTCCACAGGCCGGCCGTCGCTTCGGCCACACCGCGCCCTTCAGTGTTGACCGTGTAGGCCCACTGCCCGAGCGTCACCTCCAGCCCCGTGTAGGCGAAGAAGATCACCATCTGAACAGGCACCAGCGGGTGACGGAATGCCTCCCATGGCCCCACCGTTTCGAAAGCGAGCGGTAATTTGGCAGTTGGCGCTGCAGCCGGCTCTGCAGCCCTCGATAGCACGGGCGTGGAACGCCACATTCCTCGGGTGGCGGTAAAGAGAACGGCCATGCCCAGGAGGGTCACAGCTATCGTGAAATAGCCGCTGGTCCAGGGCTTCCCGCCGGTCAACACCGCTGTCATCACGAGAGGCCCCGTGGCCGCTCCCGTGCTGTAGCACGCGTGGAGCCAGTTCACCTGGCGGGGGGAGAAATTCGCCGCGGCAAACCCGTTGACGCCCGCGTCGATCGCGCCCGAGCCCAGCCCGAGCACCAGGGCGGCAAGCACCGCCACAGGCCAGACCGGAGACAGGGCGATGCCGAACAGGGCACATGAGGCCAGCAGGGTGCTGGCGATCAGCAGGGGTCCCAGCCCCAGCCACTGCACGAGGCGTCCCGAGATGATGCCGGAGGTGAAGACGCCGGCGCCGACGGCCAGGAAGTAGTACCCCAGCGCCGCCTGCCCGAGGCCGAACGTCTCGCGTACGCTCGGCCAGGCGATGCCGATGACGGCGTCCGGGAGCCCGAGGCTGACGAAGGCGATGTAGGCGATCAGCAGCCGCGTGCCGGTCTGCACGGGTTTACGCACTGAGGCTGCTGCAGGGCATTTCCCGGCCATGATACCCGGCACCCGACCCTCAATGCGTCGGCGTCCTACACGCTGACGTGCTGCGGACGTGTGCGTTGAACCGGATGGGGAACCCCGCACAACAGCGTGCCAGCTGGCGGGAAGTCGTCGACCGGGGAAGGACATCTCCGTTTCACGCGAACGAAAGGAAGTTAGGCCGATGCTGAAAGAACGGATCTGGTGGTTCGGCTCGTTCCAGCGGCTGTGGGACCGGCGCGAGGCCGGGTCGAGCCAGACGACCGTGCCGACGGACGCGCAGCGCGCGGGAAATTTCACCGGGCTCAGCACACAGCTCAGGAATCCCGTGAATCCGATTACCGGTGCCGCGTTCACGAACAGCGCCGGCCAGCCGTGCATCGCCGTGAACGTCATCAACCCAGGGTGCATCAGCCCCGTTGCACGGAACGTCCTCGATCAATACGTTCCCCGATCGCCCGACGGGACGTTCGTCACGCTCTCGCCGTCCCCGCGGGACCACGCCGTCTACATGGGCCGGGTCGACTACCATGTCAACGCCAACAATCAGCTGAACGCCCACTATTTCGCCGACCGCAGCGACAGCTCGTCATGGCCCGGCAACGTCAACTATGTCCAGCAGCAGCTGTTCAGCGACGTCGATCAGTTCGGCATCAGCGATTCGCACATCTTCGGTCCCAGGCTGCTGAACGAGGCGACGTTCTCCTACCTCTCATCGCGCTCGGGCGGCGGGGCGGTGACACAGATCCTGCCCCGGGACCTCGGCGTCAACGTCGATCTCGGTCCCGATGGCCGGGGCATGAGCCTCTCCGTATCAGGAGGGATCAATCTGAGTTATCCCGGTATCAACGCGCAGGACTACGAGAGCTGGCAGGTGAAGGACACGATGACGTTCAGCACCGGCAACCACACCGTCAAGTGGGGCTACGAGCTCATCAAAGCGGCCTTCGAGTTCAACCTCGCGCTGAACCGGACGGCGAACTTCCAGGGCACCCGCACCGGCAACCCGTACGCAGACTTCATGGTCGGGGCCTTCGAGAACGCCACTGTGGAGTTCGGGATTGCCGACCACAGCCCCTCGACCATCAAGCATCAGTTCTTCGTCGAGGACTCCTACCGCGCGCACCCCAGGCTGACGCTGAACTACGGCCTTCGATACGAGCCGTTCATCCCGTGGGACCAGCTTGGAGGACGGCACACCAGCTGGATCCCCGGCGTTCAGTCCACCGTCGTGCCTGACGCGCCGACCGGCCTGCTCTTCCCAGGCGATCCCGAGCTGCCCGAACGTCTCACCTATAGCGACCTGAACAACTTCGCGCCGCGCTTCGGTGCGGCCTGGGACGTCACCGGCAATGCCAGGACCGTGGTACGCGGCGGGTACGGCCTCTTCTACCAGCAGGTGAACGGCGAGACGACGCATGCCGCCGAGGGGCCCTGGAGAGGAACGACGCAGCTGCGACAGGGGCGGATCGAGGATCCGTTCGGGTCGCTCGGTCAGGTCGAGCCGCCGCCCGAGTCGCCGGGCCGATTCGGCTGCTCGCCGATCGACCGGTACCCAGGCCTCCGGTGCACGGAGTACCCGCTGCCCATCCGCACCGTGTACACCGACCCGCACCTGCGCACCACCTATACCCATCACGTCAGCACGTCCGTGCAGCGTCAGGTGACCGGCAACCTGGCCGTCGAAGCGTCGTACATCGGCAAGATCGGCAGGAAGCTGGTGGGGCACAACTACTTCAATGCGGCGCCGTACATCAACTCCCCGATTACCGGCCTGCCGCCTTCGCTCCAGAACGTGGAGGAGCGGGTACCGTTCAGTCCCGGAATCATCAGCGCGCAGTCACGCGTTCTCGGGAATTTCTTCCGGAGCACGTATCACAGCCTGCAGCTGAGAGTGGAACGCCGCTTCGCCCGGACGTTCTCCTTCTCGGGCTCGTACGCGCTGTCGAAGAACATGACCAACCAGCCGGAGAACACGACCGGGCTGATCAGCAATATCCCGAACCCGTTCGATCTCGAGTCGCTCTGGGGACCGTCCTTCCTCGACCGCCGCCATGTCGTCGCCGCCTCGTGGGTCTGGAGCCCGCAGGTCGGCCTCGGAAACGCCGGCCTGCGCGCAGTACTGAACGGATGGACGTTGACCGGGTTGCACCGCATCCAGTCCGGCGGACCGCTGGCGTTCACGATGGGGACCGATGTCGCGCAGGTCGGCACGCTCAATACCGGCGGGCAGTACGCGATGTTCCGGCCGGGCATGACGGCCGACGATGTCCGGCGGGATCACGACAGCCGTCATGACATGATCTCCGCGTACTTCAACACGTCGGCGTTCGTGCCGCTGAACGAGGTGCCGCGCGGCGTCTTCGGCGATGCGAGACGGGGGCTCATCTACGGACCGGGCGACGTGAACACGGATCTCGCCATCATGCGCTACTTCAGCCTCATGTCCGACGTGCGGCTGCAGGTGCGCGGCGAGTTCTTCAACGCGTTCAACCAGGTGAACTTCAACAATCCCGTCACCAACGTGTCGTCCGGCAACTTCGGCCGTATCACCGGCGCCGGTTCGGGACGGGTCGTCCAGCTCGCGGCGAAGCTCCTCTGGTGACGAGAACGTCGCAGGTCCGGGGAGGTGGGCCTACCCTGCGGCTCACGTACGGCATCCCCACGCTCACGACAGGCGCCGCCGAGGCGCCTGTCGGGTCCTCACGCAGGCAATTCACACGGAGGTAGTCACGCCCATGTTTTCACGATCCAAAGCTGTTGCGCTGTTGTCGGTGACCGCAGCGCTCGCCATCTCCACGCCCTGGTCGTCCGTCATCGCCGGCCAGCAGGCAGCCGAAACGGCGATCCCCGACAAGGTCCGGCTCTTCATTCCCTACAAGGACTACAGTCAGGAGGATAACCAGCGGCTGCTCGACATCTACAAGTGGCTTCGTGTTGCTGACGTGTCCGACGGCATGGACGTCGTGGGACTGCAGGACATCGGCACGGTCGATCAGGAGATCCGCCCACTGTGGAAGGATACGGAAAACTTCACGCATCGGGCGGTCGGGATCGCCGTCACCGCCCGCTACGTGCCGACCAACAAGCGCGAGCCCGCAATGCCGCAGAAAGTGATCAGCCAGTGGTACAGGGACTACACGTCCGAGGCCTTCATGAAGATGCTGACGCCCGGGACGATGCTGGTCATCGATGCCATGGAAGACGGCGAGTCGCGGAGCGTCGGGTCCTCGAACATCCTGGCCTGGAAGAAGCTGGGCATGATGGGTCTGGTCACCAGCGGAGGGCTGGCGGATACCGACGAGATCATTTATCACAAGGTGCCGACTTACTTCCGCCGCCTCGCTCGCGGCGTGCGGCCGGGCCGCAACGAGCTCGAGTCCGTCAACCGGCCCGTGACGGTCGGAGGTGTGCTCGTCCGGCCGGGCGACGTGGTCGTCGCGGACGGCGATGGCGTGATCGTGGTCCCGCGCGAGCGGGCCGACGAGGTGGCCAAGGCGGCGCTGCCGTTCCTCGACAACATCTCACGTGAGAAGTACATCAAGGAGACCGGCAACAACCCCTGGGCCAAACCGGGGCAGGAATAGCGCGATGCACCGACGGCAGCAGGAGCAGGGGCGTCGCGCGGGTAAAATCGCGCCGAAGGGTGCCGACCGCGCCTGCTGTCCGATGACATCATGGCTTACAGGAGCCGCGTGGGGGTCGATGTGAAGGTCGGGTTCATCGGGCTGGGCGCCATGGGCTTGCCCATGGCCAAGCGGATTCTCGGGGCCGGGCACGAGACGTTCACGACGTTTCACCGGCGTCGGGAGCCCGCCGACGAGCTCGCCATGCTCGGCGCGCATGTCCTGGGCTCCCCCGCTGACGTGGCTCGTTCTTCCGACATCGTGATCACGATCCTCCCCGCCGACCGTGAACTGAAAGAGACGGTGCTCGGTGATGACGGCGTGCTGCAGGGTCTCTCCGCTGGGCAGGTGCTGATCGACATGACGACGGCGACCGCGCTGACCATGCAGGAGATCGAGCAGGCGCTCCGCGCAGCGGGAGGCGAGGTGCTTGACGCGCCTGTCAGCGGCGGCACGCCGGCGGCAGCCGAGGGTTCGCTGACGATCATGGTGGGGGGCGACGCTCGCCTGCTGGAGCGGTGCCGTCCGGTTCTCGAGAGCATGGGAAAGCAGATCGTGCACGTCGGTGGTGTGGGGCAGGGCAAGGTCGTCAAGATGGTGAACCAGATGATGGCCGCGGCGCACCTGCTGATTCTTGGCGAGGCGTTTGCGCTCGGCGCACGGTGCGGCGCGGATCCGCACATGCTATACGAGGTCGTCAAAACATCGTCCGGCTACTCGCGGATGATGGATCTGCGGCTCCCAGGATTCCTGCTCGAGGGGGCCGTCGCGCCGGGCTTCCGCCTGGATCTGATGAAGAAGGACATCAACCTGGCGCTCGAGTCCGGCCGGGCGCTGAACATCCCGCTCCTGCTGACGTCCGCTGTAGGGCAGCTCTTTTCGGCAGCGAGCGCCGCGGGGAATGGGGATGCCGACTTCTCGGCGGCGGCGCAGTTCGTGGCGGACCTCGCGCAGGTCCGGCTGGACGAAGTACCGCCCGCCGCGGGATCGAACCGGTGAGCGGATCCCGCGGATCGGTCCAGCCCGCGGCAGTGTGAGAACAAGAGAGAAGTAATGGCCAATCCGTCCCGATCGCGTCCCGCGGCCGTCAGCAACGGTGTCGAGCGCTTTGCCGGATTCGATCCGGCGACCCTGTACGAAGCGGCCGGGCAGAAGGGTATGGTCGATCCGGCGATTCAGCCGGCATGGCCGGGGGCGAGAGTGTGCGGCCTTGCCGTGACCGTCGAGTGTCCTCCGGGCGACAACCTGATGCTGCACGTCGCCGTTGCGGACGCCCCGCCCGGCGTGGTCATCGTCGCAAATGTGGGCAGATACCTGCTGGCCGGCGCGTGGGGCGAGATACTGACGGCGGCTGCGCAGGCGCGCGGCGTCGCGGGCCTGGCAATCGACGGGGCCGTGCGCGACATCGACGCGATCCGCGAGGCGGGCTTCCCGGTGTTCAGCCGCGGCCGCGCCATCGGCTCGTGCACCAAGGAGCGGTGCGGCAAGGTGGGGCTCCCGATTCAGTTCGGCGGGACCATCGTGCGCGCGGGCGACCTCATCCTGGGCGACGCCGACGGGCTGGTCGTGGTCGAGCAGGAGAAGCTCGACGATGTCTACGAGACAGCTGTCGGCCGCCGTGCGCGCGAGGCGCAGATCATCAACGAGCTTCGTGTCGGGCGAACGACGATGGAGCTGCTGGGGCTCACGGACCCACGAGCCCGCACGAGTCCGGGCGCGAAGTGACGGCACAGGGCGGCGCGGCTGCGCAGGATCGTGCCGGGGTGCAGCGATACGGGCACTCCGACTTGCTCGAGTACGGGTGCCGTGTCTTCGAATCCCTCGGTGTCCCCCCGGACGATGCGCGTGAGGCGTCCGGCTGCCTCATCAAGGCCGAGCTGCGCGGCGTGGATTCGCACGGCCTGGTGCGCCTTCCGGTCTACGCGCGCCGCCTGCAGGCGGGCGTCGTCAATGCGCAACCTGCCGTTCGCCTGCATTCCTCGCGCACGGCCGCCGCGCTGCTGGACGGCGACAACGGCCTCGGGCCGGTGGTCGGCTCCCGTGCGATGGAGGCGGCGCTCGAGCTCGCCGCGCAGCACGGCACCGGGTTCGTGGGAGTTCGCCACAGCAACCACTTCGGCCCGGCGGCGTACTACGTGGAGAAGGCGGTCGCGGCGGGCCAGATCGGCCTCGCGATTTCCAACGCCCCGCCCAATATGGCGCCGTTCGGCGGCAGGACACGCTTTCTCGGCACGAACCCCGTGGCCGTCGGCGTGCCGGCCGGTGACGAGCCGCCGCTCATCTTCGACGCGTCCACCAGCGTGGTCGCGCGCGGCAAAATCATCGTCGCGGCGCACAACCGCACATCCATTCCCGAGGGCTGGGCCATAGACCCCGACGGCTACGGAACGACGGATCCGGAACGGGCGCTGGCCGGCGCCGTGCTGCCGTTCGGCGGAGCGAAGGGCTCGGCAATCTCCTTCATCATCGACATCCTCTGCGGGGTCCTGACCGGCGCCGCGTTCGCCACGCACCTGAACACACTCGAAGACCTGTCGACCGTGCAGAACGTCGGGCATGTGCTCGCTGCGGTTCGGACGGATCTGTTCGTCCCAGGCGACCAGTTCAGGGCCCGCATGGACGCCATCCTCAAGATGCTCAAGGCATCGCCGCCGGCACCCGGGGTCGGCGGACGAGTGCTGGTGCCAGGGGAGATCGAGCTCGCGCAGGAATCGCTGAATCGCGAGCAGGGCATCGCGTTAGGGACGCCCATCGCGGCGCAGCTCGCCGGCCTCGGCCGGGAGCTCGGCGTTCCGTTTCCCGACGCTCTGGCGGCGTCGCCTCATTCAGAGCAGGGTCCCGCATGAATATCGACTGGGGACAATCCTTCAATTTCCTGCCGGTGCCGACCGACATCCATTTCGGCTGCGGGATGCTCAGCTCGTTGCCCGTGCACGTTCGCACCCTCGGCGGGCGCAGGGCCTTCGTCGTGACCGATCCTGGCGTTCGCGCCGCCGGCATCGTTGACCGGCTGACCGCAGTCCTCGAGCGGGAGAGCATCGATTTCGCTGTCTACGACCAGGTCACAGCCGATTCAGGCTCCACCCTCATCTCGGAAGCTGTAGAGGAGCTGAAGGGGAGCGGCGCCGAGGTCATCGTGGGCATCGGCGGTGGCAGCGCCCTGGACACCGCGAAGGCGGTCGCGGCGCTGGCCACCAATCCCGGCTCACCGCTCGATTATGTGGGGCTGCACAAAGTGACCGTTCCGTCACTACCGTTCATCGCCATCCCCACCACGGCGGGCACAGGCAGCGAGGTGAGCCTGTGGTCGGTATTCACAGACGACGCGCGGAAGCTGAAGGTGGCAATCGGGGGTGTACGGCTCTTTCCCGCCGTGGCGCTCTGCGATCCCGACTTGACGCTGGAGCTTCCCTCCGCGCTGACCGCCTCCACCGGGATGGACGCGCTCGCGCACGCCGTCGAGTGCTATACCAACGACGCGTGTCAGCCGATCTCCGGCGCGCTCGCCCTCCGAGCCATCGAGCTGATTGGAACGCACCTCCGGCGTGCCGCGCTCAACGGGCGCGACCGGCAGTCGCGCTATGCCATGATGCTCGCCAGCACGATGGCGGGTGTGGCCATGAACTCGACCCGGCTCGGCCTCGCGCATGCGCTGGCGATGCCGCTCGGTAGCGGGGACCTCAAGATTCCCCACGGCGTGGCTGTCGCGGTGGCGCTCCCTGCGGTGATGCAGTTCAACTGCACGGCGGCCCCGAATCGGTTCGCCGCCGTGGCGCGCGCCCTTGGCGAGCGGGTGGAGGATGCCTCGCCACTCGAAGCGGCCGCGCGCGCCGCAGCGGCCGTCCGGCGGCTGGCTGACGACGTGGATATTCCCATGCATCTCTCCGGCTTCGGCCTGAAGGAGGAGCACGTGTCGACCGTCGTCGAGGAAGCCATGAAGAGCGGCAACGTGGCCGTCAATCCACGACGGACCACCCCGCAGGAGCTTTCCCGGATTCTAGGGTCCATCGTATGAGCAACCACATCACCTCTGACCCGCCCAGCCGACGCACGCCAGAGCCCGTGCATCCCGAGCACGCCGCCGCGCCTGGCGTGCACCGGCACCTGAACCTGATCGCCGGGCAATGGGTGCCGCCGAGTGGAGGCGCCTACTACTCCATCCGCAATCCAGCGCGCCCCGGCGAGTGCCTGGGAGAGTTTGCAAACTCCACTGCCGCCGACGTGGCCGCAGCCGTCGGAGCGGCGGCCGGGGCGGCGTCAGCGTGGGCCGATACGCCGGCACCTCAGCGGGGAGCGATTCTCTCGCGGTTGGCACAGCTCCTGGATGATTCGCGGGACGAGCTCGCGCGGATCGTCACGCTCGAGCAGGGCAAGGCGCTTGGGGAAGCGGCCGGAGAAGTCGGGCGCGCGGCCGCGGAGGCTCGCTTCATGGCCGGCGAGGCGGCCCGCCCGGTAGGCTCCACCTATCCGAGCGAGCGGGCTGGCCTGTCCTGCCAGACTGTGGCGGAACCGCTCGGGGTCGTGGCGACCATCAGCCCGTGGAACTTCCCGGTGGTCACGCCGGTGCGGAAGATCGCCCCGGCTCTGGCCTGGGGGAACACCGTCGTGTTCAAGCCGGCCATGCTCACGCCCTGGTCCGCCGAGTACCTGATGCACCTGCTCGACAGGGCGGGCCTTCCGCCCGGTGTCGTGAATCTGATCACCGGATCGGGGAGCGTCGCGGGCGAAGCGTTGATCCATGACGCGCGCGTGGGCGGGATCAGCTTCACCGGATCGACGGACGTAGGCCGCCGCATCTACGAGGGGGCCGCGAGGCGCCTGGCGCGCGTCCAGCTGGAGCTCGGGGGCAAGAACCCGGCCGTCGTGTTCGACTGCGAGGATCTCGACGGCGCCGCGCGCGAGATTGTCGCCGCGGCGTTCCTGTGCAGCGGCCAGCGGTGCACGGCCATCAGCCGGGTGATCGTGTCCGACGATCAGGCCGAGGCGCTGGCCGGGCGGATCGTCGATTACGTGAGCCGGATCAAAGTCGGGGACGGCCTCGACCCGGAGACCACGATGGGGCCGCTGGTGAGCCACGGGCAACTGCGGAGTGTCGCGCAATACGTGCGCGACGGCATCGCATCGGGTTGTCCGACCCTGGCCGGCGGCCGGGCGCTCACGGAAGATCCGGAACGGGACGGCTATTACCATGCGCCGACGGTGTTCGATCGGGTCCCGGCCGACTCTCCGCTGGCGCTCGAGGAAATCTTCGGACCGGTGCTGCCAATCCTGCGGGTGCACAGCTTCGAGGACGCGATTGCAATCGCCAACAGCACCCGGTACGGGCTGGCAGCTTCCCTGTTCACCTCGCGCCTCGGCTACGTCCACGACTTCAGCCGCCGGGTTCAGGCCGGCATGATCCACATCAACCACGGGACGGCCAGTCAGGCGCACGTTCCGTTCGGCGGCGTCAAAGAGTCGGGACAGGGCGCCTACTCGATCGGGCACACGGCCAGCGAGTTCTATACAAATGTCAAAGCTGTCTACGTCAGGTGGTAAGCCAGGACGGACGCGGCAGGACGCGGGTCTCGAGCCGCTCTCGGAAACCCTGCAGCTGGGCACGCGCGCGTATCGGGCGCTGGCGAGCGGCATCGTAGGCGGCCGCATCGATCCAGGAACCCAGCTGCGGCCCGACACGATAGCCGAGCAGCTCGAGATCAGCACGACGCCCGTGCGCGAAGCGCTCCACCGGCTCGAAGGGGACGGCCTGCTGGTGAAGCTCCCGTACCAGGGATGGTTCGTGCGAGAGTTCACCGAGCAGGAGGTCCGCGAGCTCTACGCCATGCGCGCCGCGATGGAATGCTTCGGTATCCGGCTCGCGTGCGGACGCATCACGGACGAGGAGCTAACCTGGCTTCATGAGCATCAGGCGGTCGGGGCCGCGGCTCTGCGGGACAACGACATGGACGCCTATCGTCTGTACAACCGGGATCTGCACGCCGCCATCATCAGGGCAGCACGGAACTCGTATTTGTCGTCCGTCATGGCGCAGCTCGCGCTGCAGAGCCAGATGCTCATGGCGAAGACCATCCGCCTCGCGGGCCGCCCGTCGCGCGCAATCGAAGAGCACCAGGAGCTGATCGATCTCATCGCCAAGCGGCAGGACGGGCCAGCCGAGCGGCTGATGGAGCGCCACATCCTGAGCGCCCTCGAGGACATCGTGCGGTTCGCCATTCGCGAGCAGATGAAGAAGCCGGACGATCCCGCGGGATTCGGCACCAAGACGCTGCGGCGGTAAACCTGGTGCCCAGCTTCCTCCTTCGCCGCGACGTGCGGACCGGCCAGTCCAGGATTGCGCGGCACCTCGCGGCCTTCACCTGCCGTGCGAGTTGTCAGCACGGCCGCAGGGCCACGCCCGGCGTGCTCGTGCTCGTCCTGGTGCTCGCGAACGTCTCCTGCAGCCAGCAGCAGGTCCTGAGGTACGCCCACTCCAACTCGGTATCGGACATCCCCGGGCAGTATGCGAACCTGCTGGCGACCCTCGTCGCCGAGAAGACCGGCGGCGCGCTGCGGATCGAGGTGTACCCGTCGTCACAGCTCGGCGGCGTTCGGGAGATGATCGAAGCGGCACAGCTCGGCATCATCGACATGGGCCATTACTCGTTCGCGGCCCTCTCGCCGTTCCTTCCCGAGATCGCCGTCTTCAACTTCCCTTATCTGTACGAGAACGTCGATCATGCGCTCGCGGCAACCGACCCGGCCACCAGCGCCGTGGCGCGCGAGCTGAACGCGCGTCTCATCGACCGGTCGAACCTTGGGATGATCGGCAGCTATTTCTTCGGCGTCCGGAGGCTCACGACATCGGGCTTTCCCGTCTTCACCCCGGCCGACCTCCGCGGCAGGAAGATTCGGGCCATCCCCATTCCGCTCTGGATCGCAATGGTCCAGGGCATGGGCGCGATACCGACGCCGGTGGACTTCTCCGAGCTGCCCACGGCCCTGGCGACCGGGATGGTCCATGGGCAGGAGAACCCGGTGAACACGATCTACGCCGCCCGCATTCACGAGACGCAGGAATACCTGATGCTGACGGACCACATGATCGACATCAATCTCGTCTACATGAACCACGAGACGCTTGAAGCGCTCCCGCCGGCGCACCGCCGCGCGCTGCTCGACGCGCACCGTCAGGCGGCGGCGGAGGTCCGCAGGATCTCGGAAGAGCTGCAGGACTCGCTCGTCCGGAAGCTGGGTGAACTCGGCATGCAGGTGATCTCGCCAGAGAACGGCCTCGACGTCGCCGCGTTTCGCACCGCCGTGACGTCGCACGTCAGGCAGACATTTCCAGACTGGGAGCCGTACATTGATCGAATCAGGGCCATTGCTCCCACTCCACGCCAGTGACGACGTGCGGGGCGGATTCTGGCGGGTGATACGGAAGACTGAGGCGGCCGGGGAGATCGTCGCTACGCTCGCGCTCTGGGGCATCGTAGTGCTGATCTTCTTCCAGGTGTTCTTTCGCTACGTGCTCCAGACGGGGCTGTCGTGGCCGGACGAACTGGCGCGCTACTTCCACATCGTCGTGGTCTTCCTGACCGTGGGCGCCGTTTCCCGCCGCCAGCAGCACATCCGGATCGATTTCTTCCG
>Ga0183260_10002661_pt1 | contig 14663 bp, 11 predicted proteins | sample AntDrymUQ4972206_2_FD_129768 | JGI IMG/M metagenome (GOLD analysis project Ga0183260, IMG submission 129768) | Polar desert sand microbial communities from Dry Valleys, Antarctica - metaG UQ497 (22.06) (version 2) (version 2) | ecosystem: Environmental > Terrestrial > Soil > Desert | place... | reverse complement strand
GTCGAATGGGACCGATATCGCTGCGGCAGCCTTTAGCTGGGCTGGCGCGGCATCGCCTTTCTCTCCGAGATACTTCAGAAGAACGTTGCCGCCGAGAGACACTCCACTCACGATAAGCTCGCGGTCGGGCTCGGTAGCCGCGAGACGATCGATTACGAAGGAGATATCCGTGGTCTCGCCCGAGTGGTAAAACCTTCGAGCTCTGTTCATCTCGGCCCCGCACGAGCGGAATATCAGGAGGTCGGCTGCCCAGCCGCGACGATTCGCCTCGTGCAGCAGGCCCTGGGCGTAATGAGACCTGATCGTGCCCTCAAGCCCGTGCAGCATCACGAGGCGCGGCGCGTTTCGCTCACCATCCAGGCGATGCAGCTCGATGAAGTCGCCGTCGGGCGTGTCCCACCGCTCGAGCTCCGTTGGCGCGGGCGGAAGCTTCCGCACGAGCCTGCCCCAGAGAGTCTGGACGTGGCGGTTGCGGAGATACCAGGCTGGAGTGAACGCGCGAGTCATCGCTGGGAAATGCTCGCCACCGTCGATCCGGGCGCGGAGGCGGTACTGCCGGACTGGGCGTGCACCTCGACGGCGATGTGCTCGAGTACGCGCGCGTGAATGCGCGATATGATCTGGTCCGTGATCGGGCGCCAGTAGGCGTGCGGGTGGAGATCGAGCGTGTACCACGTACTTCCTTCGAGACGCGTGCGATTGTTTTCCAATGCGACCAGCCTGAACTCGCCGCGAACCGCCCGAAAAAATCCGTATAAGTGTGGCGGAGTTATCCGGCCGTAAGGACTCAGCTCCCGCATCGGAGCGGGCTGGTCTACGACGTCGAACGACAGGCGTCGCGGACTGTCCCAGGTTGTGATTGGCTCGATGAAGGAACCCGTGGAAAACTCGCACCTTCTCAGAGCGCCGACGCCGCTCCCTTCGATCGTTGCCCGTACGGGATACGCCAGACCGAACCGGAAGAGCAGCTCCGGCCGCGAAGTAATCGGACTGAACGCGACCACGTGGTCCCACACGCGGATCGGTGGCGCGGCAACTTCAACGAAGGAGACCACTTCGTACACGTGCTCTGCTGCAGGTCTGTCGTCGATGAACATCGCTGCGGGAATGGCCAGGACGCTGAGCGCGGCGGCTGAAGGCGTCAGCCTCGTTCTGTTTGCGGCTGCCTTGCCTGCGGCGGCGCCGAGAAAAGCGACGACAAGAGCAATGGGAAACGCGATCGCCAGGCAGAGCAGCCCCTCGAGCGCGAAGAGCAGCATCGCTCCCCCCGCTGCGAGCAGCGAGAGTGTCACGACGTGGAGCGTTGCCCCAAGGGGCCTCCCGCCCGGACGGTTGTACAAAAATGCGACGAGTACCCCCATGACGAATGGAACGGCCAGAAAGAGCGCTACGCCGTACGTGTTGGCCATCACAGCCAAGCCCAGCAGTGCGATGAGCGCTAGTGCGACTCCTGTCATCGTGCCGATGACCGCGCTCCGCCCCGCTGTCATCCCCGGCCTGTCCAGGATTTGGTCATTCCACGTCACCCGATCGCTCGATGGAAGAACCGCGAGGGTGAGCATGGCGACGTAGTTCATGAACGGCACGAACATCCAGAGCGCGTGCCAAAGAGATCGCCCTGCATCCACGGCCCGTCTCATCGTCATCGAGACCGCTATCCAGAGGAACGGAAGCGTCCATGCGATCAGAATGACGGATACGTCCGATCGAATCAGAGCGAGCTTCGGAGCCCGTACAGTGATGAGTGGTACGAGGTAGTCGAACGGCGTCCAGACTATGCCGCTCGTGGCATAGATCAGCCCGGCGTCAATCGCGTACTTGAACGCCATGAGCGACAGGCCCGTGGCGAAATAGCTGGCGCGGCTTACGCGCTCCCTGAACCCGAAGTAGTACGAAAAGGGCCGCACGTCCTCATTATACCACCGAGCCTGCGGGACAATATGCGCCGCGCTCCTTAATACCTTACTAGCACAGTGTCATATCGAGTTCTGGTAACCGACAACGTGGATCCCGAAGGCGTCGCGCTGCTCGCAGCCGATCCGCTGCTCGAGGTGGACGAAGTCCCGACGCTACCGGCTGCGGATCTGTTGGCGCGCATCGCGGACTACGACGCGCTGGTAGGGCGGAGCGCGACCCGGATCACGCCGGAGCTGCTACGGGCTGCGCGCAAAATTCGCGTCATTGGGCGCGCCGGCGTCGGCGTCGACAACATCGCGATGGATACCGCGACCGAGCTCGGCATCGCCATCATCAACGCTCCCGCGGGGAACACCGTTGCTGTGGCGGAGCTGGTGTTCGGGTCGCTGCTCGGCATTCTCCGTGGCCTGTCGTTCGCGGACCGTACGATGCGCGATGGGGAATGGCGTCGGTCGGAGCTGCTGGGCGGAGAACTGAAAGGCAGAACATTGGGAATCGTGGGCCTGGGCAGAATCGGGTCGGAGGTAGCGCGCCGCGCGGTCGCGTTCGAGATGGAAGTCGTGGCTTTCGACCCATATGTGCCCGATACGCGGTTCCAGGGAATGCGGGTGCAGCGCGCGGACTCGCTGGCCGCGCTTCTGGACCGCAGCGATGTGGTGACCATCCACACCCCGCTCACCGACGAGACGCGCGGCATGATCGGAAAGCGGGAGCTCGCCAAGCTCAAGCCCGGCGCCGTGCTGCTCAATCTCGCGCGCGGCGGAATCGTAGAGGAAGATTCGCTCGCGGACGCGGTCGTGAGCGGAAAGCTGGCTGGCGCGGCGCTTGATGTCTTCACCAGGGAGCCATTGCCGGCGGATCATTCTTTACGCGGGATTCCCAATCTTTTTCTCACGCCGCACATCGGCGCGTCCACGCTCGAAGCGCAGCGGAACGTCGCGCGGGACGTGTGCGCCGCGGTGCGGGACACATTGCTGGGCGGCGAGCTGTCACGCTCGATCAACATCGCGACCGTGGAGGGCGTGCGGTGGGAGCAGCTCAAGCCTGCGCTGCGCTTGAGCGAGCGCGCGGCAGCGGTGGGCAGGGCGATCCTCGCGACACAGGGAAACCGCGCGGTGCAGCGCGTATCGCTGCGCGTGGGCGCGACTCATCTCGGTGCGAATGAGGCGTTGCTGTCCGCGGCCGCCGTCGGCGTGCTCGGCGGGGTCGTCGCCGGTGATCGATTGAACGTGATCAACGCGCGAACTCTCGCGGCTCAGCGCGGCATAGAGCTTTCCGCGGTCGAATCCGCTGCCGGTACCGACGACGACCTGATCGAGATTCGAATCTCGGCGGGCATGCAGGAGATCGCGGTCGCCGGAACGGCTTCCGCTACGGGGCCGGTGCGTCTCACCCGGATCGGCGCATTTCACGTCGACGTCCAGCCGCGCGGCACGCTGCTGATCCTCACGAATGAGGACGTGCCGGGAGTGATCGGCAGGGTGGGAACGGTGTTGGGAGAGGCGCAGATCAACATCGCAGAGTACCACCAGGCGCGGCTCGCGCAGGGCGGCGATGCGCTGGCTGCCGTGTCCGTGGACGGCGCGGTTGGAGAGCGTGTTCGCGCCGAGCTTCTCGGGATCCAGGGTGTGCGCACTGCGACAGTTGTGACCTTCGATCGCTAGATAAGTCTTACACTGACGCCCCACAGACGCGATAGTGCCTAACTACTCGACGGTTCTTCTGGACGTTGATTCGACGCTGTCCGGGATAGAAGGAATCGACTGGCTCGCCGGAAGGCGTGGACCCGACGTCGCCGGGCAAGTGGCCAGGCTCACCGCCGAGGCGATGGCCGGCCGTGAGCTGATCAATGGCGTGTATGCAGCGCGGCTCGAGCTGGTCCGGCCGTCGGTGGCGGAGTTGGCTCTGCTTGCCGAGGCGTATTGGGAGAATGTCGCGTCGGGCGCGGCGAGCGCAGTCGCGCGAATGGTTCAGGCGGGGGTTCGGGTCGAAGCGATTACGAGCGGACTTCACGACGCCGTGGCTCCCTTTCTGGCCCGCCTTGGCTTGCGGGAGGAGAGGGTGCACGCTGTGCGCGTGCGCTTCGGCAGCAAAGGCGAATACCGCTCGTTCGACACCGCGGCGCCGCTGGTGGTGCATGGAGGCAAGCGAATCGTTGCCGAGTCGATGTCGCTCGGGAGTCCCGTGCTCGCGGTGGGCGACGGAATTACCGATGCGGAGATTCGTCCAGTGGCTGACGCGTTTGCTGTGTTCACTGGATTTGTTCGACGCGAGCCGATCGTGGACATGGCCGATTTCGTCGTCAGCTCTTTTGCCGACGTCGAGCGATTGGTGCTCGGCGATGAGGTACGATCGTGACGGCTGGTTTCGGAAAGTTCTTCGTTCCCGGTCCGACCGACGTCCGCCCGGACGTGCTGGCGGCGATGTCGCAGCCGATGATCGCGCACCGTGGACCCGAGTTCGAGGCGATGTTCGGGCGGATTCAAGCCGGCCTGCGCGCGGTCTTCAGAACCGAGCGTCCGGTTTACGTGAGCTCTTCGTCGGCCACCGGCCTGATGGAAGCCGGGATCCGCTGCGCTCGTGCCGGCCGAATGCTCGCCCTCGTCAATGGTGGATTCTCCGAGCGTTTCGCGAAAATCGCCGACATGTGCGGGCGGGAGTGCGACCGGTACGAAGTTCCTGCGGGGAGCGCGCACGACCCCGCGCATCTCGCTGCGAAGCTCTCGGCCACGCGATACTCAGTGATAACCGTGGTGCATTCGGAGACCTCCACGGGAGTCTTGAACGATGTGAGGGCGATCAGCGACGTGGCGCACGACCATGGGTCGCTCTGTCTGATCGACAGCGTGTCAGGGCTGGGTGGTGCGCCGCTCGAATTCGACGAATGGCGGTGCGACTATGTGCTGACCGGATCACAGAAGGCGCTCGCTCTTCCGCCCGGGCTTGCCTTCGCCGCGGCTTCGGTCGACTTCGTCGAAGGCGCAAAGAAAGCGGAGCGCCGGGGAGTGTATTTCGACCTAGCAGAGTTCGACGAGTTTGCGCCGAAGAACCAGACGCCGAACACGCCGGCCGTGTCGCTGTTGTACGCAGCGGACGCGCAGCTCAAGTCGATCGTCGCGGAGGGGATGGAAGCGAGATGGGCCCGGCACGCCGCAATGCGCGATGAGGTAATCGCATGGACTGAACGGACCAGGGATACCGTGGTTTCAATCGTGGCGCGACCAGGCGAGCGGTCGCCGACGGTCTCCGCGATCCGCCTTCCCCCGCCGCTCAAGCCGCAAGGATTCGCCACGGAAGTGCGCCGTCTCGGTTACACGCTCGGCGCCGGCTACGGCGCTCTGCGGGACAGCACATTCAGAATCGGGCACATGGGTGACCACACCGTTGCAACAGTTCGAGGATGCCTCGCCGCGTGCGAAGAGGTGCTTTCCCCCAGTTAGAGACATTCCCAGTGGACCGATGTGTTCGCTGGCGGCGGCCAGGCGAGGCGCCCACTATAAGGACATGCTCCGGATACTGTTCGACAAACAGCGGGACGGATCGATGGTCTTTTGCTGCACGCGCGCGGATGGCTCGTCCACCTGGCAGAAGCACGTCGGCAAGTCGGCAATGTTCTTTCCGTTTCACGACCTGACCCACTTCGCCGTCGAGTCGACGTTCGGGTTCCGTGAGGGCTTCTACGGACTGATCTCCGAAGGCTGGGACATCGCGGACACCGGCGGCAAGGGAGTGCACGGCCGCCTGCCCCCTGAGGCGCTGGTCGTCGAGCAGATGGTGGGTCTCTTCGATAGGGAGCGAGTGGGCGGGGCGGCGGCGTTGACCGCCGACGAGTTCAACGGAATTCTCCAGGAGCTCACAGACTCCGGCAATATCATCCCTGCGCCTGTGGCGACCGAAGCTCAGCTCCAGGCAGTGAGAGCCAGGATCAGCGAGTTGTACGACGGACTCGCGTCACTACAACCCGGCTCTGCGATGGAGCTCACTTTCGGCGCTGCGGCGTGACCGCCCTGCGGGTGTCGGTCATTCTCGCGCTTACTGCTGCGTGCGCCAGCCCGCGCCCGGCACCTTTGGTACCTCCGGAAATTGAGTTCGTGTCGAGATCGGCCTGGGGCGCACAGCCACCCGTGCTTCCCATGCGGGCGCACCGCATCGAGCGCCTGACGATCCACCACACGGGCACGAACCAGAATCATTCGCGCACCGTATCGCAGAAGCTGCAAGGATTGCAACTGTTCTCACAGCGTGATGATTCGTTGGCGAGTGGGCGACGGAAGCCGGCTTGGGCAGACGTGCCATACCATTTCTATGTAGGTGTGGACGGAGTTGTCGGTGAGGGACGCGACTGGCACTACGCCGGCGACACCAACACTGCGTACGATCCCGCCGGTCATCTGCTCGTGGTGGTGGAAGGGAATTTCCAGCGCGATACGCTTACGACCGCGCAGCGGCGCACGCTCGACATCCTGGTGCCTTCGCTCGCCCGGCGATTCTCGATCGCCGCCGAAAACCTTGCATCTCACCGCGACTACGCTCAGACGGAGTGCCCTGGTGCCAACATCTATTCCGAGCTACCGCGGTTTCGGGAGCTGATCCGGCGGCGACAATGATTGAAGTTCAGATTTTCGGCGTCAAGAAAAGCTCCGACACGCGTAAAGCGCTCCGTTTTTTCGCGGAGCGCCGCATCAAAACCCATTTCGTGGATCTGAACGAGCGCGCCGCGTCGCCGGGCGAGCTCAAGCGGTTCGCGCAGAAGTTCGGAGTGACTCCGCTGATCGATCGTAATTCGAAGCGGTACGCAGAATTGGGGTTGGGCGCCACGCGGATGGGCGACGAGAGCTGGCTCGACAAGTTGTGCCTCGAGCCTATGCTGCTCACGATTCCGCTGGTGCGTTGGCAAAACCGTCTCACGATTGGGCTCGCCGAGCGCGAGTGGCAGATCTGGATCGAAGCCGATGGGTAGGCCGACAGATTTACCCCTTGGGCTTCACGAGGTCCTGGAACTCGGGCATCGCCTGGAGAGATCTCATATCGGGATCCGAGTGTAGAAAGCGCCCCGCGATTGATTGAATCGCCATGAATCCCTCGGAATCGGCACGACGGAGCATTGCCATCGCGGCTCGCCGATCTCCGCGTACCGCGGCGATGCGGGCCAGCCAATAACTGCGAAGCGGATTGAAGACGGGGTCCAGCCCCCGCGTCTCAAGCTGATTGGAGATGCGCTTGGCTTCAGGAAGGTCGCCGGCGCGTACCGCGAGCACGCCGAGCAATCCCTGCACGTTCAAATCCGCTGGAGGGTTCGGGAAGGCTGCCGAGTCGGCAGTCGCCAGGTCCGCGACAACAGCGCGCGCTTCGGCAATACGACCAACAGCGTAAAGAATGCTGGCTGCGTTGAAACGATCCCAGGGGGTAACACCGCCGACCGGTGCATAATTCCGGTACGCGTCGATCAACTGGTCGGCGAGCGTTCGCGCGGCCTCGGGGTGCCCATGCGCGACCAGCTCTTCCACGATCTGGCGAAGCGAGCCCATGCCACTTCCCAGATTGCCGGAACCGTCCACATACGTCCGGGCCACGGTCAGTGCCTCGGCGGAATTCCCCAGGCCGGCTAGCGCCCGCGCCTCGACGAGGGCGAGTCCACGAGCGAGACTGGTAATCTGCCTGCCGGCGCGGGCCACTTCCAGCTCGTTGTCGTATTCGCCGAGGAGATGAAGTGCGGCTCCTTTCCAGCTCCAGTAGCCCTGAAACAGCAGCGCGCCCTCCGGTCGCCTGGCCAGCTCAGGGCGGTCAAAAAGCTGGATGGCCTCTCGTGGGCGGTTGGTACGGACTGAGGCGAGCGCCGTCTCCCAGATCGCGTGCGCGGAACCCGGTGAAGAGATCATCATCTCCTTCGCTGTCGCGTACGTCCCCCGCATGTCACCGCGCCGGAGCGCGAGAAACCAGTCGTAAAACCGTCGATCGGAGTTGCTCAGCTCGGTGCGGTGCTGGTGCAAGACGCTGATGACCGAGTCGGTCGTGCGCAGATAGCGGGAGTCCGCGGCCCATCCCGCGAGAAAAAGGTTGAACGCCTGCCAGAGGCGTGCGGTTTGGAAGGTGGAGTCGAGGCGTACGGCATCGGCGAATTGAGCGGCGGCGGAATCGTAGACGAGAACGACGGTTTGCGCCACGTAGGTTTCAAGCCCATCCATGTACGCGCGATACGCGGCGTAGCTTGGCGGCTTGAGGCTGGTCTCCCATGTCGCGAGGCGCGGATCCACCAGCGGCGCGAGGGCGGCCAGGACCTGCTCGCGCAACAGCTCCAGGGCTAGTGTCGGAGTCGTGCGAGAGACTCTCCCGACGGAAACCGTTCTCAGCAGCTTGCCATCGGATGCGCTGACTATCTGTGCGCGGACGATCAGCGAGTCCAGCTCGATGTAATACGACCCCCATACCGCGATGGCGGCCCCTGTCTGAGCCGCGAGCGCTTCGACCACGGGCGTGCTTCCACCAGATAGCGCCTGCGATGCATGGAGAACCGTTCTCAGGTCAACGACGTCGATGAAGCCTGTTTCCTGCAGCCCCTGCGTTATCCAGTCGGCGGCCATCTTGCCCAGGGGAGCGAGCGTTGTATCGCCGGTCTCGTTCGAGAGAACCGCGACCACGACTCTCTTTCCACTGATAGCGACCCCGTCGCGACGCCCGCGATCGATCGCGAACGCCGCCGCGATGGCCGCGACAAGGAGCAAACCAGTTGCGCCGACAAGGAGGGTACGCCGGCTTCTGCCCAGGCTCCGCTCGCTCGAAGGTTGGCCGCCGGAAACCGCGATCGCCGACAGCTCGCGCGTCAGCTGCTCGGTGGACTGCGGCCGATCGGCAGGCCTTTTCTCGAGGCACTTCATTATCAGATCCGCCAGCGCGGCGGGGACTGCCGGGCGTCGCAGGGCGACTCGCTCCGGCTGCTGAGTAAGGTGCGCGGCGGCCTGCTGCTGCGAAGTGCGCCCCGAGAACGGTGTCGCGCCGGTCAAAACTTCGTAGGCGACAATACCGAACGAATAAATATCGGCTCGAAGATCGATGGCGGGGTCCGCGGCCACCTGCTCCGGTGCCATGTATGCCGCAGTCCCGATCGCCAGGCCGGTTCCTGTCAGCGTCGTTTCCGAGGCCGCTTCGCCGAGCGCTTTGGCGACGCCGAAGTCGGTCACGACCGCGTACTGCCCGGTCAGGAGAATGTTTTCGGGCTTGATGTCACGGTGCACTATGCCGTGGGCGTGCGCGTACGCCACGGCGTCGGCGACGCAGCCAAGCACGCGAACAGCGTCGACGATGGGCAGTTCGCCTTCCCGCGACAGCCGGGAGCGCAGGGTCTCTCCCTCCACGAGGGGCATCGTGTAGTACAGGAGCCCGTCGGCCTGCCCCGCGCTCAGGATGGGAACGATGTGCGGGTGCTGAAGCCTTGCCGCGAGGTTAATCTCGCGCCGGAATCGCTCCTCGCTGACTTCTGCGGCAAGCTCGGGGGGGAGCACTTTGATGACGATCGAGCGATTCAGCGCGATCTCCCGAGCCACGAACACGCGCGCCATCCCGCCGCCGCCGAGCTCGCGCTCGATGGTGTACGAACCGCCTAAAGACGCATCCAGGCGATCGCGCAGATCCATAGCCTAGAACTCGCCCACGAACCCGATCTCCGGCTCGAGATGGTGCCCGAACTTTTCTTCTACCGCCTTCTGCGCGATCGAGATCAGCTCGCGCACGTCCTTCGCCGTCGCGTGGCCGAGGTTCACCATGATGTTGGCGTGGATATGCGAGATCTGCGCGTCTCCATGGCGGAATCCCTTGAGCCCGCACTGATCGACCAGTCTCCCGGCCCCTACCCCTTCGATCTTCTTGAAGATCGACCCCGCGCTGGGATGGAATTGCAGCCACGGATGCCGCGAGCCGCGCCAGCTCAGATTCTCCTGGATGATCCTGTGCATGTCCCCGGTATTGCCCTTTGTGAGCTGGAATTCGGCCCACGTCACGATGTCTTTCGTGAAATGGAGAATGCAGGTGTCGTAGCCGAACTTCATGTAGTCGCGGTCGACGACCTTGCGCTCGTCCTTCTCGGTCAAGAGCTCGCAGCGGTGGAACACCTCGGCGACGAACATCGTCCGCTCGCGTTCCGGGGCAGGCGAGAGAAAATGAAGGTTCTGCCACACCGCGCCGCCAATGGTGCTGGGGATCCCCACGTAATGCTCGAGGCCCGACCAGCCCCGCTCCACTGCCTGCGGAATGATGTCGGCCATCACGGCGCCGCTCTCCACCCATAGCTTTCCGTCATCAGAAAAGTTGAAGTGCTTCGCGGCATTCCTTATGACGATTCCCCGGAATCCTCTGTCGCCCACGAGGATGTTGGCGCCAAGGCCCAGGACGAAATAAGGGAGCCTGGCCTGGCGGGCGGCCACGACTGCGACGGCGAGGTCGTCCGCGGAGTCGGCTTCATAATACAGGTCCGCCGGACCTCCTATTTTGAAGGTGGTGTATGGAGCTAACGGCTCGTCGCGCTTGAGTCTCGTCGAATCGAGAGTGCGCGCGAGCCTGGCGTAGGAATCTTCCGCAACCGGGGCAGCTGAAAACGACATGGCTCTAAGAAAAGGATTGACGTGGTGGCGCGCTACTCCGGGCATCGCTCTGGCCTTTGCGCTGCTGGCGCCCGAGGCAGGAGCGCAGCGCTCCGACCTCGAGAAGATCATACACCGGCGCGTGCTCCAGAACGGGCTCGAGGTGATAGTAGTCGAGAACCACGGCGTCCCTCTGGTGACGGTGGAGATCGACGTTAAGAACGGCTCCTTCACGCAGTCGCCTCAGACGGCGGGCCTGGCGCACATGTACGAGCACATGTTCTTCCGGGCCAGCCGGCGGTTTCCCGGATCCGATGAGTTCGTGGAGCGCGCCGCCGACATGGGCGCGGTATTCAACGGCTCTACCCGGGAAGAAAACGTCAACTATTACCTGACCGTCACTTCCGACCGGGTCCAGGAGGCTATGCGCCTGCTCTCGGCGTCGTTCCGCGAGCCGCTGTTTCGCCAGGACGAGCTCGAGCGCGAGCGGCAGGTGGTCTTGGGGGAGTACGACCGAAACGAATCCAATCCGTTCTTCGCGCTCACGCAGGCGTTGGACGAGAAGCTGTATCCAGGCAATGCCGTCAGGAAGAACACGATTGGCGACCGCAACGTGATCGCGAACACGACGCCCGCCCAGATGCGCGCGATCCAGCAGAAATACTACGTTCCCAACAACTCGGTTCTGATCGTCACCGGCGACGTCGATCCTGCGGCCGCGTTCGCGGCCGCGGAGCGGGAGTACGGCAGCATTCCGCGCGGCGAGGACCCTTTCGTGAAGGACCCGATCCCGCGAATTCCGGCGCTCCAGGGCAACGACGCGGTCATCCATGAAGCGGGCGTAGGTGCGGTCACGATCTTCCTGCAGTGGCAGGGCCCGAGTGTCGGGCTGGATCCCGACGCGACGTATGCGGCCGATGTCTTTTCCGACGTGCTGAACGATCCCAACTCGCGGCTGCAGCAGCGGCTGGTGGACAGCGGCCTCTGGGACGGCATCGTCGTCAACTACTACACGCTGAACAACACGGGTCCGATCACGATCAGCGGGCAGACGTCGCCGCAGCGGCTGCGCCAGGCGCTCACGGCGCTGTACGCGGAAATTCCGCAGTTCGCGAGAGCGGACTATTTCGACCCGGAAGAGATCACGGCCACCAAAGCGGTGCGCGCGGTCTCTTCGGCGTTCGACCGCGAGCGCTCCTCGGGCTTCGCGCACACCCTCGGCTTCTGGTGGAGCGTCGCCAGCCTGGAGTACTACATGGGTTACGTGGACAACATGGCGGCGCAGACGGTAACCGATCTCACGCGCTACGCCGCCAAATACATAGTAGGCAAGCCGCGAATCACTGGCGTGTTGATCGCCCCGGACGCGCGCCGATCGCTCGGACTGACCGCCGCCGAACTCATCGGAGGCGGGCGATGATCCGGACTCGCGCGCGTGCTCTGGCCGCCCTCCTGCTGGGTGCGATCGTCGTCGCGGCGGCGCAACCACAGTCGGACGACAACACCGCTGCATTCGACGTGGATGGCATCCGCGTGATCCTTCGCAAGACCGACAACAACATCGTCGCGGCGAATCTCTATCTATTGGGCGGCGCGCGGCAGCTCACTCCGCAGAACGCGGGCATCGAGCTGATGCTCCTTGACGCGTCCGAGCGCGGCACGCGCAACTATTCCAAGGAAAGCCTGCGGCGGAAGATGTCCCGCCTCGGCACCGATGTCGTGATCGACGCCGAGAAGGACTGGACGATGTTCGGGATCCGCTCGACCACAGAGGTGTTCGACTCCACATGGGCGATTTTCGCGGACAGGTTGATGCACCCGTTGCTGCAGCCGTCGGAAGTCGACATCGTGCGCGGTCAATTTCTTTCAGCCATAAGTCAGCGGCGGGACGATCCCGACGCGCTCGCGCGCTATCTCGCGGACAGCATCGCATTCGCCGGCCATGCTTACGCCGTGCCGGCGGGGGGTACGCAGGCTTCGATCGCGCAGCTCACATCGAGCGCGCTGCGGGACTATCAGCGCGGTCAGATGGTGAAGTCCCGGATGCTGCTGGTTGTAGTCGGCGACGTCGAGCGGTCCAAGCTGGAGTCGCTGATCCGGGGTTCGCTGGCGCAGCTTCCGGCAGGCAGCTACCGATGGACATTACCGGCCGCTGCGCCGCGCGGGTCGACGATGGTCGTCTTCGAGCAGAGGCCGCTACCGACGAACTACGTGATGGGATATTACGCAGGCCCGCTGGCAAACGAGCGCGATCTCCAGGCGCTTCGCATCGCGACCTCGGTCCTGACCGGCCGCATGTTCGCGGACATCCGGACTCGGCGAAATCTGACGTACGACGTGCACGCGCCGTTCGTCGAGAATGCCGCGGCGCTTGGGGGCCTGTACGTGACTACGGTTTCGCCGGCGGTAACGGTGGGCCTGATGCGCGAGCACGTCACCGAGCTGCAGCGCGAGCTCATCGACGCGGAAGGGCTGAAGCGCCTGTCCGCCCAGTTCGTGACGGAATACCTGCTGGACAACGAGACCAACGCCGCGCAGGCGGATTTTCTTGCTCGCGCGGAGCTGTTCCGCGGGGACTATCGGGTTGCCGAGCGGTTCGTGGACGAACTGCGGGACGTGACGCCGCAGGAGGTTCGGGCGGTTGCTCAGAAGTACATGAAGGGGATGCGGTTTGCCTATGTGGGTGACAGCACGAAGGTGGATCGGAGATTGCTGCTCGGCTTTTAACGGCTGTCGCGTCGGCCGTAGCGCGGTGCTACGTTCGAAAAAAGGTTGAAGGCCGCACCCACAGGCAGGAGGCAGTTAATGGCCGGGTCAGCTCGCACGACGATGTTCTCCATGTTCGTCCTTGCCGCCGCAGCAGGCGCCGCCGACGCCCAGGACACGGCACGATTTTCCGCCCAGCAGGTCGCTCCGGGGATTCACATGCTGGTGCGGGCTGGCGGCGGCAATGTCGGTCTCTCGGTCGGCGAGGACGGCGTCTTTATGATAGACGATCATCTCCCGCCGTCGACTCCACGGCTGCTGGAGGCGGTGCGGTCGATTACGCCGGACCCGGTTCGGATGCTGATCAACACGCACTTCCACTTCGACCATGTCGGCGGCAACGAACCGATCGGGACCACGGGGGCGATCATCGTGGCTCACGACAACGTTCGGCTGCGCCTCAGTGCAGATCAGTTTTACAAGGCGTTCGACTTTACCCAAAAGCGGACCGCCAAGTCCGGTCTGCCGGTAATAACCTTCTCGCGCGACGTCACGTTCCACCTCAATCGAGACGAGATTCACGCCTTCCACGCGCGAAACGCGCACACAGACGGCGATGCAGTCGTCTACTTCCGTAACGCCAACGTCATCCACACCGGCGACATTTTTTTCAATGGAGCGTACCCATTCATTGACCTCGCCATGGGCGGGTCCATCGATGGAATGATCGAGGCCGTGGAGCGTCTCGTCGGCCTCGCGACAGCGGGAACGAAGATCATCCCCGGCCACGGCCCGCTCGCCGACCGGGCGGCGCTCATTCGGTATCGCGATATGCTGCTGGGCACGCGAAGCGCAGTGAATGCGGCGATGCAGGGCAATCGCACGATGGAAGAAGTGAAAGCGGCGAGACCGACTGCAGCGTGGGACGGTGTCTGGGGTGGCGGGTTCATGAAACCGGACCAATACGTGGAAGCGCTTTACCAGTCTTTGAGCGCCGCATCCCCCGCCACGTCGGGGTCGGTCCCCGTCGGTGAGCGGCTCGCTAAGTACACGCCCGTGAGGCTTGCAGCCGATACGGCCGGACTCAGCGCCAATGAGCGCCGGATGTTGCCGCTTCTCATAGACGCGGCCCGTGCGATGCACGGCGTGTTCTGGATGCAGTCGTACGGGAATCGTGACTCGCTCGTGCAGTCGATCACGGATCCCCTCGCCCGCGCATTCGCCGAGATCAACGTGGGGCCGTGGGACCGGCTGGACGACAACGCGCCGTTTCTGCCTGGTGTCGGGCCCAAACCGGAGGGCTCGAATCTGTACCCGCGCGACATGACCAAAGCGGAGTTCGAGGCCGCGGTCGCCGCCGGCGGAGCGCGCGCGGACTCGCTCAAGAGCTTGTACACGATCGTACGACGCGATGCCTCTGGACGGCTCATGGCGGTTCCTTATCATCATGCCTTCGCTGCTGAGCAT
>Ga0183260_10002660_pt1 | contig 14667 bp, 15 predicted proteins | sample AntDrymUQ4972206_2_FD_129768 | JGI IMG/M metagenome (GOLD analysis project Ga0183260, IMG submission 129768) | Polar desert sand microbial communities from Dry Valleys, Antarctica - metaG UQ497 (22.06) (version 2) (version 2) | ecosystem: Environmental > Terrestrial > Soil > Desert | place... | reverse complement strand
GGCGTGATCGGAGGCGCTTCCGCGTCGCGCGCGGGGCTCTACGCGGAGCTGTCCGCGCGCGGCCTGTACGCCGGGACGGGCTACCACCAGTTCGCCCGCGATCAGCTCGAGCGCTACCGGGGCGCCGTGGCGGACGACCGCACGGGCGCGGCGCTCGCCGAGGCGGCGGCGGCGGCCGAGGCCGCCGGCCTCGAGCTGGCCGGCTCGAGCCTGCGCACCGCGCCGCGCGGCTACCCGCGCGAGCACCCGAGGATCGAGTTCCTGCGCCGCAAGGCGCTGTTCGCCGGCCGCGCGCTGGCGGGCTCGGACGGGATCGCCCGCGACGCCGCGCTGGGCCACGTCGCCGGAACCTGGCGGGGCGCCGCGCCGCTGAACGCTTGGCTCGACGAGCACGTCGGGCCGAGCACGCTCCCGCCCGAAGCCCGCGGCCGGCGCCGCTAGCCGGCCACCGGTCAACCAGGCGGGCGCCCGCGCCGAGTCCAGGAACGCGCGCACGTCGGCGTGGCCGTGCATCGGGGTGGGCCAGGCGCTATCGACGCACTCGATGTCCGGGGCCATGAGAGAGAGGAGGCGCTCGGGGTCGTGGCTGTTCCAAGCCGCGAGGTAGCGGTCGGCGAACGCGCCCAGCCAGTCGAGCTCGACGCCCGGGGAACCGTCGTTTGAGGTCGTCATGGAGCGACCCTCTCCTGCTCCGGGAGTCGCCTCAAGGCCCCGGAGCGCCTCAGCCTCGCGCGGAGGGATCGCGCAGCAGGAGGGTGTCGAGCCCGCGCACGAGCCCGACGATCTCCGGAGCGGCGCGAGCCGCGATCAGGGTCCCGGCGACGTAGGGCTCCGCGGAGCTCCCGGCGTCATGGCGGATGGTCAGGCGCTCGCCGGGCAGGCCGAAGACGACCTCGGTCGACACCGTGAAGCTCGGCAGGCGGACGGAGTGGACCTGCGCCCCGGCGAGCCTCGCGCCACGCGCCTCGCGCGGTCCGTGCAGCTCCTCGACCGGCCGGCCCAGCGCGGGTCGCCGGACGTCCCCGAGGCGCTCCGCCAGCTCTCGCGCGGTCCCGCTCGGCACGTCGGCCTTCGTCGCGGAGGCGTAGTCGATCACCTCCCAGTGGGGCAGGTGCCGCGCCGCGAGCAGCGCCCCCGCCTGGGCCATCGCGGCGGTGAGCGAGAAGTTGCCGGACGCCACCACGCCGACTCCGCGGTCGGTGGCGGCGCGGTCGAGCTCCGCGTAGTCGTCGGCCGTGAGACCCGAGGTCCCGATCACCACGGCCACGCCCGCCCCGATCGCCGTCGTGGCGTTCGCCTTGACCACGTCGACGGACGTGTAGTCGATCAGCACGTCGATGCCGTCGAGCGCTTCGGCCACCGTCGCGAACACGGGAACGCCGAGCGCCTCCCCGCCGAGCGCCTCGCCCAGGTCCCGGCCGGCGGCCGACCGGCTGACCGCCGAGCCCAGCGAGAGGTCCTCGGACTCCTGCACGCCGGCCACCAGGGCGCGCCCGGTCCAGCCGGTCGCCCCGGCGATGCAGATCTTCAGGGTCCGGTCAGTCGGCATGCCCCGATTCTCCCGCCTACCGCGGCGATCCGCTGGCTCATGCCCGCTCCCGCGCCTGGTCGATCTCCCAGGCGGTGGTGATCAGCCCGATGTGGCTGTAGGCCTGCGGGAAGTTGCCGAGCTGCTCGCCGGTGGCCGTGTCGATCTCCTCCGCCAGCAGGCCGAGGTCGTTCGCGTAGCCGGCGAGCTGGTCGTAGAGCGCCTCGGCGCGCTCGACCTCGCCGGCCTGCGCGAGCGCGGAGACCAGCCAGAAGGAGCAGATCACGAACGTCCCCTCCTCGCCCTGGAGCCCGTCGGCGTTGAGGCCCTCGGCGGCGCGGTAGCGCAGCACCAGCCCGTCCTCGGTCAGATCGCGCGCGACCGCCTCGATCGTCGAGCGCATGCGCTCGTCGGTGGCCGGCAGGAAGCCGTAGATCGGCATCAGCAGGGCGGCGGCGTCCAGCTCGTCGGAATCGAAGGACTGGGCGAAGGCCTGGCGCTCCTCGCTCCAGCCGCGCGTGAGGATCGCCTCGCGGACCTCCTCCCGCGCCGCGGTCCAATCGGCCACCATCGCGTGCTCGCCGAGCTGCGGCGCGAGCGCGACGGCGCGGTCCAGCGCCGTCCAGCACAGGACCTTCGAGGAGAGGTGGTGCAGCGGCTCGCCGCGCATCTCCCAGATGCCGGAGTCGCGCTCCGTCCAGCGTCGCGCCGCGGTGTCGGCGAGGTCGGCGACGAAGGCCTGGATCTCGGGATGGAGGTCGCCGAGCTTGCGGCGGTAGAGGTGCAGCGCGCTCAGCAGCTCGCCGTACACGTCGAGCTGGACCTGGTTCCAGGCGCCGTTGCCGACGCGCACGGGCTGCGAGTCGCGCCACCCGCGCAGGTGCCCGAGCTCGCGCTCCGAGAGGTCGTGCTCCCCGCCGATCCCGTACATGATCTGCAGCGAGCCCTCGCGCGCCCGGCCGCCGGCGGCGCTGGTCATGAACGAGACGAACTCCTCGGCCTCGTCCGAGCACGCGCCGAGGTAGAGCGCCTCGATCGTGAGGCTCGAGTCGCGGATCCAGGAGAAGCGGTAGTCCCAGTTGCGCTCGCCGCCGACGGTCTCGGGCAGCGAGGTGGTGGGCGCGGCGACGATCGCGCCGGTGGGGCGGTAGGTCAGGCCCTTGAGCACCCGCGTGCTGAGCCGGACGCTGTCGTAATGCGGGGAGTCGTGGGAGTAGTTGTCGTGCTCGCGCTCCCAGGAGCGCCACGCCTCGGCGGTGTCGGCGATCCGCGCGTGCACCTCGGCGGCCGGCGTCGGCTCGGGGGCGTCGCGGTGCTCGGGCGCGGCCCAGCGCATCGAGAAGCCGAGCTGCTCGCCGGCGGCGACGGTGAACGCCGCGCTCAGGGTGGAGTCCTCGAGGGCGAGCGGGGCTGAGGAGGCGACGGCGACGCGGCCGGCGCCGAAGCTGCGGGCGCCGCCGTCCTCGAGGCGGATGAGCGGCCGGATCAGCCCGTACTGGGGGCGCGGCGCGAGCTCCATCACGAGTGCGACCTCGCCGGAGACGCCCTCGACGCCACGCACGATCTCGTGCGGCGCGTCGAAGCCGAGGTCGTGCCCGCGCTGCTCCGGCGCGAAGGCCATCGCGTCGAGCAGCCGGACCGTGCCGGACTCGGTCTCGAAGGTCGTCTCGATCACGAGCGTGCCGGGCAGGTAGCGGCGCTTGACCGCGGACGCCCCGGCGGGGCGGATGGACCAGTGGCCCGCCTCGGGGTCGAGGATCCTCGAGAACAGGGCGTCGCTGTCGTAGCGCGGCAGGCACAGCCAGTCGATCGAGCCGCCGCGGCTGCAGAGGGCGGCGGAGTTGCAGTCGGCCAGCAGGCCGTAGTCGGCGATCGGCGTGAAGGCGGCGTCGGCGCCGGCGCCGATGGGCTGGGGGGTCGCGGTGCTCATGGCCCGTCAGTCGAGCGCGGGGCCCGGGCGTTACAGGCGGGCGCCCGTTCGAGCGCGACCGTGAGCGTGCCGCCCGGCAGGGTGAACGAGCCGACGCACTCGAACGTGCTCGCCGGCGGGTTCGGGCCGGGCACGGTCAGGCTGCAGACCTGCTGCAGGGTCCCGGGCGAGCTGCCGTCCTCGCGCGCCACGCCACTGGTGACGATCGCCTGGTCGCCGGGGGAGAGGCCGGGCTGCCGAGGTCGATCGACGTGAACTGCGGCACGTCGCTGGTCTCCACGAGGCGGATCGTCCGCTCGTGGCGGTGGTGGCCGTTCGGCTTCTCGTAGTCGCCGGAGCCGGCGTAGGCGGTGCCGGCGAGCGTGAGGGCGGCGAGCCCAGCACGGAGCCGAACGTCCGCCGGTGGGTGCGGGAGAACATGGATGCTCCTTCGGGGTGGGGGTGACGGGCGCGGCGGACGCGGCGCCCGGGGTGGGGCGCTAGGCGCGAGGCAGGAGCTCGCGGTAGTCGAAGCGCTCGGCCTTGACGATCGGGCGGCCGTCCGGGTGGAACCACTCGGTCCGGGGACGGTCGTAGAAAGCTCGACGCCGTTGCGGTCGGGATCGGAGAGGTAGACCGAGACGGTGCCGCCGTGATCGGTGCCGTTGGCGATCGTGTGCGCGTCGAGCTGACCCGCGCGGTCGAGCGCGCGGATCAGCCCGCACCCGGTGCCTAGACGCCGAGCTCCTCGGAAGCCAGCCGCGCGCCCTCGACGCGCGCGGAGATCTTCTGCATCGCGACGTCGCGCGCGAAGTCCGGGGAGCCGTGCTTGGGCTTCTCGTCGCGGCTGAACGGCGAGAAGCCGCAGTCGTCGGTCGCGCCGAGGCGCTCGACCGGGATGTGCTTGGCGGCGGCCAGCAGCTGGTCGCGGACCTGCTCGGCGGTCTCGACCTCCGGGTCCAGCGGGTTGGTGACGCCCATGAAGCAGACCTGCGGGACGCCGTCGGCGTCGTCGCGGCTGTACTGCCCGCAGAGCTTGTAGACGCTCTCCTTGTCGTCCTCGCTGGCGCACTGGATCAGGAAGTAGCCCGCGTTGAGCCCGAACATCTTGCTCAACAGCTTCTCGTAGGGCACTTCCTTGGAATGCACCGAGTCCATGTCGCCGCCCGGGCAGGTGTGGATGCCGATGTTGCGGCGCTCCTCGGGCGAGAAGCGATCGATCACGCGGTTGTTGAGATCGATGAACTCCTGCAGCATGTCCTTGTTCGTCCACGGGTTGCGCGAGTCGTTCTTGTTGGCCAGCCGGCCCTCGGTGAAGTCGATCGACACGCGCTCGGCGCCCGCGGCGAAGCACTGGCGGATGTCCTTCTCGACCTCGTCGCAGAGATCGGAGAGGAACTGCTCGCGCGAGTAGCCGTCGATCTCGCCCTCCAGCGGATACAGCAGCATCAGCATCGACGGCGCGATCACCGCCTGCTTGACCGGCTTGGACGCGATCGCCTTGTTCTTCTCCACGAACTCCGACGCGAACGTCTTGTAGCGGAACGGCCCGCCCGTCAGCCGCGGCAGCTGCCGGTGATGGCCGTCGTCGAAGATCGCGAAGAACTGACCGTCACCCGCGAGGTTCTCCGCCAGGCCCGTTCCTGCCAGCGTGTCCGTGATCGGGTACGTCGCGAAGCTCGACTCGCGCTGCTCGCCATCGGTCACGAACGTCTCGCCGGTCTCCTCCAGGCGCTTGATCGAGTCCTGCGCGGCCGCGTCCTGCTCGGACTGCAACTGCGAGAAGTCGATCTTCCCGTCGTCATACGCCTGAAACGCGTCCTGCAGCTTCATCGGGCGCGGCAGGGAACCCACCAGCTCGGTCGGAATCGGCACAAACTCCTCCTCGGTCGCTTGACCGGACCGTATCTCACGGACGGTCGTGCTGGCCGCACCGCGGGAGGCCGGATGCCTCCGCTGCGAGCCCGGCGGCGGTGCGGGAGGATCCATCCATGGCTTCGCCCTCCTCCCGCCGCCGCCCCGCCGCCCCGGTCACCCACGGGAACGCGCTCACGTTCGAGACGCTGTACGCCGACGGCGACCTCGCGCCGGTCCGGCTGCGCTCGCGTGAGGACACGCTGCTGCGCGTGATCGACGGGCTCGTGCGGCTGACCGTGGACGGCGTGGAGCGCCTGCTCGGCACGGGTGACGAGGCGATCGTCCCCGCCGGCGCGCGGCACCGGCTGGCCAGCGCCTGCGGCGAAGCCCGCGTGCTCGCCGGCTTCCGGGCCGTCCTCAGGGCCGGCTGAGCGCGCCGACGAGTGCGTACCAGCCGCGGCGCAGGCGCTCCGGCGACCAGCCGAGCGCGCGCCGTGCGTAGAGGTGCTGGCCCGGCCCGAGCGTGGCCAGCAGCGCGCGGGCGGTGAACTCGGCGTCGACCTCCGGCGCGGCTTCGCGCAGCAGGATCGCGAGGTGGGTGGCGTAGAACTGCAGGGGACCCTCGCCGTCGCGGCCGGGCGGCGCGGCGGCCACCAGTAGCTCGGCATGGCGCTCGAGCAGCTCGATGTAGCCGTCGCCGAACGCGCGCAGGCGCTCCTCGGCCGGCGCGCCGGGCCCGAGCGGCGGCGCACCCGCGATCAGGCGGTCCTGGAACTCGCGGGTCTGCTCGTCGAGCAGCGCCAGCGCGAGGCCCGCGCGGTCGCCGAAGCGGCGGTACAACGTGCCGGTGCCGACGCACGCCGCACGGGCGACGTCCTCCATCGAGACCCGCTCGATCCCGCGCTCGCCGACGAGGCCCGCCGCCGCCTCGAGGATGCGCAGGCGGTTGCGCGCCGCGTCGGCGCGCTCGCGCGGCGAGGCGCCGCCGGTGGCGAGGGGAAGCTCTTCCACACTCGCGATCATGCCGACTCGACCGGCGCGCTGACCTCCCGGGCCAGGTCGGCGAGCAGGTCGGCGAGGCGCGCGGTCAGCTCGGGATCGGCCAGCGAGCCGTCCGCGTCGAACGCGCCGTCGGCCATCCCGACCGGCAGCTCGGACTCGAGCACGTGCGCGCCGGAGGCCTTGAGCGCCTTGCGGACCTCGGCCTGCGCCCAGACCGCGCCGAACAGCCCGGTGCTGGCGCCGATGACGGCGCTCGGCTTCTCGCGCAGGACGTTGTCCGGGAAGGGCCGCGAGGCCCAGTCGAGCGCGTTCTTGAGCCCGCCGGGCACCGAGGCGTTGTACTCGGGCGTGGAGACGAGGATCGCGTCGGCGGCCTCGACCGCGTCCAGGAACGCCTGCACGGGCTCCGGCGGCGAGGTCTCCAGGTCCTCGTCGAAGATGGGCAGGCCGCCGAGGCCCTCCCACTCCACCAGCTCGGCTCCGGGCGGGAGCTGGGAGCCCGCCGCCCGGAGCAGCCTGCGGTTGTGGGAGCCTCGGCGCAGGCTGCCGGCGATGCCGAGGATCCGCATCGGCCTGAGCCCTACGCCTGCTCGACGAGCGAGAGCTCGACGGTCAGCGTGACCTCGTTGGCGAGCGCCTTGCCGCCCGAGGGCAGCGGGGCGTTCCAGTTCATCTCGAACTCGGTGCGGTCGATCTGGGCCTCGAGGTTGAGGTGCCCGCGCGAGGAGCCGAACGCGTCGGCCTCGGGAGCGATCCACGAGCCGGTCGCCGTGAGCGGGCGGGTGATGCCCTTGATCGTCAGCTCGCCGTCGACGTTGGCGGTGCCGTCCTCGCCGAGCTCGACGCCGGCGGAGGTGAACGTCACCTCGGGGTGGTCTTCGGCGTCGAAGAACTCGGCGCTGAGGACGTGGGCGCGGAACTGCTCGGGCGTGCGGATCGAGATCGACTCGACCTTGGCGGCGCCCTCCAGGCGGCCGTCGGTGAGCGAGGCCGCGACTTCGGTGAGCGTGCCCTTGAAGAGCGAGACGCCCTGGTAGCGGACGGCGAAGCCGAAGCTCGAGTGGACGGGATCGGCGACGTAGGTGCCGCTGAGCTGCGTGGCGGTGGTCATTGCGGTGTTCCCCCGTTGGTGGGCTTTGAGATGGCTAACCGGAGGCGATTCCGGTTATGATCCGGAAGTGTAGCGCTTTCGGTTGCGGATGCAACTACTTGGTCGGAGCACCGCCCCCAAGGCGGCGAGCGTCGACTCCGCCGGCCTGAGCCGGACGAGCTCGACGCTCGACGCTGAGGGGCGCTAGGCCGGAGTGACTTCGAGCGTCTGGCCCGCCGCGCGCAAGCGCTCGGCGAGCGTGTCGCCCATGGCGGTGGCGGGCGTCAGCACCCCGCCGCCGCCGGGTAGGCGGTCGCCGTCGAGGGCGAGGCAGAGCGCGCTCTCCCCGAGCATCACGGCGGTCGCCGCGTAGCCGGGATCGCCCTGCGCGGCCACCCGCGCGCGGTAGCGGCGCCCGCCGGAGGTGCGGGCGTGGACGTCGATGCGGAAGAAGCCCTGCGGCGCGTCGCCTCGCCGGGGCCGGCGCCGGGGGCGGGGAGCACCCGGTCGAGCACCATGCGGGTCGGCTTGAACGAGAGCCCGGCCGCGAGCCCGCCGAGCCCGACGGTGACGGCGCCCCCGATGACCGGCGCCAGCGGCCCCGAGCCGGCGCTCATCACCTCGCGGTAGCGGAAGCGGCGCCCGTACGCCCAGCCCTGCAGCGCGTTGCTGCGGCGGACCACGCGGGTGTTGATCGAGGCCATGACGAACGGGGCCAGCCAGCCCAGCTCGTCGTGACGCTCGACGCTCTGCAGGTCGCCCTCGCGCCCGAGGTCGGGCTCCGCCGCGCGGTCCGGGCTGAGCGCGTAGGGGTCGTCGACGACCCGCCGCTGGTCGCGGTCGCCGCGGATCTCGTCGAGCTGGCCGCGCATCGACGCGAACGTGCCGCCGCTGAGGCCCCCGCGCATCGCGACGACCACGAACGTCGTGTCCTCGAGCTCTCCGGCGCCGTCGGCGGCCGCGGCGCGGTGCAGCGCCAGGACGCTCAGATCGGAGGGAATCGAGTCGAACCCGCACGCGTGCACGATGCGGGCGCCCGACGCGGAGGCGATCTCGTGGAAGCGATCGATCGCCTCGCGCATGAACAGCACCTCGCCGGCGAGGTCCGCGTAGTGCGTCCCGGCCGCGGCGCACGCCTCCACCAGCGGCAGCCCGTACTGCCGGTAGGGACCGACGGTCGTGGCCACCGCGCGCGTCCGCTGGGCCAGGCCGGCGAGCGCCGCCGCGTCGGAGGAGTCGGCCACGATCAGCGGCCAGCCGCTCGCCTGCGGACCCAGGGAGGCGCGGACCTCGCCCAGCCGGGCCTCCGAGCGCCCGCCCAGCCCGACGCGGGTTCCCGCCGGCGCGTGCTCGGCCAGATACGCGGCCGTGAGCTTGCCGGCGAACCCCGTGGCCCCGTAGACGACGACGTCCAGCTCACGGTCAGCGCCCATGGCGCCAACCTACCCGCTCCGTCGCGGGGCTGCGCGGGCGCGCGCCGCGCTAGCGTGGCGGCCTTGACGCGCCGTCGCGCATGTCTGGTGGTTCCCGCGGCGCCCGCCGCGAAGCTCGCCAAGGGGCGGACGCTGGCCGCCGACGAAGTGGTGGTCGACCTCGAGGACGCGGTCGTGCCCGGCGCGAAGGCGCAGGCGCTCGGCGAGGTGGCGGGCGCGCTCGGCGGAGAGTGGGCGGCCGCCGCGGTGGCCGTGCGCGTGAACGCGATCGGGTCGCCGTGGTGCCACCTGGAGCTCGCCGCCCTCGCCGCGAGCGGGCGCGAGGCGGTAACGGCCGTGGTTCCCAAGGTCGAGCATCCGCACGACCTCGCGTTCGCCGACCGGCTGCTAGCCGGCGCGGAGGCGGCGGCCGGCCGCACGGCGCCGGTGCGGCTGCTGGCGCTGATCGAGACGGCGGCCGGCCTGGCGGCCGTGGGAGAGATCGCCCGCGCCGGCGCGCGGCTCGACGGGCTGGTGATCGGCTACGCCGACCTCGCGGCCTCGCTCGGGCGCCCCGAGGACGCGGGCTCGCCGCAGGACTGGCGCTTCGCGCAGGACGCGGTGCTGGTGGCCGCGCGCGCCGCGGGGATCCAGGCGATCGACGGGCCGCACCTTTCGATCCGCGACGACGACGCCTTCCGCGCCGCCGTCGACCACGCCCGTTCGCTCGGGTTCGACGGCAAGTGGGCCATCCACCCCGCGCAGCTCGACGCGCTGCGCGAGGCGTTCACGCCGACCGACGCCGAGGTCGCCGACGCGCGGGCCACGCTCGCTGCGCTCGAGGCGGCGGCCGTAGAGGGCGCCGGCGCGGTGGCGGACGGCGACCGGATGCTCGACGAGGCGCTGGCGGTGTCCGCGCGCCGGGTGCTCGCTCGCGCGGGCGGCGAGCGCTGAGCGGGGGCGCCACCGGTGAAGGCTCCGTACTTCGAGGACCTGCAGGTCGGCACCGTCTTCGAGGCCGCGCCCGCGCTCACGCTAACCGAAGGGCACGCGGCGCTGCACCAGGCGATCGGCGGGGACCGGCTGCGCCTCGCCGCCGACCACACGCTCGCTGGCGCCGTGCTGGGGGCGGGCCCGCCGGCCGCGCACCCGGCGCTCGTGTGGGACACGGCGATCGGCCAGTCCACGGTGGCGACCGGCCGCGTGATCGCGAACCTCTTCTACCGCGGGCTGATGCTGTTCCGGCCCGTGCGGCTCGGGGACACGCTGCGGACGACGACCGAGGTGGTCGCGCGGCGGGAGAACCGCGCCCGCGAGGGGCGGCGGCCGACCGGGCTCGCCGTCCTGCGCATCCGCACCGCCGACCAGGAGGCGCGCCCGGTGCTGGACTTCACGCGCTGCGCGATGCTGCCGCTGCGCGACGCGCCGACCGGAGCGGCCGGCGACCCGGTGGGGGAGGCGGCCGACCTGGAGCCCGGGCCCCTGCGCTCCGCGGCCGCCGCGCTCGACCTCGAGACCTACCGCGCCGCCGTGCCCGGCCCGCACTTCGATGCGGTCGGGGACGGCTGGGCGACGGAGCCCGACGGCGGCGACGTCGTCGACTCCGCGCCCGCGCTCGCCCGCATGACCCTCAACGTCGCGATGGCCCACCTCGACGCGGGCAGCGCCGCCCACGGCCGCCGGCTCGTCTACGGCGGCCACACGATCGCCCTGGCCGCCGGCCAGACCGCGCAGGCGCTGCCGGCCCTGGTCACGATCCTCGGCTGGCACGCGGCCGACCACACGGCACCGGTGTTCGAGGGCGACACGCTGCACTCGCGGATCGCGCTCGAGCGGCGCGACCCGCTGCCCGGCGGCGGCGGGTTGGTGCACCTTCGCTCCCAGGTCTCCGCGACCCGCGCGGCCGGTGACGAGGCGCGGGAGCCCGTGCTCGACTGGCGCTTCGTGGGGGTGCTGGCGTGAGCGCCCAGCCGCTCGCAGACCTGCGCGTGATCGAGGGCTCCGCCTTCGTGGCCGCGCCGCTGGGCGGGATGACGCTCGCGCAGCTCGGCGCCGACGTGATCCGCTTCGACCAGGTCGGCGGCGGCCTGGACGTCCGCCGCTGGCCGCTCGCCCCGTCGGGCGAGTCGCTGTTCTGGGCCGGCCTGAACAAGGGCAAGCGCTCGCTCCAGGTGGACCTGCGGGCGCCGGAGGGCCGCGAGCTCGTCGAGGCGCTCGTCGGCACGGCCGGGATCTTCCTGACGAACTTCCCCGCCCGCGGCTGGCTCGCCTACGACGCGCTGCGCGCGCGCCGCGAGGACCTGATCATGTGCGCGCTGACCGGCAACCCCGACGGCTCATCGGAGGTGGATTACACCGTCAACCCGGCGACCGGCTTCCCATGGGCCACCGGCCCGCGCGATCTCGCGGGGCCGCTGAACTCGGTGCTGCCGGCGTGGGACGCGATCATGGGCGGCCTGGCCGTGACGGGCATCCTGGCCGCCGAGCGCCACCGCACGCGCACGGGCGAGGGCCAGCTGATCCGCCTCGCGCTCTCCGACGTCGCCTTCGCCATGGTCGGCAACCTCGGGCGGATCGCCGAGGCGCAGCTCGGCGGGCGTGACGCGGCGCGCGACGGCAACTACCTCTACGGCGCCTTCGGGCACGACTTCGGGACGAGCGACGGGCGCCGCGTGATGGTGGTCGCGCTCACCGGGCGCCAGTGGACGGCGCTGGTGGAAGTGACCGGCACGGCCGCGGCGTTCCGCAGCCTCGAGGGCGTGAGCGGCCACGACCTCTCCTCTGAGGACGGCCGCTTCGGCGCCCGCGACCTGATCGCCGCGGTCCTGCGGCCGTGGTTCGAGGCGCGCTCGCTCGACGAGATCCGGGCCGCCTTCGAGCAGACCGGCGTCTCGTGGGGGCCCTACCAGACGTTCCGCCAGCTCGTCGCGCAGGACGCCCGCGCCTCCGAGGCGAACTCGATGTTCTCCACGCTTGAGCAGCCGGGGATCGGCTCCTACCTCGTGCCCGCCTCCCCGCTGGAGCTGACCGCCTCGGGGCGGCTGCCCGCCCGCCGCGCGCCGCTGCTGGGCGAGCACACCGAGGAGGTCCTGGCCGGCGTGCTCGGCCTCGGCGAGGCCGAGATCGGCCGGCTGTTCGACGCCGGAACGGTCGCCGGGCCCTAGAGCCTCAGGCGTGCAGCCCGCACTCGGTCTTGCCCGAGCCGGCCCAGCGGCCGTCGCGGCCCGCGCCCGGCCGGGTGCAGTGCGTGCACCCGATCGTCGGGTAGCCCTGGTCGTGGAGCGGGTGGTAGGGGAGGTCGTGCTCGGCGATGTAGCGCCACACGTCCTCGTCGCTCCAGTCGGCGAGCGGGTTGAACTTCCAGCGCTCGTGCCTGGCGTCCCAGGCGAGCTTCGGGGTCGAGGCGCGCGAGGGCGACTGGTCGCGCCGCAGGCCCGCCACCCACGCGTCGGAGCCGGCCAGCGCGCGCTGCAGCGGCTGGACCTTGCGCAGATCGCAGCAGGCGTCCGGGTCGCGCTCCCACAGCCGGTCGCCGTGAAGCGCGGCCTGGCGCCCGAGGCTCGGGCCCTCGAAGACCGCCACCCGGATCCCGTAGCGCTCCTCGACGCGCTTCCACGTCTCGTAGGTCTCCGGGAACAGGACGTGCGTGTCGAGCGTGAACACCCGCGCGTCCGGGGCCGCGCGCAGGATCAGGTCGAGCACGACCGAGGCCTCCTTCTGGAAGGAGCAGGCGACGCTCAGGCGCGGGTGGAAGCGCTCGACCGCGTACCCCAGGACCTCGGCGGCGTCGAGGTGCTCGAGGTCGGGTGTCATCTGCGCAGCGGCCACGTCTCTAAATGTACTGAACCCGATCGGGTTTCCTGTATTCATCGGCCTCAATGGCACGACCGTTGAGGGGTCTGACCCCTTTCTGCAGTGGAATGAAGTGACGGGTCTGACCCCTTTCTTGAGCGGTTCCATTTCTGGCACGCCACGGGTGTAGGGTGCGGGCCATGCCGATCGGACCGGTGACGTTCCGCTTGCGGGACGCGGGGCTGCGCGTGACGGCCGCGCGCGTCGCGGTGCTCTCCGTGCTCGACGACTCGCGCGATCACCCGCGGGTGGACCAGATCATCGACCGGGTCCGGCACTCGGGCGTGAGCATCTCGACGCAGGCCACGTACGACGTGTGCACGGCCCTGTACCGCGCGGGGCTCGCACGCCGGATCGAGCCTGCGGGCGGCCCCGCCCGCTTCGAGTCGCGGATCGGCGACAACCACCACCACCTCGTCTGCCGTGGGTGCGGAAGCGCGGTCGACGTGGACTGCGCCGTCGGCGAGGCCGGTTGCCTCGAGCCCTCCGACGCGCAGGGGTTCCGGATCGACGAGGCCGAGGTCACCTACTGGGGGCTGTGCCCCGCATGCCAGCACGAAGGGAACAGCGAATGAGCGAGAACGGCCACACGCCGCCCGAGCAGGGCAAGCCTCTGACGACGCGCCAGGGCCACCCGGTCTACGACAACCAGAACCAGCGGACCGTCGGCGACCGCGGCCCGGCGACGCTCGAGAACTACCACTTCCTCGAGAAGATGAGCCACTTCGACCGCGAGCGGATCCCGGAGCGGGTCGTCCACGCGCGCGGCACCACGAACTTCGGCCACTTCGAGGCCTACGGCACCGTCGGCGACGAGCCGATCTCCAAGTTCACCCGCGCGAAGCTCTTCCAGGAGCAGGGCAAGCGCACCGAGGTCGCCGTGCGCTTCTCGACCGTGGCCGGCGGCCGCGACTCCTCGGAGGCCATCCGCGACCCGCGGGGCTTCGCGGTGAAGTTCTACACCGATGACGGCAACTGGGACCTCGTCGGGAACGACCTGGCCGTGTTCTTCATCCGCGACGCGCTCAAGTTCCCCGACTTCATCCACTCCCAGAAGCCCGACCCGGTCTCCTTCGAGCGGCAGGTCCCCAACCGCGTGTTCGACTTCATCAGCCAGTCGCCGGAGTCGCTGCACATGATCACGCTCGTGTTCGGCCCACGCGGCGTTCCCGCCAGCTACCGCACGATGCAGGGCTTCGGCGTCAACACCTACAAGTGGGTCAACGAGGCGGGCGAGACCGTCCTGGTCAAGTACCACTGGCACCCCAAGCAGGGCGTCAAGAGCTGGACCGAGGCCGACGCCGGCGTCCAGCAGGGCATCGAGCTCGGCTGCCACACGAAGGACCTCTACGAGGCGATCGAGGGCGGCGAGCACCCCGAGTGGGAGCTCAAGGTGCAGATCATGAGCGACGACGAGCACCCCGAGCTGGACTGGGACCCGCTCGACGACACGAAGACCTGGCCCGAGGACCAGTTCCCGCTGCACCCGATCGGCCGCATGGTGCTCGACCGCACGCCGAAGAACTTCTTCGCCGAGAACGAGCAGATCGCGTTCGGCACCGGCGTCCTCGTCGACGGGCTGGACTTCTCCGACGACAAGATGCTCGTCGGCCGCACGTTCTCCTACAGCGACACCCAGCGCTACCGGGTCGGCCCGAACTACCTGCAGCTGCCGGTCAACCAGCCCAAGAACGGGCCGCCGGCGACCAACCAGCGCGACGGGCAGATGGCCTACTACGTCGACCAGACCGGCGACAACCCGAGCGTCAACTACGAGCCGTCGATCACGGGCGGGCTCCCCGAGGCGGCCAAGCCGCCCCACGGGGAGCAGGGCCCCGAGATCAACGGCCGCCTGACGCGCGCCCGGATCCCGCGCACGAACGACTACCAGCAGCCCGGGGAGCGCTACCTCCTCTCCGAGCAGTGGGAGAAGGACGAGCTGGTGGGGAACCTCACCACGCTGCTGGGCAAGTGCGACCGGCCGATCCAGGAGCGCATGGTCTGGCACCTGTTCCTG
>Ga0183260_10002659_pt1 | contig 14667 bp, 16 predicted proteins | sample AntDrymUQ4972206_2_FD_129768 | JGI IMG/M metagenome (GOLD analysis project Ga0183260, IMG submission 129768) | Polar desert sand microbial communities from Dry Valleys, Antarctica - metaG UQ497 (22.06) (version 2) (version 2) | ecosystem: Environmental > Terrestrial > Soil > Desert | place... | reverse complement strand
TGCGCCGGGTCGATGCCGTCGACGCCGGCCTCCTCGCTCAGCTCGCGCACGGCCGCCGCGCGGTGGGCGCCGTCGCCCTCGCCGTCAACGGCGTCGACGGCCCCTCCCGGGAAGACCCAGTAGCCGCCCATGACGCGCTGCCGGGGGCTGCGCTGGACTAGCAGCAGCTCGAGCCGCTCAGCGCCCCCGCGCAGCAGGATGACCGAGGCAGACTGACGGGGGGTCGTCGGCGGACCGTGGTTGAGCGTCTCCCGCGTCGGGGGCCGGTCGATCTGCATCGGGGTCGCGAGAGCGTACATCCGAAATCGATCATCTAACCTGCCGGGCATGACTACAGAGACCGCCACACAGCGCTGGATCTGCGAATCCTGCGGCTTCATCTACGAGCCCGATGAAGGCGACCCCGACGGCGGCATCCCGCCCGGCACGCCGTTCGCGGACATCCCCGACACGTGGTTCTGCCCGGTGTGTGGGGCGCGCAAGAAGGACTTCACGCCGTACGAGGACTGAGCTACGCCTACGCCGCGGCGCTCAATGCCGGTTCGGTGACCTCAGAGATCGCCGCGCCCGTCGTCGCCACCAGGCAGCGCAGCTGTACCTCGGAGATCATCAGCGGCGCCATCAGCACGACGACGTCGCCGAGCGGGCGCACGATCGCACCACGGCGGCGAGCCGCACGCGTGACCTGGTGGCCCATCCGGGCAGCCGGCGGGAATTCCTCCAGCTCGATGCCGACCATGAAGCCGCGGCGTCGTACCGCGCGCACCGACTGCAGCGGCGCGACGTGCTCGTCGAGCAGCTCGCCGAGCAGAGCGATCTTTGGCTGCAGCGCCTCCAAGGTGTGCTCGCGCTCGAAGACCTCGAGCGTCGCCAGCGCAGCCGCGCACGCGAGCGGGTTGCCGGTGTACGTGTGGCCGTGGAAGAAGGTCTTGAGCTCCTCGAACTCGCCGAGGAACGCCTCGTAGATACGCTCGGTCGCGAGTGTTGCGGCAAGCGGCATGTAGCCGCCCGTCAGCCCCTTGGCGACGCACATGAGGTCCGGAGCCACGTCCTCGTGCTCGCAGGCGAACATCGTGCCCGTGCGCCCGAAGCCGGTTGCGACCTCGTCGCAGATCAGCAGCACGCCGTGGTCGTCGCACAGCTCGCGGACCTTCGCGAGATAGCCCTCGGGATGCGTGAGGATTCCCGCCGCGCCCTGTACGAGCGGCTCGACGATCACCGCCGCGACCTTGCCGGCGTGCTCGCGCAGCAGCCGGTCGAGATCCTCGCCGTCGCCGGGCTCGGCCTGCCAGGCATCGAACAGCAGCGGGCCGAAGCAGGCGTGGAACAGCTCGATCCCGCCGACGGAGACCGAGCCGATCGTGTCGCCGTGGTAGGCGTCGCGCAGGCAGATGAAGCCGGTGCGCTCGGTCTCGCCGCGGTGGCGCCAGTACTGGAAGGCCATCTTCAGCGCGACCTCGGCGGCGGTCGAGCCGTTGTCGGAGTAGAAGACACGGCTCAGCCCCGAGGGCGCGAGCTCGATCAGGCGCTGCGCGAGCTCGATCGCCGGCGGGTGCGAGAGGCCGAGCATCGTGGTGTGGGCGATGCGTCCGAGCTGCTCGCGCACGGCGGCGTCGATCACCGGATGGCCGTGTCCGTGAACGTTGCACCACAACGATGAGACGCCGTCGATGTAGGCGTTGCCATCGGTGTCGTACAACGTGCAACCGCGGCCGCGCTCGATGATGAGCGGCTCCTCATCCGTCCAGCCGCGCTGCTGGGTGAACGGGTGCCACAGCACCCGCTTGTCGGCGTCAGCAAGCTCCCGGGTCCTCATGACTCGCTGACGCTATGCGCAGCGGCGGACAAAATACGCTCGCACAGCATGCGCCGCATCCCGCAGCCTCCGCTCGCGCTGATCGTCCTCGTCGTGGGCTTCAGCATCCTGGGTGCGGAGATTGCCGCCGCACGCCTGCTCGCGCCGTACTTCGGCGCATCGACGATCGTGTGGGCGAACACGATCGGCATCGTGCTCGTCGCGCTGTCGATCGGCTACTGGTACGGGGGCCGGCTGGCCGATCGCAACCCGACGCGGGGCGGCCTGTACCGCATCGTGCTGCTCGCGGGAGTGCTGCTCGCGGCCGTGCCGTTCGCCGCGGATCCGCTGCTCGGTCCTGCCGTCGACGCGCTGGACTCGATCTCTGCCGGGGCGTTCGCCGGCTCGCTGCTCGCCGTCACGGTGCTCGTCGCGTTCCCGATTCTCGTCGCGGGTGCGGTGGCGCCGTACGCGCTGCGCCTGGCGATCTGCGACGTCGCCGAGGCCGGAACCGTCTCGGGTCGCCTCTACGCGATCTCGACGATCGGCAGCCTGCTCGGGACGTTCTCCTCAGCGCTGGCGTTCATCCCGCTGATCGGCACGCGCCGCACGTTCATCGTCTTCGGCCTGGCGCTCGTCCTGCTCGCGGCCGTCGGTCTCGCGCGTCTGCGCTACGCGCTCGCACCGCTGGCGCTGGGGCTGGCACTGGCGCTGCCGGTCGGAACGGTCAAGGGGAGGACCGAGGCCGGCACGCGCGCCATCCACGAGACGGACACCGAGTATCAGTACGCACGCGTCGTCGAGAACGTCGCCGGCACGCGCATGCTGGAGCTCAACGAGGGCCAGGTCGTGCATTCGCTGCGCCGCCCGGGCTCGTACCTGACCGGCTACTACTGGGACGAGATGCTCGTGCTGCCGTTCGCCTCCCGCGACCGTCCGCCGCGGTCGGTCGCGATCCTCGGCAACGGCGCCGGCACGATGGCGCGCGCCTACGGGCACTTCTTCGCCGACACGCGCATCGACGCGGTCGAGCTCGACGGCGAGCTGACCGACATCGGGCGGCGCTACTTCGACCTGCGCGGGCCGCACCTGCAGACACACACGGCCGATGCGCGACCGTACTTGCGCCGCACGGACGAGCGCTACGACGTGATCGTCGTCGATGCTTACCGCCCGCCCTACATCCCGTTCTACCTCGCGACCAGGGAGTTCTTCGAGCTCGCGCGCGAGCGCCTCACACCCGGCGGCGTGGTGCTCATCAACGTCGGCCACCCAGAGCGCTCGCGGCGACTGGAGAGGGTGCTGTCCGCGACGCTCGGCGCGGTCTTCGAGACCGTGCTGCGCGACCCGTCGCAGAGCACGAGCACGGTGCTGATCGCTACGGCCGGCTCGGCATCGGGACGGCGTCTTGGCGCAAACCTGCCCCTGCTGCCCGCGCAGCTGCGAGCGCTCGGGTTCACGACCGCAGCCCGGCTCGCGCCGGCGCTGCCCGGCGGCCGCGTCTACACGGATGACCTCGCACCGGTGGAGTGGCTCATCGACAGCTCGATCCTGCACCTCGCCGCGAAGGGTGGCTAAGGAAGCGTCAATCAACAAGTGTGCGGTTTCGGCCCCCGCCCGCGGCGCCAGACACCACCCGCGATGCTCGCAAGACCACCAGTATTGCTGCGCTCGCGTGCGGCATCTGGCATCCACGGATCGGGCACCCAAACCGCACACTTGTTTCTCGACGCTTCCTAAGTGCCGGGCCTGGGCAGGCTGGAGGCGTCGACGACCTCGAAGTCTGATCCCTCGAGCGTGCCGAGCGTGTGAAGATCGTCGTTGTTCCAGCGTTTGTCGGGCGCGCCCGAGAAGTACCAGGGCGAGCCGTTGTCGGCCAGCAGCGCGCCGTAGCGCTTCAGCGCGCGGGCGACGATGCGCGCCTGCTTGCCCAGGCCGCTGAGGTCGGTGGCGGCCTTCATGCGGATGCGCAGGCCCATCGGCGGCAGCGTCGGGTCGTCCGAGCTCGAGGCGAAATGACGTGCGGGATAGACGAACGCGCGGCGGGTCTGGCGCGCGGTGAAGCGCAGCGCATGGTTGATCGAGCCGCGCTTGGCCTCGTGGTAGCGCGCGAGTCCCGGCAGGATCGGTAGGCCGGCGGCGTCGGCGGAGGTCCAGCCGCTCGGGCGCAGCTTGTTCGAGCGCAGGTTGAAGACCGCGCCCGAGCCGGCGTGCCAGCTCGCACCGCCGCTCGACGGATGGGCGTCGTAGAGCTCGTAGAGCCTGCAGCGATCGCGATCGACGACGAGCACGTTACGATCGCCGTCGCCGTTCGGGCCGCCCTCGATCGGCGCCTTGGGCGCGATCGGGTACTTGCCCCTGTCGGACTCCTCGTCGTAGTCAAACGAGACCGGCACCTTCCTCTGGCTGCGCTTGACGACCGTGTACGGGATCCCGATCGGCCCGCCGTTGTAGGTGCCCGAGCCGAAGTCCGCGTGGACGGTGTCCTCGCGCCCGATCGACGCGATCATCGTGGCCGAGTTCGAGGCCACGGGGAGCTTGTCGACGCGCTTGTTGAAGTGGTTGTCGTGCGGCAGGATCGGGCACTTCGGCGCCTTGGGCAGCCGGTGCGCGCTCGCGGCCTGGACCGCCACTGCCCCGCCTGCGAGCATCACCAGGATCAGCGCGAGACGGCGGCCCATCCAGCGATCCTACGTCGTGAACGCCTCGAGGTAGACGGTTGCTCGATGCGGGGTATCGAGGTCGACGATGACCTTGCGGCCGGCGAGCCCCGAGGAACACGCCGCCGTCTTGACCGCCAAGCAATTTTCCTCATGTCCGAGCACGCGCTCGATCGACTTGATCTGCCAGGTCGGCGGATCGTCCTCGCGCTCGGAGAACGGACGAAAGCCGCGGCGCAGCGGCTTGTCGACGCCCGCCCCGCGCAGGAACCTGCGCAGATCGCGGCGGGGCATCACGACACGCGCCCGGACGTAGATGTCCGTGAAGCCGTCGCAGAAGACCTCCAGCGACGTGGCGCTCGGGGGCAGCGGCGCGCGGGCGAAGTCCTCGATCGTCGCGGCGCTCGTCTGCGAGCAGTCGACCCTGGTCCTTGCCTCGTGGTCGGGCTCGTCGGAGCACCCGGCGGCGACGCTCAGCACAAAGGTCAGCGCGGCGGCCGTGGCTCGCCGCGTCACGGCCCCAGCAAGCTGGCGATCGGGAGGGTCGCGCCGGCGCGCGCCAGATCCTCGACCGCCGGGCTCGTCGGCGGCAGGCCCGCGACCGCGACGCGCCCCCGCAGCGCGATCGTCGCGCGGTTGGAGCGCTCCATGACGCTCGGCGCGTCCGGCCACGGCGTGAGCACGACGGCACGCACGTCGAGGCCAATGGCGCGCGCGGCCTCGATCGTCAGCAGCGAGTGGTTGATCGTGCCCAGGCCCGCGCGTGCGGCGACGACGAGCGGCAGGCCGAGTGCGACGGCGAGGTCGCGCACGTCGTGCTGCGCGTCGAAGGGGACGAGCAGGCCGCCGACGCCCTCGACGACGAGCACGTCGGCGTCAGCGGCTGCGCGCCGCGCCGCGCCGATCAGCTGATCGAGCGGTAGTTCGCGGCCGGCGAGCTCGGCGGCGAGGTGCGGCGACAGCGCGGGGCCGAACGTCGCCGCGGCGACGTCCGGCGCGCGCGCGCCGGTGGCAGCGGCGAGCAGCTCGTGGTCGGGCGGCCAGGCATCGTTGGGCGCGTCGTCGAGGCCGGTGACTACCGGCTTGAAGGCCGCCACGCGCTGCCCGGCCGCGTGCAGCGCCGCCGCGATCGCCGCCGCCACGACCGTCTTGCCCGCCCCGGTGTCCGTGCCGGTGACGAAGCAGCCACGCATGTGGCGAGCCCGCTGCGCCGCGCTACGCGGCGTGCGGCACCGTGGCGGGCGCCTCGATGTCGAACAGTCCGGCGTCCGGCGCCCCGCCGGTCGTGTGCCGCGCCTCGTGGGCGACGGCGACCGGCATCGCCGTGGCGGGCCGGAAGCCAGCCTGCAGCGCTGCGCGGCCGAGCACGCGCGCGGCCTCGCGCAGCTCGTCCTTGGTGTGCGTGGCCATCACCGCAAGGCGCAGCCGCGCCGTGCCGGGGGCGACCGTCGGAGGGCGGATCGCCTGCGCGAACACGCCGCGCTGCAGCGCGGCCTCGCAGACGCGCATCGCCGTGTGAGCGTCGCCGACGATCAGCGGGACGATCTGCGTCGTCGAGCCCGCGACGTCGAAGCCCTCGCGTGCGAGCTCGGCGCGCAGCACCTCGGCGTTGGCCTGCAGGCGATCGACGCGGCGCGGCTGCTCTTCGAGCAGCTCGAGCGACGCAAGCGCACCGGCCACCGCCGGCGGCGGCGGGGCAGTCGAGAAGATCAGCGGCCGCGAGGTGTTCGTGAGGTAGCGCGCCATCTCCGCGCGGCAGGCGGCGAACGCGCCATAGCTGCCCAGCGCCTTGCCGAGCGTGCCGATGACGACGTCGACCTCGAGCCCCGCGTCAGCGACGGCGCCGCAGCCCCCCGGTCCAATGCAGCCGGTCGCGTGCGCCTCGTCGACGACGAGCCGGACGTCATGTCGCTGCGCGAGATCGGAGATCTCCTCCAGCGCGGCGAGATCGCCATCCATCGAGAAGACTGCCTCCGTGACGATCGCGGCGGCGCGCGATCCCGCCCGCTCCAGGCCCCACGCGAGGTGCTCGATGTCGTTGTGGGCGTAGACGAACGTCTCCGCCCGTGACAGGCGACAGCCATCGATGATCGAGGCGTGGTTGAGCTCGTCGGAGAACACCACATCGCCGGCGCGCGCGAGCGCCGTGATGACGCCCAGGTTGGCGAGGTAGCCCGAGCCGAAGAGAAGCGCGGCCTCGGTGCGCTTGAACGCAGCCAGGCGCTCCTCGAGTCGCCGGTGGACGGTCATCGTTCCCGACACGAGCCGCGACGCGCCCGCGCCGACGCCCCAACGCATGGCCGCGTCTGCGGCTGCCGCCTGGACACGCTGATGGTCGGCGAGGCCGAGGTAGTTGTTCGAGCACAGCAGCAGCACCGGCCTGCCGTCGAGCACGACGTTGGGCCCCTGCGGTCCACTGACGAGCCTCGTCTTGCGATACAGCCCGAGCTCGGACAGCTCCGCGAGCCGCGCTTGGATCTCGGTCACCTGGCGATCCTTCCGCTGGTCAGTCCCGCGTCGCAGGGGTCGTGTTCGGCGCGCCGTCGGGTCGCGCGGGGACGTGCTGCTTGCGGGCGAAGCGCAGCTGCGTCGACGGATCCCACATGTGGACCTCGATGCCCTCGAGGTCCTGCGCCGCAGGCGTGTGAGTTACCGGGCCCTCGTCGCCGGACTCCGAGCCCTGAGGCGTCTCGCCCTCAAGCCAGCCGTTGCGGTTGTCGGGCCGCGGATGCGCGCCGTTGTCGGGCTGGCGCTGCACGTTCAGGCCCAGGCCCTCGAACATCGCGCGGTCCTCGTCGGGCGTGTTGCCCAGCGTGGTCAGGAAGTTGCCCATCATCACGCCGTTGATCCCGGCCTTGACCGCAAGCTGCTGCAGCTCGCCGATGTTCTCCACACGCCCGCCGCACAGCCGGAAGAGCGCGTCGGGGAGGATCAGGCGGAAGATCGCGATCCACTTGACCGCCTCCCACGGGTCCATGTACTCGCGGTCGCCGAACTTCGTGCCCGGCCGCGGGTTGAGCAGGTTGATCGGCACGGAGGTGGGATCGATCGCCGCCAGCTCGAAGGCCATCTCGACGCGCTGCTCGCGCGTCTCGCCGAGGTTGAGGATGCCGCCCACGCACGTCTCCAGCCCGGCCTCGCGGACGGCGTCGATCGTGCGCAGCCGGCCCTCGTAGCGGACTGTCGTCGAAACCTCGGGATAGTAGGACTCAGCCGTCTCGACGTTGTGGTGCACGCGCTGGACGCCCGCCTCCTTGAGCGCCTTCGCCCGCGCCGCGCTCATGTGCCCGATCGATGCGCAGCGTTTGAGGTTCGTGTGTTCGGCGACCAGCCGCGTGCCCTCGAGCACCTTGTCGAAGTCGCGCTTGGATAGCCCCTGGCCCTGGGTGACCATGCAGAAGCGATGCGCCCCGGCCGCCTCGGCCGCGCGCGCGTGCTCAAGGATCTGCTCGGGCTCCATCATGGCGTGCAGCGGTGTCTCGGCCTCGGCGAAGCGCGACTGGGCGCAGAAGCCGCAGTCCTGGGCGCAGCCGCCGGACTTCGCGTTGACCAGCGAGCACAGGTCGGTCGCGTCCTCGAAGCGCTCGACGCGCACCTGCCAAGCCCGTTCGATCAGCGCCTCGATCTGCGCCCGGTCCTCGAGCTCACCGAGAAGCAGAGCCTCCTCGCGGGTGATCAGCGATGCCATTGCGCCGCACAGTTGCAGCCGCGCCGGACGATTCCCGTGCGCGCCGGATTGGCGCCGCCGTCTGGATCGTGAGCGTGGTGCTCATGATGAAGGCACGCAAGGCGAGGCGTCTCGCGGCGTGGCGGTCCGTCCGCTCCGTCGCCGCGCTTGTCGATCCCTACCAACGCGTCAGCGTCAGCTCCTCCTGGAGCTTCGTGCGGATCGCGTCGGGGCTGAAGCCGGTCAGCGTGCCGTGGCCGCGCACGCGCTTGTAGTCGCCGGTGCCACTCGTGATGTCGATCGTTCCCTCGTACGTCACCGCGAGGGTCGTGGGGTCCGTGACGTAGTTGATCGTGAACGTCCCGCTGACCGTTCCCTTGTCGAAGAACTGCTTGACGGGGCCGGTGAAGTGGCCCGTGTATCGCGACGTCGGCGTCACCGTCGACGAGTCGTGCTGAACACCGTCGCCTGCGACCTTGTCGCAGGCGACGGTGCCGTAGTTCTCGGCCTTCAATGTGCGCGGCGGCAGCACGGCGATGAGGTTCAGCTCGCAGCTCACCTTCACCTTGGGCGCGTGCCTGCCCCCTCCGGAGGAGCCCGCCTCGGCAAGGCCAGCATAGGCACCGACGGCGGCCACCGCCGCGATCGCGGCGATTGCCACCATCACGAGGTTGCGAGGACGGAACATGCCTGGGTTGAGCATCGTTGGTTTCCCCTGACTACTCGATGAGCAAAATGGCTATGGCGCGCGCGAGCCTAACCGCGCCCGCTCGGCAGGACAATCCGCGTGACGATCACGGGCCGGGCGCGGCGATGTTCTCCGAGTCGTCGGGGTGGTCCTCAAACCACGCAAGCACGAGCGCGAAGGGGAGGAAGGCAAGGCCGGTCCAGCGCGGCAGCGCGAGGATGTCGTCGAGCACGGTGCCGGTCATGGCAGGCAGCCCGGCGAGGAAGAAGACGCGCCAGCCGCCGGCCGGCCGCGCGAGGCAGTGGATCACGAGGGCGCCGATCAGCGCGCACCCGGCGATCCGGCGCGCGGGATTGTCGAGCGCCAGGACCACGGGGAAGAGCAAGCCGTACGTGACGGCCACGACCGGCAGCGCGGCCAACGCGCCGACCCGCTCCCAGCGATCGCGCAGCGCGGAGCTCACGCGCCGAGCTCGACGACGAGCGGCGCGTGGTCGGAGGGCTTGGAGCCCTTGCGGTAGTCACGCGCGATCGCGCACGAGACCAGCGTTGCGGCCAGCGCGCGGCTGACGAGCACGAGGTCGATCCGCAGCCCCAGACCGCGATGGAAGTGGCCCTGGCGGTAGTCCCACCACGTGTGCTGTACCGCGTCGCCATGCAGCCGCCGGTAGCTGTCGACGAGCTCCCCGGCGGAGACGATCGCCTCCAGCCGGCCGCGCTCATCGGCCGTGACGTGCGTGCCGCCGACGAACGCCTCGGGGTCGTACACGTCGATGTCGGCCGGCGCGACGTTGAAGTCGCCGCCGACGATCAGCGGCTGCCCGTCCGCGTTGAGCTGGTTCACCCGTGCCGCGATCGCGTCGAGGAACGCGAGCTTCTCGGCGAACGTCGGTGTGCCGAGCGCGCGACCGTTGGGGACGTAGACGCTTGCCAGGCACATGTCGCCGACGGTCGCCTCGATCCAGCGTGCCTCGTCGGCCCGCAGCTCGCCCGGCAGGCCCGCGACCCGATCGCGCAGCTCCAGCTCGCGCCGCGCGAGGATCGCGACGCCGGCCCAGCGGCCGGCCGAGTGGTGGACGGCGTGGTAGCCGGCGGCGGCGAGCTCGTCGTCGGGAAATGAGGCCGCCTCGGACTTCGTCTCCTGCGCCAGGAGCACGTCGGGCGAGTGCTCGGCGAGCAGCTCGAGCACTCGCGGCAGGCGCATCTTCAGCGAGTTGACGTTCCAGGTGACGATCTTCACGCGGCCGCGAACGCTACCCGCGCGCGTCGCTGCGGGGCGAGTCCCTAGCGGCCCGTCCAGCGGGGCGTGCGTTTCTCGGCGAAGGCCATCACGCCCTCGCGCAGGTCGTCTGAGGCCAACGAGGCTTGGCTCAGCGCGATCAACTCCTGCTCGAGCTCGGGGTCGATCGCAGCCTCGCTGCGCAGCAGCTCGCGCAGCACCCGCTTGTTGCCGGCCATCGCCAGCGGAGCGTTGGCGGCGAGCTGCTCGGCCAGCCCGATCGCGGCCTGCTCGAGGTCCTCGTCGGGAACGATCCAGTTGACCAGTCCCCACGCCAGCGCGGTGGGCGCGTCGATGGGGCGGCCCAGCAGGAACAGCTCGCGCGTGCGCGGCTCGCCGATCGCGTCGAGGAAGCGGCGCAGGCCGGTGTGCGAGTAGACGAGGCCGAGCCTGGCGGGCGGCATGCCGAGCTGGGTGCCGCCCGCGGCGAGGCGCAGGTCGCAGGTCAGAGCGAGCTCGAGGCCGCCGCCGATCGTCGCGCCGGACAGGGCGGCGAGCGTCGGGACATCGGTCAGCTCGAGCGCCATCAGCGCCTCGGTGTAGGGGTGCGCCGGGAGCTTCCCGTCCTGCTTGGCGAATAGGTCCTGCGGGACCTCGCTGATGTCATAGCCCGAGGAGAACATCTCGCCGCAACCCGTCAGGATCACGCAGCGGACCCCGTCCAGCGACGACAGCGCCGCGCTGATCGCGTCGAGGATCGCCACGTCGAGCGCGTTGCGCTTGGCGGGGTTGGAGATCGCAAGCCGCAGCACGCCATCGGCCGGCCGATCGGTGATCACGTCCCCCGCCATTGCAGGAAGAACCTAGCGTCCGAGAGGGCAGTTAGCCCCAACCGCTATGGCTTGTGTGCGTCCTCGCTGCATCGTGCTCTGGCTATTCGAGCACGAGGAGGACGTCGCCCTCGTCGACCGGTTGACCCTCCTCGCAGAGGATCTCCCGCACGACCCCGGGGTCCTCTGCGTCGACGGGCATCTCCATCTTCATCGACTCGAGCGTGATGACCGTATCGCCCTCGGCGATGACGTCGCCGACCTTGCACTCGACCTTCCACACGATCCCCGTGATGTGTGCCTCGACCTCGACCACGAATCCTCCTCCTTGGCGTACCTCGACCCAGGGCTCTGCCAGAGTAGCCGCCGCGATGGACGCCGCCGCCGACACGATCGTGATCGTCACGGCCCACGAGGAGGCGGACCGCCTGCCCGACACGCTGGCCGCGCTGGCGAGCGCGTTTCCGGGCGCGGGCGTGCTCGTCGCAGACGACGGCTCGACCGATGCGACATCCCAGGTCGCCGAGGCCGCCGGCGCGGAGGTCGTTCGCAGCGAGCGCGTGATCGGCAAGGGCGGTGCCGCGACGCTGGCCGCGCGGCGCGTGCTCAGCCGCGCGCTCGAGCCCGACCCGCCGGTCTTCGTGCTGTGTGACGGGGACCTGGCCGGCAGCGCCGCACAGCTCCCCGCGCTCGCCGATGCCGTGCGCGCAGGCCGCTGCGATCTCGCCGTCGCCACCTTCTCCGCGCGCGCGGGCGGCGGTTTCGGCCTCGCGGTGGGCTTCGCGCACCGTGCGATCCGCAACCTCACGGGTCTCGATCTCGCGGCGCCGATCTCCGGCCAGCGCGCGCTCAGCGGCGACGCCTTCGCGGTCGTCGTGCCGTTCGCGCCGCGCTTTGGTATGGAGATCGGCATGACCGTCGACGCCGCGCGCGCCGGCTTTCGCATCGAGGAGGTCCAGCTCGATCTCGTCCACCGCGCGACCGGCCGTACGTGGCGCGGGTTCGTGCATCGCGGGCGCCAGCTGCTGGACTTCGTGGCCGTCTACGCGAGCAGGCGATAGCGGGTCCCACGAGATGGCCATGGAGAGCGCCGAGAGCATCGCCGAGCTCTACCGCGAGAACACCGCGGGCGACGATCCCGACCTCGCCTACGTCGAGCAGCTGCTCGCGGCGCTCGAGCCCGACGAGGTGGTGCTGTTCGCCTGCGGCTGGCCCGACAACGGCGAGAAGTGGGGCCCGGTGGCGCAGCTGACGGTCACGTCGCGACGGATCATCGATCAGCGCACGCACGGCGCCGGGGTGAACGCTCCGCTGCGCCAGATCGCGCTGCGCGACGTGCTCGACGTCGTCGAGCGCCGGCGCGGGGGAAGCGTGCTGTTCACGACGAGCGCGCTCGTCATCGATGTCTGCGACGGCCGCTCGCTGGAGTGGGAGTGGCTGACGAACCATCAGCTGCGCCCGGCGGCGGAGGCGATCCGCTCGGCGCGCGACGCACTGCCCGAGAGCTGAGCTCGCGCCGCATCTCGTCTTCGACCCGCGGTCCAACGGCATCGGCGCAGCTTTGGACGGCGGTCGGAGGCAGCGGGCGCGCACGCGCCGTACCTTCAATTCAGCACCGTCGGCGGTCAGGCCCGTCGTCGGCGGAGACGGGCAGCACGCGACTCCTCCCGCGTTTGTTGCCCAAACCTGTGGGCGTGGCCGGGGCACGGATCTCTCCTTGGGGCCCCGGCCGCCTTCACTGCGCAAGACAGTGCGTAGCTGTGCGCGAAACTGTTCGCACAGTGCGCCAAGAGTCGCGCCGGGCGCCACTGGCATCCGGTCCGTCGCGTACCTTGCCGCCATGACAGAACGGCAGTCGAGCGAGGTTGAGAAGGTGCTCCTGCACGTCTCGGAAGCCCGTACTCGCGCGCGGCGCGCTGCGGACTTCGTCGAGAAGGATGGTGCCGAGCCTCACATCGGCGAGGCGTTGCGAACCGCCGAGCAGCAGCTCGCCGACCTGCATCGCAAGCTGTCGCAGGGCACGTACTACGCGGTGACCGGGCGGTCTGTACGCCGACCCCCGCTACGTCAACGGCGCGCTGTTTGAGGGCGGCCGAGATCCACCGGACAAGGGACGAGCTTCTCGTGCTGCGGCTCGCACGCGAGTACGACTGGCGCAAGGTGGACCTGCACATCTTCGGATCGCTTCTGCAGGGGAAGCTCGGTGCGGAGGCTCAGCACGCGCTCGAGGCGCCGCTGGCGGCTGGCTGGGACGACGGCTACTGTCTGGCGGCGGCGCGAGCGCTTCTATCTTCCCGGCCTGGCGCACAATGGCCGGGACATAGCGGGGGGAACCGGGTTTCCCACGGGTATCAGGGTCCGTTCTCGCGGTTTCTCCACAACCCGTCTGTGACCCCATCCGTGACTGCCGGAGCGCCAGTCTCGTCCGGGCGAGCGTTTGTCCCAATGAGCGGCTTCGGGCGGCGATCGCGGCGACAACGTCCTGCGTGCTTGATACGTAGAGCTGCAATGTCCCTGCACGCGGAGGAGCCCGATGCGCGATCGCACGTTCACCCTGCCTGAGTTGGCGTCGCTGGTTGACGTCGAGTACCGCACGCTGCACACGTGGATTGGTCGTGGCCTCCTTGCGGCGTCGTGCGAACAGGCGCAGGGCTCGGGAACGCGAAACATCTTTGACGGCGGCGACGCCTTGGAGGCCTACGTGCTTGCCGATCTCCGTCGGGCTGGCGTCGAGCTCGCCAAGCTCGAGCAGGTGGCAGCTGAATTGCGTCAGTCGCGCAACGACAGAGCTGGCAGCGGCGACGTCCTGCTAATCAACGGCTCTGTTTCGCTGTCGCACCGCGAGGACTTCGCCGAGGCAGTGGGTCGCACCAGCCCGACGCTGGTTTATGACCTCGCGCACGCCCACTCCGGTCTCGCCGATCGTCTCGAAACCCTCCTCTGAATGCACGTGCATTCAGTTCCGACCGACCCGACCGTCACCGTGTAGGGCACGTCGGGCGGTCCTCGCTCGGCTCCAACCGAGAGGAGAGCCCTCCAATGCCCTGGAACATCGACCACTCCCGCAACCGGATCTCCGGCATCACCGCCGCCATCCCCGAGATCGCGATCAGCGACCTGTCGCGCGAGATGACGCTCGACAACGTCAAGCTCGCGAAGCCAAAGCGCATCACGGGCGTCCACTCCTACATCGCGCTGGCTAACGAGCAGCGCCTGGTCGATGACCTCCTCGACGTCGACGATCACGCAGCAGCCAAGCGCGTCGCCCGTCGGCTGCACCTCTACCAGCGCGCCACCGGCCGTACCGCCGACGCGTTCGGCGCCGCGCGAATCCATTTCCAGGGCCCGCGACTGCACTCGCTGACCTACCGGCCGTTCGCCGATCATGCCGAGATCGCGGCACGCACGGTGACGATGGCGCTTGCTGTCGACCTGCTCATGCGGCGCGCCCTCAACCCCGCTCTCAAGGACGACCCCGACCTCAAGGTGGCCGCCGGTGCCGCCTACGGCGAGTCGCTGGCGACCAAGAGCGGCTCACGCGGCGACTCCGAACTGCTCTTCATCGGCGACCCCGCGAACAACGGTGCCAAGGCGATCGACCTGTCGTGCGGCCTCCGCGTGACCGCCGAGCTGCTCGACCTGCTCGACTGCGACGACCTCGGGATCGAGACGACCAAGCACCCCGACGGCCGCTACGCGCTGGCGATGAGCCAGGAGGCGATCGAGGACACCGCCAAGCGATTCGGGATCGAGTGGACGCTTGATGGGGCAACCAAGAACGTCAACGCCGACGTCGAGGCAATCACTCT
>Ga0183260_10002658_pt1 | contig 14668 bp, 14 predicted proteins | sample AntDrymUQ4972206_2_FD_129768 | JGI IMG/M metagenome (GOLD analysis project Ga0183260, IMG submission 129768) | Polar desert sand microbial communities from Dry Valleys, Antarctica - metaG UQ497 (22.06) (version 2) (version 2) | ecosystem: Environmental > Terrestrial > Soil > Desert | place... | reverse complement strand
GTCTGGTGGGCGACCCGCAGCGCATACGCGAGGCCTTCGGCTGGTCGCCGGCCACGAGCTTCGAGGACGGCCTGCGCGCGGTCGTGGACTGGATGGGCCGGTCGGGCGCCGAGCGCGTACCGGACGCGTACGTGGTCTAGTGGTCGTGGTGATCATGGCCGGGGGTCGCGGCTCGCGCCTGGCGCCCTACACCACGGTGCTCCCCAAGCCGCTCATGCCGCTCGGCGACAGGCCGATCATCGACGTGCTCATCCGTCAGGTGGTGGCGGCGGGCGCGGAGGGCGTGTCCATCTCGGTCGGGCACCTCGGCGGGATCATCGAGTCCTGGGTGGGCCGCGAGGAATACGGCGTGCCGGTCTCCTTCCTGTACGAGGACGAGCCCCTCGGGACGGCGGGGGCGCTGCGCGGCGCCGACGTGGACGACGTCTTCCTGGCCATGAACGGCGACGTGCTCACGACCCTGGCGTTCGCCGACCTGCTCGCCGGACACCGCGGGTCCGGGGCGCTCGCCACCGTGGCCGTGACCGAGCGCACCACCCAGGTCGAGTACGGCGTCGTGCACGCCGACGAGTTCGGCCGGCTCGTGGGCCTCGAGGAGAAGCCGAAGCTGCGCTACACCGTGTCGATGGGCGTCTATGCCTTCGACCCCGAGGTCCGCGAGCTGATCGCCCCCGGCGAGGCGATCGACTTCCCGGACCTGCTGTGGAGGGCGGTCGAGGCCGGCCGCCCGGTGGCGATCCACCCCTTCGAGGGCTACTGGCGCGACATCGGCAACCCCGACGACTACGAGCAGGCGATCGCCGACTTCGCGGAGGATCCGCGGCGGTTCATCGGCGGGGCAGGCGCCGCTTGAGGAGCTTCACGCGGCGGCGCAGGCGCTTCGTGCGGCGCCGTCCGTACTTTCTCGCGGTCCGCCACCGGCGCCGTCCCGCGCTCCGCAGCCTTCGCGTCGCCCTCCCGAGCCGGGTTCGCCCGGCGGGGCGTCGCGCGTAGTCCACAGCCAGAGCCAGGGCGGCGGCGCGTGCACGAGCGTCGACCGCCTCGCCCTTGATCGCCGCCAGACGAGGGAGCCGGCGTGGGCGGTCCACCAGGGCACGACCCGAGTGTCGAGGCCGCCGCCGCCGGGGAAAAACGCCGCGCGCTGGCGCTCCACCGACATGGTCCGCGGTAGCCGGCGGCTCCACAGGTACTCGGGGACCTGGTGGAACTCGCCGAGCAGCGCGAGCTCCGCGAGCAGCAGCCGGTCCGGCATCAGCACCCGCCGGTAGGGGCCCACCCGGTCGAGCGCGTCGGCGCGGAAGAGCCCGTAGGTCATGTCCCCGGCGATCACCCACCGGCTGACCGCGCGGAAGCGTGCGCGCGGGTCGTGCTCGCCGCGGGTCTCGAAGTCGCGGGTGCGGGAGGGAGCCTCGTCCCCGTTCTCGGCGATCAGGTTCACGCGCGGGTAGGCGAGGACCGCCTCGGGGACGGCGTCGAGCTCGTCGCGGAGGCCGGCGAGCCAGCGCGGGTCCCAGACGTCGTGGTCGCTCGCGTACGGCCAGGTAGGTCGCCGCGGGGTAGAGACGTCGGCCGAGATGGTGGGCGAGCGCGGTGTTGCGCAGCATTCCGAGACGGCGCCGGTTGCGGAAGACCGAGACGCGCCGGTCGCCCTCGGCGAAGGCGCGTGCTACCTCGACCGTGTCGTCCGGCGAGCAGTCGTCGACGAGGACGAGGGCGAAGTCGGGACACGTCTGCGCCGCCAGCGACTCGAGCGTGCGCGGAAGGTTTCGCGCGCTCCCGTACATGGCGTCTACGCCTTCGACCCCGACGTGCGCGAGCTGATCGCCCCGGGCGAGGCGGTCGATTTCCCGGACCTGCTGTGGCGGGCTGTCGAGGCCGGTCACCCGGTCGGGACCCACCGCTTCGAGGGCTACTGGCGTGATATCGGGAACCCCGACGACTACCAGCAGGCCATCGCCGACTTCGCGGAGGATCCCGAGCGGTTCATAGGCGCCGCCCGAGGCGCCTCAGGCGGCGCCTGAGGCGCCTGAGGCGGCGGCGTCCCGCCTTGCGGGCGGCGCGCCACCCTCGCCGGGCCGAGCTCCTGAGCCCTCGCAGCGCCCTCCCGGGACGGGTCCGACCCGCGGGCCGGCGCGCGTAGTCCACGGCCAGGCCGATGGCCGCCGCTCGGCCGTGGAGCCCCACCTCCCCGCCGCCGGCCGCGTGGCGCCAGGCGAGCGACCCGGCGTGGGCGGTCCACCAGGGCACGACTCGGGTGTCGAGGCCGCCGCCGTCGGGGAAGAACGCCGCGCGCTGGCGCTCGAGCGACATGGTCCGCGGCAGCCGGCGGCTCCACAGGTACTCCGGCACCTGGTGGAACTCCCCGAGCAGCGCGAGGTCCGCGAGCAGGAGCCGGTCGGGCATGAGCACGCGGCGGTAGGGGCCCACCCGGTCGAGCGCGGCGTTGCGGAACAGCCCGTAGATCATGTCGCCGGCGATCACGTGCCGGTGCACCGCGTGGAACCGCGCCCGCGGGTCCGGCTGCCCGCGGGTCTCGAAGTCACGGGTCCGCGAGGGGGCCTCGTCGCCGTTCTCGGCGATCAGATTCACACGGGGGTAGGCGAGCACGGCCTCGGGCGCGGTCTCGAGCTCCTCCCGGAGCCGGGCGAGCCATCGCGGGGCCCAGACGTCGTGATCGCTCGCGTAGGCGAGATAGGCGGCCTCCGGATAGAGGCTCCGGCCGAGCTCGTGGGCGAGCGCGGTGTTGCGCAGCATCCCCAGGCGCCTGCGGTTGCGGAAGACCGAGACGCGCGGGTCGCGCTCGGCGAAGGCGCGGGCCACCTCGAGGGTGTGGTCCGGCGAGCGGTCGTCCACGAGCACCAGCGCGAAGTCCGCGCAGCTCTGCCCGGCAAGGGACTCGAGCGTGCGCGAGAGGTGCCTGGCGCTGCCGTACAGCGGAGCGCAGAGCACCGCGACGGGGGACAGGGAGCGGTCGGCCGCCGCCACCGTCTCGGGCGCGGGCCCGGTCATCTCGAGCGGTCCAAGGGCTACGGGCTCTACGAGGAGTGTTGGGCGAGGGAGGGGCCGGCGGCGGCGCCCGCTGCTCGCGCCCGCCAGTGATCGGCCAGCTGCGTCGGGAGGACCCTCCAGGCATCGGCCTGACCCGCGGCCCAGTCGAGGAACGAACGGTGCGCAGCGCGCATACCGGCGTCCGCCGTGAAGCCGCGCTCGGGGTGGGTGAGGATCATCGCCGTGCCCCCCACGCTGCGGACCCACTCGGCCTTGGCGATCCAGGCGGCGAGAACCCGCTCGGGCGGCATCCCACGACCGACGAGCTGCCCGTCGGCGGGCAGGGTGAGGGGCAGGACGGTGAGCCGGCCCCGCTCGCTCGGGAAGACGGTTCCGCCGCCGCCGCGCACGGGCAGCAGGGCGCTGTCGGCCACGCTCGAGTCCCACGCGAATCGCTCCTCGAGCGCGTCGTAGAGCGGCTCGGAGACGAGCATCGAGGGGGAGCGGAAGCCCCGCATGCCGAAGCGCTCGACTTCTTGGCGCACCGAGTCGAGGCGCCGGGCGATCGCCGCCGGCGCGAGGAAGGCGCCACGGTTGTCGTGGTGGACGTCGTGCAGGGCCAGTTCGCCGCCGGCGTCTCGAAGGGAGCCGATCGCCTCCTCCGCGAGCTCGTAGTCGCGCCCGACGAGGAACCAGCAGGAGGACAGCCCCCGCTCCTGCTCCTCGCGCGCGAGCTCCGGGGCGAGGGCAAGGCCTTCGGCCGAGTCCACGTCGTGGGTGAGCACGAGGGCGAAGCGCCGTCGCTCCGGCCAGAACGGCGCCGGCTCGAGGCCCGGCTCGAGCGCGCGCCGCGCCAAGAGGTAGATCCGCCTCAGGATCTCCACCGACGGCTCGACGGGCCAGGCCGGGAAGTCCTCGAGCGCGTCGGCGCGTCGGCGGGCCATGAGGTCGCGCAGCGCGGTGCGCACCACGCGGGGCACGCGCCGGTAGTTGAACGGCAGCCGTGCCGCCGCAGGCCTGCGCCCCACCGGGCTGGCCTCCGCCGCCAGAGCCCTCACCGCCCGGTCGGGATGGAAGGCCAGCTCCACGTCCCCGTCGCCGCGGCGGGCGGCGAGCACAACGGCGCTGCCGTCCCGGTGGGTCGCGGTCACCAACGGGGCGCCTCGCGGGGCGGTCAGCGGCTCGGGTAGGTGGATGATCGACGGCTCGGGCGGGAGGTCCCCGAGAGAGCAGCGGCCGAGGCGCAGGGGAACGAGCCGCCCCGGCGCTCCCGTCCCGGCGATCGCAGTGGGCAGGTGGATGCGGGCACTCGGGCCTATGGCCCAGAAGCGGTCGACCTGCAGCACGCCCTCAACCCTCGAGACGGGCGGGAACGGCTTCCCCGCTCTCGATGCGCTCGCGGACGAGGTAGAGAGGCCGTCGCTTCGACTCCTCGGATATGCGCCAGACGTACTCGCCGACGATGCCGAGGGTGACCAGCTGGATTCCTCCGAGGAAGAGGATCGCGGACATGAGCGACGGCCATCCCCTCAGGCCGGTGCCGTTGGCGAGGTAGTCGAGGATGACGTAGATCCCGAAGACGAAGGAGAGGGTGGAGACCAGGAATCCGAAGTAGGAGATCAGCCGCAGCGGGACGTAGGAGAACGACACGAACGTGTCGACGGCCACCTTTACGAGCTGGGCCACCGACCACTTGGAGCGCCCGGCCTGGCGAGGCGCCCGCCGGTAGGGCACCTCCGCCTGCGAGAAGCCCGCCCAGGAGATGATCCCGAAGGTCAGGCGGTTGCGCTCCTGGAACTTCCGGAAGGCCTCGACCACCACGTGATCGAGGAGGCAGAACGAGCCGGTGCCCGTGCTGGGGATGCCGGGAAGGGCCGTGCGGCGCACCAGTCCGTAGAACACGCGTGCGAACATCCGGCGCAGCAGCGGGTCGTCGCGCGCCTCGCGGGCGGCCCACACGATCTCGTAGCCCTCTCGCCACCGCGCCAGGAACTCGCGCATGACCTCGGGAGGGTCCTGGAGGTCCGCGGCAAGGACGATCGCCACCTCGCCTCGTGCGGTGTCGAGGCCGGCGGCGATGGCCACGTGGGAGCCGAAGTTCCGGGACAGGCGCACCGCGCGCACGCGCGGATCGCGCTCGTGGAGCTCGCGCAGGATGGCGGCCGTGCGGTCCGTGCTCCCGTCGTCCACGAAGATGATCTCCCAGTCCTCGAACAGCTCGTCCATGATCGGGGCCGTTCTCGCGTAGAAGGCCTCGAGTACCTCCTCCTCGTTGAGGCAGGCGACGATGGCCGACGCGGTGGGACGATCGGGAGGCGTGCTCATGGCTCCAGACGAGAGCGAAGCGAGGCGATCACCCGGTCCTGCTGGGCATCCTCGAGCTCGGGGTAGAGCGGAAGCTGGAGGCTCTCGGCGGCCAGCGCCTCGGTGTTGGCCAGCGGCACGGGGCCGAAGGAGGCGATCCGGTGTGGCGCGCCGCCCTCGCCCGCGTAGGCAGGCTCGGCGTGGGCGCCCTGGATGCCCCGGCGCGTGGAGATGCCGTCCTCGAGCAGGACTTGCATCAGCTCGTCGCGGGACAGGGGCGCGGCGGGCGAGAGCCGTACGAGATACGACTGCCAGTTGTGCACCCGGTCGGGCGGCGCGTCGGGGGCCTCGACGAGGTCGATCGCCTCGAGCGCCTCGCCGTAGCGGTCGGCGAGCCGCCGTCGGGCCGTGAGGATGTCGTCGAGCACCTCGAGCTGGCACAGGCCGAGGGCGGCCTGGAGATCCGTCATGCGGTAGTTGTAGGCCACCTCGTCGTAGGTCTCGAACACGAGATCGGTGGCCGAGTGACGGGCCAGGTCCGACACCGACATTCCCTGGTGGCGGAGTCGGCGCAGCCGGGCGGCCACCTCCTCGTCGTCGGTGGTGATCATGCCCCCCTCGCCGGTCGTGATCAGCTTGCGCGCGTGCAGGGAGAAGCAGGCGAGGCCCCCGCGCGATCCGATCGGGCGACCGCGGTACTCGGCGCCGACCGCGCATGCGGCGTCCTCGATCAGCGCCACGCCTCGGCGCTCGGCGAGCTCCTGGAACTCGTGGAGGTCGGCCGGCAGCCCGACCTGGTGGGCGGGCATGACCGCGCGGGTACGAGGGCCGATCGCCGCCTCGGCCGCGGCCGGGTCGAGGTTGTAGCTACGGGGGTCGACATCGGCGAAGACCGGCACCGCGCCGCAGTGCCGGACCACGTTGGCCGTGGCGACGAAGCTCAACGACGGCACGACGACCTCGTCCCCGGGGGCCACCCCTGCGGCCAGCAGGCAGAGGTGAAGGCCCGCCGTGCAGCTCGACACCGCCACCGCGTGGTCGGCGCCGACCGCCTCGGCGAACGCCGCCTCGAACGCGGCGACGCGCGGGCCCTGAGCCACCCACCGGGAGTCGATGGCGGCGGTCAGCGCCTCGGCTTCACCGCCACCGAAGTAGGGACGGCTGAACGGAACCTGCGCTAGCGGGGGAGCGCTTCCCTCCAGTTCCTCTCCACCTCCTCGGAGAGCAGCTCGCTCACGTCCGGCTCACTCTCGACCAGCCAGCGCACGTAGCGCTCGATGCCCTCCTCGATCGGGATCTCGGCCTTGAAGCCGAGCACACGCTCGGCCTTCGAGGCGTCGGCGTAGTGACGTGTGACGTCGGCGGGGCGAGGATCGGTGTACACCGGCCGCAGGCCGGGCGCGCAGGCCTCGAGCACGAGCTCGGCGATGCGCGCGATCGAGACCTCCCGACCGAAGCCCACGTTCACCGACTCGCCCACCAGCTCGTCCGACTCCGCGGCCGCCACCAGGCCGCGCACGGTGTCGGACACGAAGGTGAAGTCGCGCGTCTGAGAGCCGTCGCCGAAGATCACCGGCGCCACGCCGTTCAGCGCCCGGAGCACCATCTTGGGGATGACCTCGCCGTGCGGGCCCTCGTGGTGCTCCCGGTAGCCGTAGGAGTTGAAAGGGCGGGCGACGACCACGGGCAGATCGTGCGCCTCCCGGTAGGCCATCGAGTACCACTCGCCGGCGAGCTTCGAGGCTCCGTAGACGGTAGTGGGCTCGGTGGGATGGGACTCGCCCATGGGGACGCTGCGGGCGCTGCCGTAGACCTCGGAGCTCGAGCAGTAGAGGAAGCGCCCGACGCCCTCCTCGCGACACGCCTCGAGCACGGACAGGGTGCCCCCGGCGTTGACGTCGTGGCTCTCCCACGGGTCGAACAGGGAGACCCGCAGGCAGCTCACCGCCAGGTGGAACACGGCGTTGACGCCGCGGACCGCCTCGCGCACCAGCTCGCGGTCGAGGACGCTGCCCGCGACGAGGTCCACCGAGCCGTGGGCGGCCGCCTCCGCCAGGTTCTCCTCCCGACCCACCGATAGGTCGTCCAGGACCCGCACGGCGCACCCCCGCTCGACCAGGGCGTCCACCAGGTTCGAGCCGATGAACCCTGCTCCGCCTGTGACGAGGACCGGTCTGCCGTGGAGCTCCACGCCTCTAGCCCGCGACCGGCTCGGCCAGCTCGATGGCCCTTCCTCCGGCCTTCAGCGAGGCGGAGGTGGCCTCGAGCAGGCGCACCACGCGCCGTCCCGCCTCGCCGCCGGTGATCGGGCGCGTGCCCTCCCGTACGCAGTCGACGAAGTGGTCGAGCTCGACCGCGAGCGCCTCGTGCCGCTCGATACGGGGGATCCACACGTCGCCGGTGCGGTAGGAGACGATCGTGCGGTGCAGGCCCTGCTCGTCGTCCGGGCTCGCGTCGAAGCCCGAGTCGTAGACCTTCACCTTCTCGTCGGCGGCGAGGTCGTTCCAGACGAGCATCCGCTCGCTGCCACCGATCAGGGTCTGGCGGATCTTCACCGGCGAGAGCCAGTTGACGTGGCAGTGGGCGAGCAGGGAGTCCTCGTACTCGAGCGTCACGTAGGCCACGTCCTCGAGCCCCGAGGCCGAGTGGGAAGAGCCGACGGCCTGCACCGATACGGGCTCGACGCCCAGGAGGTCGGTGAAGATCGAGAAGTCGTGCGCGGCCAGATCCCAGATCACGTTGACGTCGTGCTGGAAGAGGCCGAGGTTGACCCGGACGGAGTCCAGGTAGTAGAGATCGCCGAGCGCTCGCTGCTCGAGCAGCGAGGAGATCTTCCGCACCGCCCCGGTGTAGACGTAGGTGTGGTCCACCATCAGGACGCATCCCGCTATGTCGGCCCGCTGGATCAGGTGGTCGGCCTCTCCGACGCTTGCGGCCAGCGGCTTGGCGACGAGGACGTGCTTTCCCTGCTCGAGCGCACGCAGAGCCAGCTCGTAGTGGGTCGAGACCGGCGTGGCGATGGCCACGGCATCGATGCCTGGGTCCTCGAGCAGGTCCTCCGGACTCGTGGTGAGTCTGGCTCCGGGGGCGCGGCTGGCGATGGCCTGAAGTCGCTCCGGCCGCAGGTCGGCGATGGCGGCCACCCGCGCGCGCTCGTTCTCGGACAGGTTGCGCACGAGGTTGGGCCCCCAGTATCCGCAGCCCACCACGCCGACCGCGAGCCTGTCGTCCGGAGCCGCTCCCGAGACGTCGGTCACGGGGACGAGGATAGGGCGCGCCCCGGAGCGCGCTTGCCGGGAGAGCCCGCTCCGCGGGCGCCCAACGACATCGCGAGCAGCGCCGCGGCCAGAGCGAGCTGCAGCACGAGCAGGGCTGCGACCACCCGGCCGAGCTCCGCGCCGGCCACGGTGAGCACCACCGGCTCGAGCACCGCGGCGACGGCGAGGGTGGCCAGGAAGCGTGGTCGCTCGAGGGCCAGCAGGTACTGGGCGGCCACGTAGGAGGCTCCGAGCAGCGTCATGGCCAGCGCGAGCCAGGGAAGGACGCCCGCCGAGAGCTCGTACCCGGGGCCGAACACGAACCGCAGGAGCTCCGGTCCGAGCGCCGCGAAGGCCACGGTCATCGGCAGTCCGGCGAGCGCTACCAGAGCAAGCGCCCCGAGTAGCAGTCGCCGGCTCTCGAGACCCGCGCTCGCCCGCCGTGCGCTCTCGGGAAGCAGGTAGAGGGCCACGCCCACGGCGATCCAGACGATCACCTTGGCCGCCAGGGAGGCGGCCGCATACGCGCCGGCGACCGGAGCCGCCGCGACGTGCTTCACCACGATCACGTCCACGTTCTGGAGGACCGCGAAAAGGCCGAGGGCGAGCGCAGGGCTGGCGAGCCGAGTCGCGAGCGAGCGAGTGCTGCCCCGCTCTGGCGCTCGTCGGCCCAGGGCGCGCTCGTAGGGCCGGGCGAGGATCGCGAGGGTGCCCACCAGGGAGGCCGTAGTGCCCAGGAAGACTCCGGTCACCCCGAGGCCCGCTGTGGCCAGGATCAGGCCGAAGAGCAGGCGGCCCGCGGCCTCGCCGATCATGCTGAGGCCGACGAGGCGGTAGCCGTTCGTTCCTTGGAGTACCCCCCGCTGAACGCACACGAGCACCCACAGGCCGGCCGAGGGGACGGTTGCGGCCGCCGCCCAGCTCTCCTCGACGGCCATGACGGCGGCCAGCGGGTCGCGCAGGAGCACCGCGACGAGCGCCGTGACCGCGGTCGCCACCGCCAGGCGTCGCATCAACTTCGTGACCGCGGCCGCGACCTCGGGGGCCCGGCCGGGCTCCGCGCGTGCCAGCTCCCGCGCGACGGTGACCTGGGCGGCGGATCCGGGAATCGAGAGGATGAGGAAGGCCGAGCCGAGCGCGGCCAGCGATCCGTAGCCGGCCGTGCCGAGCAGCCGGGCGAAGATGATCGTGAACGCGAGCGTCAGGACGTTGCTCGCGATGACCGCGAGGCCCATCCCCGCCGCCCGCCCGGTGTCGGAGAGCCGCAGGGCGGCAAGCCGCGCGCTCGCACTCGGCGCCCCGCCACCGATGGAGCCCACGCTCAGTAGCCCCAGGGCGAGAGGTCGAGGCCGGTCGCGGCGGCCGTGTCCTCGACCTCAGGGCGCATCCGCTCCCGTAGGCGCGCCAGCAGGTGGGAGTCGAGCGGCGGACCGAGGTCACGGGCTGCGTTGACCGGTGCGCGAGCGGCGGCGCCGAGGTCGCGCGGCTCGAGGCCCACGAACTCCTGGACCGAGCGCAGGACCCGGTCGGGATGCTCGACGAGGTCCTCGTAGAGGTGAAACGACACCGAGTCGGGGCCGAGGGCGTACAGCCAGCGCCGCGCGAAGTCCCCGTACCGGCCTCGCCAGAGGTAGGCGTGGGGTCGTGCGTAGGCCCGCTCCGGAGGCAGGGGGTCGGGGCGCCGCCCCTCGGCGGCCACGGCATCCTCGAAGGAGAGCGGCTCGAGGCCGTTGGCTCGGGTGAACAGCCAGCTCGAGTAGGCGCGGGCCACCGGCTCTCGGAGGACGAAGACGACGCGCACGCCGGGGAGGGCCCCGAGGATGCGCTCACGCGCCTCGTCGGACTCGAGGTAGTAGCTTGTCTTCTCGCCGCGGACATCGGGAGCGCCGGACCCGAAGTGCCGCCCGTAGCGCTCGCGGTAGGCGGCAGGAGTCTCCGCCGGGGTCATGAAGACCTTCGGCTCGGGCACGAGCGGTCGGGCCATCTGCGCGTCCGGATGGGCGTCGAGAACCTCGGCGAGGTAGGTCGTGCCGCTGCGGGGCGCACCGCCCACCAGGAACGTGGCCACGACCGGCGCGTCCTCCGAGCCGGGCGCCGTCGGGCGGGTCGGTGCGCCTCCCGGGTCCGGACCCGCGTGACCGCGTGCGACCCTGCTCGACCCCGCGTTCATCCCGGCGTCGGGGCGACGTCCGGCCAGGGGCACCACTCCAGGGGGTTGTCCCGGGTCACATCCGAGCGCACCAGCACCCGACGCACCTCGCCGAAGATCATCGCGTGCGTCCCGAGCGGCTGGGTCCCCACCACCTCGCACTCGTAGGAGACGGGCAGGCGAGCGAGCAGCGGCGCCCACTCCTCGGGCTCGAACGCGAGCCCGGCGTCCGTGACCTTCGTAGGGTTGTCGGTGAGCGACACGTTGCCGGCGTAGGTCATGGCCTCGATCAGGTCCTCGTCCAGGAAGGGCACGCCACACGTGAAGCGGCCGGTGCGCTCGAGGATCTCGAACGTGTGGCGGGCCGCGTAGCGCTCGTTGATCGTGCGATAGGAGATGCTCGGAGCGATCACCATGGGCTGGCGGCTGACGACCGTGGTCGAGCCGCAGGGCATGAGGTTCGGCGTGCCGTCACCGGCCCACGTGCTGATCATCCCCACCGACGAGGGGAAGAAGCACGGCCACCGGGCGCGGTCGTTGTCGAGCTCGACCTGCGCCTCCGCGGCCACCCCGGTCGGCAGGTGGCGCACGGCCATGCCGTCGCGCACGTCGTCGTGCTCGAAGCCCACCGTGGTGGTCGAAGGGAATCGGTAGTCCGCCGAGTAGCTCTTGAGGTAGCGGCCCTCGGGAAGCTTGCCGCGGTCGGAGCGCACAGGCTCGTCCTCGCGCGCCGGCCGCCAGCTCGGAAGGCTCCGCCAGTGCACCTGGCTGTCTGCGACCGCGATGTCCTGCCGCAGCTCGATCCGGTGGATCTCGAGGAAGTACACGCGGTGGCTGCCGACGTCCACCCACGACGGGTTGTCCGCCCCCGTCTCTGACCGCTCCTGGCCGTGTCCGAGGAGACGGCCCTCGTAGACCAGGTAGGCGTCGCTCAGCACCGCGGGGGCACCAGGTCCCGTGGTGCGCGTCGGCAGGCCCGCAGCGGCGATTCGGCCGGAGCTCGCCGAATCGGGATGTCGGTCGATGGCCTCGAGCGCGCGATCGAGGCTCCGGCCGGGGGGGAGGAGCTGCGCGGCGGCCACGCCGGTGCGCTCGAGGGCCTCGGCGAAGCTCTGGCGCACGTAGTGGCGCTCAGACAGCGGCCGGCGGCAGACGCTGAGAGCCAGCACGTAGGGAAAGCGATTGACGATCGAGGGGCCGACCACGCGCTCGAGCACCGTGTTCGAGCCGTCCGAGCAGGTCACCAGGCAGATGGGGGACGGGAAGAAGCCCGGCCACCGGCTGTCGGCGGCAAGCTCCTCCGGGGACTCGGGCAGCTCGCGGCCCACGAAGCGCTCGCGCAGGCGCGGAGTCCAGGTGCCCGGCGGCAGGCTGTCGTCGCGGGGCCAGGTGTAGACGTAGGCCGCACGCCCGTCCCGAAGGGGCTCGGAACCGCCACGGATCGCAAGGGCGGGGGGGTCGTTCACGGCGTACGCCGGTAGACGCTCAGGTGGTGGCGCAGCTGAGCCGGGCTCGCCGGGGACATCGTCCTGCGGGCCACCGGACGGAGGCCGTGCTCGCGCTCCAGGAACGCGTCCACGCGATCACTGCCCATCCGCTCGGGCGGCACGTAGGCGTAGATCAGGCGCTCGGTGAGCAGCTCGTCGGGGACGTCGGGGTGGAGTCTCCGCGCCACCGTCATCCCCACGCGGTCGAGCCATCGTCCACGGGCGCCGCGCAGGGCCCGGCGAACGGTCGAGAGGAGGAGGTTGTACGGCGAGCGGTAGGGCATGTTGACGACCAGCAGGCCGCCGCTGCGGAGCTCCGAGGCGAGCTTGGCGAACAGCTCGTCGGTGGAGCCGGGAATAAGGTGGAGCACGCCGTCGGCGACCACGAGGTCGTAGCGACCGAGGTCGAGAGCCGTGTAGTCGCCGGCGCGGAAGGTGACGCGGGCGCTCAGCCCGGCGTCCTCGCTACGGCCCTCTGCGATGCGAACGCTCGAAGGGGAGAGCTCGACACCGGTGAATCGAGCCCGAGGACGTGCCGCGGCCAGGGCGAGCACCGCGTCGCCGGTTCCGCAGCCGAGGTCGAGGACCTCCCAGTCGGCATCCTCGGGCAGCCGTCCGAGGACCTCGTCGAGGACGGTCTCGAGCCGGGGGTCGTAGGCGTTGAAGGTGCTCTCGACCAGCGAGGGCGCGGCGATGCGCGGTGGCGAGTCGGTGGCGGAGTCGGTCGGCATGGCCGGGCGCGGCCGGGGGCCGGAGGAGGGCGGACGCTGCTTGCGGCGATGCTAGCCGCGACGCATGCCGCCCATCCCGGGCAGGGCGCCGACGGCCTCGGCCACGCGGTCCACCTCGGCGTCCCGCATCTCGGGGAACATCGGAAGGGACAGCTCCTCGTCCGCCCACGCCTCGGCGGCGGGAAAGGTCCCGCCTGCGGCGAGCGCCCCGAACGGGGGCTGGCGGTGGACCGCGGGCGAGTAGTGGACGCCGGTGCCGATCCCCTGGGTGGCCAGTCGCCGGGCGGCGTCGTCGCGATCCTCGAGCCGCACGGGGAACAGGTGGTGGACAGACTCGCTCTCGGGACGCTCCCCGAGGAGCTCGACCGACCCCTCGAGCGCCTCGCGGTAGCGGTGCGCGTGCCGGCGGCGCGCCGCGTTCCAGTCGTCCAGGTACGGGAGCTTGGTCCGGAGCGCGGCGGCCTGGAGACCGTCCAGCCGCTCGTTGTAGCCCGCGTCGACGTGCTCGCCCTTAGCGCGCTGTCCCAGATTCCGAAGGCGCCGAACGGCCTCGGCCACCGCGGCGTCGTCGGTGACGACCGCGCCGGCGTCGCCCAGCGCGCCGAGGTTCTTGCTCGGGTAGAAGGAGAACGCCGCCGCGCGTCCGAGGCTCCCCGCCCGGCGACCCTGCCAGGTCGCGCCGTGCGCTTGGGCGGCGTCCTCGAGCACGGTCAGCCCGTGGCGCTCGGCGATGACCTCGACGGCGGGGACATCGCACACCTGTCCGTACAGATGCACCGGGAGGATGGCTGCGGTACGCGACGTGATCGCAGCGGCCACGGCGTCCGGATCGATGAGCGCAGTGTCGGCGTGCACGTCGCAGAACACCGGCGTGGCCCCGGCGTGGAGCGGTCCGAGCGCGGAGGCGATGAAGGTGTGGGCGGGGACGATCACCTCGTCGCCCGGGCCGATGCCCATCGCCCGTACGGCCAACTCGAGGGCCACCGTGCCCGAGGCGACCCCGACGCAGTGGGTCGCGCCGCAGTAGCGTGCGAACTCCTCCTCGAAGGCCTCGACCTCCTCTCCGAGGACGAAGGCGCTCGCTCGGAGGACGCGATCGAACGCCGAGCGGAGCTCCTCGGCCAGTGCGCCGTGCCCCCGGCCAAGGTCCACGAAGGGCACCGCTTGGCCCAGACCCGCGGCCACGCTAGGGAGAGCTCGAGCGCGGACGAGCCGCGGCCACCCGCCTCATACCTTTGCCGGGATCTCCGCCTCCACCCGCGCGGCGATCCCTCCGGCGTCGAGCCCGTGGGCGTGCAGGACCTCCTCGTTGGTGCCGCACTCGGGCACGCGGTCCACGGCGATCCGCTTCACGGCCCCCACCGGCACGGCGTCCTGCGCTGCGAGCGCCGCGGCCACCGCGTCGCCCTGCCCGCCCGCGGCGTAGTGGTTGTCGAGGCAGAAGATCGGCGCACCGGCGGCCAGATCGGCCAGCCAGGGGCCGTCCACGTCCCGCAGCCACGGAAGGGCGAGCACTGCGCAGTCGAGGCCGCAGCCGGCCAGCAGCTTGGCGGCGGCATGGGCCTGGGAGAGCAGAACCGGGCCGGCGCCCACCAGCAGCGCGTCGGTGCCCCCGTGGACGATCTCGCCGCGACCGGGAACGAGCCTCCCGGCGCGGGGCGCCTCGAAGCCGAGCTTCCAGGGAACGGACACGAGGCGGATGTAGACCGACCCGGGCGCCTCGCGCACCGCCCACTCGAGGCAGAGCCGGGC
>Ga0183260_10002657_pt1 | contig 14670 bp, 16 predicted proteins | sample AntDrymUQ4972206_2_FD_129768 | JGI IMG/M metagenome (GOLD analysis project Ga0183260, IMG submission 129768) | Polar desert sand microbial communities from Dry Valleys, Antarctica - metaG UQ497 (22.06) (version 2) (version 2) | ecosystem: Environmental > Terrestrial > Soil > Desert | place... | reverse complement strand
GCGGTTGATGGGCCCGGGGTGCATGATGATGACGTCCGGCCTGGCGCGCGTCACGCGCGCCTCGGTCATGCCGAAGGTTCTGAAGTACTCGCGCTGCGACGGGAAGTAGGCGCCCTGCATGCGCTCGAGTTGAATACGCAGCATCATAATCACGTCAGCATTTTCCACGGCCTCGTCCACGCGGCTCGTCACCGTCACGCCCATCTGCTTCAAGCCTGGGGGAATCAGCGTCGCCGGGGCGCACACCCAGACATCCGCCCCGAGCTTCGTCAGCAACAGCACGTTCGACCGCAGCACGCGGCTGTGGAGCAAGTCGCCGACAATGGCGATCTTGAGACCGGCCAGCTTCTTCTTGCGCTCTCTGATAGTGAACGCGTCGAGCAGCGCCTGGGTCGGATGCTCATGCATGCCGTCGCCGGCATTGACGATGGCGGCCTTGCAGATGCGCGACAGCAGGTGGCACGCGCCCGAGGAGGCGTGACGCAGCACGATCATGCTCGGCGCCATGGCCTCGAGGTTCATGGCCGTGTCGACCAGCGTCTCGCCTTTCACCACACTGGAGGAGGCGATGGCGACGTTGAGGGTATCGGCGCTGAGGCGCTTCTCAGCAATCTCGAACGAGGTGCGCGTGCGCGTGCTCGGCTCGAAGAACAGGTTGATGACGGTGCGGCCGCGCAGCGTCGGCACCTTCTTGATGGTGCGCTGACCCACTTCCTTCATGGCCTCGGTGGTGTCCAGTATCAGGACGATCTCTTCCGGGCTCAGGTCGGCAATCCCGAGTAAGTGCTTGTGCTTGAGGGTGGTGAGCATTATTCCTTCCCCTGCAGCAGCACTTCGTCCACGCCATCGAAGTCGCGCAGGTGGACTTGCACGCTTTCCTGGCGCGACGTGGGTACATTCTTGCCGACGTAGTCGGCCTTGATCGGCAGTTCGCGATGGCCGCGGTCGACCAGCACCACCAACTGAATCGACTTCGGCCGGCCGAAGTCGGTCAGCGCGTCCAGGGCCGCGCGCGTCGTCCGCCCCGTATACAGCACGTCATCCACCAGCACGATGGTGCGGCCGTCGATGGAGAAGGGGATCTCGGTTTTGCGGACCAGCGGCGCGAGGCCGACCGACGCACCCATCAGGTCGTCGCGGTAGAGCGTGATGTCGAGGGCGCCGACCGCAACTTCCTCCTTGGTGATTTGAAGAATGTCGTGGGCAATGCGCTGGGCAATGGGCACGCCACGGCTGCGCACGCCAACGAGGGCGACATTGGACAAACCACGATTGTGCTCGAGAATTTCGTGGGCGATGCGGGTGAGCGCACGCGAGATGCGCTCCGCATCCATGACAACTGGCATATTCACCTCTTTGCGAACTCGCAGGTCCGCGTTTAAAGAGTGCGGAGTCGCCTCCGCGGATAGAGATGAATCATATCACCACGCGCCGACGTTCGTGCCCTTGGAGACCTGCTTTATCAGCATCCGGCCCCTGGCCTTGCGATCGAGCGGCGGATCGGCGCGCCGGATTGCTTCGTTCATCATGGCCTTTACGGCGGGCCGGTCCAGGTCGGCGGCACCCGTCAGGCGGATATAACGCACCATCGTCCCGCTGCCCTTGAGAATGCCTTCGGGGTCCGGCAACGAATCACCCTCGAAGAAATACAGGTTGATCCAGGTGGTGTAGACGGCAATCGAGGTGATGACGTTCGAGGGGCGTTCGTCCGGGCAGAACCCAATCGCCAACGCATTGGCCTTGTCGTAGACCATCTCAACTGCGCCGGGTACGCGCTCGCGCATCTTCTTGAGCACCGCCTTGGTCTGCCTCGCCATAGGCGGCGAGAAGCGGGCGATGAATCCCTCGAGCTGCCGGGCCGGGGTTCGATCTGTCGATGGCATCTTCGTGGTCATTCGCTTCGTAGCGCCTCCATCGGATCGACCGTCGATGCGCCGCGAGCCGGCAACAGGCACGCCACCACACCGCCGATGGCCACCACCAACGAGACCAAGGCGTAGACCGGGACGCCTACCCGGTCAACGTCGAACAGCGTGAGAAATCGCAAGGCCCACGCCGCCACCAGCCCGCCCAGTGCCACCCCGGCCAGCACCGGGGCAATGCCCAGCCCATCGCTCAGGACGACGGTCTCGCGGCTGTCGCCGGCGGCAAACGTCCGGCCCAAGACGGCGCTGACCCCCACCAGGGGAAAAAGTTTGGCGTCGCGAAAGACCCCCGCAGCCGCTCGGCGCCGTCGTTGGTCACCAGGTCCACCTGGGACGACAGGTTGCCGCGCCACAGTTCCACCGCCGCAGTATCGACCAACGACGTGGCGCGGGCACGAAACTCGCGCAGCATCTCGGGAGTGGCCACGCCACGGGCCACGGCGAAGATGGCGGTGTTAGCGCCAATACCGAGCACGAGTGTGAGGATGGTCAAACCGGTAAGAGCCGGACGGCGCCACGCCGCCCGCCACGCGCTCCGCGCGTCAAGCAGGAACCCATCCATGGCTACGCTCCTTCAGGTCGTCGCTTCCCCACCCCTGTGGCCTGTTCGAAGGCATACCCCATCCGCAGCACACCCAGATCATCGCGGTGGCGACCCACGATCTGGATGCCGACCGGCAACCCCTCAGGCGTGAAGCCGGCGGGGACGGAAATCGCCGGCCGGCATGTCGTTGAGATCCAATAGGCGGACTTCATCCACGCCACGTAGTTCTCCATCGCCACCCCCTCGATCGACTTCGGCCAGTCGAGGCTGGCGTCGAACGGCGGCACCTGATTCACTGCGCACATCAGGAACTCGTATTTCTCCTGGAACATGCGCACTCGCTCCAGCAACGCGCCGTGTTTCATGATTGCCCGCGCCACATCTTCGCCGCTCAACCTCGCGCCTTGTTCGATGTCCCAGATCGCCTCGGGCTTCATCGCCGATCGATGCTCGGCCAGCAGCGGTCCGTTGGTGTTCCAGTTAGCCCATGACCGCAGCGTCAGGAAAATCTCGTCGACGCCGTTGAAGTCCGGCGTCGCTTCCTCGACGATGCAGCCGAGTTCTTCGAAGGTCCGCCTCTGCGCCTCCAGCACCGTTCGCACGCGCCGATCGAGCGGCAGGCCCCCCAGGTCGGGCGACCACGCGACCCGCGTGCCGCGCCATTCGCGGTCAAGGGGCAAAGTGAACAGCTGCGGGTTCGAGGGGTACGACTGGGGATCACGCCCGTCGGCGCCCGCCATCACGCTCAACATGAACGCGACATCCGAGACCGAACGCGCCATTGGACCTTTGACCGAGACACCGACCAGAGGCAACGCCGTCGGGGCAATCGGCACCAGTCCGACGGTTGGCCTGAGCGCAACAATATTGTTGAAGTTGGCCGGATTGCGAAGTGAACCGCCAAGGTCGCCGCCGTCGGCGAGCGGCAACATGCCGGCAGCGATCGCCGCGCCGGCCCCGCCGCTCGATCCGCCGGCACTCTTGCTGTGATCGTACGGGTTGAGTGTGGTGCCGTAGACCCGGTTGTAGGTGTGCGACCCCATGCCGAACTCGGGCACGTTGGTCTTACCGATCGGAATTATGCCCGCCTGCCGCAACCGCTCGACGATGACGCTGTCTTCAGCAGGAATCACGTCCTTGAAGATCGGCGAGCCCTTGGTGAACGGAAAGCCGACGGCCGACTCGAGATCCTTGAACGCAATAGGCAGGCCATGCAGCGGACCCACGGGATGACCGCTCGCGAGCGCGCGGTCGGCAGCGCCGGCCAGGGCCAGGCACGATTGGTCATCGAGCTTGGCGACGATGGCGTTGAGCGCGGGGTTCAGGCGGCTAATCTGATCGAGAAACGCCGTCATCACTTCGCGCGCCGACACCTTGCGCGCGCGGATCGACTCTGCCAGCTCGCGCGCGCTGGTAAAACAAAGCGCGTCGGCCATCACATCCACTTGGCCTTCCTGAAGCGATAGATCAGGTAGAGGTCGATCAGCACCATGGACGCCACCGCTGCTGGGTAACCGTAGGTCCACTGCAGTTCCGGCATGTTGGCGAAGTTCATGCCGTAGACACCCGCCACCATGGTTGGCACCGCGACGAGAGCGGCATAGGCCGCCAGGCGCTTGGTGACTTCGTTCTCCTGCAACGTGATCAGCGACAGGTTGACGGAGATGGCGGTGGTCACCATGTCGCGCAAGCTGTCGATCGACTGCTTGAGGCGCAGCAGGTGATCGTAGACGTCGCGGAAATAATCGTGGAGGCCGCTGCAAATGGGCGGGACACGGCCGCCATGCAGCTTGGCCGCCACTTCCAGCAACGGCACGGTGGCGTGGTCGAGCGTCATCAGCTTGCGCTTGAGTGAGTACAGCTCTTCGATCTGGACCCGCGTGGTCTGGCCGGCGAAGATGCGCTCTTCGATCCCCTCAATTTCCGCGGTCAGCGAATCGAGCACCGGGAAGTAGCGGTCGACAACCGTGTCCAGCAACGCATAGAGCACGTAGGCCGGCCCGTGCTTCAGCAGGTCAGGTTCCTGTTCGCACCGGCGCCGCACTTCCCCGAAGCCCAGCTGCGCAGCGCGGCGTACGGAGATTACGTATTGCGGTCCCACGAAGATGGCTACTTCGCCGGTCTGCAGATCCTCGCCGACGGGCTCGATCAGGTGCAGCACCACGAACAGCGACGAGCCGTACTCATCGATCTTCGGGCGCTGGTGGCCTTTCTGCGCATCTTCGATCGCCAGCTCGTGGAGGCCGAACTCTTCTTGGAGTGACGCCAGTTCCTCTGGTTGCGGATCTTTGAGCGCCACCCACACGAAACAGTCCTGCCGCTGCAGGTGCGCGCGGACCTCGCCGATCGGAATATCGGACAGCTTCTGACCGCGATGGTAGGCAACACAGTTAACGAGCATGGTCGGCGTTCAGGCCGAGGCGCCGCATGATCGCCTGAATGTGGACGCTGGCGCAATCAAGATTCGGAAAGTCCGTGTTGGTGCCGGTGAACACTAGCGACAAATCGGTGCCAATGCCCAGCCCGCCGACCAGGCCAATCACTCCTGGGCGCCCTTGGCGAGGTACATGTTGTGGTCTGCGGCCTGAACGGCGGCGTCGGGATTCCCGTCCGGCGCCAGTTCAGCCATGCCAACGGAGAAACCGCAGGCAATGTTCTGCTGCTGTACGAGTCCGACGCGGAGGCTCAGCGCTTCAACCCTGGCCCGAGCGCCCGCGCTGTCCAATCCTGGTGCCACCACCAAAAACTCGTCGCCACCGTATCGCAGCACATTGTCGTCTGGCCGAAACGAGTCGCGTAGGGCGCTCGCAAATGCCTTGAGACATTCGTCACCAGCCGCGTGACCGTGCCGGTCGTTGAACTGCTTGAAGCCATTCAGGTCGAAGAACAACAGCATGGCACCATGCGGCTGCACCGTTCGGAAGATCCCCGGGAGTGCCCGGCGGTTGGCCAGCGTGGTCAACGGATCGCGATCGGCGACGAGGCGCAGGCCCTCCTGCGCAGCCTGCAATTCGCGGTTGGCTTGTTGCAGCTCATTTTGCCCGCGCTCAGAGACGGCAAGTAGCGATCCCAATACCAGCAGCCACTCCGCCCCGGCGTCGAATGACGAGCTCGCCGAAAGAAACGCGCCGGCAGTGGCGCGCATAGCGTCGGTTTCTGGACGCGCCAGCTGCAGGTAGTACGCGAACGCTTCCCCGAGCGCGAGCGTACCGCGCACAACCAGCGCCACAGCCAGCCACCTCGACGCCGACGGCGAGGCGAACATGGCAACGGCGCAGGCAAGAAAGATGGCACTCAACGAAATGTGCAGGCCAACCCCGAGCTGGTTGATGCCAGTGAGAAACACCAGGCCGGCCACGAAGTAGCCAATCAACCCGCCAGTGATGACCGCGTTGCTTAACAGGCGCGCTCCCGGACGGGTCATGGTCCAGGAGCCTTGCACCAGCAGCAGGACAAACGCCATCTTCGAGGCGAGGTACAGGGGACCGAAGACCGGCCACACCGGCACGGGCTGGAAATACCAGTACAGCAGGGTCACGGACAAGGCCAGAAGTTGGCAATCCAGGCTCTTGCCCACCAGGTAACTTCAACGCGCGGGTTCACGCGGGCGAAGATCGCGAAAAACGCCGCGATCATCGCCAGCGACACGACCTGCACCCCGGTGCTCCAGCGCCACAGGAGCAGTTGTTGTTGTTCGTCCATGGGTTAGCGGCCGTAGGTCGGTATGTAAGTCACCGGTTTGTCGCTCGTGAACGACTGCTTGAACCAGTCGATGCGGGCAAAACCGTCCATGTCGCGGCCAACCGGCAGGCCCAGAAAATACAACAGCGTCGGCGCCAGATCCACGACCGAGGCGCGCGGCGGCCGTCCCGCCGCCGCCGGCGGCCCGAACGCCAGCACAAAGCCGTCGGGCGCGCGTTCGTGCGTGCCGCTGATCCGTGGGTTCCCGGCAATCAACTCGAGCACCCGTTTGCCCGGCGTCATCGGCTCCATGCCGAAGGCTGACACTACCAGCAGCAGTCCGTCCGGGCCGAGACGGTCCATCTCTCGCCCCACCAGCGTGTCCATAAAGCCATAGTACTGATCCAACACGCGGCCGAACCGCTGGCGCTCCTGCTCGGAGACATCGCCAAACGCCGACGGGTCGGCATAGCGCAGGAAGAAGTGCCCGACGGCATCGATGCCGGGGAAGCGGGCGGCGAGGAATCGTGGGGCTGAAGTTTCGAGCGCCGTCAACAGTTGCAGGTGCACGCGATCGCCGACGATGGGCGTGGGATCTCGACCCGCGTCGTAGTCGTTCACGGGCTGGGGAGCACCCATGTCCGCCACCAGCGCCACCGGATCGGGATCGGCAGGTCTCTGGAGCGCCGTCCGCAGTTCCGCCAGCAGCTCCGGGGGCCACACCGCCGACGCGCCCGCGAACGCCATCTCGGTCTCCGACAACCGGTGGAACGCTTCGCTCACGACGAAGCCGTTGACCTGAGGTGCCGGCTGCGTCAGGGGCCAGCCAACGACGCCGACGCGAACGCCGTGATCGCTCAGGATGCTCCAAATCGGGCGCGCCGTCAGGTCTGCGGTCGTCTGCGGTTCGGCCGTCAGGAAGCCGAAGCTGACGAGCGCTTGCGCGAAACAGTAGTCGGGCAGCAGCTGAAGGGGCGGCCCGCCGAAGGCGCGATACACCTGCGCCGACCGCACGCCGTTGTACATCGGCAGACGCCCGGTGGCGATCGCGCTCCACACGGGCTCGGCTTGCGTCGGCCTCAACGTCGCCAGGTGCAGGACCGCGCCCTGATCGAAGATGCGGCCGATGTTGGGCAGGCGTCCCGCCGCCACCGCCGGCGAAATCATGTCGAGGGTCGCGCCATCGAACATCAGCAGGGTGACGTGGGCCTGGGCGCGCGAGGCTTCGGGCTGCGCGACCGCAGTCGTGGGCCGGGCCGGGAACAGGGATGGCCGTGCCGGACCACGGGCGGCAATTGGCAAGGCGACCGACAACACCATGGTCGCCGAGAGCAGTCCGGCACTCAGCCTCCCGCCGCGGCGACCCAGGTGCGCTAGGGCAATTCCCAGGAACACGACGCCGGCGGCCGACACCACGCCGGCGCCGATGCTCATGCGACGGTGCGTGATCGGATCGAGCACGCCGCCGAAAGCCCGCAGGTTCAGCCACATCAGCGCGGCGCCGGTGCCGGCCGCAATCGTGCACAGCCACGAGAGCAGCCTGACGCTCAACCACCCGGGCGACAACACCTCCACGGCGAGAATCTGCCGCAGCACGATCAGGGCATAGAACAGCACGGTGAGATTGGCGCCATAGGCGACGCCAAGGACGAGCGCCAGCGGCAGCAAGGTTCCTGGATCGAGGGAGACCGACGGATTGAGTTGCAGCACGAGCGCGGTCAAGTACCCGGAGGCAACTCCACCGGCGATCACCGAGTTGGATAGCATCCGCAAGTAACGCATGAGGATCGGGTTCCGGCCGGGTCGCCGACATTGTACCCGGCTTGCTATACTCGATCGATGCCGCCGATCGACATCGACGCGACCGTGCTAACCAACGCGCGATTGTCGAGTGAATACTCCGTCCTCAGCCTCGCGGCGCCCGAAGTGGGTGCCCGCACCCAGCCGGGCCAGTTCGTGATGGTGAAGCCCGCGGGAGCGACCGACCCGCTCTTGCGCCGGCCGTTCTCGGTCTTCGAAGTGCTACGAGACGCCAGAGGCGTCATCACGGGTGTCAGCATCTTCAACAAGCGCGCCGGCCGGAGCACACGCCGCCTTTACGACCTTGAAGCGGGCGAGGTCGTGTCGTGCCTCGGTCCGCTTGGGCAGCCGTTCAAGGTCGTGGCGGCTCCCACCCAGGCCTGGATGGTCGCCGGTGGCGTCGGCCTGGCGCCGTTTGCTACGCTGGCCGAATCACTGGCCGAAAGCAAGACCGACACGACCTTGTTTTATGGTGCGCGCACAGGCGAGGAGTTGTTCTACCTGGATTTCTTCGAGCGGCTAGGCGCGACCCTGGTGCTCAGCACCGAGAACGGCGCGCGCGGTACGAAGGGGCGCGTCACCCTGCCACTCGAAGCCTCGCTCAAGGCACTTGGCTCCGGCAACACCGCCATGGTTTATGCCTGCGGTCCCGAACCGATGCTCGAGGCGGTGGCAAGACTGGCGGCGCGCTACAACCAACCATCGCAGGTCTCGGTGGAGCGCGTGATGGGGTGCGGCCTCGGCGGCTGCTACAGCTGCGTCGTCCCCGTGAAGCACGGGGACGAAGAGGCTAATCTCGTGCGCTCGTGTATCAGCGGTCCCGTGTTCGACGGCGCGGAATTGGTGTGGGATTAATGGCGACTCCCGATCTCTCGGTCGCCATCGGCTCGCTGAAGCTGCCAAACCCGCTGATCGCCGCGAGCGGCTGCTTCGGCTACGGACTCGAGTACGACCAGGTGGTGGACCTCTCTCTGCTGGGTGGCGTGGTGTCGAAGGGGCTCTTCATGAAAGAGCGGCAGGGCCATCCCCCACCGCGGATCGTCGAGACGCCGGCCGGCATGATCAACGCCATCGGCCTGCAGGGCATTGGCGTGCACCGCTTTATCAAGGAGAAGCTGCCACTCTTGCGCGAGCGGGGGGCGCGGACGTTCGTGAATGTCTGCGGCACCACGCTGGATGAGTATGTCGAGGTCTGCAAGGTGCTGTCGCAGGCCGAGGGCGTGGCGGCAATCGAGCTCAACATCTCGTGCCCTAACATCAAGGAGGGCGGCATCCAGTTCGGCTGCAGCCTGAACGGCACCTTCGACGTCGTCAACGCCGTCCGCAAGGCGACGACCCTGCCGGTGATTCCGAAGCTCACGCCCAACGTGACCGATGTGGCGTCGTTTGCCAAGGCGGCAGAAGACGCGGGGGCCGACGCGGTGTCGCTCGTCAACACCTTCCTGGCGATGGCGATCGACGTGGAAACGCGACGGCCGAAGATCACCAACGTGCTCGGCGGCCTGAGCGGCCCGGCGATTCGGCCGATTGCGGTCCGCATGGTGTGGGAGTGCTATCAGCTCGTCAAGATTCCGGTGATCGGCATGGGCGGCATCACCGACGCGCGTGATGCCTTGGAATTCATGCTCGCTGGCGCCACCGCGGTGCAGATCGGCACGCAGAATTTCGTCGACCCGTTCGTCTGGAGCAAGGTCCTCAACGGCCTGACCGACTACATGACCCGTCACCAGGTCGCCCACTTGAGCGATCTCATCGGTGCCTTCGATCCGACGCCGCCCAAGGCCGCGCACGCATGAACCCGATTCTCGTTGCCCTTGATGTCGAGTCAGCCGCCAAGGCCATTGCGCTGGCCGATACGCTTCGCGGTTCGGTCGGCGGTTACAAGATCGGCAAGCAGTTGTTCACGGCGGCGGGACCGGTCGTGGTCCACGAGTTGACCAGGCGTGGCGACCGCGTGTTTCTCGATTTGAAGTTTCACGACATTCCCAACACGGTGGCGGGCGCGGTGCGATCGGCCGTGGCCACTGGCGCCTGGATGTTGAACGTGCACGCCTCCGGCGGCAGCGCCATGATGAAGGCAGCGGCCGACGCGGCGACCAAGAGCGCGGCGACGCTGGGTTGGCCGCGGCCGCTCGTGATTGGTGTCACCGTGCTCACCAGCATGAACGAGGCGGCGCTGGCGGAGGTCGGCGTTGCGCGCCCGGTCATCGAGCAGGTCGTGCACCTGGCCCGGCTGGCCAAGCAAAGCGGCCTCGACGGTGTCGTCGCTTCGCCACAGGAAACCGCCGCCATTCGCGAGGCTTGTGGTCCAGATTTTCAGATCGTGACGCCGGGAATTCGGCCCGCCGATCCGCAGGGCAAGGATGATCAGGTGAGAACACTGACGCCGGCAGAGGCCGTGAAAGCTGGGGCGACGTACTTGGTGATTGGGCGCCCCATCACTGGAGCGCCCGATCCGCGCGAAGCGGCCGAGCAGATCGCCGCGTCGCTGTAGGGGCGCACGTTAGCGCGACCCGGATGGTCGTGCCAGCCCGGCCCTACTTAGCCGTAATCAAGAAGTGGCCGCGGCGGTTCTGCTGCCAACAGGTTTCATTCGAGTCGGTGCAGAAGGGCGCTTCCTTGCCCTTGCTGACAATTACCACGCGATCCGCCGGCACCCCGAGTTCGACCAAGTACGCCTTCACCGCCGACGCGCGGCGCTCGCCAAGCCCGAGGTTGTACTCCGCGGTACCGCGTTCGTCGCAATGACCTTCGATGCTGATACGGGTGTTGGTCCAGCGCTTGAGCCAGGTCGCGTTGGTTGACATCGACGCCTTGGCATCCTCGCGGATGGCCGACGAATCCAACTCGAAGTAGACATCGCCCAGCGGCTTTTCGGAGTTCAACTGGCTCAAGGTCTTCTGAGCAAACAGCTCGTCTTCAGTCAGCGGACGCGGTGCCGGCGCCGCGGGTGGCGGTGGTGGCGGAGGCGGGGGGGGTGGCGGCGTCGCTGGTGCCGCCGGTGGTGGCGGTGGCGCTGGCGGTGGCGCTGGCGCCTTCTTCGCGCAAGCTGCGGCTCCCAGGCCCAACACTACGCAAATTGAGGCAACACCTATGGTCCGTCGAAGCAAACTGATCGTCATTCGATCTCCTGACTCTGCCAGTTCTGTTGGGGTCACAGAACGGTGCCCGCAGATTAACGGGTCACTTCAGCCGGTGTCAACGAGTTAGCGACGCGAATGGCAAGGATTCGCAGTCCCAGTCGACGATTGTCGGCGCCCCCATCACGTTCGGCGGGCACGAAGGTCTTGTCGGTCTCAATCGTGAGCATGCCGCTGGACGCGGCGAGGGCCGCGCCGGGGACATCAAACGTCCAAGTCTGGGTCTCGGCGATCGCAGTCTTCGCAATCTCGCGATCGCCAGCCCTGATGCCGACGTTTGCCGGCGCATTGAAGTTACGAGTGGGCGACTCGACCACCATGGTGACGCGAACGTCCTGCGACAGTCCCGTGATACGGATCGTCGAACGCTCACTGGTCCAGCGCCACACCCCAAGCGTGGGGTTGGACTCGGCCTCGTACCACCCGTCGGCATAGCCCCACATCAGCGTGCCGGCCTCCTGGAGGTCGAACTGTTCGACGGCGGTTTGAATCACGGCCGTCCCAGATACGGCGGCCGATTGAATAGTCAACACGGCGAATGGTCCCGCACCCATCAAGCGTCCCGCCGGGATCTCGAAGACCTGCAGGAAGAACCCTGGAGCGGTCTCCCACTGCCGCAGGGGGATGCCGTCGATCGCCAAGGTGAACCGGGCGGCCGGATCATCGGCCCCCGTCAGGTTGCGGCCACCCACCATCACTGTCGTGGGACCGTCACGCCGGCGTACGCGGGCCTCGATCGGACCAAGGTGGGGCGCGCGTCCCATCAGGTCGGACATGCCGGCGATCTCTGGTGTGAGCGACCAACCCACTTCAGCGAACCAGCCAGGCGGCGACAGTCGATGCCATCGCACCGCCGACGGTCGCATGCCGCCAAATGCCGGGCGGGCCACCAGCGGCCAGCGAAATTCCGTCGACGACGAGAGGCTCGCGGGATCGATGAGCGCGAGATCGCTGCGCGCGGGATCGGCCAGGAACCAGACCGGCTCGGTGCGGCCATCGCGCCAGAACTTCGTCAACTCGAGCCACTCGAGTCGCGGCGGCGATGGCAGCACGGTCGGGAACGCGACTTCTTCGGCCTCGAGCGGACGCTTGAAGGTCTGGTGCATGCCCAGCGCGACGGGCGAGCCGTCTTGTGATGCCGCCCTCATGGCTGCCAGCACACGCACGGTTGGACTCGCCTCCGCGCCATACGCCGCGAGCACCGGGCTGGCGATCGTCACCGACCCAACGGCCAGGGCGGCTGCCGCCACCATCACCCCGCGCTCGGTTGCGAGCGCGGCGCCACGGATGGCAAGAAACACCACTGCGGGGACAATCGGCAGCGCGTAGCGAATGAACGAAGTGTCCTGGAAGGCGAGATGGAACGCCAGGTACGGCGCGCTCATTGCCACGACCGCCACCAGCGTGCGGCGATCGCGCATCAGCAAATGAGCAACGCCCGCGGCCGCGAGCCCGAGGACCACCGCGCCCAGCGCCAGTGAATCCCACGGATCCAGAAAAGTGCGCATCAGCGCAAATGCCGCCGCCCTGGGCGACGGATTCGGGTACAACATCTCGCCGCCGGCGAAGTCTTCGCCCGCTTGCGAGCCAAGGGCAGCGAGGTACGGACCGAGTCCGCCGCTCACGACCAACAGCGGAAGGCCCCAGGCGAGGCCGCCTACTACGAACATGATGCCGCCGCCGATCATCGCGCCGGCAACACCGCGACCCACGCGGTCCAGCAACACGAGCACCAACAGCGGCAAGGTGAGCCAGACCGTCTGCGACCGCATGCCAATGCTAAGCGCGGCCAGCAGCGATCCGATCACGATCATCCGCCCAGACCCCGACATCATGGCCGGCGCCAGCCGGCGATCGCCGTCCGGCCCCGGACACTGCCGCCACCACGCCAGCATCAGGCACGCCTGCGCCGCGAGGGCAAACGCCAGCCCCGGCAGGTCACTCATCGGCCGCGCAGCCAAATACCAGAATAGCGGGCACGACACCGTGACCGCCGTCGCCGCAAAGGCTTCGATGTTGAGCGTGGTCCACGGCGACACGGAGCCAGGCGCGCGAGAGGTCAGGCTGGAGAACACGCCGTACAAACAAACCATGGCCGCGATGCCTGCGAGCAACGAGAGGACGGCCAGCGCGCGCGCTTCGACCGCCGAGGCCGGCGCGTTGCTCATGACCATGCCGGTCATCGCGGTGGCGACTTTACCCAAGGCGATGTACACGGGATAGCCCGGCGGGTGCGGACGGTGCTCGGCGACATTGAAGTCGCGGACACCCAGCGCGAAGTTCACCGAGTCGATGTCTTCGAGGGAGTTGGCGAGAAAAGGAACATGCGCGAGCGCGAAGATCAGGGCCAGCGCAGCAAGCACCCGCCGGGGCGTCACGACACGGGGCGCAGGCGAAGCGCCTCGTTCAAGCTGCCGAGCCGGTAGCCCTGAAGGTCGAGGCTGACGTACTGATATCCGAGCGCCTTGATGCCTTCGACGAGTTGCGCGTTGACAGCCGGATCCAGCGCGCGTGGCATCTCGGTGCGGGCCAGCTCGAGGCGGGCGACAGTGTCGTGATGCCGCACGCGGAAGATGCGGAAGCCAAGGCCGCGCAGCACCTGCTCGGCTTGTTCGATCTGCCGAAGGGCGGCATCGGTCACTTCGCTGCCGTAGGGAATACGCGACGACAGGCAGGCTGACGCCGGTTCGTTCCAACTGTTCAGGCCCGCCTGCTTCGACAGCTCGCGGATCTCGTCCTTGGTGAGATCCGCCTCATCCAGCGGGCTGCGCACGCCGTGCTCGCGCGCCGCCTGCCGTCCTGGACGGTAGTCGCCACGGTCGTCGGCGTTGTTGCCGTCGACGATCATCGCCAGGCCGCGGGCGCGGGCGACTTTGCTCAAACAGCTGTAGAGTTCGTCCTTGCAGAAATAACAGCGGTTGGCCGGGTTGGCGCGATACTCGGGCCGGTCCAGTTCGGCGGTGTGAATCACCTCGTGGGCCAGGTTGAAGTCGCGCGCAATGGTTAACGCGAGTTGACGGTGCGTGTCGGGATAGCTCGGGCTATCGGCGGTCACCGCCAGCGCCTTGGCACCGAGGGCCTGGGACGCGGCGATAGCGAGGTAGGCGCTGTCGACGCCGCCGCTGAAAGCAACCAAAACGGAGTCGTAGCCGGCAAGAATCTCGCGCAAGCGCGCCGCCTTACCGGCGAGGCTGCTACTCGTCGTCGTCCTTGTCGTCGTCTTCCTCGTTGTCGTCGGCATCCTCTTCTTCGCCGTCCTTCTCTTCCTCTTCTTCCTCTTCGTCGAGTTCGTCTTCATCGGCGAGCTCGAACTCGAGCGGAGATTCGCTGGCGACCCGCAGAAACGAACCGCACTCCGCGCAGGTGAGCTCGTCGCCGATGTCAACATCGAACTCATCAACATCAATTGGCGAATCACACTCGGGACAAATCGCGGACATGCTCGGCGCTCCTTAGCGGCGTTGAAGTGGCGGACGGTCCAGCAAATTATAACGAGAACCTGATACAGTCTGCAATGAATTGGCGGCGCGGCGCGCGCGATATGATCTCTCCCGCTCGATCAGGGCCAACGGCCAATTCT
>Ga0183260_10002656_pt1 | contig 14673 bp, 8 predicted proteins | sample AntDrymUQ4972206_2_FD_129768 | JGI IMG/M metagenome (GOLD analysis project Ga0183260, IMG submission 129768) | Polar desert sand microbial communities from Dry Valleys, Antarctica - metaG UQ497 (22.06) (version 2) (version 2) | ecosystem: Environmental > Terrestrial > Soil > Desert | place... | reverse complement strand
GCTGGGCCGGATCCGGCGTTCCCGACGACGGTCGATCTCGATCGCGGCGTCACCGGGCAGCAGCCGGACGAGTGACGGGTAGCTCAGCAAGCGGCCGTCCTCCTCGAACATGCTGAGCCCGGCCTCGGCGGCGGTCGCGAGCAGCTCCTTGGTGTAGGCGCCAGACTCGAGGAGGTCGGTGACGTCGACGCCGTACGCCGTACTGGTCTCGGCGATCTGGGTCGTGAGTTGGGCTGCGGCCGCCGCAGCCTGGGCGAGCGATCTGGTCAGGTCCCGGACCTGGCCGGTCACCGCACCGGCCCTGGCCTTCTTCAGCTCCCGCACGACGGCGGCGGCCGCCTTGATGGCGTCTCCGCGTCGGCCTGCGCTTGCGCGAGCGCCTGCTCCAAACCCCGGTCCTGCACGTGACCCCGCCTTCGTGGTCGCCCGCGACCCTAACGATCGGGCGACCGACGTTCTCAAGCCGGCGTTCAACGCCTATCCTGCCCGCTAGGACTCGGGACCCATGGGGAGCACACCATTTCTCGCTCAGCTCGCACTGTCGCCTGCGCACTGGGCATCTCCGTCGTTTCGGTCGGTCTGGTCGCGCCCACATCCTCTGCCGCCGCCGGTGTACCGGTAACCCAGCTCGTCATCTGGGGTGATTCGATGACCCAGGTGTGGCCGGAGTACCTGGCCGACCTCGTCGACCTGCCGGTCATCTACAACGGCAAGGGCGGCTCGACCGTGCAGGACACCAAGGCGAGCTTCGCCGCCTGGGTCGAGGTCCACTCCGGGGACGCCGACTTCGCGACCACGGGGCACCTGTGCTGGTGCGGGCACACCAACCTCAACGGCCCGAACTCGCAGGACCCGCTCAAGGACCGGAACACGATCGTCCCCGCTCAGGTCGCGATGGCCGACATGGTCCCGGACGGCCTGTTCATGCCCATCGGCCTGACGACCGGGCCGGAGGCGCCGTGGGGGTCCTTCGAGTACGAAGCTGTCGTCGACGACCTCCAGGACGGGACCGCGACAGCGGTCAACGAGGAGATGAAAGCCAGCTTCCCGGCGACGTACGCCGAGATACGCCGCTACCTGGTGACCGACGGCCTGCGCCTGACCGGGCTGTCGCCGACAGCCGAGGACAACGAGAACATCACCTACGACGTCCCGCCGCGCTCGCTACGCACCGACAACGGCAACCCCTCACACCTGAACGAGCCAGGCCGGCGCGTCGCCGCCGCTCGCCTCGCCGACATCATGCGGGCCCTGGACTGGGTGCCGCCGGCCCCGACCGACCAGGACGGCGACGGCCTACCGGACACCGCGGACAACTGCCCGACGGTGCCCAACCCCGGCCAGGCCGACGAGAACGACGACGGTGCCGGTGACGCGTGCGTGGGCGCAGTGACGGTCTCCACCCTCAACCTCGACATGGTCGAGGGCAGGGCCGGCGTCACCTTCTCCATCAGCCTGTCCGGACCGGTGGCCATCCCGACCACCGTCCGGTACGCGACCGTCGCGGACACGGCCAGCCCCGGCTCGGACTACACGCATGTGGCGGGTACGGCGACGTTCGCCAAGGGTGAGCGGCTGTTCTACGTCCGGGTGGCCGTGACCCCCGACACGTTGGTGGAGCAGGACGAGTACTTCGACCTGCAGCTCAGCAACCCGTCGCCGATGCTCACCGTGGGCCTCGGCAAGGGCCGCGGAACCATCGAGAACGACGACGTCGCCAACCCGAAGCCCACGGTGGTCAAGCAGGTGCCGCCGGCCAACGCCACTGGCGTCACCCCGGCCACGCACGTGACAGCCACCTTCAGCGAGACCGTCACTGGGGTCACCAAGAACACGGTCATGCTCACCGACCTGGCCGGCAACGCCGTGCCGGCGGTGGTCAGCTACAACGCGCAGAACCGGACGGTGACGCTGGACCCGACGCCCACCTTGGCCACGGACACCCGGTACACGGTGACCCTCCGGCCGGGAATCAAGGACAGCACCGGCATCTCGCTCGGGACGGTCACCTACAACTTCCTGACCGGCCCGGTGCCGGCGGTGCGCGGCACGGCACCCACGAACGGCGCAACGGGAGTGGCGCGTGGTGTCAACGTCGTCGTGGGGTTCAGCGAGGTGGTGGAGCGGGTTTCCACAGCGACGTTCATCCTGACCGACAGCTCCGGCAGAACCGTCCCGGCCGGTGTGAGTCGGTCCGGGGCGACGACCAAGTGGGTCCTCAACCCAACGGCTGCCCTGGCACCCGGAACGACGTACACCGCGACGGTGGTGGGCGGTCCGCAGAAGGTCACCGACGTCGTCAGCAATCCGTTGACCACGTACTCATGGACGTTCACCACCGCGGGGTAGTCGGCCGTCAGGGGGGTCGCGAGCCGGGCTCGCGACCGGCGCCGGTCGGGCGTGGAGCGTGTCCTCATGCTGGCCCCATCTAGCGCTGCTACCGTCCGACCGATGATCTCGAGCCCGAGTGTGCTCGTCGTCACGAACGGCCGCGCCCGCGGTGTTCTGGCCGCCGTGCGCGCTCTGTCCCGCGCTGGCTGGCTCGTCGGCGTCGGTACGCCAAATGGTGCCGGCATGGTCACCTCGTCGCGGTATTGCGTGCGACGGCACCTCGTGCCCCGGCCCCGGGGTGACGGCCAGGCGTTCGTGGCCGGTGTCCAACGGGCTGTGGCCGAGGGCCACTACGACCTGGTGTACGGCGGTGGCGACGACTGGATGGCGGCGTTGTCGACCTACCGCGACGGGATATCGAGTTGTATCGCGCACCCCTCCCCCGATGTCGTCACCGCCGCTCTGGACAAGGTCGAGCTCGCCCGGCGCGCCCGCGAGGTCGGGCTGGCGGCACCGCGGACAGAGGGGGCGAGCGACACTGCGCTGGCGGGCTGGTCGGGGCCGGTCGTGGTGAAGTGCCGGAGCCACTGGAGGCACGGGCAAATGCACCTGCACCGCGTCGAAGCCCGTCGCTACCCCGATGCCGCCGCCGCAGCCGGCCGCGTTCGGGCCCTGGCCGACGACGGCTTCGAGCCAGTGCTGCAGGAGGGGATCGACGGCGAGCTCGGCGCGCTGATCGGACTGTTCCACAACGGTCGGCTGCTGGGTCGGGTTCAGCAACACACGTCGGGTCTCTGGCCGACCCCCAGCGGTGTCTCGTGCCGGGCAGAGACGGTGCCGATAGACGAGGACCTGGCCGGGCGCTGCAACAGGTTGCTGGCCGACCTCGGCTGGTCGGGTCTGGTGGAGTTGCAGTTCCTACGCGACCGGCACGGCGTGCAGCACCTGATCGACCTGAACGGCCGCTTCTACGGGTCCATGGCCCTGGCCAACGCTGCCGGTACGAACCTCGCCGACGCCTGGGCGCGCCACACGCTCGGCTGGCCCCTGCCCCACCTCGCCGACGGCCGGCCGGGCGTGCGCTTCCTGTGGACCGCCGGCGACCTGCGCCGGGCCCACGCCGAACGCCGCGGGGGGCTGCTGGCCGACGTGGCATCCACCCTGCGCTGGCTGCCGGGTGCGACGACCAGCGTGTGGGACCCCACCGACGTCGGCCCCACCCTCGACCTCGCGACCGCCCGTTTCCGCCGTCAGCCGAAGGAGCCGGCGCTGGCGGCGAACATGGACGGCAGGTCCCGTTCGTCGTCGTGACGGCGCGGGGCTGAGCAAGCTACCCGGCCCACAACGCCAGGTGGATGCGCAGCGCCTCGTCCAGTGCGGCGATGTCGGAAGGAGGTAGGCGGGACAGGCCGGCCCGGCCTTGCTACCGCGGTAGCAGCTACTCGCTACTGCGCACGGTGCGGCTAGCGCGTCAGGCGTGGATCGCGATCGAGGTGGCGATCACCCGCGCCAGCCGACGCACCGTGCCCGGGCGGCGCCGGCCCTGGGGCCAGGAGCTTCGACAAGGCCAGGTCCGCGGCCTCGACTGAACCGAGTCGCCCGTGCCCGGCGACCGAGACCGGCGGTGACGTCCGAAGGGCGACGAGCAGCAGCGGCACGCGACGGGGGGCCCGCAGAAAGGCAGCGGGACGGCGCTCCTGGTCGTTCGCTGGACGACCGGGCCTGAGCTTGCGCCGGTGTCCTCGCGTGCAGGTTGCCAGGGCGGGCATGATGGACCGTGATGGCCGTGGCTAGATGTACCTCGTGTGGTTCCTCTGACGTCTCCCTGTTGGAGACGCTTCCCGATACGCGCAAGCACGTGAAGTGCCTAGACTGCGGTCACGACTGGGTCCGTGGCGAGGCCGCCCCTGTCGTCACTGCGTCTTCGCGGAGCAGCGGTGAGCAACGTCGTTTCCCCCGTCCGTCGGACGTGACGCCAGAGCGGCTGGCCTGGGTCGAGGGGCTCCGGACCTCCTTCCTGGAGAGGACTCCCGAGCCCGACCCCGCCGTCGCGGAGTATTGGCGGCGCTACCAGCACATCTTCAGCATCGACGGCCTGCGGGAGGCCTCGCCCGAAGACCTCAAGGCCTTTGCGAACACGCCGATCGGCGCCAACCCCGGCAACGTCACGGTCTTCAACAACGAGTGGAACGCGCTGGGAGTCGCCGAAGCCTCCCAGCGCGTGCGAGACAGCGTTCGCTTCCTGATCTACGGATCGGATCGCGTGTCGATGCCGGATCGATTGACGCAGCTGATCCGCGGTACCGGCGGACGCGGCATGAAGGGGTTCAGCGAGGCGCTACTGACGAAGGTGCTGTGCGTCATGCAGCCCGAGCGGTTCCTGCCGATCCTGATGTACAGCGGGGTCGCCGGGAAGCGGGAGATCGCCGAGTCGGTGTACGGGCTCGTCCTGCCGCCCAAGGCGGCCACGTCGATGACGCAGGGACGGCTGGTGTTCTGGAGCAACGACCTGCTGCGGGAGCTGGTCGGGGACGTATTCGCGACGCAGCAGCACGCGTCGCAGTTCCTGTGGGAAGCCAAGGATCAAGCGGTCGCCGCGCGGTAGGCCGTCGGCTGACGGCGTAGAGCCGTCGGCAAACCCGACCTCAGGCGGGGCCGAGTCGCCTATGTGTGCGCCTCGATAGCAGCGACGACGGGGCCCGCCAGCCGGCGCACAGTTCCCGCCACCGACGGGTCGGGAGACGCGAAGGCCTCGGCCTGCCGCGCCACTACGTCCCCGACCTCAGTCCAGGGGACCCACGCAAGCACCTCGGGGATGCGCGCGACCATCTCGGCGTAGTCGGCCACCCGGCAAGCTCACAGTCCGGTGGCAAGATCCGCTGGTCGGGTCGAGATGTGTGAGGCTGTCAACGCTAGCGGGCTTGGCGACGGCGCCGCCGTCCACCGGCGTGCTCCCATCGATGACGCCCATCGTCCCGCCTGACGGGGGGTCGGACGTGCTGACGGTCCACCGGGCTGAGCGGTCCGTACACCTCGCCGACGCGCTGGCGCATGTCCTCGAGAACGCGCCGGCGGACCCCTTCACCGCCGAGGTCATCGCGGTCCCGGCCAAGGGCATCGAGCGGTGGCTCACCCAGCGCCTGTCGACCGTCCTCGGCGCCGAGGCCATGGACGGCGTCGCCGCGAACATCCAGTTCCCCAGTCCCACCCGCCTGGTCGACGAAGCCATCGCTGCAGCGAGTGGCATCGATCCCGACGACGATCCCTGGGCCGGACCGCGCCAGCTGTGGACCCTGCTCGACGTCATCGACACCCACCTCGACGAGGCCTGGTCCGCCGTCCTGAAGGCGCACCTCACCGGCGAGCACCGCATTACCCGGCGGTACGCGACGGCGGCCCACGTGGTCGACCTGTGGAGGAGGTACGCCGCCGAGCGACCGCAGATGCTCGTCGACTGGGCCGCGGGTCGTGACACCGACGGGGCCGGTCGTGCCCTGCCCGCCGACCTGGGGTGGCAGCCCGAGCTCTGGCGTCGGCTGCGTTTGCGGTTGGGCACGGCCAGTCCGCCCGAACGGCTGACCGCCGCTGCCGAGCACCTGCGCCGGAGTCCAGAGGTCAGCGACCTCCCCGAGCGGTTCTCCCTGTTCGGCCCCACCAGGCTGAGCACCGAGCAACTTCAGATCCTGGATGCCCTGGCGGTGCACCGCGACGTACATCTCTGGCTCCCGCACCCGAGCCCGGCGATGTGGACCGCCCTCACCGGCCGCCTGGCCCCGGTACGGCGGCGTGCGGACGAGAGTGCCGTCGCGGTGCAGCACCGGCTGCTCGCCAGCCTGGCACGGGACACCCGCGAGCTGCAGCAGCGGCTGTCCCCGCTCGCGGGCGCGGACCTCCACCACGGCGCCGTAGCCGCGCCGACCTCGCTGCTACAGCACCTGCAGGCCGACCTGAGAGACGATCGTCCTCCCGAGCACACCGCTTCCGCGGATGGCACCGTCCAGGTGCACGCCTGCCACGGAGCCCCTCGGCAGGTCGAGGTGCTGCGCGAGGCCTTGCTGCACCTGTTCCAACAGGACCCGTCACTCGAGCCGCGCGACGTGCTCGTCATGTGCCCGGACGTCGAGGCGTACGCCCCGTTGGTCCGCGCTGCGTTCGGCCAGAGCGACACCGGCGGGCACCCCGGACACCGGCTACGGGTGCGCCTGGCCGACCGGGCCCTGCGGCAGACCAACCCGCTGCTGGACACGGTCGCGAGGCTGCTCGACCTCGCCGACGGCCGGGTGACGGCGAGCCAGGTACTCGACCTGGCCGCCCAGGGGCCGGTCCGCCGCCTGTTCGGCTTCCACGACGACGACCTGGAGCAACTCCAGACGTGGGCCACCACCAGCGGCGTCCGGTGGGGAATCAAGCTGCGCCAACGGACGGCCTTCGGCCTGCCCGGCGTAAGGCAGAACACCTGGACGACCGGCCTGGACCGGGTGCTGCTCGGCGTCACCGCCGACGAGACCGACCTCGCCTGGCTCGGCGACGCGCTCCCGCTGGACGACGTCGACTCCGGCGACATCGACCTCGCGGGCCGGCTGGCCGAGTTGGTCGACCGGCTCGAAGCCGTCCTCTGGCGGCTGCGCGGACCGCAGCCGGCCACCGCCTGGACCGAGCACCTGAGACGGGCCCTCGACCTGCTCAGCGACGTACCGCCGAACGACGCGTGGCAGGTGGCCGAGGCCCGCCGCGAGCTGGCGGCCGCGACCGAGCATGCCGGTACCGCGGAGCTCAGGCTGCCCGACGTCCGGGCGATGCTGGCGGGACGTCTCGGCGGCCGGCCGACCCGTGCGAACTTCCGCACCGGGGAACTCACCGTGGCGACCCTGGTCCCGATGCGGTCGGTGCCCCACCGGGTGGTCGCGCTGCTCGGGATGGACGACGAGGTGTTCCCGCGCGGCGCGGGGGTCGACGGCGACGACGTCCTGGCTCGCGACCCGTGCCTGGGCGAGCGTGACCGCCGCAGCGAGGACCGGCAGCTGCTGCTCGACGCGGTCATGAGCGCGCAGGAACGGCTGTTCGTGTTCTACACCGGCGCCGATCCGGTCAGCGGCCAGCCCCGCCCGCCCGCCGTTCCGCTGGGCGAGCTGCTCGACGTCATCACCACGACCGCGGGCCAGGACGTCGTCGTACGACACCCGTTGCAGCCCTTCGATTCCAGGAACTTTCACGCAGCCAGGCCCTTCAGCCACGACCCCGGCGCGCTGGCGGGTGCCCGTTCCGCGCAGGGCGAGCGCACCCCGCCGCCGCCGTTCCTGTCCGGCGCCCTGCCGGTGCTCACCGGGGACGTGGGTCTCACCGACCTCGTCGCGTTTGTCGTGCACCCCACCCAGGCCTTCCTCCGCCAACGCCTCGGTGTCCGCGTCCCCGACGCGGACGACGCCGTCCTGGACGCCCTCGGCGCCGAACTCGACAACCTCGCCAAGTGGGACGTCGGCGAACGCCTACTCGCCGCCCGGCTGCGGGGCGTGACCACCCCGGACTGGCGGCAGGCGGAGTGGCGGCGGGGGACGCTGCCGCCGATGCGCCTGGGCGCCGAACTGCTCGGCGAGATGGAGCGGGCGGTCGAGGAGTTGGTCGCCGCCGCGCTGCCGGTTCACCACGGATCGCCGGAGACCCTCGACGTCACGGTCGACCTGGGGGGTGGCCGCCGCCTCACCGGGACGGTCACAGGCCTCCACGGTCGCGCCGTGGTCGGTACGTCGTACTCCCGGCTCGGCCCCAAGCACCGGCTCGCCGCCTGGGTGAAGCTGCTGGCGCTGGCCGCGACGTACGACGGACCCTGGCGGGCGATCGCCACGGGACGGGGCCGGGGCCGACGGCCGGTCTGGCGCTCGACGTTGACGCCGCCCGGTGACCCGGTCGCGGCGCTGCGCGATCTCGTCGACCTGCGCGACGATGGGTTGACCCGGCCGCTGCCGCTGGCCACCGGGGCGAGTGCGGAGTACGCCGAACGCCGACACCACGGCGACACGGCGGCGGAGGCGCTGAGCGGCGCCGAGACGATCTTCGGCGGCATGTTCGGCGATAAGACCGACCGGCACCTGGCCTACGTGTACGGGCCGGAACCCACGCTGGCCCGCTTGCTCGGCGAGTCCGGCGACGCCACCGAGCCGACGCGCTTCGGCGCACTGGCCCGGCGGCTGTGGGAACCGTTGCTGCGCGCCGAGGCGCTGGGGGCGCCGTGAGCACCGCCGACGCATTTCCCGCCGCGGAGGCGGCCGTGGCATTCGACCCCTATGGCCCGCTGCCCACCGGGACCACGGTCCTGGAGGCCAGCGCGGGAACCGGCAAGACGTGGACGATCGCGGCGCTGGCCACGCGGTACGTCGCCGAGGGCGTCGCGGAGCTGTCCGAGCTGATGCTGGTGACCTTCGGGCGGGCCGCCACCCAGGAGCTGCGGGAGCGGACCCGGGAGCGGCTGACGAGCGCCGCCCGGGGGCTGGCCGAGCCGGACGCCGTACACAGCGTCGACGCGCTGGTCGCCCATCTGGCCGCGGCCGACCGGGAACTGCGGCTGGCCCGCCTGGTCCGGGCACTGTCGGACTTCGACGGCGCGACCATCGCCACCACGCACAGTTTCTGCCAGCGGATGCTCGACGGCCTCGGCCTCGCCGGCGAGCGGGAACCGAATGCCGCGATCGTCGAGGCGGTGGACGACCTGACCGTCGAGGTGGCCGACGACCTGTACCTCCAGCAGTACGCCGGGCATGCGGCGACTGTCCCGCAGCTGTCACCGAGGACCGCCCGCGACGTGGCACTCCAGGCGGTTCGCGACCGGCAGGCCCGGCTGGAACCGCAGGGCGCCGGGGATACGGGAGCCGGCCAACGGGTCGCGCTGGCCGAGGCGGTCCGGGTCGAGGTCGAACGACGCAAGCGGCAGCGCGGCCTGCGCGACTTCGACGACCTGCTCGTCCTGCTGCGCGACGTCCTCGCCGATCCCCACCGGGGCGAGTCGGCGGCCGCCCGGATCCGCGAGCGGTACCGCGTCGTGCTGGTCGACGAGTTCCAGGACACCGACCCGGTGCAGTGGGAGGTGCTGCGCCGCGCGTTCGACGGCCACACCACGCTGATCCTGATCGGTGACCCCAAGCAGGCGGTCTACGCCTTCCGCGGGGCGGAGGTCCGCAGCTACCTCGACGCGGTGCGGCTGGCCGGGACGGCGGAGACGCTGTCGCGCAACTGGCGCACCGACTCCGGGTTGCTGCAGACCCTCGACCGGCTGTACGGCGGCGCCGCGCTGGGCCACCCGGAGATCGTGGTCCACCACGTCGAGGCCGAGCACGAGGGGAGCCGGCTGCCAGGTCAGCCGCCGTTCCGGCTGCGGCAGGTCCTGCGCGAGGCGCCGGTGTTCGGCGGTTTCCCGCTGCTGCCAGCGTTGCGGACCCGGGTCGCCGACGATCTGGCCACCGAGATGGTCCGGCTGCTGCACAGCGACGCGCAGCTGGACGGGCGACCCGTGCTGCCGGGCGACCTCGCGGTCCTCGTGCGCACGTGGAAGCAGATCCCGTTCGTGTGCCGCGCACTGGACCGGGCCGGCCTGCCCTGGGTGCTGGGCAGCAGCACGAGCGTGTTCGACACCCCGAGCGCCACCGACTGGCTGCACCTGCTGCAGGCCCTCGAGCAGCCGCACCAGACCGGCCGGGTGCGGCTCGCCGCGCTCACCCCGCTGCTCGGCTGGACCGCCACCGAGCTGGCGCAGGCCACCGACGAGCAGGTCGCCGAGGTGGGGGCCCGGCTGCGGGAGTGGTCGACGCTGTTCGCCGGGGCCGGCTTCGCCGCGGTCTTCGAACGGCTGGCCGCGCAGACGGGTCTGGAGGAGAGGGTTTTACGGCAGTCGGCCGGCGAGCGGCGGCTCACCGACCTGCGGCACCTCGCGCAAAGCCTTAACCGGGCCGCCGTCGACGACGCGCTGGGCCTGACGGCGCTGACGGTCTGGCTGGCCCAGCGCATCGCTGACAACTCGCTGGCGAGTACCGCTGATCGCAGCCGCCGGCTGGACAGTGACGCCGCGGCGATCCAGATCGTGACGGTGCACGCGAGCAAGGGCCTGGAGTTCCCGATCGTGTACGTGCCGTTCGGCTGGGACGGCGCCCGCAACCCGAGGCCTGACAGCCTGCTGCTGCACGACGCCTCTGGTGCGCGAGTGCGCGACATCGGCGGCGACGGCGGCCCTGGGTACGCCGGCCGCAGGGCGATCCACGACGCGGAGGAGGCGGGCGAGGAACTCCGCCTGCTGTACGTCGCCCTCACCCGCGCGCAGTCGCAGGTCGTGGCCTGGTGGGCGCCGGCCAAGCAGGCCTCCGGCTCGCCGCTACACCGGCTGCTGATGGGGCGCACACCGGGTGAACCGTCCCCCGGCGCGCGGGTGGTGGTCCCGCAGGACGTGGTGGCGACGGCGCGGTTGTCCAGCTGGGCCTCGGCGGCGGGGGCGTCGCACGAGCTGGTGGAGCCGCCGGTCTCGCTGCGCTGGCGGCCCGTTGCGGCCGCGGCGGACGGGTTGGCCGCGGCTCGCTTCGACCGTGCGCTCGACACCGAGTGGCGGCGGTCCTCGTACTCGTCGCTGACCGCTGCGGTGCACGCCGGGGCTCGCGCTACAGGCGTCGGCGGCGCGGGCGTCGGGAGCGAGGCGGAGCAGCCGGGTAAGGACGACGAGCCCGAAGAGGTGCCGGCGGTGGACGTCTCCGCCGGCGGTCCGCCGTCGACGATGAACGCGCTGCCCAGCGGCGCGGCCTTCGGCACCCTGGTCCACGAGGTGTTGGAGACGGTCGACACGTCGGCTGGCGATCTTGCCGACGAGTTGTCGCAGCGGTGCCGCGAGGCCGTGGCGCAGCAGCTGGCCGAGGTCGATCCGGTCGCGCTGGCCGCTGCTTTGCTGCCGGTGATGCGTACGCCGCTGGGCTCCGGAACGCTCGCCGACATCGCGCCCGCCGACCGGCTGGTCGAGCTGCACTTCGAGCTACCGCTGGCCGGGGGTGACGAGCCCGTGACCGGGGACGTGACGTTGCGGCGCGTGTCCGACCTGCTGCGCCGGCGGCTGCCGGCCGACGACGTGTTGGCGCCGTACGCCGATCTGCTGGGCGCGGTCGAGGCGCCGGCGCTGCGGGGGTTCCTGTCAGGCTCGATCGACATGGTGGTGCGGGTCGACGGGCCGCGCTACGTCGTGATCGACCACAAGACCAACCGGCTGGCCCGCGGAGACCTGACGGCGCTGCACTACACGCGGGCGGCGATGGCCGCGGAGATGCTGCGGGCGCACTACCCGTTGCAGGCGTTGCTGTACTGCGTGGCGGTGCACCGGTATCTGCGGTGGCGGCAACCGGGGTACTCGCCGGACGTCCATCTCGGTGGGGTGCAGTACCTGTTCGTGCGGGGGATGGTCGGGCCGGCTACGCCGCCCGGGTGCGGCGTCTTCGACTGGCACCCACCGGCGTCGCTGGTGGTCGCGTTGTCCGATCTGCTGGCCGGCCTCTCGTGAAGGTGATGGCCGCGCGCGGTGCGCTGGCGGCGTTCAACGACGCGGGGGTTCTGGACGCCGCCGACGTTCACGTGGCCCGGCGGCTGGGCCGGCTCGGCGGCGAGACCGACGAGGCGGTGCTGCTCGCGGTGGCGCTGGCCGTGCGGGCGGTGCGGCTGGGGTCGGTGTGCGTGGACCTGCTGCGACTGCGCGAGGTGAACGTCGAGGACCTCGACGTCGACGCGCTGCCGTGGCCGTCGTTCGACGAAGTCGTTGCGGCGCTGCGGGTCAGCCCATTGGTGATGGGCTCGGCGGCGGGGGCGCTGCGCCCGCTGCGGCTGGTCGACACCGACGAGGGCCCGCTGCTGTACCTGGATCGGTACTACCGGCAGGAGCAGACGATCCGCTCCACGCTCGACGACCGGGCGGCGACGGCACCGCCGTACGACGCCGGCCGATTGGTGAGCGATCTGGCGGCCGGATTCCCGGGGGCGGCGCCGGACCGGCAGCGGGTGGCGGCGGCGCTGGCTGTCACGCGCTGGACGAGCGTGGTGACCGGGGGGCCGGGCACGGGCAAGACGTTCACGATCGCGCGGATCATCGCGCTGCTCCGGGGTCAGGAGCCGGGGGTGCGGGTGGCGCTGGCCGCGCCGACGGGCAAGGCGGCGGCGCGGTTGGAGGAGGAGGTCGGGGCGCAGGACCTGGATCTGCGGGCCATGACGCTGCATCGGCTGCTCGGCTGGCGGCCGGGGAGTTCGACCCGGTTCCGGCACGACGCGGGCAACCGGCTTCCGTACGACGTGGTGGTGGTCGACGAGTGCTCGATGGTCTCGCTGACGATGATGGCCCGACTGATGGAGGCGGTCCGTCCCGACGCCCGGCTGGTGCTGGTCGGGGACGCCGATCAGCTGACGTCGATCGACGCCGGTGCGGTACTGGCCGACCTGGTGGCCCGACCGGTCGCGGCTCCGGTCGACCCGGGGCTGGCGGGGATCGTCGGCGCGGACCTGACGGCGGCCGACGATCCGGCCGAGGCGCGACTGTCGCCGCGCGAGGTGGCCGGCCTGGGCAACGGCGTGGTCCGGCTGTCCCGGGGCCGGCGCTTCGGCGGTGCGATCGCGGCGCTGGCGGTGGCGGTCCGCAACGGCGACGCCGACGCCGCGATGACGTTGCTGACCAGTGGCGACCCCGCCATCTCCTTCCATCCGCCCGGGGATCTGGCGACGTTGCAGGACGACGTGGTTCGGTCGGCAGCCGAGGTGACGGCGGCGGCTTCGGTGGGCGATGTCACGGGTGCCCTGGCCGGGCTGGAGGAGCACCGCCTGCTGTGCGCACACCGCGAGGGCCCGTACGGCGTGTCCGAGTGGGACCATCGGGCCCGCGAGTGGGTCCAGGCCGCGACCGGCCGGCGGCTGGACCCCTGGGGGTGGTACCCGGGCCAGCCGCTGCTGGTGACGGCGAACGACTACGACACGAAGGTGTACAACGGGGACACCGGCGTGGTCATGGCCTCCGACGACGGTGTGGTGGCGGTCTTCCCCCGGGCCGGTTCCGTCGTCCGGCTGCACCCGTCACGGCTGGCCTCGGTGCAGACGGTGTACGCGATGACCATCCACCGCTCCCAAGGCAGCCAGTACCGCCGGGTGTCCGTCGTCCTGCCCGCCGAGGCATCCGCGCTGCTGACCCGCGAACTCCTGTACACCGCCATCACCCGGGCCCGGGAGCACGTCCGCGTCATCGGCACCGAGGAGTCAGTCCGCGCCGGTGTACAGCGGCAGGTGCTGCGGGCCAGCGGGCTTCGCCGACGCTTCCTCATGAGCCCTTGACATTCGCCCTACTGACGAGTCGATCGAACTGACCTTGGCTAATGATCCGAATATCCTGCCCTAACCGGCGGCGTTCACGAACGGCGAAAAGTTTCAAGCCTTCGGGAGCTCCGACGCCCCCAGCCTTGACCTTCCCCAATACGATAATGGACGTGGTGTCCGCAACTCTGCCTTGAGGCACGGCTCCTACTGCCCTAGCGCGATTCATGGCGACACGCCGGTTGACGCCGTCGAGACGTCCGGTGAAGACGACGTGTTCCCCGGCAAGGGACCTCGGCGTGCGCCCTGGCACGACACTGATAGTCTTCAATGAGTCGAGTGCGTCAATGGCATCGGTAGCATCCCAATAGCGCTTAGCAGCGGCTCCAGTCGCGTGCCATATCCAGCACTTGAACTCATCGCTAGCTCTCAGCTCAGCCAGCGACCTGGCAGTCGTGGATGAGGCGCCGGTGCACCTCGAACGCATCCACGTGGTGACCCCCCGTCGCCGGTCGACGTCTCTCGGTTGCTGGACCTTACGGGGAGGAGCGGCCCCTGCGCAGGATTCGGACCGCCTTCCTCCGGTCCGCCAGCGCAGCAGTACGGGAAGCCCATTCCACGAAGGAACTGTCGGAAGGCCACGGCATGGTTTCGGCAACCCACATCCGCGGAACGACCATGAAGGAGGTCGACATGGTGCGACGGCTGCTGAGAAATGTGCCCGTATGCGTCGGTCGGCTGTGTCATGACCAGCGCGGGTCGTTGGTCGTGAACCGGCCGCGGCGGTCCCTCTGGCGTGGCCTGTCCTGGAGCCTCATCTCGGTAGCGTTCTGGGCGCTGCTGGGTAGCTGGCTTCTGGACCGCATATCAGGACCGGATCGACAGCCGTCACCGCCGGATACCCCGCAGATCGTGCTGCTGTCGATGTTCACCGTCGCCCTCCTGTTGGGCAGCTACCTGCGCCTTCTGGTTCCGATAGAGACTCAGGTTCCGCCACCCAGGTACTCCGAGCGGACACGACTATGAGCGAATACGTCG
>Ga0183260_10002655_pt1 | contig 14674 bp, 10 predicted proteins | sample AntDrymUQ4972206_2_FD_129768 | JGI IMG/M metagenome (GOLD analysis project Ga0183260, IMG submission 129768) | Polar desert sand microbial communities from Dry Valleys, Antarctica - metaG UQ497 (22.06) (version 2) (version 2) | ecosystem: Environmental > Terrestrial > Soil > Desert | place... | reverse complement strand
TGACCATGAGCCTCGGCAGGTTCGTCAAGGTGCTCGGCTGGTACGACAACGAATGGGGCTACTCCAACCGCCTCGTCGACTTCGTGCTGCACGCCGGCAAGACGGCGAAGGCGGCCAAGCGGCGCCCCCGCCAGTCCCGCGCCAAGAAGTGACCGCACCCGTGCTCCGATGGGCGCGAACGAGCGAGGGCGTCGTCGGTCGAGTGAATCATCAGCACGGTCTCTTCGGTCATGGCCGAGCTCCTGCTGCGCTGCTGCTCGGCGTCGCCGGCCACGGGCGAGGTTCTGACATGAGCGCCAGCGAGCGAGCGGTCGGCAACTGCGCAGGCTCCACGTGTTGTCGCCGGGGCACGCCATGAGCGTGGCGGCGATCCCCACACTGGAGGACCTCGAGGCCCGCCTCGGCTCGCTGGCGGGCAAGCGGATCCTCGTGCGCACTGACTTCAACGTGCCGCAGGAGTGCGACGGCGACACGAGCCGGATCACCGACGACTTCCGCATCCGCGCCGCCCTGCCGACCATCGAGTGGCTGCAGGAGCGGGGCGCCACCGTCGTCACGGCGAGCCATCTCGGCCGACCGAGGGGCACCGCGAACACCAAGTTCTCGATGGACCCGGTGCGCGCCCGGCTGGCCGAGTTGGCGCCCGGCGTGGAGGTGCTGGAGAACCTGCGCTTCGACGCCGGCGAGGAGGCCAACGACCCGGCCTTCACGGCCAACCTCGTCCGAGGCATCGACGCCTACGTCAACGACGCCTTCGGTGCCTCCCACCGCGCCCACGCCTCGATCGTCGGCCCGCCGTCCCACGTCCCCTCGGCGATGGGCCGGTTGCTGCAGCGCGAGGTTGAGGTGCTGACCGCTCTGCGCACGAACCCGAAGCGCCCGTTCGTCGCCGTGCTCGGCGGGGCCAAGGTCAGCGACAAGCTCGGCGTCATCGACGCGCTGCTCGACACCGTCGACGCGCTGGCCATCGGCGGGGCGATGTGCTTCACGTTCTTCGCGGCGCTCGGGCATCCCATCGGCGACTCGCTGTTCGAGCCCGATCAGGTCGACACGTGCAGGCGCCTGCTCGACACGGTGACGAAGCCAATCCACCTGCCGAGCGACATCACCGGGCTCGATGCCAACGGCCGCTACGCCACGTACCGCACCCGACTCCCGGATGGAGCCAAGGGCCTGGACATCGGGCCTGGCTCGGCGGCTGCGTTCGGTGACGTGGTGATGGAGGCGCGCACCGTGTTCTGGAACGGCCCGATGGGCATGTTCGAGGACGATCGCTTCGCCGCCGGCACGAAGACCGTCGCCCAGGCCGTCGCCGACACGAAGGCGTTCACCGTCGTCGGTGGCGGTGACTCGGCGGCCGCGCTGGCCGCGTTCGGGCTGGACGACGACGTCGACCACGTGTCTACCGGCGGCGGCGCCTCCCTGGAGCTGCTCGAGCACGGCGACCTGCCGGGCCTCGCTGCGTTGCGCGGAGATCAGGCGTGAACGGCAGGTCGCCGGCCGGCCCCGCGAGCGCCAGCGAGCGGGACGGTGATTGGGTCTGGGGGCGCAGCCCCCACAGTCTGAACAGTGACCTGCCGGGCCTCGCTGCGTTGCGCGAGGGCGGCTCTGTGCTTCGGGTCCGGCCCGATCACGCCGATTGGAAAGGACAGAACCCCCGATGCCTGATGCGGCCCGCCGCCCACTGATCTCTGGCAACTGGAAGATGCACCACAACCACTTCGAGGCGATCCAGACGATCCAGAAGCTGTCGTACCTCGTGCCGACGGAGGCGACCGACGACGTCGACGTCAGCGTGCACCCGCCGTTCACCGACCTGCGCAGCATCCAGACGCTGATCCTCGCCGACGACCTGCCGTTCGCGCTCGGTGCCCAGCACTGCCACCACGAGGACACGGGCGCGTTCACGGGCGAGGTCTCGCCGGCGTTCCTCGCCAAGCTCGACGTGCGCTACGTCATCTGCGGTCACAGCGAGCGGCGCCAACTGTTCGGGGAGACCGACGACGGCGTGGCGGAGAAGATCACGGCCGTCCGCCGTCACGGGATGACGCCGATCGTGTGCGTCGGCGAGACGCTGGACGAGCGAGAGGCCGGCACGACAGAAGACAGGGTCCTCGGCCAGCTGGCGGCCGCGCTGGCCGGGCGTTCCAAGGATGAGATCGCCTCGCTGGTCGTCGCCTACGAGCCGATCTGGGCCATCGGCACCGGCCGCACGGCGACCACCGACGACGCCCAGACCGTGTGCGGCGCGATCCGCGCCCGCGTGGGCGACCTGGCCGACGCGGCGACGGCGGCGGCCGTGCGCATCCAGTACGGGGGGTCGGTCAAGGCGGCGAACATCGCCGAGCTGATGGCCTGCTCGGACATCGACGGCGCCCTCGTCGGCGGGGCCAGCCTCGAACCCGACGAGTTCGCGCGCATCGTGCAGTACCGCTGACCGTCACCTGCGGCCACGACCGGTCGCCAGGCGTCGACGTGGAACATCTGTTCCGCCAAACTTCGCCGGTGACGCTTGACCGCGCGGGGACGAGGTACAGTTGCGTGCACTCAGCAACCAATTGTGGGAAGGGCACTGGGTGACCGGCAGAGGGAAACTGGTCCGGCTCAGGAGAGCCGTCCTTCTGCGGGCATATTCAGCGTGAACCCTGACCAGGAGGTCGATGACGTGACGAGCCGACGGAGAAGCTTCCGGCTTCTTTCCGCCCTCGCCGCGGGGTCGTTGGTGGTCGCCGCATGTAGCGACGACGCCGACGATGCCGCCGAGGACGCAGCAACAGATGTAAGCGAGGCGGTGACCGACGCGAGCGAAGCGGTCGACAGCGTCGTCTCCGACACGACGACCGCAGAATCCATGTCCGAGGACACGATGTCTGAGGACACGAGCACCGAGAGCACGACCGGTGACACCGGCGACACGACCGGAAGTACCACTGGCGACACCGGTGACACGACCGGAAGTACCACTGGCGACACCGGTGACACGACCGGCAGCGCGCCCGAGGGCGGCGGCGGCGAAGTCGGCGGCAGTGCGTGCGGCGAGCCGCACGGGCCCTACGACGAGGCGGCCGAGGAAGCCAGCGGCGAGGTCCGCGTGGCCTGGAACCAGGCGCCCTACTCGTTCAACAGCGCCACCAACCGCGGTAACGCCGTGGCCAATGCCAACCCGCTGTACCTCATGAACGCGGGCGGGTTCAGCTACTACGACGCCGATCTCAACTACGTCAACAACGACCAGTTCGGCACGTGCACGATCGACTCGCTCGACCCGCTGACGATCACGTACACCGTCAACGAGGGTGTCACGTGGTCGGACGGCACCCAGGTCGACGCGGCCGACATGATGATGACGTGGGCCGCCCAGAGTGGCGTGTTCAACGACGCCGAGACCGTCGTCACCGACACCGGTGTCTCGGCCCAGGCCGACGCCGACGGCGTGGCCATCGTCGTCGGTCCAGACGGTGCCGACATCGCCTCCGCTGACGAGGCCTACGCGGCTGCGTTCGATCCGGAGAGTGGTGAGCTGCTGGAGGGCTTCACGTACAAGGAGTCCGCTGGCGTCTCGTTCGACTCCTCGAGCGAGTCGCTCGAGCTGGTCACCCAGATCCCCGAGGTCTCGGAGGACGGCCTGTCGCTGACCGCCACGTGGGACTCGTTCTACGTCGACTACGCCACGGCCGGAGTCTTCCCGGGCGTCCCGGCGCACGTCGTCGGCCAGAACGCTCTCGGAGTGGAAGATCCGGCGGAGGCCAAGACGGGTCTGCTCGACGCGCTCCAGCGGGCCTTCGACGACCCGGCCGACAACGCCGACGTCAAGGCCATCGCCGAGTCCTGGAACCGCGACTTCGACGCCACGTCACTGCCGGACAATCCCGGCGTCTACGCCGGCAACGGCCCGTACAACCTCGTCGACTTCACCGACGACGGCTCGATGACGTTCGAGGTCCGCGAGGACTACACGTGGGGCCCACAGCCCCAGGTGCAGACGATCGTGTACTCGATCATCGGCGACCCCACGGCGGCCGTCCAGGCGATGGAGAACGAGGAGGTTGACATCATTCAGCCGCAGGCCACCGCCGACATCTTGACGCAGCTCGACGGCATTGCCGATCGCGGAGTCGAGGTGATCGAGGGCGACGGCGCCACCTACGAGCACATCGACCTCGCCGTGAACAATGGTGGCCCGTTCGATCCGGCCGCCTACGGCGGCGACGAGGCAACCGCGCTGGCCGTGCGCCAGGCCTTCCTGCACGCTGTGCCTCGCGCCGACATCGTCGAACGGCTGATCATCCCGCTGAACGAGAACGCCGTCGTGCGCGACGCGCAGGTCGCCGTGCCGGGCGAGCCGTTCTACGACGAGTTGATCGCTGAGAACGGCTCCGACGAGTACGCCGAGCGGGACGTGGAGCTGTCTCAGCAGCTCCTCGCCGACGCCGGCGTCGACACGAGCACGCCGATCGACGTGCGCTTGCTCTTCGCGGACGAGAACCCGCGTCGTGCCAGCCAGTACGACCTGATCCGTGAAGCGGTCGCCGAGGCCGGCTTCAACCTGGTCGACGGTCGTGACATCGACTGGGGTGAGAACCTGTCGAACAGCTCGCTGTACGACGCCACCTTGTTCGGATGGCAGACCACGGCGATCGCCGTGGCCGACTCCCTGCCCAACTACGTGACGGACGGGATCAACAACTTCTACGGCTACAGCAATCCAACGGTGGACGAGTTGGCCGCAGAGCTGAACGAGACATCGGATCCCGCACGCCAGGACGAGATCCTGATCGAGGTCGAGCAGAATCTGTTCGCCGATGCGTTCGGGCTGCCGATCTTCCAGCATCCGTCGATCACGGCCTACAACAGCACCTACGTCGATGGCGTGAGCAACATCGCCCTCTCTCCGACGGTGTTCTTCAACGTGTGGGAGTGGACGGCGGTCTCGTGAGCCGCGGCGCGGTCACCGCACGGGTGACCGCCTCCTGAGACGTACAGTGACGGGGTGCCGGATCCTCTGGTCCGGCACCCGCCGCATCCCGGCGCTGACCGCGCCAACGCACCTGCCATGGGGGTTTCGGAGTGGCCGTCTACATCGTCCGGCGTCTGATCGCCGCCTTCTTCATCCTCGTTGGGGCGTCGTTTCTGGTCTACATCTTGATGACACAGGCGGGTAACCCCCTCGGATTCACGATCGCCATCACCAACCCGACGCAGCGGGCGGCGGTCGTTCAACAGGTGACCGAGACGCTCAGCCTCGACGTGCACCCGGTGCAGCGGTACCTGAACTGGCTCCAACGCCTGCTCTTCGAGGGCGATTTCGGCCTGGTCTCGCAGACCCAGCAGCCGGTGTGGGACGAACTCAGGTTGCGGGTCCCGCTCACGCTCAAGTTGGTCAGCGCGGCGACGGTCATGTCGGTCGTCGTCGGTATCAGCGTCGGCATCGTCACGGCGCTGCGCCAGTACTCCGGGTTCGACTACCTCGTCACGTTCTTCACGTTCGTGTTCTTCTCCCTGCCCGTCTTCTGGGTCGCCGTCATCCTCAAGTCATGGGGCGGGATCAACTTCAACGACTGGTTGCGCGACGGCGCCCACTTCTCCGTCGCCTTCATCGTGGCCATGTCGATCGTCGCGGCCGTGATCGGCTCGTCCTTCGCGGGGGGCCAATGGGGCCGCAAAGTTGTGTTCGGCGTGCTGTCGGCCGGCGCAGCCGCGGCGCTGCTGTCGTGGATCTCGAGCCACCAGTGGATGCTCGATCCGGGCCTCGGACCCATCGTCTACGCGATCGTCGCCGTCGCCGTCGCCGTCGGCGTCGTCTTCGTCATGGCCGGCTGGGGCAACGTCAGGGCGCGCAACACAGCGCTGGCGACGGCGGGTGTCGGCATCGTCAGCTACTTCCCGCTGCAGCGGGTGTTCGACTGGGACATGAGCCTGTGGACGATCTCCGGTCTGGCCATCATCGCCGTCCTCGTCGGGGTCGCCATCGGCTATGCGATGGGTGGCTTCGACAAAGGCCAGTCCGCGCGCACCGGCGCGTTGACAGCGTTTCTCCTGTCGGTCGTCATGTTCGTCGACCGGGCGATGCAGTCGTGGTCGGAGTACTCGGCCTCCTCGGTCATCCGCAACCGACCGATCAAGACGATCGGCGACCGCGAGGATCGGCTCGAGGGCTCGTTCTGGGTGATCACGAACGACACCTTCGGTCACCTCGTGCTGCCGACCCTGGCGCTGATGCTGATCTCACTCGCCGCCTACACCCGCTATTCACGAGCGAGCATGCTGGAGGTGTTGAACCAGGACTACATCCGCACGGCACGGGCGAAGGGCCTCACCAACCGGACGGTCGTCGTGCGCCACGCCTTCCGCAATGCGTTGATCCCGCTGGCCACGATCGTGGCGTTCGACATCAGCGGCATCATCGGCGGTGCCGTCATCACCGAATCGGTGTTCGAGTGGGAGGGGATGGGCCGGCTGTTCATCGACGGCTTGCGGGAGTTCGACCCGAACCGGGTGATGGCGTTCTTCGTCGTCACGGGCATCTTCGCCGTGGTGTTCAACCTGCTCGCCGATATCACCTACGCCGCGCTCGATCCGCGAATCCGCGTCGGTCAATGAGGCGGGCGCTCCAATGACGGTCGAAGATCACGAAGACCAGCTGCGCGACGGTTCCCAGCCGCCGGTACCGGTCGACGAGACGAGCATCGAACAGTCCGAGGTCGTGGGGCTCAGTCAGAGCCAGATCGTCCGACGCCGCTTCGTGCGCCACAAGGCGGCGATGATCTCGCTCGTCGTGCTCACCCTCATCGTGCTGCTGGCCGCGACGAGCGTCGGGTGGGGGCCGATCCCGGGTTGGTGGAAGTACAGCCATACCGACCTCGTGCCGTCGCAGGCGGGTGTCGATGGGCCGACCATGTCGCTGCGCCCCACCTGGCTGGGGGGTGCCGGCATCCGCCTTGGCGAGCACCCGTTCGGGCTCGACAACGAGGCCGGCAAGGACATGTTCGCGATGACGATGCGCGGGGTGCAGACGAGCCTCGCCGTCATTCTCGTGCTCGGCGTCATCTCGACGACGATCGGCGTCGTCATCGGCGCACTGTCGGGCTACTACGGCAAGTGGGTCGATGCCACGCTGATGCGTTTCACCGACATCATCATCGTCATCCCGCTGCTCGTGATCACCGGCGTCGCCGGCTTCGCGCTGAACCTGTCGGGTATCTGGCCCGTCGCGCTGGCGCTCGGACTGTTCTTGTGGACCGGTCTCGCCCGGCTGGTGCGCGCCGAGTTCCTTGCGCTGCGCGAGCGTGAGTTCGTCGACGCCGCGCGGGTGGCCAACGCACCCGACCGGCGGATCATCTTCAAGCACATCCTCCCCAACACGGTGGGCACGATCGTCGTCAGCACGACCCTGTTGATGGGCGCCGGCATCCTCATCGAGTCAGCGCTCGGCTTCCTCGGCTTCGGGGTCCGACCACCAGAGGTGTCGCTCGGTACGCTCGTCAGCGATTACCAGGGCGCCTACTCGACGCGCCCATGGCTGTTCGTGTGGCCGGGTCTCTTCATCATCGGCATCGTGCTATGCATCCAGTTCGTCGGCGACGGCCTCCGTGATGCGTTCGACCCGCGGCAGAAGCGGATTCCCAAGCGCAAGGACCTGGAGCGCGACGACCTCCACCGGACCAAGGGTGAGACGGAGGCCGTCAACCTCACTCGACCGGCCGGTGGCCGGGAGCGGACGTGAGTGATCGCCACTCAGAGGCTGACGCCGACGCCGACGGCGACGAGCGCCAGCCCGAGCAACGCCGTGCCGACGTGCCATGTCACGGCGGCACGCTCGTGCTCGAGCCGCGGTTCGTCGAGGTGACCGGCGGTACGCAGCTGGTCCCATCGCCCGTGCACGACCGCCGCCGCGGTACCGGAAGGCGTATCGGGCAGGTCGCCCGGTCGCATGATCTGCTCGCGGGTGCTGCGCGGCGTCCGGAGTCGCCGATCGTCCGGAAGGCCCAAGCCGGGGCCCGGTGGAGCGAGTACATGCTTCATCGCGGCCCTGGCGCCCGGTGCCGGAGCGCTCCAGGCGGTGAATCGGCCGAAGGCGGTAACCAGCGTCAGCGCCCACCTCGTGTCGATCGCCCGCAGCGCCGGCCAAGGGATGTCGATCGTGCGGGTGACGTTGACGAGCTGCACGCCGGCGTCGGACACCGCGACGTGCGGCCGCCAGAACGTCGCCCAGCACGCCAGGGCGAGCAGCGCCGTCCATGGGGCCAGGAGGAGTGCGTCCGACCAGCCGTCGCCGACCCCGACCGTGAGCGTCATCCCGGCGCAGATGACGCCGATGGCGATCGTCAATGCCCGGCCGTACCATGGCCGCACCTCTTCGTGCACCCCGTCATCGTGCCAGTACGACGGCGCATGGAAGGATCACCCGGTGACCGCGACCGCTGAGAAGGCGAAGAACACAGAGGGAGACGGGCGACGCGTCGTCGAGGTACGCGACCTCGGCGTCGACTTCTGGGTCAACGGCGACTGGCACCCCGCCGTCGTCGGCGCCAGCTTCGACCTCCATGCGGGGGAGGCGTTGGCGATCGTCGGCGAGTCTGGCTCAGGCAAATCGACGATCGCCCTGGCGATGATGGGTCTGCTGCCGAAGAACGCCTCGGTGCGGGGCTCGATCCGCCTCGGCGACAGCGAGATCGTCGGCCTCGACGAGCGCAGCCTGCGGTCGATCCGCGGCAGCGAGGTGTCGATGATCTTCCAGGAGCCGATGACGGCGTTGAACCCCGTCTACACGGTGGGATTCCAGATCGCCGAGATGCTCCGCAGCCACGAGTCGATGTCACCGAAGCTGGCCCGCAGGCGGGCCATCGAGCTGCTCGAGCTGGTCGAGATCCCCGAGCCGGGCAAGCGCGTCGACGCCTACCCCCATCAGCTGTCCGGCGGCCAGCGGCAGCGGGCGATGATCGCCCAGGCGCTGGCCTGCGATCCGAAGCTGCTGATCGCCGACGAACCGACGACGGCGCTCGACGTCACCGTGCAGGCCGAGATCCTGAAGTTGGTCCGTGACCTGCGCGACCGCATCGATGCCGGCATCGTGCTGATCACCCACGACATGGGTGTCGTCGCCGATCTCGCCGACCGGATGCTCGTGATGCAGCGCGGCAAGGTCGTCGAGTCGGGGGCGGCCGCCGAGGTCTTCGGTAACCCGCAGGATGCCTATACGCAGTCGCTCCTGCAGGCGGTGCCGCACCTCGGAGCGATCGTGTCCGGCACGGGTCACGACGTATCGGTCGAGGCGCGTCGGGATGACGCCGGCGGAGCAGGCGAGGACCGTGCCATCACGTCGCCGTCACATGGCCCTGCTGACGTGGCGGCAGCGCCGAGTGTCATCGACCTGCGCAACGTCGTCATCGAGTACCGCACCCGGGGCCGGGGGCCGGACTTCCGGGCAGTCGACGGCGTCACGCTGGACATCGTCGAGGGTGAGGTCGTCGGGCTCGTGGGCGAGTCCGGTTCCGGCAAGACGACGATCGGGCGGGCCATCGTCGGACTGCTCCCCTTCGTGGAGGGAGAGGCGACCGTGCTCGGCACGAACATGGTCGGCATCTCCAAACGCGATCTGGGCGAGGTTCGCCGCCACGTCAGCTTCGTCTTCCAGGATCCCGGCTCGTCGTTGAACCCCCGCCTGCCGGTCGGGGAATCGATCGGCGAGCCGTTGCTGATGGCCAAGGTGGCCAAGGGCAAGTCGCTCGACCGGCGCGTTCAGGTACTGCTCGACGAGGTCCATCTGGCCACGAATCTGCGCAACCGGTATCCGCACGAGTTGTCAGGCGGTCAGCGCCAGCGCGTTGGCATCGCGCGTGCTCTCGCCCTCGAGCCGAAGCTGCTGATTGCCGACGAGCCGACGTCGGCACTCGACGTGTCGGTGCAGGCGACAGTGCTGGATCTCTTCCAGGAGCTGCAGCAGGAGATCGGGTTCGCCTGCCTGTTCATCTCCCACGACCTCGCCGTCGTCGAGATCCTCGCCCGCCGCATCGCCGTGATGCAGAATGGCAAACTGGTCGAGTTCGAATCGCGCGAAGCCATCCTCACCGATCCCCAGGATCCGTACACGAAACGGCTCCTCGCCGCCGTCCCGGTGCCCGATCCCGAGGAGCAACGGTTGCGGCGCATCGAGCGTGACGTGCTGCTGTCGCTCGAGTCGCCGAGCTGAGTACATCGCGTGTGTTCGCCCAGCCCGCCGCAGGCGGGCGGCTAACACACAATCCAGTTGTAACACGCGTTCCGGTGCGCGCGCCGGCCGGAACTGTTACAGTCGTCACACCCCATCGATCGGGGAGGACGATGCGGGACCTGGCACTGGTAGAACCACGATCACGAGCTCATCCGGGCGACCGGATCGATGCTTTCTGGTGCGCTTCAACTCCCTCCCATTCCATCCCATGAGGAGGACCAACACGTGAGCAAGAAGAGGCGCACGAGAGCATTCGTGGCCCTGACTGCCGGTCTCGCCCTCATTGCCGCAGCCTGCGGTGATGACGACGACGAACCGGCAGCGTCTGACGCCGCCCCAGCGGCTACGGACGCAGGCACCGACCCGACGACCGCGGAAACCACTGCCGACACACCCGTTGACACGGCCAGCGCCACCACCACCGGTGACTCCGGCGCGGTGACCACGACCGGCGACACGGGCACGACGACCGGGGACACGGGCACGACGACCGGAGACACCGGCACCGGCGACACCGGCAGCAGCACCCCAGGCACGGGCGGCGGGGAAGACGCCCCAGGCGCGACCCTCACCATCAACCTGGCAGAGGAAGCGGTGTGGGAGGACGGCTCGCCGATCACCGCCGCCGACCTGGAGTGCACGTGGCAGGCCAGCCTGAACACGCCGGGCTCGATCAGCACCGTCGGCTACGACCGGATCTCGGCCGTGGAGGCCGGCGAGAGCGACAAGCAGGTCATCGTCACGTTCGACGAGGTCTTCGGGCCGTACAAGACGTTGTTCAACGCGATCATCAAGGCCGCCGCCGTCGCCGACTGCAACGACATCTCCGGCGACTTCGCCACCGAGCTGCCGATCTCCGGGCGCCAGTACATCCTCCAGGAATGGAGTGAGAGCCAGAGCGTCATGGTCCCCAACGAGAGCTACTGGGGCGACGACCCGGCATTGACCGAGACGGTCGTCATGGTGCCGCAGATCGACACCGACACGGAGATCGCCTCGATCCTGGCCGGTCAAGTCGACTACATCTACCCGCAGTTCGGGGACGCGCTGGGCACCGCCCTGCAGGACCCGAACATCGAGCTCGACATCCAGAGCGGCGGCGACTACGAGGCGTTCTACTTCCAGCAGCTCGACGGCCCGTTCGCCGATCCGGTGTTCCGCGAGGCGTTCTCGATGTCGATCGACCGCCAAGCCGTCTTCGACCAGATCTACGCCCCGATCTTCGCCTCTGCCGACGCCGAGGGGGAGCTGCTGAACTGCGGCCCGATCGTCCAGGGGCCGTACTGCCCCGAGGACAACTTCCAGGACACGTTCGACCTGGAGGGCGCAACTGCGCTGCTCGAGGGTGACGGCTGGGAGCGCGACGGGTCCGGCTTCTGGGCCAAGGACGGCGAAGCGCCGGAGATCCGCTGGATGATCAACGCCGGCAACAGCCGCCGTGAGAACACGCAGGCGTTCCTGATCCCGCTCCTCGCCGAGGCAGGGTTCAACGTGGTCGCCGACAACTGTGAGGCGGAATGCGTCTTCCAGCAGCGGCTGCCATCGCTCGACTACGACTTCGCCATGTACATCTCGACGGCTCCGCCGGACCCGACGTACCTGACGGCGGCGTTCACATGCGCCCAGGTGCCCTCCGAGGAGAACAACAACCAGGGCCAGAACAGCCAGGGTTGGTGCAACGAGGAGGCGTCGGCGGCGCTCGAAGCAGCCGACGTGACGGCCGACGAGGAGGAGCGGGTCGAGCTCGTCCAGTCCGCGCTGCTGGCGATGGACGAGGACAACGTCCTCCTGCCGCTCGTCAACTACCCGAAGTCGGGCGCCTGGCGCACCGACAAGGTTGGCGGACCGCTCGGCGAGCAAACGGCGAACTTCCGGGCGTGGAACAACTTCCACCAGTGGGAGGACCTCGACGGTGACGGCCAGCTCGTCATCGGCGCCGAGCAGTGGCCCGGCTGTCTGAACCCGGTGACGGAGTGCGCCAACTCGTCGTGGTACGTCTGGACGGTCTCGTTCCCGCTGCTCCCGGGCGTCTGGGACACCAGCGCTGACCAGGCCTTCGAGATCACGAACCTGGTGACCGAAGAGCCGACGGTCGAGCTCGAAGAGGGCTGATCGACCGCCGGTCGAAACTGACGTAAGTTGAAGGCCGTGGGGCCGGCCGTCCGGCCGGCCCCACGGTCGTTCACCCGAGCGACGGGAGGAGGGACAGTGTTCCGTTTCGTGGCCAGGCGGCTGATCTGGGCGGTGCCTACGCTGATGATCGTGACGTTCCTCGTGTACGTGGCGATCCGCATCGGCACGAACCCGGTGGCCAGCTATCTCCGCTCGAACCAGCGGGCGAGCCAGGCGAACATCGATGAGTACATCGAGAGCAACGGCCTGTACGAGGGATTCGGCGGGTACATCAAGGGCTACTTCAAATGGCTCGGCGGATTCGTCACCGGGGACTGGCCGAACAGCATCAAGGGCAACCGCGAGGTGTGGCCGAACCTCAAGGACGCGCTCGGTAACTCCGTGCGCCTGGCCGGCATCGGTGCCGCCCTCGGCATCATCGTCGGCTGCACGTTCGGTGTGTTCGCGGCGCTGCGTCCTGGCTCGCTGCGTGACGGCACGGTCAATACCACCGCCCTCGTGATGCTGTCGATCCCCCCGTTCGTCAGTGCCGTCATCCTGCAGATGGTGTTCGCTGTCTACACGCGCCGGTGGTGGCCCGATGCGACGTGGCTGCACTTCCCGACCTCCGGCGTCTATCCGCCTGGCAACAGAGGTTTCAACCTGTCGGCGATGATCGAGCACTTGACGTTGCCGGTCATCGTCGTGGCCATCCAGTCGGTCGCCGTGTACACGCGCTACATGCGGGCGTCGTTGCTCGACGTGTTGAACAGCGACTACCTGCGCACCGCCCGTTCTAAAGGCATCAACGAGCGTCGGGTGCTCGTGCGCCACGCCATGCGCAACGCCATGTTGCCGATCGTCACGCTGGCGGCGATCGACTTCGGGCTGCTGTTCGGCGGGCTGATCATCACCGAGAACATCTTCGAGTACCCGGGCATGGGGCGCTTCTTCCTCAACGCCTACGGCAATGGCGACTTCCCCGAGCTGATGCCGTGGATGGTCATCGTCGTCCTCGCCGTGATCATGTTCAACCTGCTCGCCGACATGTCCTACGCCTTCTTGGATCCGAGGATTCGCCTGTGACCGACGTACTCAACTCCACCGTCGCCGCGCCCGCCGGCCCTGAGATCGGTCTCGTCCCCGATGCCGATGCCGAGGGCCTGACGTCGAAGTCGCTCTCGCCGCGACAGATGGCGATGCGCCGTTTCCTCAGCCACAAGCCGGCCGTGATCGCCACCGTCGCCCTCGTGCTGATGGTGGCGTTCGTCCTGCTGGCTCCGCTGACCGCGCGCTACGGCGTCAACGAGTCGATCTTCAGGACCGAGGGTGGCGTCTCCAACCGCTACCTCACCCCGCGTGCCGACGCCTGGTTCGGTACCGACGAGATCGGTCGCGACCTCTACAGCCGACTCATCTACGGGACCCGCCTGTCGCTGGCCATCGGTCTCGCCGCCGCTGTCATCGGCGTGCTCATCGGGACCGCCGTCGGCGCGTACGCCGGCATCAAGGGCGGGCTGTTCGACGACATCCTGATGCGCGTCACCGACATCTTCCTCGCCTTCCCGTTCCTCGTCGCCCTGCTCGTCACGCGCAACATGCTCGGCGAGATCCCGTGGCTCGAACCGATCGTCGGCAATCGGACGTCGATCCGCTTCATCATCTTCCTGCTCGCCCTGTTCGGCTGGATGGGCGTCGCCCGCGTCGTGCGCGGTCAGGTCCTCGCCCTCAAAGAGCGTGAGTTCGTCGAGGCCTCCCGCGCGCTCGGCGCGACGAACCGGCGGATCGTCGTCCGCCACCTCCTCCCCAACTCGATCGGTCCGATCCTGGTGGCCCTGACGTTCTCTGTCGTCGCCGCCGTCATCGCCGAGTCGACGCTCAGCTTCTTCGGCTTTGGGCCGCAACCAGGATCGAATGCCACCTCGCTCGGCCTGCTCGTCGGGAGCTCCAAACAGAACGTGCTCACCGGCAACTGGTGGATGGTGGTGTTCCCGTGTGCGGTGCTGCTGCTCGTGGCGCTGACCGTGAACATGGTCGGCGACGGCCTGCGCGACGCCACCGACCCCAAGCTCCAGCGCGGCGGCTCATGACCGACTCGTTCGTACCGGAGGCACCGGCCGTGGACGACGCGAACAACGGTGCCCGCTCCAACGAGGCGCGCATCGACGGGCCAGCGGGCGCGGGGGAGGTCGTCGACACGGACGAACCTCGGGCGATCCCGGCCGGGTTGGATGACGCCGTCCTGCGCCTGCGCGACTTCCGGGTCACGTTCCCGACGCTGTTCGGTGAGGTCCAGGCCGTGCGTGGTGTCGACCTCGATGTCGCGGCCGGCGAGCTGGTCGGCATCGTCGG
>Ga0183260_10002654_pt1 | contig 14675 bp, 14 predicted proteins | sample AntDrymUQ4972206_2_FD_129768 | JGI IMG/M metagenome (GOLD analysis project Ga0183260, IMG submission 129768) | Polar desert sand microbial communities from Dry Valleys, Antarctica - metaG UQ497 (22.06) (version 2) (version 2) | ecosystem: Environmental > Terrestrial > Soil > Desert | place... | reverse complement strand
TCGATCGCCCGCTGCAGGTCGGCGCGCGTGACGCCGGCGAGCCTGGCGGCGACCGTGTCGAGGCGACCGGGCTCGGCAACGAACGTGTCAGCGCTCATCGCCGCTCGATCCATCGAGGCGCGCCGGCGAAGGAGCTGGCGGGGCAGCATCGGCCCCCTCGCGCCGATCGCCGAGGAAGGAGCCTGCCGCCAACATCATCGCGCCGACGACGATCGCACAGTCGGCCAGGTTGAACACCGGCCAGATCTGCAGGTCGATGAAGTCGACCACGCGGCCGCTGATGCCGTCGCCCCGGGTGAGCCGGTCGGTGAGGTTGCCGAGCGCCCCGCCCAGCACGAGGCCCAGTGCGATCGCCGTCACGAGCTTCGTGTGCCGGAACACGGTCAACAGGATCAGCCCCGAGACGAGCACCGTGGCGGCTGCGAAGAACCACGGAGCGTCTTGGCCGAGGCTGAAGGCTCCGCCCGGATTGGTCGCGAACCGGAAGGTGAGCACACCAGGGATCACCTCGATCGGACCGGCGGGGAGCCGCTGCTCCGCCCAGAGCTTCGTCGCCCTGTCGAGCGCGTACGCCGCTGCCGCCGCGGCGATGAGCCAGGTCGCTCCGCGTCGCCGCGCGCGGTCCACGGTCGCTACCGGCGCGATTGCGCCTGAGCGTCCTTGATGCACAGGTCGACGTACGGCAGGGCTTTGATGCGGGCCTTCTCGATCGGCTTTCCGCACCGCGCACAGATGCCGAAGGTGCCGTCGTCGATGCGCTTGAGCGCACGGTCGATCTTGTCGAGCAGGTCCCGCACGTTGTTCTCGATCGACAGATCCTTCTCGCGCTCGAAGGTGGCCGTGCCTGCGTCGGCCGACTCGTCGTCGAGCCCCACGTCGCCGGAGAGCTCGGACTGGGTCGCCGCGAAGGTCTCCTCCTCGATCGTCGTGAGCTGGTCCTGCAGCTCGGTGCGTTCCTCTTCGAGGCGACCTTTGAGGTCGGTGACTTCTTTGGCGGTGAGCTTGGTCTGGGCCATAGCCGCCGAAGGGTAGCAGACGAGGTCGTCGGAAGTGAGTCGTCGCAGCTCAGAGGGGGTTTCGGCGAGTCGCATCGATCTATCACGGCCGGGGTCGGGCGCCGCCTCGAGGCAGGCGAGGCGACGTGTAGCATGCGGCTGTGACCCGGAAGGACGCATCGGAGATGGGGGCATTCGAGCCGGTCGACGTGAAGGCGACCTTCCCTGCGCTCGAGCTCGAGATCCTCGAGTTCTGGAGGGAGCACGACGTGTTCCGGGCCTCGCTCGCCCAGCGCGAGGGCGCGCCCCTGTGGATGTTCTACGAAGGGCCGCCGACAGCCAACGGCAAGCCGGGCGTGCACCACGTCGAGCCGCGGACCTTCAAGGACGTATATCCGCGCTTCAAGACGATGACCGGTCATCTCGTTCCCCGCAAGGGCGGCTGGGACTGCCATGGATTGCCGGTCGAGCTGGAGGTCGAGAAGGAGATCGGCACCACGGGCAAGCGCGACATCGAGGCGTTCGGCATCGCGGAGTTCAACGAGCGATGCCGCGAGTCGGTGAAGCGCTACGTCGGAGATTTCGAGCGTCTGACCGAGCGCATCGGTTACTGGGTCGATCTGGATGAGGCCTATTGGACGATGGCGCCCGAGTACGTCGAGTCGGTCTGGTGGTCGCTGAAGTCCTTGTTCGACCGAGGCTTGTTGCAGGAAGACGACAAGGTCACGGCGTACTGTCCGAGGTGCGGCACGGCGCTGTCCGACGCGGAGGTGGCGCTCGGCTACGAGAGCGTCGAGGACCCGAGCGTGTTCCTACGGTTCCCCATCACCGAGGCCGCCGACCGCTCGCTGGTCGGCGCGTCACTGCTCGTGTGGACGACCACCCCCTGGACGTTGCCGTCGAACACCGGCGTCGCGGTCGACGCGGCCGCCGACTACGTCGAGGTCTCGCTCGACGGCGAGCGCGTGATCGTCGGGGCACCGCTGCGGGGCGCCGTGCTCGGCGACGTCGGCGACCTCGTCGGCACCCGTTCCGGAGCCGAGCTCGTCGGCAGCCGGTACGAGCCGCCCTACCCCAATGTCGACGGTGCCCACCGCGTCGTGGCGGCCGGGTTCGTCTCCATGGAAGACGGAACCGGCATCGTGCACGTGGCCCCGGCGTTCGGCGCCGAGGACCTCGCGATCGGGCGGGCGCAGGGGTGGGCCGTGCACAAGCCGGTCGGCGACGACGGCCGGTTCACCCACCTCGCCCCGGGGTTCGTGCGCGGGCAGTTCGTCAAGGACGCCGACCCCGCGATCGTCGAGGACCTCCGCGAGCGCGGTGTGCTCATGCGATCGGAGACCGTCGAGCACAACTACCCGTTCTGCTGGCGGTGTCGGACGCCGCTGCTGTACTACGCGCGTCCGGCCTGGTACGTGCGCACGACCCAGGTGAAGCGCAGGCTCCTCGAGGTCAACGAGCAGGTCGAATGGTTCCCCGATCACATCAAGCACGGGCGCTACGGCGACTGGCTGGAGAACAACGTCGACTGGGCGCTCTCGCGAGAGCGTTACTGGGGCACGCCGCTTCCGATCTGGCGCTGTGGGCAGGGCCACCTGCAGGCGGTGGGATCGCTCGCGGAGCTCGGAGCGCTCGCCGAGCGCGACGTCGGCGATGTCGACCCGCACCGGCCCATGATCGACGAGGTGACGTTCGCGTGCCGCGAATGCGGCGAGCGGTCACGCCGGGTTCCCGAGGTCATCGACACCTGGTACGACTCGGGCGCGATGCCGTTCGCACAGTGGGGATACCATCCCGACCTCGGCCGTGGCATCGAGGAATTCGAGCGACACTTCCCCGCCGACTTCATCTCCGAGGCCATCGACCAGACGCGCGGCTGGTTCTACACGCTCATGGCCGAGGGGGTGCTGCACTTCGACTCGACCGCGTACCGCAACGTCGTCTGCCTCGGCCACATCATCGCGGCCGACGGACGGAAGATGTCGAAATCACTCGGCAACATGTTCGACCCCTGGGAGGCACTCGATCGCCAGGGCGCCGACGCGTTGCGCTGGTTCATGATCACGAACGGCTCGCCGTGGGCCTCTCGCCGCATCGGCCACGAGGTGCTCGACGACGTGCTGCGGCAGTTCCTGCTGACACTTCGTCACGTGCACGCGTTCTTCGTCACGTACGCGACGGCCGACGGCTTCGACCCATCGTCGCCCGCTCCCCCGCTCGAGGAGCGGCCGCTGCTCGACCGGTGGGTGCTCTCCCAGCTCGCGCACACGGTCGCCGCGGCCCGCGACGGCCTCGAGGCGTATGACGCCACCGGCGCGGGCCGCCACATCGAGCGCTTCGTCGACGACCTTTCGAACTGGTACGTGCGCCGCTCACGACGTCGCTTCTGGAATCCGGGCGGCGAGGCCGGCGAGGACGCCACGGCTGCGTTCCACACCTTGTACGAGTGCTTGGTGACCCTCTCGGCGTTGCTCGCCCCCTTCACGCCGTTCATCGCCGAGACGATGTGGCGGAACCTCGCCGCCGGGCGGGGCTCGCACCCCGCATCGGTGCACCTGGCCGATTACCCCTCACCTGATGAGACGGCGATCGACGACGAGCTCGATGCCGCGATGCGGGCCGCCCGCACGATCGTGGGTCTCGGGCGCACCGTGCGCACCGACACGAAGACCAGGGTTCGCCAGCCGCTCGAGGAGGCCGTGGTGCACCTTCCCGGGAGCCTGGGCGGGCTCGAGCCGCTGCTCGAGGTGGTGGCGCAGGAGCTGAACGTGCGCCGAGTCGTGTTCGCCGAGTCGGCGGAGTCGTTCGGGCGTTGGCACGCGAAGCCGAACTTCAAGACGCTCGGCCCGTCACTCGGCCCGAGGGTGAAGGAGGTCGCCGCAGCGCTCGCGGCGGACGACGGCACGCTGGCCGGCGAGCTCGCGCGAGGCGGATCGGTGCGCGTCTCCACGTCGGCGGGAGAGGTGAGGCTCGGTCCGGCCGACGCCGATCTGTCGCAGGATGTCCGGGAAGGGTGGGGCGTGGCCAGCGACGGCGGCATCACGCTCGCTCTCGACCTCCACCTCACCGACGACCTGCGCCGGGAAGGGGTCGCCCGCGAGCTGATCAGGGCCATCCAGGACGCGAGGAAGACGGCCGGCCTCGAGATCGCAGACCGCATCGCGCTCGGGATCGCGGGTGGCCCTCGGGTGCGCGATGCCTTGACCGCCCAGCGAGAGACCGTGGCCGGGGAAACGCTCGCGGTCGACGTTGTCGACGGCGAGATCGACGGAGCGACGACGAGCGAGGCGACGGTCGAGGGAGAGTTGGTCCGGATCAGCCTGCGGCGCGCGGACCACGCCCCGCCCGCGCGCGTCTGAGCGTTCCGTCGGCAAGCGCCATCAGCGAGAGCACAGCTGCGACGACGGCCACCCCCACGAGGGTGGTGCCGCGATCGATCGCCAGGCCGGCCGCGAGGCAGACCAAGCAGACCGCTGCCAGCGCGAACGCGGCGAGGTATCGCCCGGCCACGTCTGGTCCGTACCGGCGTGGATCCGAGCCGCTCAGTCCTCGCCCCAGAAGAGCTCGCGCAGGGACCGGTCCCCTTCGGGCTCGGTATCCCTACGGGAGGCGCCGGCGGGGGCAGGCTCGTCGATGCGGACGGTCGGCTCCGAGTCCGGCACGCGCGTCGGTACCTCGGCGCTCCGGGCCGGCTCTTCGGATCGAGCCGGTTGCGCTGCCCCTGCCGCACGAGCCGTGGGCTGCACCCCTGCGGGCGTCGACGGCTGCACCCCTGCGGGCGTCGACGGCTGCACCCCTGCGGGCGTCGACGGCTGCACCTCTGCGGGAGGCGGCGGCCGGGTCGAGCGGAAAGCCTCCGCCGACGGTGCGGCGGCGGCGGACTCCTCGGTTCGCGGCGCGGTCGCGCTCGCAGCCGGCTGCGTGCTCGATACGGTCGTGCCCATGGCCGCGGGCATGTCCGTCGCCGGGGCCTTCGCCGGGGCCGTCGTCGCGCGCGGAGTCGGGGGGCGTGTCGACTTCGCCATCGTCTTCACGGTCTCGGCATGCTCCTGCACGAGCCCGGCGAGCGACTGCAGGAATTCGCGCTCTCGCGAGATGAAGGCATTCACGGCGTCGCGGTCATGAGGGCCCGCCGGGGCGGGCGACGAGCTCGATGCCGAGCGAGCTTCCCCAGTGATACGCGCAGCCTCGGCGCGAGCGCGAGCGATGATCTCGTCGGCCTGGCGTGCGACGTCGTCGAGGTCGGGCGACCCGACCACGCGAGAGGTTCCGCCGGCGCTCAGCCGGTCGATCTCCGCCGTTAACGCCGTGAACGTGTCGGTGATCTGATCGAGGAACTCGTCGACGTCGCGCATCTTGTATCCGCCGAAGCGCGAGACCTGGAACTCCTTCTGTTGCACGTCGATCGGCGTCAGACGGGCTGGCGCAGCCGTGCCGCCGGCCGCCGTGGTCTTCTCCTGCGTGTCCTTCTGGCCCATGAACCCCTCCTGGTCAGCAGAGCGCCGTCTGCAGCACGAAGATGATGATGAATGCCACCACGACCGAGAGGTCGAACATACCTGCCGGGGGGAGGATGCGGCGAAGCGCGCGCAGCGGCGGCTCGGTCACGTCGTATAACAGCTCGTACGCGGAGCGTAGCGGACCGGTGGCCGGTGGGCGCCAACCGGCGAGCTGCACCCAGCTCAGGATGACCCGCACGAGCAGGATCAGCCAGACGATCGTGAGCGCGAGACAGACGAGCCGGTTCATCGGATCGAGAGGCTAACAGCAGGCATCACCGGCCACGGCCGCGGGCCTCCGACTCAGAACTGGTTGTAGAAGCCCGTGCCTGCGAGGCGCTCCCGTTCCTCGGCCGACACCTCGACGTCGGCTGGACTCAGCAGATAGACGCGGTTGGCCACCAGCTCGATCTTGCCGTCGAGCCCGTACACGAGCCCGCTCGCGAAATCGACGAGCCGCCTCGCGATCGAGTCCTCGGTTGCCTGCAGGTTCATGATCACCGCGGTGCCGTCCTTGAACCGGTCAGCCACCTCACGGGCTTCGTTGAATCGCTTGGGCTCCGACTTGTGGATCGAGGCCATGCCCGTCGAGACCGCCCTGGGCGAGGCGATCGTTCGCACGACCCCCTCGGCCTCTGCTGGCACCTCACGGACGGATTGGGGACGCATGCGTCGCACCGGGGCCGGGTCGGCCTCGGGCATGTCGTCGACGAAGTCCTCGTCCTCCTCGACGAGCCCCAGGTAGTTCAGGGTCTTCTTCCACACGCCGGCCATCTCCGTTCCTCTCGTGTCACGGCGTTGCGTGAGACTCTGCCTTCGGCTCTCTGGGGCCGAACAACGCCGTTCCGATGCGGACCATCGTAGCGCCTTCCTCTACTGCAGCCTCGTAATCCAACGACATCCCCATGCTCAAGTCCACCATGTCGGGATGGTTGTGGCGGATGCGATCGCACAGCTCGCGCAGACGACGGAACCAGGGACGAGCGTCCTCGGCGGTGCGTCCGAGCGGTGGGATCGTCATGAGCCCTCGCAGGCGTAACCCCTCCAGGGCAGCGACGTGGTCGGCCAACGCGGGCGCTTCCTCGGGCGCGACGCCGACCCGTTCCCCCGTGAAGTCCACCTCGATCAGCGCGTCGATCTCCCTTCCGGCCTCGACTGCCCGGCGCGCGAGACGCTCGGTCGCGCGGGTGTCAGAAACGGTCTCGACGACGTCGGCGAGCGACGCGACATGATGGGCGGAGCCGGTCTGCAACGCGCCGATGAAGTGCCACCTGGCACCTGGCACGGCCTCATGAGCGTCGCGGAGCTCGCGCACGTAGTTCTGCCCGACCGCGGTCACGCCGGCGTCGACCACCCATCGGATGCGCTCGGCCGACTGGGTTTTCGCCGCCGCGACGAGCCCGACGGAGCGTGGGTCCCGCGCGGTGCTCTCGCACGCCCGCTCGATCGCGCTGCGGATCGCGGAGAGGTTGCGCAGGACGTGTTCCCGATCCTCGTGCATCGAGGCATCGTGCCACGCCGGCTCGTCGAGCGACCGGGTCGCCGTGCCGCGCGCCGTGACGGGGCGGGCGGTCTTTCGGCCAAGAGACGGGGGAAGGGCGCCTCTTCGCGTCGGAACCTGCCCGCCCCCACACCCTGTGGGCCGCGCGGGGCGAGGATTGTGCTCGTTCAGCTCTTCAAGAAGTCGGGGATGTCGAGATCCTCTTCGGCGTCGAACGAGACCGCGGGCTGCGGCTCGTGCTCGCCGGTGGTGAACACGTCGCCCTCGTCGTCGACGGCGTCACCGAGGATCGAGGGCAATGGCTCGCGGGGCGCGTCGTCCTCGCCGCGCACCGGCTCCTCGAGCAGGCGCGAGAGCCGGGACTCGAACTGGTTGCCACCGGTCGCGCTCGGAGCCACCTTGTCGAAGCCCGCGGCGACGACGGTCACGCGGACCTCTTCTCCGAGCGCGTCGTCGACCACTGCTCCGAAGATGATGTTCGCATCGGGATGCGCCACCTTGGTGATGGCGTCGGCCGCCTGGTTCACCTCATGCAGCGTCAGGTCGGTGGGCCCGGCGATCGACAGCAGCACACCCTTGGCGCCGTCGATCGAGCTCTCCAGCAACGGAGAGCTGATGGCGGCCTTGGAGGCCTCGATCGCCCGGTCTGCCCCGGTGCCGAGTCCGATGCCCATGAGCGCCGAGCCGGCGCCCGACATGACCGTCTTCACGTCGGCGAAGTCGAGGTTGATCAGTCCCGGCGTGGTGATCAGCGAGGTGATGCCGTCGACGCCCTGGTAAAGCACCTGATCGGCCATACGGAACGCTTCGATCATGGGCATGCTCGGATCGGCGACTTGGAGCAGCCGGTCGTTGGGCACGACGATGAGGGTGTCGACGGCCTTCTTGAGTTCTGTGATGCCGAGGTCGGCCTGCGTCGCACGCTTGCGCCCCTCGAAGCCGAACGGTCGGGTCACGACGCCGATCGTGAGTGCTCCCAGTCCTCGGGCGACCTCGGCCACGACAGGCGCCCCTCCGGTCCCCGTGCCACCGCCTTCGCCCGCCGTGATGAACACCATGTCGGCGCCCTTGAGGATCTCTTCGATCTCGTCGGCGTGCTCGGTGGAAGCGCCCCTGCCCACCTCGGGGTCGGAGCCGGCGCCGAGACCCCGGGTCGTCTCTCGCCCGATGTCGAGCTTCACCTCTGCGTCGGACATGAGCAGCGTCTGCGCATCGGTGTTGACGGCGATGAACTCGACGCCCCGCAGGCCTGCCTCGATCATGCGGTTCACCGCGTTCACCCCACCCCCGCCGATGCCGACGACCTTGATGACAGCGAGGTAGTTCTGGGGAACGTCCATCTGTCTGCCTCCAACGGGCCGAGGCCCGTTCTACCTATGGAATCACCGTACCCGAGCGTGAACCATAACGGTAAACTGCATGGTTATTGCCATATCTACATGACGTAGAGTTTGGCAAGGTACTAAGTCTCAGCAGGCACGTCAAGTCGCCCGGGGTGCCCGAGTGTCGGGTTCCGATGACAGTCCGGGATCGCGTGGGCGGTGCTCTCACTCACGTCGGCGGCGAGGAGGCGGCAGGTGTGTCATCCGCCGGTGCTTCGTCTTCGGGGTCCGCGACGTCGGCCGAGGGATCGGGCACCGCCGCCGGTTGCACGGAGCCCACGAAGCGCGCGGTCGGCGCGGCGGGTGCCGAGACGTCGACCGAGATCAACCCTCGACCATCATCATCGGCGTACTCCAGGATCGCGCGGAGCGCCTGAGCCTTGGCCGTCACCTCGGCTGCCGACCCGTAGCGCACCTCGACGTCACCGTCGACCATGAGGGTCACCGAGCCGGACGGGTCGATCGCGAGCGAAGCGACACGGACCCGAAGGAGCGGGGCCATCGCCCGGACGATCTGCCCTGCGCCCCGCACCGCCGCCGATGACAGCTCGCTCCCCGGAGTGGCCTCCACCAGCGGCAAGGCCACGGTCGGCCCCGCCCGCCCCAGCACCGTTCCATCGGCCGCGACGAGCCGACGAGCTTCACCGTCTGCCGTGACCACGATCGGGGTGCGCTCCCGGACCGCGATGATCACCGTTCCCGGGAGCTCGACCTCAACATCCGCGGCCGCGATCCAAGGCTCTTGCTCGAGGCGAGCCTCACTGATCCTGGCGTCGAGGTGAAGCACGTTGGTGCCGATCTCGAGGTCGGCGAGACGCATGATCCGACCCGGCGCAAGGTGCTCCTCTCCTTCGACCTCGACCACGCGTGCACCGAAGAGCGGCGTGTAGCTCAGGGCGACACCGCCGGTCACGATCGCGACACCTATCGCTGCCCCGATCGCCCAGGGGCGGAGCCGGCGCCGATGTGCATCGTCGGGCCTCACCAGTGATGGTTGGATCGCTTCGTCGTCCTGGCCACGCGGCGATCCGATCCCATCGTCGCCCCCGGTCACCTCGGACGTGCCGGTGTCATCGGGAGGCATGGTCGAACTCTCCGATCAGCCGGACCTCCGGCTCGAGCTCGATGCCGGTCCGGGCCTGGACGGTCCGGCGAACCTCGTCGAGCAATCGCATCACGTCGTCCGCTCGAGCACCGTCATCGGCGATGATGAAGTTCGCGTGCTTCGTCGAGATATGGGCGCCGCCGACGCGCGTGCCTTTCAGTCCTGCTTGTTCGATCAAGCGAGCCGCGTGATCGCCGACAGGGTTCGTGAAGACGCTTCCACAGTTGGGTTCCGCCAGCGGCTGCGTGCGACGTCGCCATGCCCGAGCCTCGTCCATGGCTGCCCGGATCGTGGCGTGGTCGCCGCGACGCAGCTCGAAGGTGGCTCCCGTGACCACCGCGTCGGCGGGCAGCTCGGACCGTCGGTAGGTGAAGCCGGCTGCTCCGCCCGGGAGACGCCGCGAGCGCCCCTCCCCCAGCAGGTAGACGTCGACGACCGTCAACACATCGGCCATCTGACCGCCGTGAGCTCCGGCGTTCATCGTCACCGCCCCGCCGAGCGAAGCCGGGATCGCCACGCCGAACGCCAGCCCATCGAGCGCGTGCCGGAGCGCCACACCCGCGAGAGCGGGCAGGGGCATCGCGCCGCCGGCGGAAAGCCGGTCGCCGTCCCTCGCGGCCCACCGGTAGGCGCGCCCCAATCGCAGGACGAGCCCGGCGAAACCGCGGTCCGACACGAGCACGTTCGAGCCCTTTCCGATCACGACGTGCGGCAGGTGGCCATCGGCGATCGCCTGTGCGGCGGCCGCGAGGTCTGTCTCGGACTCCGGCTCGAGGTACAGAGCCGCCAGTCCCCCGATGCGGAACGACGTGAGCGGAGCCATCGGGAACGCTGTCTGCAGGCGGCTTCCGCATGCTGCGCGCAAGATCGCCTCGGCACGTGCGACGTCGGTCACGCCTGGCCCCCCAGCCGCTCGATCGCGGCATCGGCCAGCATCCACACGTCGCCGCATCCCATCGTCACGATCAGGTCACCCTCTCGGACCTCGCGATCGAGGAAATCGATCACGTCGGCGCGATGTGGCAGGTACTCGACGGGAGTCGAAGGGGACGCCGCCGCGACGCCGTCGGCCACCAGTTTGCCCGTGACACCCGGGATCGGTTCCTGCGATGCGCCGTACACATCGGTCACGAGCACCAGGTCGGCTCCGGCGACACTCGCTCCGAGCTCGCGCCACAGGGCTTGCACCCGTGCGTACCGATGAGGCTGCACCAGAGCGATCAGCCTGCCGGGTCGCCGGCGGCGGGCCGTCTCGATCGTGACCGCCATCTCCGTGGCTGTGTGCCCGTAGTCGTCGAAGAACTCTGCGCCCCGGGCGCTTCCCCTGCGTTCGAACCGTCGGTGCACGCCTGTGAACGCCCCGACCGCAGCGGCCGCCTCGGCGAGAGGTACTCCGGTGATGCCCGCCACCGCGATCGCCGCGGACGCGTTCAGCAGGTTGTGGGGACCGTCGACCTGCAGCGCGATCTGCGCCTCGTTCCCTCGGGCGTCCCTGACGCGACCGTGGGCGCCACCGGGCCCGAGCGTCTCCACCGACAGCACCACGTCGTTGCCATCGCCCGTGCCGTAGCGCAGCGCGTGCACATCGGAGCCATCGAGGACGGCGCGCACGCCGGGATCGTCGCCGCACGCCACCACGCCGTCGCACCCGGCAACGAAGGAGCCGAACGCCGACTCGATCTCGTCGCGGCCCCCCGCGTAGAAGTCGACATGGTCGACGTCGACGTTCGTCACGACCCCGATCCAGGGCCGAGCGAGCAGGAACGATCCGTCGCTCTCGTCGGCCTCGAAGACGAACAGGTCGCCCTCGCCCGATCGCGCTCCGCTCCCGCTCTCGTTGAGGTCCCCGCCGATCAGATAGCTCGGCTCGAGCCCGGCGCGCTGCAGCACCACGGCGATCATCGACGTCGTGGTCGTCTTACCGTGGGTGCCCGCCACGGCGATCGCTCTGTGCCCGGCGGCGAGCGCGGCGAGCGCCTGTTGGCGTGCCCATACGGGCACGGAACGTTCCCGGGCCGCACGCAGCTCGGGGTTCGACTCGTCGATCGCGCTCGAGATCACCACGACGTCGGGTGTCCCTAGCCGGCCGGCGTCGTGACCGACCCAGACCCCGACCCCGGCGTCGCGGAGCTCCTGCAGACCCCGTGACTCCTTCATATCGGAACCGTGCACCTCGATGCCTCGGGCGCGCATCAGGCGCGCGAGGTTGCGCATGCCCGCTCCTCCTACCCCGATCATGTGCACCGAACGGATACCGTCGAGCGAGGGCACGAGCAGTGTCGGGATGCTGCCCGTCGGAGGCACGTAGGACCTCACGCGGCAGACTCCACCACGAGCTCGGCGATGCGCTCGTCCGCGTCGGGCCGCGCCCATCGCAGCATCGCGTCGCGCATGCCGGCGCACCGAGCACCGTCATGCAGCAGGGACACGACACGTTCGGCCAGCATCGACGGCGTCATCGTGGATTCGAGGACGACATCGGCGCCTCCCGCGCGCTCGATCTCGCGCGCGTTCGCCTCTTGGTGGTTCTCCGTGGCATGGGGGTACGGCACCAGGATCGACGGCACGCCGCACACGGACAGCTCCGAAACCGTTCCTGCGCCTGCCCGCGCGACGGCGACGTCGGAGATCGCGAGCGCGAGGTCCATCCGCTCGATGAAGCCCACGACGCGCACGAGCAGCTCGCCGGCGGCAGCTGCGGCGGGCGCGACCTCCTGGACGTGGGCAGGGCCGGTCGACACGAGCAACTGCAGATCGGCGCGCCCATCGAGCTCGCCGATCGCTCCGGCGACCGTGCGATCGAGCTGGCGCGCACCGAGGCTGCCGCCGAACACGGCGACGGTTCGACGAGCCTCGTCGAGGTCGAACGCGCCGACCGCCTGGGCTCGCAGTTGTGCCCGCAAGGATGCAACCTCGGTGATCGAGCGTCGCACCGGATTCCCGGTTCGAACGGTGCGGCTACCGACCGGAAGCCGAGCGGCCGTGGCTTCGAACGTGGTGGCGACGACGCGGGCCCAGCGAGCGGCGAAGCGGTTCACGAGGCCCGGCACGCCGTTCTGCTCGATGAGCACGATCGGCACTTTCGCCCGGCGCGCGGCGAGGATCGCCGGCGCGCTCGCGTAGCCTCCGATGCCGACCACGACGTCTGCGGCTCGCACGTGCGGCCGGACCGTGCGGGCAGCCACGAAGGATCTTCCCAGCGCCTCGGCCGTGCGCAGTGAGACGCGCGTCTGCGCCGAGCGCACCTTCACCGGGGTGAAGGCGAACCCCGCGCCCGGCACGAGCGAGGCTTCCTGCCCGGCCGCAGACCCGACGAAACTGACGTCGTGGCCCGCATCACGGAGCCGCTCGGCCACAGCGATGGCGGGGAAGACATGCCCGGCCGTGCCGCCACCCGACATCACGACGTTCATCGGGCGACCTTCCTCGCTGACGATCGGCTGCGCGTGCGCGCGAGCGGTACGGCGCGCCGAGCTGTCGACGCTCGACGCGACCGCGGGGACTCCGAGCTCTGTGTTCGGGACGCTCGAGACGAAGCTTGCGCGCTGGCGCGGGCGACGCTCGCGAGCACGCCGACGCCGGCGAGGGTCACCACGAGGGCGGTCCCGCCGAACGAAAGCAGCGGCAGCGGCACACCGGTGATGGGCAGCAGGCCTGTCACCGCCCCGAGGTTGACGATCGTCTGCAGCCCGATCCAGCCGGTGATCCCGCCCGCCAGGAGCCTGCCGAAGGTATCGGGCGCTGCGATCGCGATCCGGATCCCGGCGAACAGCAGCAGCGCGAACATCACCAGCACCGACAGCGCGCCGAGCAGGCCGAGCTCTTCCCCGACGATCGCGAAGATGAAGTCGGAGTGCGCGTTGGGCAGGTAGTCCCACTTCTGCCTGCTCGCTCCCAGACCGACGCCGAACCAGCCACCCGAGCCGAACGCGATCAGACCCTGGATCAGCTGGAACCCGGCTCCGTCGGGGTCGTTCCACGGGTTCAGGAAGGAATCGAAGAAGCGATCGCGGCGATACGTCTCGCCGAGGATCAACGAGGCGGTGGCCGCGAGCGCCACGATGCCGGTGAGCACGAGGTACCGCAGTCGCACTCCGGCGGCGAACATCAACAGGAACACCGAGCCGCAGATGACGATCGTGGTGCCGAGGTCACGCTGCATGATCACCAGCACGGCGACGAGCAGCACCACCGGACCCAGCGGGAGCAGCAGGCTCACCGGATCGTCGAGCGTGTTCCACTTCTTCGCGAGCACCGCCGCCGTGAAGACGATCATCGCGAGCTTCAAGAACTCCGACGGTTGCAGGGTCACCGGACCGAGGTCGATCCACCGCGAGGCTCCGTACAGGGACGTGCCTGCCGACGGGTGCAGCGCGATCAGCATCAGCGGCAACAATGCCACGAGCATCGGCACGGCGAGCCTGCGCCAGACCGTGTGCGGCACGCGGATCGCGAGCACCAAGACGATGACCCCCGCGACCGCGTAGATGCCTTGTCGTTGGAAGTACCAGAAGGGGTTGCCGTCGTATCCCTGGGTCGCCGAGACGGAGCCGGCCGACATGATCATCGCGAGGCCGACCACCGTGAGCGCCGCCGTCGGCACGAGCAAGAGCAGCACGTTGACGCGAGCGGCGTGCATCGCATCGACGCGCGGAGCGGGCGCGCGCCGTACCACCCTCAGGTGCGATCGATCACCCACGGCCACCGGCGCTCACCTCCCGCAGGCCTCGCGCAGCGCCGGCGAAGCGATCGCCTCGCTCGGCGTAGTCGTGGAACTGGTCCCAGCTCGCGCACGCCGGAGCCAGCAGCACGCTGCCGCTCGGCTGGGCGAGACCGAACGCGAGGCGCACGGCTTCCTCGATCGACGCGGCCGTGGTCACGGGGATGATGCCGTCGAAGACACGGGCGATCTCGGGAGCGGCCTGACCGATCGCGACCACGGCGCGCAGCCGGGCGACGCGGGTGGCAAGCGGTGAGAGATCGACGCCCTTGGCCATGCCGCCCGCGATGAGCACGGCGTCGTCGACGCCGTCGATCGCCGCGAGGGCGGCGTGCACGTTGGTGGCCTTGGAGTCGTCGATGAAGCGCACATCGCCGATCTGTGCCGCGAGCTGGCCCCGATGCGGCGCGGGCTCGAACCCCGCGAGGCCGTCTCGCACGGCGCGGGGGCTCGCGCCGAACGCGAGCGAGGCG
>Ga0183260_10002653_pt1 | contig 14678 bp, 12 predicted proteins | sample AntDrymUQ4972206_2_FD_129768 | JGI IMG/M metagenome (GOLD analysis project Ga0183260, IMG submission 129768) | Polar desert sand microbial communities from Dry Valleys, Antarctica - metaG UQ497 (22.06) (version 2) (version 2) | ecosystem: Environmental > Terrestrial > Soil > Desert | place... | reverse complement strand
GCCGCGAGAAGGAGGCGGAGGCGGCGTACCGAAAGGCGATCGAGGCGGTCGACAGTCCCGAAATACGAGATTCGGCGCGGCGAGGAGAGGCGCTGGCCCGCCAGGCCGGCTTGATGCGCGAGACGAAGGTTGCCCTTGCCGGGCTGGCCGTCACGGCCTTCGTGGTGAACCTCATCTTCAAGGCCGACAGGTCCGGGGCGTGGACCGTGCTGGACGATGTGGTCGGGCTCGTGTTCTGGTTCGCGTTCCTCGGCCTGCCAGTTGCCCTGATTCGCGAGCGCTCACAAATCGGTGGTGTGCTTCGGACGCGACGCGAGCGCCGGCGAGCCCGCAGGACCGGGCGCCCCGCCGGGACCCGGCGGCCGATACTCCGCGGTGATCGGGCGCGCAAGTCCGCCGGTGGCCTCCGGAGGCTTGGGGAGCGGCGGCGTCGGCTCGAGGCGCGGCTGGAGCGCGCATTCCCTTCCCTCTACGACGCGCGGCACGCAGCAAAGGGGATCGGCCGCGTTGCGTGGCCGCTGATCGGACCGCTGGTGATGGCCCTGGTGCTCGTCGTGCTCGCCGCAGTTGCCGACGCGCTCGGTCTGAGGGCGCCGGCCGTCGATCTGCCGTCCATCGAGTTCCCCTCCGTCGACCTGCCACACCCGGACATCACCGCACCGCCGTGGCTTCGCACCGTCGGCGAGGTCATCGCAGTGCTCTTGAAGTACCTCGTACCGGCCGCCATAGCGATCTACGGCATCCGCCAGAGCATCGCCGCCCGACGCAAGCGGACGGCAGCCGAGCAGTCGGGCGCGCGGAGCGGCCCCGACGCCTCGCGATAGCCGAGACGTTTCGAGGCGACAGCCTGCTCCGGGACGTCGCCGGTCTAGTATCGACTTCGCCCGCCGCACAAGACCGTGCCACGTGACGTTCGGGGACCGATTGGGCACCCGGGCGAGAAAAACCCGGCGGCAATGCCGCTCAACTCGCGCCCCGAGCATGAAGAAACCCCGCGCTAGCGGGGTTTCTTAGAAAGCGGCTGATGGGATTCGAACCCACGACCTTCTGCATGGCAAGCAGACGCTCTAGCCAACTGAGCTACAGCCGCAACCGGCAGGATGATAGCCGCGAGAAAGCTATACCTCCGCGAACCGCTTTTCGACGTTGTCCCAGTCGATCACCTGAAACCACGCGTCGATGTAGTCCGGGCGCCGGTTCTGGTAGCCGAGGTAGTAGGCGTGCTCCCAGACGTCGAGGCCGAGCAGCGGGGTGCGCCCGTCGGTGATCGGGTTGTCCTGGTTGGGCGTGGAGACGATCGCCAGTCCCGAGCCGTCGTGGACGAGCCACGCCCATCCGGAGCCGAACCGGTCGATGCCGGCCTGCTTGAGCTGGGCCCGGAAGTCGTCGAACGAGCCAAACGTGGCGGCGATCGCCTCGCCCAGTGCGCCCTCGGGGTCTCCGCCGCCGGCCGGGGTCATGCTGCGCCAGAACATGCAGTGGTTGTACTGGCCGCCGGCGTTGTTGCGGACGGTGGTCCGCAACTCGTCCGGCAGCTCGTCGAGCCTCGTGAGGACCTCCTTGGGCCTCAGGTCCTCCCACTCCGTGCCCTGGAGCGCGGCGTTGGCCTTGTCCACGTAGGCCTGATGGTGCTTGTCGTGATGCACCCGCATCGTGTCCTCGCCTATGTGCGGCTCGAGTGCGTCGTAGGCGTAGGGGAGGTCGGGAACTCGGTAGGCCATCGGCTCTCCTTGGTGGTGGGCGTGCCGTGGCCAAGGTATACGGGAGGCGCTTGGCGGACGACGTTGAGGCCCATCGCGACGGCCTCTCGAACCTGCCCGGCGGACCGCCGTTTCGGTACGGTCTCCGCCTCTCGGAAGCAGAAGCAATCGGAGGAAGCCCCTGCCGTGAGCCAGATCACCGTCCCGACAGAGAACAAGAAGCTGCAGGCCTGGGTCGAGGAGATCGCCGCCCTCACCAAGCCTGTGGAGGTTCACTGGTGCAACGGCTCGTGGGAGGAGTACGACAACCTGGCCCAGCAGCTCGTGGACGCCGGCACATTCGAGCGGCTCGCCGCCGCCAAGCGCCCCAACTCCTACCTCGCCCGCTCCGACCCGGGCGACGTCGCGCGAGTGGAGGACCGCACTTTCATCTGCTCCGCAGAGGAGGAGGACGCGGGCCCCACCAACAACTGGACCGACCCCGCCGAGATGCGCGACACCCTCTACGGCCTTTTCGATGGCTGCATGCAGGGGCGCACGATGTACGTCGTGCCCTTCTCGATGGGGCCGCTCGGATCTCCGATCGCACACATCGGCGTACAGCTCACCGACTCACCCTATGTGGCGGTGAGCATGCGGATCATGACCCACATGGGCCAGGGCGCGCTCACGGTGCTCGGCCCGAACGGCGACTTCGTGCCCTGCGTGCACTCGGTCGGAATGCCGCTGACCGACGGCGTGGAGGACGTGCTCTGGCCGTGCAACGCGGAGAACAAGTACATCGTGCACTACCCGGAGACGCGCGAGATCTGGTCGTTCGGCTCGGGCTATGGCGGAAACGCGCTGCTCGGCAAGAAGTGCTTTGCCCTGCGGATCGCCTCGATCATGGCCCGCGACGAGGGCTGGATGGCCGAGCACATGCTGATCCTGAAGCTGACCGCGCCCGACGGACGGTCGAAGGTGATCGCCGGGGCCTTCCCTTCGGCCTGTGGGAAGACCAACCTGGCGATGCTCATCCCGACGCTGCCCGGTTGGAAGGTCGAGACCATCGGCGATGACATCGCCTGGATGAAGTTCGGCAGTGACGGCAAGCTCTACGCGATCAACCCCGAGGCCGGGTTCTTCGGCGTGGCGCCGGGCACCGGCGAGAGCACCAATCCGAACGCGATGGCCACAATCCGGAAGAACTCGATCTTCACCAACTGCGCGAGGACCGACGACGATGACGTCTGGTGGGAGGCATGACCAGGGAGCCGCCGGCGCACGCGATCGACTGGCACGGCAACGAGTGGACGCCGGACTCCGACGAGCCCGCGGCGCACCCCAACGCGCGCTTCACGACGCCGGCCGCCCAATGCCCCTCGATCGCGGACGAGTGGGAGGACCCGGCGGGCGTCCCGATCGACGCGTTCCTGTTCGGCGGGCGCCGCTCCAGCGTGGTGCCGCTCGTGCGCGAGGCCTTCGACTGGGAGCACGCGGTCTTCATGGGCGCGACGATGAGCTCGGAGACCACGGCCGCGGCCGCCGGGGCGGTCGGCGCGCTGCGCTTCGACCCGTTCGCGATGCTGCCGTTCTGTGGCTACAACATGGCCGACTACTTCGCCCACTGGCTTAAGGTCGGCCGTCGCGAGGGCGTCCGGCTGCCGAAGGTCTTCTACGTCAACTGGTTCCGCAAGGACGAGGACGGCAAGTTCATCTGGCCCGGCTTCGGTGAGAACTCGCGCGTGCTGGCGTGGGTCTTCCGCCGCTGCGAGGGCGAGGGCGAGACGGTCGAGACGCCGATCGGGCTCGTGCCGGCGCCCGGCGGCTTGCCGACGGAGGGCCTCGACCTCTCCGACGAGGCGCTGCAGGAGCTGCTCACGATCGACGAGGCGAAGCTCAAGTCGGAGATCCAGCAGGTCAAGGAGCACCTGGCGAAGTTCGGCGACGACCTGCCCGACGAGGTCGGCGGCCAGCTGCACCTGCTCGAGGAGCGGCTCGGGTAGTCGCCCGGGCGCTCATCGCGCTCGCCCTCGTACTGGCGGGATCGTGGACCGCGGCGCCGACCGCTCGGGCCGCGGCCGCAGCTGTGGCCGCGGATCCCGCCGGGCACGACCCGACGCTGATCCGGCAGGGCGAGTGGTTCTACGACTTCACGACGGGCGTCGATGCCCCGCGCAGCTACCTGCCGATCCGCCGCTCGCAGGACCTGGTGCGCTGGGAGCCGGTCGGCGCGGTCTTCACGCTGCCGCCGGCCTGGGTGGTGCGCGACCTCGGCGTGCTGCCGAGCGACTTCTGGGCCCCTGACGTCTCGTACTTCGACGGCCGCTACCACGTCTACTACGCCGCCTCGCTGTACGCGACCAACAACTCGGTCATCGGGCTCGCCACCAACGCGACGCTCGACCCGTCCGACCCGGCGTACGAGTGGGTCGACGAGGGCGTGGTGCTGCGGTCGGTCCCGGGCGTGGACTCCTTCAACGCCATCGATCCCGACGTCGTGCTCGACGAGGACGGAGCGCCGTGGCTCTCCTACGGCTCGTTCTGGACCGGCCTCGAGCTGCGCCGGCTGGACCCGTCGACTGGCAAGCCGCCGACGGGCGACCGCTCGGTGCACCCGCTCGCCGGGCGCCCTCCACCGGGTGCGATCGAGGCGCCGTCGATCCAGCGCCACGGGCGCTTCTACTACCTGTTCGCGTCCTTCGACCGCTGCTGCATCGGCGTCGACAGCGACTATCGCCTGGTGGTCGGGCGCTCCGAGCGCGTCAGCGGCCCGTACGTGGACCGCGCCGGCATCGCGATGGAGCTCGGAGGCGGCACGGAGATCCTCCGCGGCCACGGCCGCTACGCGGGCACGGGGCACAGCGACGTCTACCGCGACGGCGACACGGACCTGCTGATCCACCACTACTACGACCGCGAGGACGGCGGCCTCCCGAAGCTCTCCGTGCGCGAGGTCGACTGGAGCGGGGGCTGGCCGGAGCTCGGCGCGCCGCTCTCGGAACGCCGCGGGGCCGGCTACGGCGGCGTGCGCTGGAACGCGAACGGCCTCGCGTCCTGGAGAGCCTACGCGACGCCGCTGCCGACCGCCCGATGACGGCGGCGACCGGGCCACACCACCGCGGTCATCACCTCTCTTCGGAGTGGCGAGGTGGGCGCGGTGCGAGGTGGGCCGGCTCGGCTCGGCGGCGGGCACCGATGGGAGGCGGTCCAACGTGACGACGGTCGAGTGTCGACTTCGTCAGCCTGAGGCGGACGAAGCCGACGCTCGGGCTACGGGCCGCCGCTCGCGCTGTCAGTCGTGCTGGCCGTAGGATGGTCGCGTGAGCCTTGCCGAGGAGAGAGGCGCGCGGCCGGAGGACGAGTTGCTCGCGCTGATCGACGAGGAGGTCGCGCCCGAGAAGGCGCAGGCGGTCCGCGCTTTCGCGCGGGCGTACCTGCGGCGGCTGGCCTCCGACGGCTCCGAGGGCATCTCCGCGGACGCCCTGCTGGCCGAGGTGCTCGGGCTGTTCGAGTTCGCCTGCGCGCGCAACGGCGAGGCGCTCGCGGTCCGGGCCTTCAACCCGACTCGCGAGCAGCACGGCTACGAGCCGATCGGCTCGGTGCTGGAGACCAACACGGACGACCTGCCGTTCCTGGTCGACTCGGTGAGCGGCGAGCTGAAGGCGCGCGGCCTGCAGGTCTCGCGGCTGCTGCACCCGATCATGGCCACCGAGCGCGACGGCAGTGGCCGCATCCGCACCGTGCGCGACCCGCGCGGGGCTGCGCACCGGGAGTCGATCATGCACTTCGACCTCGACCGCCGGCTGAGCGAGGAGGAGCTCGCCGAGCTCGAGCAGGCGGTGTGCGGCGTGCTCGGCGCCGTGCGCTCCGTGGTGCGCGACTTCCCGGCGATGCTCGAGCGCGTGGCGGGGATGAGCCGGCTCGCGCGTGCCGGCGCGGTGCGCTACGAGGCGGACGAGGTGGAGGAGGTCGTCGACTTCCTCGCGTGGCTGCAGCGCGGCGAGTTCGTCTTCCTCGGGGCGCGGGAGTACGACTTCACCGAGCAGTCGATCTCGCTCGTGGCGGGCTCCGGGCTCGGCATCCTGGCCGACGAGGCGAGGTCCGCCTTCGGGCGCGAGGGCGGCGTGAGCTACGAGGAGCTGCCCGACTTCGTGCGCCGCAGCGCGCTGGAGGGCGACCTGCTGCTGGTGGACAAGGCCAACGCCGCCGCGCCGGTGCACCGGCGCGAGCGCATGGACTACATCGGCGTGCGGCGCGTCTCCGCGGACGGCCGGATCGTGGGCATGTCGCGCGTGCTCGGGCTGTTCACGACCAAGGCCTACGCGGAGCCGGCCTCCGAGACCCCGCTGCTCGGCCGCAAGCTGCGCCAGTGCCTCGACGGCCTCGGGCTGATCGAGGGCTCGCACGACTACAAGGCCGCCGTTTCGCTGTTCGACACCTTCCCGAAGGACGAGCTGTTCGCGGCGCCGGTCGACGACCTGCGCGGCGCGGTGCGGGCGCTGCTGGCGCTGGAGGGTACCGACAAGGTGCGCCTGCTCGGCCGCCGCGACGCCGACGGCCGCAACGCGTCGCTGATCCTCACGCTGCCGCAGAGGCGCTTCGACGCCGCGCTGGTGGAGCGCGTGCGCGGGCTGTTCCGGCGGCGCTTCGGCACCTCCAAGGTCGAGGCCCACCACGTGCTCGACGACTCGCTGCGCGCGCGTGTGCACTTCCTCGTCCACGCTCCCGGCGAGCTGCCGGAGCTGGCCCTGCGCGCGCTCGAGCGCGAGGTGATCGAGCTCTCGCGCACGTGGGACGACGAGCTGCGCGAGGAGCTCGTGGCCCTCGCCGGCGCGGTCGCCGGCCGGCGCATGGCCGAGGCGTGGCTGCATCGCTTCCCCGCCCACTACAAGGGCTACACGTCGGTCGCGTCGGCGGCGCACGACATCTCCTGCTTCGCGCGCCTGACCGCAGGCGAGCGCCACGTCGTCAGCCTGCAGCCGCTCGACGGCCAGACCCGCGTCTGCCTGTACAAGCAGGGCGCCAAGGTGGAGCTCTCGCAGGCCATGCCGATGCTCGAGGACCTCGGGCTGCGCGTGATCGAGGAGCTCTCCACCCGGCTGCTCGGCGACGAGCACGAGGTCTGGGTGCAGGAGTTCCGCGTGCTCGGGCCCGACAACGTGCCGCTCGACGTGCCCGCGCGCGGCGCCGGCGTCGCGGAGGCGATCGCGGCCGTCTGGAGCGAGGACGCGGAGAGCGATCCGCTCAACCGCCTGGTCGTCACCGCCGGCCTGGATCGCCATCAGCTGGCGATCCTGCGGGCGTACCGCAAGTACCGCCAGCGCGTGGGCTCGCGCTTCACGGAGGGCTACCAGAACGACGTGCTGGTCGCCAACTCGGCGCTCACGGCGAAGCTGGTGCGCTACTTCGAAGCTCGCTTCGACCCGAGCCGCGAGCGCGACGAGGCGGCGGAGCGGGCGCTGCGCGAGGAGATCGCCGGCGACCTCGACGAGGTCGTCTCGCTCGACCACGACCGGATCCTGCGCAACCAGCTCGCGCTGATCGACGCCACGCTGCGCACGAGCGCGTACCGCTCGGGCGCCGCGGCGATGGCCTTCAAGCTGCGCTCGGCCGACGTGCCGGCCATGCCGGAGCCCGCGCCGGTCTACGAGATCTACGTCTACTCGCCCGAGATGGAGGGCATCCACCTGCGCGGCGGGCGGATCGCGCGCGGCGGCATCCGCTGGAGCGACCGCATGGACTACCGCACCGAGGTCTTCGGCCTCATGCGCGCCCAGCTGACCAAGAACGCGATCATCGTCCCCGCGGGCGCGAAGGGCGGCTTCATCCTCAAGCGCGCGCCGGCCGAGCGGGCCGAGCTGCTGGCGGAGGTCGAGCGCCAGTACACGACCTACGTGCGCTCGCTGCTCGACGTCACCGACAACCTGGTCGACGGCACGGTCGTGCACCCGCCGCAGGTGCGGGCGCTCGACGAGGACGACACCTACCTCGTCGTCGCCGCCGACAAGGGCACGGCGACGCTGTCGGACACCGCCAACCGGATCGCGCGCGAGTACGGCTTCTGGCTCGACGACGCGTTCGCCTCCGGCGGCTCGGCGGGCTACGACCACAAGAAGCTCGGCATCACCGCGCGCGGCGCGTGGGAGTCGGTCAAGCGCCACTTCCGCGAGCTCGGCATGGATCCCGCCGAGGACGAGTTCACCGTGGTCGGCATCGGCGACATGTCGGGCGACGTGTTCGGCAATGGGATGCTGCTCAGCGAGAAGATCCGGCTCGTCGCGGCCTACGACCACCGCCACGTCTTCATCGACCCCGAGCCGGACGCGGCCCGCTCGTTCGCGGAGCGCAGGCGGCTGTTCGAACTGCCGGGCTCGTCGTGGGACGACTACGACCGCTCGCTGCTCTCCGAGGGCGGCGGGGTGTGGCCGCGCAGCGCCAAGGCGATCGCGCTCTCGCCCGAGGCGCGCGCCGCGCTGGGCACCGACGATGAGCGCCCGGCGCCGACGGACGTGATCCGGGCGATCCTGCGGGCGCCGGTCGACCTGCTCTGGAACGGGGGCATCGGCACCGTCGTGAAGGCGTCCAGCGAGACCGACGCCGACGCGGCCGACCGCTCCAGCGACGCGATCCGCGTCGACGCCCGCGAGTTGCGCGCCCGGGTCGTCGGCGAGGGCGGCAACCTCGGCTTCACGCGCCGCGCCCGGGTCGAGTGCTCCGCGCGCGGCGGGCGCATCAACGCCGACTTCATCGACAACTCGGCCGGCGTCGACTGCTCGGACCACGAGGTCAACCTCAAGATCCTGCTCGGGCTGGCCGAGCGCCGCGGGGAGCTCACGCGCGAGGCGCGCGACGAGCTGCTGGAGGCGGTCACCGAGGACGTCGTGGCGCACGTGCTCTACGACTCCTTCCTGCAGGCGCAGATCATCGGCCAGGAGGTCGAGCGCTCGGCGGCGCGCCTCTACGCGTATGAGGACCTGATGGGCATGCTCGAGGAGCAGGACCTGCTCGCCCGCGGCGCCGAGGACCTGCCGGACGCGGAGGAGATCGCCGAGCGGCGCCGCACCGGGCGGGGGATGGAACGCCCCGAGCTGGCCGTGCTGGTGGCCTTCGCCAAGAGCTGGATCGCCCGAGCGCTCGAGCGCTCGGCGTTCATCGCCGACCCGTGGCTGGAGCGCGACCTGGGCGCCTACTTCCCGCCCGCCGTGGTCGAGCGCTGCGGGCACCTGCTGGGCGAGCATCCGCTGCGGCGCCAGCTGCTGTGCATGAGCAGCGCCAACTCCGTCGTCAACGCGCTCGGGCCGACGTTCGTGAGCCAGGTCGTGGCCGAGCGGGGGTGCGACCCGGCGGACGTCGTGCGCGCGTACCGGATCGCCCGCGCGGTGACCGGCGCCGCGGCCCGCTGGGACGCCGTGGAGCGCCTGGAGGGCGTGGAGCCGGAGGTGCACGCGGAGCTGATGGCCGGCGTCGACGCCGTCGTGGACAGCGCCACCCGCTGGTATCTCGCGTGGGCGCCGAAGGGCGACCTGGCGACGGTGATCGCCGCCGGGCGCAAGGGCGTCGAGCGGCTGGTGGAGACGCTGCCGGGCCTCGGCGGCCAGGAGCGCCGCGAGCGCCGCGAGCAGATCGCCGAGCGGCTGGTCGCCCACGGGGTGCCTCCCGCTCTCGCCCAGGCCCACGCGCTCGGCTCGGAGCTGGCCCACGCGCCCGACATGGTCGCCGTCGCGGGATCGACGGGGCGCGGGCTCGACGACGTCGCCAAGGTCTTCTTCGCGGTCGGCTCCGAGCTGCGCCTGGACTGGCTGGAGACCGAGCTCGAGCGCGTCCGCGCGACGAGCCGGATGCAGCGCTGGGCGCTTCTGGCCGTGCGCGAGGACGCGTCGCAGGCGCGGCGCGAGCTGGCCCAGGCCGCGCTGGAGGAGTCGCCCAACCGCTCGCCGGCCGAGGCCGTCGAGCGCTTCCTGCACTCCCGCGCCGACGCGGCCCGCCGCCTCTCGACCTTCCTCCGCGCCCTCTCCCGCGAGGGCGAGGCCGACCTCGCCGGGCTCGCGCTCGCCGTCCGCCAGCTGCGGACGATCGTGGCCTAGCCGCCGAGCGCCTCCCGCAGCGCCGCCGGGTCGATGCCGTCGACGCGGACGACCTTGTCGCGCGAGCGCTCACCGCGCACGACCGCCCTGTCCCGCTGCGCCCGCGGCTGCAGGCGAACCGCTATCCGGGCCTCCGTCATCGGCTCAGACCGGCGGCAGCCCGAGCTGCAGCTTGCGGAGGAGGTCGGCGAGCCGGCGCTGCTCGGCGCCGGTCAGGGTGCTCAGGAGCCGGCGCTCGTTGTCCAGGTGCGCTTCGGTCACGGCATCGATCAGCTTCCGGCCGGCGGGGGTGAGGGCGATCAGCGTCCCGCGGCGGTCTTCGGGGTCGGGCCCGCGCGTGATGAGGCCCGCCTGCTCGAGGCGGTCCAGGCGCTTGGTGGTGCCGCTCGAGGTGAGCATCAGCGCGCTGGTGAACTCGGTGGGGCGCAGGCGGTAGGGCGGGCCGGTGCGGCGCAAGGTCGCGAGCACGTCGTGCCAGCCTGCTTCCAGGCCGTGCTCGCGGTAGACGGGCTCGAGCCGTTGCTCGAGCTCGCGCGCGAGCCGGGACACGCGGCCGATGACCCCGATCGCCGAGGAATCGAGGTCCGGGCGCTCGCGTCGCCACTGCTCGAGGATCTCGTCGACGCCGTCGCGCTCCGCCACGGACCGGCATCCTACTGCAAGTCGCGTCGTGGCAAGTTGCGTCCTAGGAAGATATGTCCTAAGATGCAATCTATGTTCAAGCACCTCTTCACCCACCGCCGCCGGCAGACGCCGCGGAACTCGACGCGCCGCGCCGATCGGCGCTCCGGCGCTCCCGTCCGGCGCGAGCCCGAGCCGATGCCCCGCATGCGCTGGTACTGAGCGCATGTCCCACCGCACGCGGGTCTCACCAGACGTCGCCGTCGCGCCAATCGCAGGTGAGCCCGCCGGCGAGGTCCAGCGGGAGGGCCACCGGCAGGACGAAGATCGAACCGTCGTCCTCCTCGGTGCGCACGACGCCGGTCGGCGTGAGCGCCGACGTCGGCCCCTGCCACAGCTCCCAGCCGCGCGCCGCGTAGAGGTCCGCGGAGTCGTCGGTGGCGCTCAGCGCGCCGAGATCGTACGCACCCCGCACCACTCGTTCCAGCGCGTCCATCATGGCCGCGCCGTAGCCGCGCCGGCGCCGGTCCGCGCGCACCCCGACGCCCTCGACGTAGCCCGCGCGCAGCGCCCGCCCGCCGTGCAGGAGCCGCCGCTGGACCACGGACGCATGCCCCACCAGCTCGCCGCCCTCGCGCACGAGGGCGTGCACTCCGCCCAGGCTGTGCTCCCAGTCGTGATCGCTGAAGTCACCCCCGAACGCGTCGAGGAGGATGGCCCGCGCCTCCGCGAGGCTCGCGGCATCCAGGTCGGCGGTATGAGCGGTCTGCACCTCGATCATCGCGCCTAAGGCAGCTGTGCGACGAAGCCGCGCAGCTTGCGGGCGGCGTCGTCGCTGAGAACGGGCCCGTGACCGAAGCCGACGGTGACCGGCTCGAGCGCGGCGAGCCTGCGCTCGGACTCCCTGTTCTTTGCCGGGTCGGGCGTGAACAGATCGGGCGGCTCGCGCAGGCCGGGGAGCGTGGTCAGCACGTGCATGTTGCAGAAGACGTCACCGCAGATCAGCGTGCGGTCCGTCTCGCGCCAGAACGAGACGTGGCCCGGGGAGTGGCCCGGCGTGTCGAGGACGGTGAACCCTGCGGCGAGCGAGTCGCCCTCGGCCAGTGTGCGGGCGACGGGCGTGCCATCGAACCCGGCGACCGCGTTGGCGACCGTGCTCGCGCGCGGCCGGTCGAGCGTCGGCGAGAGGACCAAGCGGCCGGTCTCGGCCGCCTCACGGTCCGCCGCTCCGCACCAGACGGGAACCCCGAACCGTGCGGCGAGGCGCTTCATCGCGCCGGCGTGGTCACCGTGGGCATGGGTGAGCGCGATCGCCGAGATGCTTCGCCCTTCGAGCATCCCGGCGATCTTGCCCGCAGACTGCTTGATGCCGGTGTCCACCAGCACGTCGCCGATCACGTACGCGTTGATCCCGTTGCGAGGGACGAGCGGCAGCTGCCACACACTCCCGGCGATGGCGTGCATGACTCGCACAGTATGCGCCGGGCCGGGTCCGTCACCCAGAGGCGAGCCTCGCGAGCAGCGCGTCGAGGCGGGTGTAGGTCTCGTTCAGCCCGCCCTCCATGCCCGACTCGAGCATGCCGTCGCGCTCCTCGGGCGTGTGGAAGATCGAGGTCGTCGTCACCTTCGTGCGGTCGCCGAGAGCCTCGAACGAGGCGGTCTCGACGGACACGTGGCCCGGCATGCCCTCCCACTCGAAGGTCTGCACGATGCGCTCGGGCGGGGTGACTTCGCGGTAGGTCCCGCGGAACCCGGTCTCGCTGCCGTCGGAGTTGCGGATGACGAACCGCCAGCTCCCTCCGGGCCTGACGTCCATCTGGTCGACGACGGCGGTCGTGCCGTTCGGGCCCCACCACTCGGGAATCAGCTCCGGGTCGGTGTAGGTCGCGAACACGCGGTCTCGCGGCGCGTCGAAGACGCGCTCGATGTGGATCTCACGCTCCGCCGGCGTCGTGACGGTGGCGGTCGGCGCGTGGGCCTGGTCATTGGTCATGCGGTTCTCCTCTCGTGCGTTCGAGCAGCGCCGCGAATCTGTCGAGGCGCTCGTCCAGCATCCGCCGGTAGGTCTCCGTCCACTCCTGCACGTCCTCGAGCCGGCGCGGGCCGGCGCTGCACCGCCGCGATCGCCCCACCTTCCGGGTGGTGACGAGCTCGGCGTCCTCGAGCACCCGGACGTGCTTCTTCATCCCGGTGAGCGAGATCCCGAACGGCTCCGCGAGCTCGGTGATCGTCGCGTTGCCTCCGCCGAGGCGCTCGAGGATGCTCCTGCGCGTCGGGTCCGCGAGGGCGGCGAGCGTTCGGTCGATCTGCGAATACTGAACCATAAGGTTCAGTGTTGCATACGACAGCCGGTGTTGCAACCCCCGCGACGACGACGTGCGCGACCGATCGACCGGGATTAGAGTGGCGTCGTGACCGGGCTCCCGCGAGAGCTGCGTGCCGTGACGACGGCCGAGGTGGCCGAGCGCCTGGCCGCGGGGCGGTGCGACGTCGCGTTCCTGCTGTACCGCGACGGCGAGGCGCGGCAGCGGATCGTCGAGCTCGCCGCGGAGCTGCGGTCGCTGTGCATCGGACGGGGCCCCGCGTGCGAGATCGCGCTGTCCTGGGACGCCGAGGTCTCGCGCGTGCACGCGATGCTGGAGCGCACCGGGGACCACTGGACCGTCGCCGACGACGGCCTGTCGCGCAACGGCTCGTTCGTCAACGGCCGCCGGCTGCGCGGCCGGCAGCGCCTCGCCGACGGGGACACGATCGGCGTGGGGCGGACGCTGCTCGTCTTCGCGGGGGGCCCCGAGCCGGCCCTGCGGATCACCGAGACCGCGCGCGACTCCGCGCCCCCCGAGCTCTCCCCGGCGCAGCAGCGCGTCCTGACGGCGCTCTGCCGGGCGCTGGCCGCCGACCCGTTCTCCGGCGCTCCCTCGAACCGCGAGATCGCCGAGGAGCTCTACGTGAGCGTGGAGACGGTCAAGAGCCACATGCGCGTGCTGTTCGAGCGGTTCGGCGTGGAGGCGATGCCGCAGAACCGCAAGCGGACGGAGCTGGCGCGCCGCGCCCTCGAGCGGGGGGCGGTCGCTCGGTGACGCACACTCGTGCGCGCCGTCGTGCGCGCCATTAGGGTTGGCGGGCCGTGGCCGTCCTGGAGCGGATCGGGTCCTACGAGGTCGTGCGGCTCGTCGCGCGCGGCGGCAGCGCGACGGTGTACGAGGCGCGCCAGGGCGCGCTGGACCGCACGGTCGCGATCAAGCGGCTCGAGCTGCGCACCGACGACCCCACGCTCGTCGAGCGCTTCATCCGCGAGTCGCGCATCGCGGCGTCGTTCGACCACCCGAACATCGTCACGGTCTTCGACTTCTTCGAGTGCGACGACGTGCCGTACATCGCGATGGAGTACCTGCCGCGCGGCTCGCTGCGGCCCTGGATCGGGCGGCTGCCGCTGAGGCAGGTGCTCGCCGTCCTCGAGCACCTGCTCGCCGGGCTGGCGCATGCCGAGCAGCACGGAGTGGCGCACCGCGACCTCAAGCCCGAGAACGTCCTCGTCACCCGGCGCGGGAGCGTGAAGATCGCCGACTTCGGGATCGCGAAGGCGTACGGGCGCGCGACGAGCGGCTACACGGCGCCCGGTGCGCCCGTCGGCACTCCTGCCTACATGGCTCCTGAGCAGGCGCTCGGCCGGCCGGTGGGTCCTTACACGGACCTCTACGCCCTCGGGATCATGGCGTTCGAGATGTTCAGCGGCGCGCCTCCGTTCGAGGACGCCGAGACGCCGGTGGCGGCCCTCTACCGGCACGTCAATGAACCGGCGCCGCCGCTGCCGGGCGTCTCTCCGGCGGTCGCCGCGTGGGTCGCCCGGCTGCTCGAGAAGGCACCGGAGCAGCGGCCGGCGAGCGCGGCCGAGGCATGGGCGGCGCTGGACGCGATCGCCTGCGAGGAGCTGGGCGGCGACTGGCGCCGCGACGCCGCGCTGGAGGACCTGTCGTGGCTCAAGCAGCCGCCCGAAGCCGCTTCGGCACGGGTGGCGACCACGGTCGAGCCGTCCCGGCGGCCCCGGCTGCGCAGCGTCGCCGCGGTCGGCGTGAGCGCGGCGGCGGTCGCCGTCGCGGTCGGCCTGGCGACCCGGTCCCCGGAGGCGCGGCGCCCCGCGCGAGCCGTCGCCGCGGTGCCGGGCGCAGCGCCCTACGACTTCAACGGAGACGGCCGGCCGACGATCGTGGCCGGCCTCCCGGGCTGGTCGGCTCGGGGAGGCGGGGTGGCGCTCCCGCACGCGTCGAGGCTGATCACCGCGGCGGGAGCG
>Ga0183260_10002652_pt1 | contig 14680 bp, 14 predicted proteins | sample AntDrymUQ4972206_2_FD_129768 | JGI IMG/M metagenome (GOLD analysis project Ga0183260, IMG submission 129768) | Polar desert sand microbial communities from Dry Valleys, Antarctica - metaG UQ497 (22.06) (version 2) (version 2) | ecosystem: Environmental > Terrestrial > Soil > Desert | place... | reverse complement strand
GCGATCGTGATCGGCCCATCCAACCCCGTGATCTCCATCGGCCCGATCCTGGCGCTGCCCGGCATGCGCGAGGCGCTGGCCGACGCGCGAGCGCCGATCGTCGCGGTCAGCCCGTTCGTGGCCGGCAATGTGCTGAAGGGGCCCACCCGGGAGTTCATGGCCGCGATCGGCAGGCCCGCGACGGCTGCGGGGGTCGCCTCCCTATACGCAGGGCTGCTGGACGGGATGCTCTGCGACGAAGCCGACCCCGACCCGCCGCCCGACGACGTGGTGACGGCCTCCGCGCCGCTGCTGATGGAGGGCGCGGAGGGCCGGAAGCGTGTGGCCGAACGTACGCTGGATCTGGCGAGATCCTTGATCGTGCAGCAATAATGTGCCGGAGATGAGGACCACGGCGATCATCCCCGTCAAGCGCCTGGGCTCCGCCCACACGCGGCTCGACGCCGCCCTGGAGCCGGCGGAGCGCTTTCGCCTCGCCGAGGCGATGTTCCTCGACACGCTCCACAAGCTCCGCCGCGCGAAGACGATCGACGACCTGATCGTCGTCACCTCCGACCAGGCCGTGGCGCGCCACACCGATTGGATGGGCCACCGCGTGCTGCGCCAGGAGCGCGACGGCGGGCACACGCAGGCGGCCGAGGCGGGAGCCCTCGCAGCGAAGGGGGTCGGCGCCGACCGCGTGGCGATGCTCCCGATCGACTGTCCGCTGCTCGACCCCGAGGAGCTCGACCGCCACCTTGGCCGCACGCCCCGGACGCTCATCGTCCCCGACTCAGCCGGCACCGGAACGAACGCGCTGATCCTGAATCCTCCGGACGCGTTCGCTCCGGCCTTCGGGCAGGACAGCTGCGCCCGCCACATCTCGCGTGCCCGGAGCGCAGGGGTCAGCTTCTCGCTCGAGCGGATCGACTCCCTCGCGCGGGACCTCGACACCCCCGAGGACCTGGCCGCCCTGCGCGACGCGCTGCTGCTCGACCCCTCCCCCGCTCAGCGCACGGCCAAGGTCCTGTGGGAGCTCGGCGCTCCCACCGAACCGGTCGTGGCCTGACTTGCCCGAGCCTCCGGGCGTGCGCGAGGTGCTGGTGCGCCCGCTCGCCGGTATGCCGGAGGTCACGGAGGGCGCCGACCTCGGGGCGCTGATCGCCGCATCCGCGGCGCCGTCGGACGGCGAGATCGTCGTCGTCTCGCAGAAAGTTGTATCGAAGGCCGAGGGCCGGGTTCGCCGCCTGGACGGCGTGAAGCCCTCCGCACGAGCCCGCGAGCTCGCCGAGAAGACGGAGAAGGACCCGGCGCTCGTCGAGCTGGTCCTCGCTGAGTCGCACTCGGTCCTGCGCGCGGCTCCCGGCGTGCTGATCGTCGAGACCAACGACGGCTGGATCTGTGCCAACGCGGGGATCGACTCGTCCAACCTGCCGGGAGACGGGGGTGCCGTCGCCCTCCTGCCCGTCGACGCGGACGCCTCAGCACGCCGGATCCGCGCCGAGATCGGGGCCGCCGCCGGGTCCGCGCCCGCCGTCGTGGTCGCGGACAGCTTCGGTCGCCCGTGGAGGCTGGGCCAAGCCGACGTCGCAATCGGCTGCGCCGGAATCACCGCGATCGACGACTGGCGCGGGCGCCGCGACGCCCAGGGGGGCGAGCTGTCGGCAACCGCGATCTCCGTCGCCGACCAGGCGGCCGGCGCAGCCGATCTGGTGCGCGAGAAGGACTCGGCGGTGCCCGGCGCGGTGATCTCGGGACTTGACCGCCTGGTGACCCTGGAAGACGGCCCTGGCGCCAAGGCCCAGCAGCGACCGGAGGCCGAGGACTTATTCCGCTAGCGGGTGGGCCGGGTCCTTGCCGGGGGTCGGCGGCGGTGCCCCGCCCTCGACAGAGAACTCAGGCGGCTCGTAGACCTTGCCGGGCGTGGCGCCGAGCGCAAGCACCTTCACTCCGTCCTCGCCGGGGACGATCTTGCGCTTCTCGTCCGGACCGACCCTGATCCAGACACCGGGCTCGAGAAGGTGCTCCTCACCGGCGACCACCAGGGTTCCGCTCCCCTCCAGCGCCGTGAAGACCTCCTCCTGCCCGTCGTGGCTCTGGTCGTGCTCGGGATAGAGCTTGAAGTTCGGCGGAATGTCCATCACGGCGATCCCGAACGAGGTCACGCCGAGCCCGGCGCGCACGCGCCTGAAGCCCCCGCCGAAGATCGCCTCGAAGTCCTCGAGCCGCTTCACGGTCACATCGGCCATTCCGTCCTCTTCCTCTCTCCTGCCCGGCACTCGCCGGGACAGTCGAACCCTACAGCCGGGCAGCGTCCCTGGCGAGTGATTCGCCTCACAGCCGACCGCCGCTAGTAAGTCTCGACGATCTCGTAGAGCGTCGTGCGCTGGGCCGGGGTGCGGCCAGCGGCACGGGCGGCCTCGACGAGCTGTTCGGGCTCGAGGCGGGTGCCGTGCTGGGAGCCGGCCATGCGGGAGATGTTCTCCTCCATCAGGGTGCCGCCCAGGTCGTTGACACCCCAGCGCAGGCTCTCGGTGGCTGCATCGAGGCCCATCTTCACCCAGCTCGCCTGGAGGTTCGTGATCGACTTGCCGAGGGCGAGCCGGAACGCGGCCGTGTGCTTGAGGTTCTCGAGACGCGAGATCTCCTCGACCCCGTGGGTGCGGCCGAGCATCGTGTTGAACGGGATGAAGCTGAGCGGTACGAACTCGGTGATGCCTCCGGTGCGCTCCTGCAGCTCGCGGATCACCCGCATGTGCGTGGCCAGCTCCGAGGGCTCCTCGATGTGGCCGAACATCACGGTTGAGGTGGAGCGCAGGCCGGCACGGTGCGAGGCCTCGATGATCTCGACCCAGCGGTCGACCGGCAGCTTGTTCGGCGAGATCCGCTGGCGGACCCCGTCGTGGAGCACCTCGGCGGCCGTGCCGGGCGTCGAGCCGAGCCCGCACTGGATCAGGTAGTCGAAGACCTCGTCGGGGCTCTTGCCCGATCGCTCGCACATGAAATGGACCTCCATCGGCGAGTAGGCGTGGATGTGGATTTGGGGCGCGGCCTGCTTCGCCAGTTGCAGCCACCTGCCGTAGTCGACCAGCTCGTACTCCGGGTGGATGCCGCCCTGCATGCAGATCTCGGTCGCCCCGAACTCGATCGCCTCGGCGATCCGTGCCTCGAAGTCCTCCTCGGTCACCGTGTACGCATCGGGAGAGCGCCTGCCCTGCCCGAAGCCGCAGAACGCGCATCCGACGACGCAGACGTTCGTGAAGTTGATGTTCCGGTTGACGACGAAGGTCGCCACGTCGCCGACCAGCTCCGCGCGCAGCTCGTCGGCCGCCGAGCGCATCTCCTCGATCACCTCGGGCCTCGTCTCGGCGAACAGGGCGGCGAGCTCGCGCTCGCTGAGCTCCTCTCCGCAGCGCCCCTTCTCGATCGCCACCGGGGCGGCGGCGGGATCGGCCGGGGTCTCCTGGCGGCGGCCGGACCCGCGGCGGGGGATGAAGCTCCAGTACTTGAGCTTCACGACGTCGAGGACCCCCTGCTCCATCCAGTCCGGGTCGAGGTATTGGGGATAGACGCAGAGGCGCTCGGCCAGGGCGAAGCCGCGCGGACGAAGGTCCACCCGCACCTGTTTCGGAGACGGGAACGGGTGCTCCGGAGAGATGTGGTCGCCGTTCGCCGACAGGCCGCCGAGGTCGGTCGCGCCCGCCTCGACCAGCTCGCCCCACCAGTCCGCGAGGTTCGGCGGGACTTGGATGCCCACACCAGGCATGAGTCGCCGGGTTTCTTCAATCAGGCGCTTCATGTCATCGATGGTGATCGGGGAAGACCACTGCGGAGCCTCAGCATCCCCCCGGTCGGCGTCGCGACCCGGTATCCCCGCAGGCGAAGCCGAGGAGATGCCGGTTGATGGCGAAGCCGTCCACCGCTGGCGAGCTGCCGCGTCGGCGATGTCGGCGACCTCCTCCCCGTAGTACCTCGGGTGCGGAACATAGTTCTGCAAGATCACCTCCTGGATGTGGCCGTGGCGCTCCTGCGCCTCGGCGATCGCCTCGAGCGAGGCGACCCTCTCCTCCTCGGTCTCGCCGATGCCGACCAGGATGCCCGTGGTGAAGGGGATCTTGAGCTCCCCGGCGAGCTCGAGCATCTCGAGCCGGCGGGCGGGGTGCTTGGTCGGCGACCCGGCATGGACGGTCTCCATCAGGCGCTCTGAGACGGACTCCACCATCAGCCCCTGCGAGGCGGTCACCTCGCGCAGGCGGGTCAGGTCCTCGCGGCTGAGGACCCCGATGTTGGTGTGGGGAAGCATCCCCCGCCCCAGGGCGCGCTCGCAGGCCCATGCCACGTACGAGGTGAAGTCCGGGTGGCCCCACGACTCCAGCCGCTCGGCGACGACCGGATTCACCTCGGGCATCTCGCCGGTCAGGACGAGCAGCTCCTTGGAGTTCCGACGAACCGCCTCGTCGAGCCGGCGCTCGACCTCATCGGGGTCGTGGACGTGCGCCTGGCGTGTGGCGAACGAGCAGTACTTGCAGTAGCACTGGCACGTCCGCGACAGCGACAGCGTGTAGTTGCGCGAAAAGGTGACCCGGCGCACCCGGGTGAAGCTAGCGGCTCAGAGAAACGGCAGGAACTCCCACAGCTCGGCGCGGCGGTTGGACAGGTGCGGCGACCGAGGAAACGCGAAGCGCCCGCCGGAAGCGGGCGCTTCGCACAGCTGTGGATCGGGCTGGGCCTAGCCGCCCAGGATTCCGCCGGGCGGGTTGGACGGTGGCGGGCCACCGCTGCCTCCCGACGGGGGCGGCGCCTTGGGCGTCGTCCCACCAATGCCGCCACCGGGGCCCCCGTGCTCCTGGCGGAGCGGTGGGGCCTCGCCGGCGGGCGGGGCGGGGCCGCGCGGGGCGACCTCGTCGGCCAGTTCCTGGGCAGGGCCGCTCGCCGGCTCGATCACGAACTTGTACGTGAACGCGGCCAGAGTGGAACCGACCAGCGGGCCGATGATGTAGACCCACGAATCGGTCAGCTCGGAGCCGACCAGAGCGGGGCCGAACCAGCGCGCCGGGTTGAACGAGCCGCCGGTCAGGGGACCCAGGCTCATCACCAGGAAGCCCAGCGCCGCGCCGATCGAGAGCGGTGCCAGGTGCTGGCGGGCACTCGGGTTGAGCGCCACGGCGAGTACGCAGAGCACGAGGATGAAGGCTCCCAAGCCCTCGACGATCGCTCCCTGCAGGTTGCCTCCGAGCAGGTCGCTGATGGCGGGGGTTCCGTAATTCGACGCCCGCCCCTCGTCCTCGAGCAGCCCCTTGGCGAGCAGCGCGCCGAGCACGCCTCCCGAGAGCTGGGCGAGGATGTAGACGAGCCCGTCGATGGGATCGATCCGGCGAAGGATCATGAACGCGCTGGTGACGACGGGATTGAAATGCCCGCCGCTGGCGATGCCAACGCTGGCGATCAACACGAACAGCACGAACGCGTGTGTGAGGCCGACGACTGCGAAATCCGAGCCGAAGGTGGCGTTCTGGCCGGATGCGACGTAAAGAATGACGATGGTGCTGACGAAGAACGTCAGGAACAGGGTCCCGATCAACTCTCCGATATATGCGGCTAGACCTCGGTCTTGCACGTTGAAAGGCCCTCCTCCTGGGTCGTTTGTGGCCCTGCTGCGAAGCGGCGCCAGTCTAACCAAGCTAGCCTCATCACGAGATGAAGGTCGCCGTCGCGCTGCTGGCGGCCGTCCTCTGCGGCCTCGCGAGTGCGGGTTGCGGCGGGGACGGCGCTGAACCGGGCGCGCCATCCACTGGCGCGACCCTCGTGCTGGACTTCCAGCCGAACGCCGTCCATTCCGGCCTCTACGTCGCCCAGGAGCGCGGCCTGTTCGCCGAGGAGGGACTGGACCTCGACATCGTGGAGCCGACGGGTACCGCGGACGGCGCAAAGCTCCTCGAGGCGGGCCGGGCGGACTTCGCGATCCTCGACGTCAACGATCTCGGCATCGCCCGCAGGCGCGGCCTCGACGTCGTGGCCGTGGCCGCGATCGTCCAGCGCCCGCTGGCGGCGGTGATCGCGAGCGACCGCGAGCAGATCGCGGAGCCGGCCGAGCTCGCCGGCGCCACGGTGGGCGTCACCGGGGTCCCCTCCGACGACGCCGTGCTCCAGACGGTCCTGGCCGGTGGCGGCCTCACCCCCGCCGACGTTGAGATTGAGACGGTCGGCTTCCAAGCGGCCGCGCTGCTCGCGTCCGGAAGCCTCGACGCCGCGACCGCGTTCTGGAACGCCGAGGGCGTCGAGCTGCGCCAGCAGGGCATCCTGACCCGCGAGTTCCGCGTCGACGAGTTTGGCGCCCCCCGCTATCCCGAGCTGGTGCTGGCCGCCTCCGGCCCCGAGGTCGACGCCGGGCCGCCGCAGCGAGGCTCGATTCTCTGCGGCCTCCTGCTCGGGCTCGAGCGGGGATACGAGGTCCTGGAGGAGGACCCGTCCGCGGCCGTCGACGACCTCGTCGCCCAGATACCCGAGGTGAATACAGACTCGCAGAGCGCCCAGCTCGCGGAGCTCGTCGCGGCCCGCGCTTTCTCCCCGGACGTGGAGGGCAGCCGGCCGTCGGTGGCGCTGGACTCGCGCGCCGTCCGGGCGTGGCTCCGCTGGGCGGAGGCGAACGGCGTGGTGCCACGCTCCGAGGCCGGCCCCGGCGACGTCCTCGGCGGGTTCCGAGCCGACCTGCTGCCGGCGTGCGCGGGACCCCCGCCGCCCCCGAACCCCTAGTCCGCCAGAAGCTTCTCGACCAGCTCGGGGAGCTCGCGCGCCATCCGCGAGCGAGGGACCGCCATCGCGATCCCGGCGGCGTCAGCGCGAGCCTTCGTGTCGGTGTCGGTGTGCTGGTAGAAGCCGATCGCCGGCACGCCGGCCCCTGCCAGCGCCTCGGGGTCGACCGCGTCGAGGTCCGCCACGATCAGGTCCGCGCCGTCGAGCTCGGTGGGCATCGAGGGGACCTGCTCCACCTCGTGGCCCGCCCCGCCGAGCGACGTCGTGACCCTGCTCGCGAGCATCAGGTCGGAGACGACGACGATGACGCGGGCCACCTGCGGGCCTCCTAGAGGCTGCGCCGCTGGCGGAACTCGCGGCGAACGCTGTCGGGCCGTCCCCACATCTGGACGACCTCCGCGCGACCCTCGCGGGCGTTCCTCACCCGCAGCTGGCCGTCGATGCTCTCCCGGTCCAGCTTGGAGAGGATGCCCCTCACGGTCGGGGCGGCGGCGGCGTGCCCGAAGGTGTGGGCGACGTTGATCCGCCAATGCCAGTCCGCGCGGGAGTAGGGCTGGGCGTTGATCTGGGCGAGCATCACCGCCGCGTCGACGTAGCGGGACTCGTCCGCGATCCGTAGGTCAAGCTCGAGGTCGGTCCAATCGTCGGGCAGGGACTCGACGATCTCGGTGAACTCGGTGGCGAGAGGGGACCTGTCCATTCGGTCAGCAAGGGTAGATCACCCAGAACCACGAACGTACATGCTCCGCACGAGCGCGCTGCCGAGGGCGTGCTCGTCGCCTTCGGCCAACACGGTGACCGGCCCCTCGAATGGCTCGCGTCCGATCACCCGCAGCTCGACACCCGGCCTGATCCCTCGCGCGTCCAGATACCGCAGCATCTCCGGGTCGCTGTCGGAGATGCGCTCGAAGGTCCCCCGTGCGCCGATGTCCAGCTCTGCCAGCGGCACGGTCTCGTCGGCGGCCATGTCCAGCTCCCGGCTCGGGATCGGGTCGCCGTGGGGATCGCGGGCGGGCTCGCCGAGCTTGGCCGCGATCAGCTCCTCGAGCTCTTCGGAGATGTGGTGCTCGAGCACCTCGGCTTCGGCGTGGACGCGGTCCCACGGCATATCGAGGACCTCGGCCAGGAAGAGCTCGATGAGACGGTGGTGGCGGATCATCTCGAGCGCGAGCTGCTCGCCCTCCTCGGTCAGGCGGGCGCCGCGGTAGGGGCGATAGTCGACGAGCCCCTCGTCGGCCAGCCGCTTCAGCATCGCCGAAGCCGACGCCGGGGTCACCCCGACCTGCTCGGCGACGGCGCCGGTGCCGACGGCCTCGCCCGGGCCCAGGCGGGCCTGCAGCTGGTAGAGCGCCTTGGCGTAGTTCTCGGCGCCCTCGGCGTTGCGGCGGGCCGGGTGGGCGTTGTGGGCGGGAGCGGCCGGCATCAGGTGGCCCAGATCAGACGGACACCAGCAGGCCGGTCAGGTACATCAGTGCGATGCCGGCGACGATGCCCATGACGCTGAGCGGGTTTAGCGCGCGCCCCTGGTCGTCGCGAATCGCCGGCGAGAGCTGCACGATCACCTGGATGATCGCACCGACGCCGATGCCCAGCAGGAAGGTCGCAAGCTCCTGGTTGTAGATCGATGCCCCGATGATCGCTCCCAGGATCGCCGGCGCCCCCGCGATCATGCCCAGCGCGACGAGGCGCAGCATCGGGGTCTCGCGGTCCTTCGCGAGCGGCGCGACGATCGCGAGGCCTTCGGTCGTGTTGTGGATGGCGAATCCGATCACCAGGAACGCCCCCAGTGCGAGCTCGCCGATCGCATAGGCCGACCCGATCGCCAGGCCCTCCCCCATGTTGTGCAGGCCGATGCCGATGGCGATCATCAGGGACAGGCGGAACCCAGCCGCCCCTTCGCTCTTGCCCTTGGCGACGCCGGCCTTCAGCTTCCGGTCAATGCCCGTCAGGACCAGGAACGCCAGCGCCGCGCCCAGGAAGAGCAGCTCGACCCCGCCGAAGGCGCCGCCCGCGGCCGCTCCGATCTCCGAGCCCGCCAGGTAACCGTCGATCGCAAGGAAGCCGAGCAGCCCGATGGTGAAGGCCATGAAGACGGTCAGCCAAGACCGGCTGACACGGCGCAGGAGCGGCATGAAGAGCATTCCCAGCAGGACCGGGATGACCCCGACGTAGGTGCCGAGGATGGTCATCAGGCCGTAGAAGCTCGCCCCGGTCTCGGGCGTCTCGACGGCGACGTCGATCTCGTGGTCGATGGTCGCGCCAGTGCTTGTGAGGATGAAGATCGCGTACGGGGAGCCCTCCTGCCAGGGGTAGTCGAGGGTCACCGTCTGGGTCTCGAGCCTCCCGACCTCGGAGTCGGGCTCCTCGCTGAAGGTGACGAAGGAGTCGGCCACGGCCACCTGGGCGACCGAGACCGGGTCGGGCCCCGTGTTTCTGAGCGTCAGCTCGATCTCGCCGGGCCGGAGCACGGTCCGCTCGACGGCGAGCTCCTCGACCGGCGGGCCCCTGCGCTCGTCGAGCCCGGGCCCACCGAGCAGGGCGAACGCCGCGATGGCGACGCCGATCAGGGCCAGTGGGACGACCGCGAGCACCCAGACGGGCACCCCCGCCATCCGGCTCGGTGGCGGCGGCGGGCCCGTGGGCGGCGGGGTCCGCGGCGGCGCCTGGGTGGAGGCCTCCATCAGCCGTTCACCTGATTCCCGTCAGGGAGGGAGCAAAACGCGGCGGGTGCTGCTGCCTGCGCCGTAGCGCCGCCCCCGACGCGGAAGAAGCCCATCCAGCCCAGCTCGGCGAACTCGCTCTTGTGGGCGTGGAACATGAAGTCGCCGGAATAGGGGAAGCACATCTCGAGCACCGCGCGCTGCGCCTGGCCTTGGATGATCGTGTCGGTGAACTCGATCGGGGTCAGCGACGTCCCGGTCGGGAAGTGGTTGAAGAAGTTCCCGTGGACGTGGAACGAGTTGATCGGGTCGTACTCGAGGATGTTCACGAGGTAGATCCGGACCGGCTTGTCTCGCTCGACGGCGACCGGCTCGTTGACGTAGTGGAAGGCGACGGTGTTCACCGCGTAGATCTGGTTGCCCTCGGCGTCGAAGTTCGTGTTGAAGCCGTTCATCATCATCATCATCTCGTCGGCCTCGGGACGCCCCTCCTTGGGATCGATGATGAACGCGCCGTAGAGGCCACGGGCGATGTGCTCCGCCAGCGGGCCGGCGTGGCAGTGATAGAGGTGGAGCCCGAACGGCTCGGCGTTGAACTCGTAGGTCGTCTCGCCGCCGGGGTCGATCAGGCCGGCGCCGAGGCCGGGCACGCCGTCCATCTCGGAGGGGTGGAGCCCGTGGAAGTGGATCGTGTGCGGGTGCTCGGAGCCGTTGACGAAGCGGATCCGCAGCAGCTCGCCCTCCTTGGCGCGAAGGGTCGGCCCCGGCACGCGGCCGTTGTAGGTCCAGGCCGGGTACATCACGCCGGGCGCGACCTCGATCTCCTTGTCAGCGGCGATCAGCGTCCACTCGCGCAGCACGCGGCCGCTGGGCAGCCGGGTCGTCTTGCCGTAGTCGAAGTCCCGGAGCATGTCGGTGGGGTTGAAGCCGTTGGCGGCGTGGTCGACGACCTCACCCTGCTTGAAGGTCGGCCCTCCGTTGCCGCCGCCGTGGACCGCCGATGCGCCGCCGTGGGTCGCGGCTGCGCCGCCGTGGGTCGCGGCGCTGGCGCCCTCGAGCGCCTGGTGGACCCCCGGGTGCGGGACGAGGCCGTGGACGACGGGCAGCGCCGCCCCGGCGGCGCCCCCGATCAGCAGCTTGCGGCGGTTGATCTTCTCCATCGGCTCCGTCATTTGTAGCAGAACCAAACTCTGAAGTTAGGCTTATCTAACTTCTGGAAGTGCGCCTAGACTGAGTACATGGCAGAGACAGCCCCCCTCGATGTCGAGCTCGACGCCCAGTACCGGGCGCTGCGCGAGGAGGCCGGGGTGCTCGAGCGCGCCGAGCGCGCGCTTGTCGCCGTGGAAGGCCCCGACGCCGCCGAGTTCCTCCAGGGCCAGGTGACGAACGAGAGCGAAAAGCTCGAGGCGGGCGAGGGGCGCTACGCCGCGCTGCTCGACCGCAAGGGCCACATCCAGGCCGACATGCGGATGCTCAGGCTGGGCGACGGCGAGTTCTGGATCGAGTCCGAGGCCGGGCCTGGGGCGGTGCTTCTGAAGCACCTCTCGATGTACAAGATCGGCCGCGAGGTCGAGGTGGCCGACCGATCGGCCGAACACGCGCTGGTGTCCCTGCTCGGCCCCCGCTCCCGCGAGCTCGCGGGAGCCGCGGTGCTGGGTGACGAGCACGAGCACACCCGCGTGGAGATCGGCGGGGCGAGCTGCCTCGCCGTCGCGACAGACCTCGGGATCGATCTCCTCACCTCGCCCACAGACGCCGCCGTCGTCCGCGCATCGCTGCTCGACGCCGGCGCCGAAGAGGTGAGCGCCGAGGCCGCCGAGCTCGCGCGTGTGGAGACCGGCCGCCCGCGCTTCGGCCGCGAGATGGGCCCCGAGACGATGCCCGCTGAGGCCGGCATCGTCGAACGCGCCGTCAACTTCGAGAAGGGCTGCTACATCGGCCAGGAGCCCGTGGCGCGCCTGCACTACCGCGGCAGGCCGAACCGGGTCCTACGCGGGCTGAAGGTCTCGGCCGGCGCCGAGCCCGGCGAGGCCGTCGCGAACGACGACCGCGAGCTGGGCGCGGTCGCCACCGTCGCCGTGTCTCCCAGGCTCGGGCCGATCGCCCTGGCGGTCCTGCGTCGCGAGGCGGAGCCGGGCGACAAGGTGAAGCTCGCCGGAGGCGGCGAGGCAGAGGTCCTCGAACTTCCGTTCGCCGATGGCTAGCGACGCTCCCGAACGTCGCGGCTTTGGTCTAGGGTCTCAGCGGATGGCGAGGAGGAGGGCCAGAGGGATGATCGCGGTCGCGGTCGCTGCGGCGGCGGTGACGCTGGGCGCGTGCGGGCGCGAGGACTTCGAGAACGAGCCCAGGCCGCCCCTGCCGTTCGACGTCAGCGTCGAGCTCAACGAGGACGAGGTGATCCTGTCGCCCAAGACGTTCGGGGCGGGGATCGCGACCTTCACGATCGTCAACTTCACCGACGAGCCCACCAGCTTCTCGATCGACGGGCCCACCGCCGACGAGAGCGACGAGGTCCCCCCGGGCGCCACCGGCACCCTCAAGACCGAGGTCGTGACCGGCAACTACGAGGGCGTGGCAGAGGGGAACGCGTCCACACCGTTCGAGTTCGAGGTCACCGCCGAGCGCGAGAGCGCCCAGGACAACCTCCTGCTGCCCTAGGCGCCTTCGGCCTTCGGGTCGTCCGCCATCGCTTCCTCGACCGCGCCCTCGATCCTCTCGAGGCGTTCCAGCAGCGCCTGCTCGATGGTCTCGACTCCGGTCTTGGCGCGCTCGACGCTGTTGGTGGCCTGTGTCATCGCGGTCTTGACGGCCTTGAAGCCGGCGATCGCGTGGCGGACCTCGGCTGCCGCGTTCAACACCGCGGTCGAGTCGACCTCGCTCGCTGACTCGCGCGAGGTGCGGACCCTCAGGCTCGCGTACCGGTAGGCGAGCTCGAGCGCCCTCCCGTCGGGCTCGTCCGGATCGACGGCCACCACGAGCTTGTTTCCCTGGTACTCGTGCATCTCGTCCACCTCGCCCGAGGGGACCGCCTCCTCGCCGGCGACCACGAGGATCGCGTAGTCGGCGCTGCGCGCCTCGAGGGCGCCGTCCATCTCGGCCCACGCCCTGGGCTTGGTGAGCCTGCTGTCCTTGACCTCGAAGACGATCCTTCCCAGCGAGGAGCCTTCGGCGGCGCCGATCTCCACCAGTGAGTCGCCCTTCTTGGAGCCCGCGGCGCCGGCGACGTCGCCCACGGCGTGGGCGCAGTCCCCGCGCGCCTGCGCGATGCGCTCGATGGCCGCATGCACGCGGTCCTCGAAGCTGCGGCCCTTGCGGGTGCCGGCCTCCTCGGCCTCGGTGAGCAGCTCGGTGCCGCGATTGATCCCGGAGAGCTCAGCGGCCTTGGCCAGTAGCTCGTCGAGCTTCGTCTCCAGCTTCCCGTCCCTCTCGTCCTGGTCCTCCTTGCGCTCGCGGGTCCAGCTGCGGATCGCAGCGAGCACGGGAGTGAGCGGGTTGTTCTCGCCCTCGGCCGAGAGGCGCCGCATGAACTCCTCGTCGCGCTGCTCGAGCATCTTCTTGATCTGCGACGGGACGGCTGAGTCGCGGCCCTCCCCGAAGTTCTCGGCGAGCTGCTCCGCGAGCCCGTCGTTGTGCGCGTCGAGGGCATGCCTCAGCGCACCGGCGCTCTGGTCGTCTCCGATGACGGACCGGAGGCTCTCGTCGATCTTCTGGACGGCCTCCTGGTTCTTCGCCTCGATCGATTCGCGATGCGCGTTCGTGACCTGCTCGAACTGCCGCTTGATGTAGTCGACCTCGACCGCGGTGTCCTCGCGATCGAGGACTCGGGACCCGATCTCGATCGCGCGGCGGATCGTGCTGGCCGGATCCTCGCCATCACTGAAGCGCTCCCGCAGTATCCGCGCCGTACCCGCGTCGGCGATCTCCAAGCGCTCGACGACCACCCGGTCGCCGATCAGGCGCACCGAACCGTCGGAGGGGTCGATCTCGAGGGGGAGCTGTGGCTTTTCAGAGGCTTCCATTTGGGCTCACGAAGGTAGTCGCGGCCCCGGACGCGACCTGACGGCGATCGCCGCCCCGGGTTCAATACGATGCCCCGGCCGTACCGCCCCGAGCGAACCCGGAACCCCTGGAGGGAATGAACCTTGGCCGTAGACACTGCTGACGTGACGAAGCTCGACGTGGAGCCCGGGGAGCTGCCCGAGAAGATGGCCGCCTGGGTCATCCGCCAGGAGCGCGAGGGCGAGCCGGCGGACGCGATGCAGGTCGAGGAGATCGACGTCCCCCAGCCCGGCGCCTTCGAGGTGATCGTGCGCGTGATGGCCGCGGGCGTCAACTTCAACAACGTCTGGGCCTCCCTGGGCAAGCCGGTCAGCGTCTTCGGCTACGGCGACCACCCCGAGTTCGGGCACCACATCCCCGGCTCCGACGGCTCCGGCGTGGTGTGGAAGGTCGGCGAGGGCGTCACCAAGTGGAAGCCCGGCGACGAGGTCGTGATCCACTGCAACCAGGCCTCCTACGAGGACGTCGAGGTCCACGGCCTGGACCCGATGGCCGCTCCGAGCCAGGAGATCTGGGGATACGAGACCACCTGGGGCTCCTTCGCCCAGTTCACCAAGGTCCAGGCCCAGCAGCTCCTGCCGAAGCCCAAGAACCTGAGCTGGGCCGAGTCGAGCGCCTACGGGCTCACCTACTTCACCGCCTACCGGATGCTGATGGACCAGTGCTCGCTGCAGGCCGGCCACAACGTCCTGATCTGGGGTGCGGCGGGCGGCCTCGGCGTCTTCGCCGTCCAGCTCTGCAAGGCCGCCGGGGCCAACGCCGTCGGCGTTGTCAGCTCGCCCGAGAAGGGCGAGCTCGTCAAGCGCCTCGGAGCCGTCGACTTCATCGACCGCAACGACTTCGCGGGGATGATGCGCAAGGGCGGCGAGACCCCGGATGAGGAGAAGGCGCGCTTCAAGGAAAGCCGCGGGTTCGCCAAGAGGGTCAAGGAGATCCTGGGCGACGCCCCAGACATCGTCTTCGAGCACGTCGGCCAGGCCACCTTCCCGACCTCGGTCTTCACGGTCAAGCCCTTCGGCAAGGTCGTGATCTGCGGAGCCACCTCGGGCTACACGCTCGACTTCGACGTGCGCTACCTGTGGATGAAGCAGAAGCAGATCATCGGTTCGCACTTCGCGAACGCCTACGAGTGCATGCGCGCGAACCAGCTGATGACCGAGGGCAAGATCCAGCCGGTCCTCTGGAAGGTGATGGGCTTCGACGGCGTCGCCGACGCCCACCAGCTGCTC
>Ga0183260_10002651_pt1 | contig 14686 bp, 14 predicted proteins | sample AntDrymUQ4972206_2_FD_129768 | JGI IMG/M metagenome (GOLD analysis project Ga0183260, IMG submission 129768) | Polar desert sand microbial communities from Dry Valleys, Antarctica - metaG UQ497 (22.06) (version 2) (version 2) | ecosystem: Environmental > Terrestrial > Soil > Desert | place... | reverse complement strand
TCGGCGTTCCTCCAGCGCGGCTTCCCTCAAGAGCCCCTCCGGGTCCGCCGGACGCTCCTTTTCGAAGAATCCCTCAGGCAGCTTGCCTGATCCGAGACGCACCAGACCTTCTCGCTCCATCGCTCTCAACCGCGCCGTCTCCGCTTCGTCGTCCGGAGCCGCACCGACCGGGACCAGGCGGGCGACGGGCCTGCCCCGATCCGTGACCAGCACCTCTTCACCCGCCTTCACCCGCGAGAGATACTCGCTCAACCGGGCCTTCAACTGCGCCACGCCCGCAGACTCCACCCTGGAACCTCCTCGATCCCTACTTGACTATGATGGTCAAGTATAGTCCACGGGCCTTCCCGCTGCGAACTTCCACGGCGCCGGCGGTCGCCACTCGTAGACGGATCACCTCTTCGTCTCGGTCCACGATGACCAGTCTCGTTCACGGAGGCTTCATCCAATTGCTGCTTCGCCTTGCGATGTTCTCCGAGGTGCGCCCGGACGTCGATGGCGGTCTTCAAGATGATCAGGAGCACGAGCGCAGCGACCGGCGTCCCGAGGACCATCACTAGGAACCCGCCCGCCAGGATCGTGACGTGAAGGACGACGACGCGGGCGTATGGCTGCATCATCTGCTGTTGCGGGGAGACGGCGAGGTACTCTCGCTTGCCGAGGAAGTTGACCACGAAAGACGCGCCGTGGCTGAGAAGGAGTGAGATCGCGGCGACTGTCATACCGCCGGACCATTCCGAGCCGGATGACGGAGACTCGAAGCCTCCGAAGAGGGCGAAAACGAACACGCCGTGCACCGCCCAGAAGATGCCGTAGTGGATGGCGAAGAAGAACATCGAGAACATCCTGCCGAACAGACCCGCCGCCGGGTTGGATCCGGCCGCTGCCCGGCCACCGGGCACGGAGTCCGGGAGCCCGAACGCCGATCCGCCGGACAGACCGATCTTGAAGAAGTTGAAGAGGCCGATGATGCCGTTCTCCAGCCAGTAGAGCACCATGATCGAGAACAGGCTCCACCCGAGGAACAGAACACCGAACAAAGGGATCAGGTTGACCGCGATCAGGAAAACGACGGTGAGCGACGAGGGCACCATTAGTCTCTAAAGTGCTCTACAGCGCATAGCCGCCGATCACATCCACCTTACTTGCGCCGTGATCGTTAGCTCGCGGCGCTCTTCGGCTCCGGTATCTCGACGCTGACCGGCAACCCTTCGACCTCGAGCCGCTCCAGGTCAAAGACCTCGCTCGCGCTCCCGGCGACCTCGATCTCGTAGAGCCGTCCCGCTTCATCGCGGTGCAGCACCACGTCGTCGTTCAGATCTTCGCCCATGATCTCCTCGGCGACCTCCTGGTCTCCGATCCGGAGTTCGATGTTGAGGCTGTAGATCTCCGGCGAATAAAAGATTCTCACTCTCTATCCCCTTATCGCGCTCGCCCACGGGTGAAGTTCCTGTCCTTGAAGGCGCTTACAAGACGTTTCCGGTCTGCGCTGGTAATCACCCGGATGTAGCGGTCCAACTCTGGCGCATAGCCCCAGATCCGCCAGAGTCCATTGTCTTGTTGGTTAGTATACTTTGCCTCCGACACGATCCGCTCGCACATCCCAACGGTTATGTCGGAGCGATCCAGGTCACCTCCACACCCCTACAGCGCGTAGTCGCCGGTGTGGGCCTCCTCCAGGTAGCGGGCGAGGAGGGTTATAGTCGCCTGCACGTCGGAGGCGTTCACCATCTCGTTCGGGGTGTGGACGTAGCGGGAGGGAACGGAGAGCGTGATGGACGGGATGCCGCCGTGGAGGCGCTGGATGCCGCCGGCGTCCGTGCCGCCGAACGGCAGGATCTCCGTCTGGTGCGGGATGTCCTCGCGCTCCGCGATGGAGCGGAAGTGCTCCACTAGCTTGGGGTGGCAGATCAGGGACGAGTCCATTAGCTTTATTGCAACCCCTGTGCCGAGAGCCGTGATCTCGTTCTCGTTCCCCCCGCCTGGGATATCCATCGCCAGCGTCACGTCGAGCGCGATGGCGACCGTCGGCGCGAGCGCCGAAGCACTGGCCTCCGCTCCCCGAAGCCCAACCTCCTCCTGCGACGTTGCGACGGCGAAGATCGTGGCCTCGTGCTCTCCCATCGCCCGCAGCGCCTCGTACATGACGAATACCCCGATGCGGTCGTCCATCGCCTTGCCGATGTAGTTGTCTCCGACCTTCTCCAGGGTCCGATCCATCGTCGCGTAGTCCCCGACGCGGACCTTGTCCTTGACCTCGTCGGCCGGCATCCCGAGATCCACGTAGAACTCGTCGGTCTTTGGGGGTTTCTTCTCCTCGCCGTCGCGCTGGAGGTGCGGGGGCTTGCGTGCAGGCTGGAGTGCGCCGCGAAGAGCCGTGCCGTCCGCCGTGGTGACGACGACGCGCTGGGAGACCATGTTCGCCGGGTCGTGGCCGCCGAGCGTTTGTAGTCTCAAAAAGCCCTTGTCGTCTATGTACTTGACGAGGAAGCCGATCTCATCGGTGTGCGCGGCGATCATGACGCTGGTGTCGCCGCTGCCGCTCTTGGTGCCTATGACGCTTCCCATCGCGTCCGTGCGGACCTCGTCCGTCAGGGAGCCCAGCTCTTCGCGTGCGATCTCGCGCTGTTGCTCCTCCCGCCCGGATACACCGGGCGTCTCGATCAAACGCCGCAGTAGCATCTCGTTGAGTGCCATGCTTTTCCCTTTCCGTGAAAGTGCTGACCCAATGAGCGTACCAGCGGCCCCGAAGGCCGTCAAAAGCCTCCGGAGCCGCCGGATGTCCGGCCGGATCTCCGGTCAGGGGGCGGGGTTCTCCACTAGCGCGCTGCCTCCGCCCCGGCGAACCGGCTCGGCTGCTGCTTGCACGGCTCCTCCCGGCAGGAAAGCGATGCCGGTGGCGGCCCCGATCTCCGGCGTCGAGGTGAAGCTCTGCCCGTGTTCGAACTCGAGTAGCGCCGCCTCGCGCGTATTGAGGAAAGCTGGCTCCGCCGATGTCGTCGCCGTGTTACGCTGCGAGGCGCGTGGCGCGGCGATGGCCTCCGGGAGGGTCATGCCGAAGTCCAGGTCGTTGACGAGCACTTGCAGCGCGGTCGTGATGATCGTGGACCCTCCGGGGGACCCGAGGGCGACCACCGGATCTCCACCGCTCGTGACTATCGTCGGGCTGATGCTGCTTCTCGGGCGTTTGCCGCCGTCGGGGGAGTTGGCGAAGCCCGGCGTAGCCTCGAAGTCCGTGAGCTCGTTGTTGAGGATGAAGCCGTGGCCCGGGACCGTGATCGCACTCCCTCCCGTCTGCTCTATGGTGAAGGTGTACGAGACGACGTTGCCCCACTTATCCGAAACCGTGAGGTGCGTCGTCGAAGGCCCTTCGACGGCCGTGGAGGCTTTCATGTTGACGCTGCCGGAACCGCTGTCGTAGGGATAGGGATTCCCGGGAGCGACCGGGCTCTGGGCCGCCGTTTCCGTGATGAGTGACCGGCGTTCCGCCGCGAAGCCGTCGGAGAGCAGACCTTTCAGCGGCACGTAGACGTAGGCCGGGTCACCGAGGTAGGCGCCCCGATCGGCGAAGGCGTAGCGCGAGGCTTCGAGGTAGTAGTGGAGCGCATCGTCGCGGGGGAGCGTCGCCATCGGGTAGCCCTCCAGTATGTTCAGCGCCTCGCCGACCGTGGACCCGCCCGATGAAGGCGGCCCCATCCCGTACACCTGCAAGCCCCGGTATGAGCTGACGGTCGGGGCGCGCTCGATGGAACGGTAGCCTGCCAGGTCGCTCGTGGTCATGAGGCCGGGCCGCGCGTTGCGCTCCGCGCCGAGTGGCGGGTTCTGCACGGTGTCCACGATGGCCCTGGCGGTTCGGCCCGAGTAGAAGGCGTCACCGCCCCCGTCGGCGATGCGGCTGTAGGTCGCCGCGAGGTCGGGGTTGCGGAACGTCGAGCCGACGGCGGGCACTTTACCTTTCCTCAAGAACGTATCGCGGGTCGAGGTGAAGTCCTGGAAGCGGTCGAGGTTGTCCAGCGTCTGCTGGCGGTAGGTCTGGTCCACGGTGAAGCCGCTAGCCGCTAGCCGGATTGAGGGTTGCAGCAGCTCCGGGAGGGGCTTCGAGCCGAACCGGTCGAGCGCCTGCTCCCAGCCGCGGATCGTGCCCGGAACCCCTACGCCGAGGCCGCTCGTGACGCGCTCGTCGAAGGGTATCGGCTGTCCCGTGGTTGGGTCTATGAAGCTGTCCGGTCTGAAAGCGGCCGGCGCCGTCTCGCGACTGTCTATTGTGGAGACGCGCCCGTCGTCGGCGTTGTAGACGACCATGAAGCCACCGCCGCCGATGCCGCAAGAGTACGGCTCGGTGACGCCCAGCGCGGCGGCCGTGGCGACCGCGGCGTCAACCGCGTTGCCCCCGTTTTTCAGGACCCGCATCCCTACCTGCGATGCGTCGAGATCCACCGTGGCGACGGCGCCGCCCGTCCCGGTCGCGGTCGACTGCTTGGGCGCCTCCTCTTGGGGAGCACTCGACGCGGGGTGCGCGAGGCCGAAGACGGCCAGGACCAGGAGCAGGGTTACGAGCAGGCGTGCGGGTGGGCGGTTCATGCATCCTCCTTTGAGAGCCGGCCCTTACGCCGGCGCTTGCGTTGAACTCCTGATCTCTCGCGGATGGACTTCGGGCCGCGCTCAACACTGGCCGATGCCGCGGACCATTCACCGTGCATCGTCTTGGCGTCGGACATTCCGTGTGTGCTTCTATCCCTTGTAGACAGGCCGCAAGCTTCCTCCGCGTGCATCATAGCATGTGGCGCATGCTCCGAACGAGCCACTCCGGCTTTTCCTGTTCCGGTCTCTAATCTCGGAGCGAGATCTCGTACCGGAGGGTGAGGAACCGGACTTTCCAGAATGCGAAGGTGTGACGGGCCTGGAGCGCGCCCCGGGAGTCCACGAATACGTGTATGGTCTCTGCCATCGGCACGCACTTCACGCGCCGCGCGCCGCCGTCCGTGCGGTGTACGCGGTAGTAGCCTGCTTCCCCGAAGCGCCGGCCATCGGAGACGAGCGCAAAGGAGCCGTCCGGGCGATTCTCGGGACGGAAGATCGTCGTCGCCGACCCTCCGGGCAGCGGATAGACGCCCTTGAAGAACCGGCTGCGGGACCGCGGCAGCCCACAGACTGCATAGAGGCCGGCGAGCATGGCTTCCCCGGTGGCCGCCGAGCGCCTGAGCCAGCCGGCGTATGGTGTCTCGTTTGTGACCGAATCTTTGAGCTGGATCACCTCGTTCTTCATGGCTACATCAGGGGCCGAAAGGGGTATGTCGAACTGCCCGACGTTGCGGCCGACCAGGTAGATCAGGGTCCGTGGCGGATGCTTGAACGGTCCACTCCAGCCTATCCGAACGAAGAGGTCATAGCGCGCCGTCCGCTCGTAGAAGTCCCGGATCTCGGGCCGGACCAAAAGAGGATCGAAGTTGCCGCCCGCCAGGGCCGCGAAGTCCGGTAGGATGCCCGCGTCCCGGTCATCCGTCATGGCTTCGAGCCCTGTCTCTCGCGCATAAGCTTCGTAGAACTCCGCGCCGATGTATTTCTCTCCGATCGGTCCTTCCAGCCAGGGCGCCTCCGCGATCCGCGCCTTCCTCCCCGACCACGCCACCCAACTCTGGATTGACCATTCCAATACGTCCCCGAGCGCGACTTCCACAGCGTTGGGCCGCGCCATCCCGGTTCTTTGTTCCATGCTTTCACCCTCTTTACGAGTCGGATGTCCCAGAATAGCCCTCTTCACACCCGACCCACTTCAGGGCAGCCACAGGACGTTGTGTATGCCGTTCATGGCCTCCGATGACTGTCCGGTCGTGACGCCGCTGCATCCCGGTTCCGTCGGCGTTTATCACGAAGAGGTCACGATGCCCGTTGGATAAGTTCTCATAGAGGATTTTCTCGCCGTTCGGAGACCATGATGAGATATCGTTATCTCCGGCTTGATATGTTACCTGCCGGACGTCCGTGCCGTCCGGGTTCATGGTGTAGATCTGCCAATCCTCCCAGCCCTTGACGAAGGCTATTCTCTTGCCGTCTGGTGAGTAGATTGGGTCCCACCACCACCTATCATCTTCCCTGACGTTCGTTTCCGGGTCGGTCTTCGGACGGGAGATTTTGGTCAGGTCCGTGCCGTCGGTGTTAACCGTGTACAGGCCTCTCTTCGCACCGGGAGGTCCGTAGGCACTGAAGACGATCTTCTTTCCGTCCGGGGACCAGTCCATGCTACCGACCCAACCACCGTCGAGGTCTTCGTCTTTGGAGAGTATGGTCTTCTGCTGGAACCCGGTGCTGTTCACTTTTATCGTTGCGAGTCCTGCCCACTTATCCGGCTTTGCCGCGCTGATGAAGGCCAGGCTCTTGCCATCGGGGGACCACTCGGGCGCTGTGGCGTAAGACTCGTTACTCTGTTGGCTCGGGCTCGCGCCGCCCACATCCATGACCCACAGATTACCGAACTCATAGTCGGCCCAGGCGATCTTCTCGCCATCCGGCGACCAGGCGAACCACGGATAATTCGCGCCGTAAGTGAGCCTCGTGTCATTGCCGGTGACAAGGTTCATCCTGTAGATGTCGCCGTTGCAGACATAGGCGATTCTGCCGGTCAACCCTTCCGCGCCATACAGCGCCGAACTGCCGTCGCAATTGTGCTCACCCTCGGGCTTTTCGACCGTCACGGTCTTTTCGACCACCGTAGTCTCGATACGCGATTCATCGTTCGTTTGTGAGGACGGGGAAGACGCCAGGAGATCGTAGATCCTAAGCTCCATCCCCATCATCAGGTAAATCATGGCGAGCACCGCGAGGATCACGGCCATCGTGTACAGCAGCCTGAGCGGAACCCTTGTACCCATTCCTACTCCTCTACGGGCCCGCAACCCGCGATGCCCGCCTTCTCCGGTGCGCCAGGATACGTCCCGGGGCAACTTTGCTGGGGAGAGGACGAGTCTCTTGCCGATCCGTGGTCATTATGCTTCTCTGGATTTCTCCGCGGGCGGAGCAGTAGCGTTCATCCCCACGTTCTCCAACGCACCGGCGAGCCGGGAGAGGACGCGGGACATGGGCGGGAGCCGGAGCGTGGGCCGCAGGTAGCGGAGCGTCTCGCGGGCGGAGCCGGTCAGATCCCGGGTGGCGCGCGCCTCGGGGGTCTTGTCGTGGAACCAGTAGAGCAGGATGGCGAGGTGCAGGGCGTAGAGGACGTTGCCTAGTTCCTTTGCCTGCTTGTCTCCGGGGACGTCGCTCGCGCCGCGAACGACCTCCAGAAAGACGCCGCCCATCTTCTTTCGCACTGCGGCAGTGCCTTCGCCGAGCGCGGAGATGGGAGAGTTGGGGTCGAGGGTGCGAGCGAGGAGGGCAGACAGGGGGCCGCGATGTGGGGAGACCTGAGCCAACTTCGCAAGCATCACCCGCTCGAACCGCTCCGCCACCGTCCCCCCGGCCAGCCCATCCCGCGCCCACTCCTCGGACTCCTCCGCCAGCCGCATGTACAACGCCAGCGCGAACTCCTCCTTGGACGCGAAGTAGCGGTACGCGAGCCCCACGCTGGCGCCCGCCTCCCGCGCCACATCGCGCATCGTCGTCGCCTCGTAGCCCCTTTGGACGAAAAGCGCCAGCGCCGCCTCCAGTATGCGCTCCCGCGTGCGCCGCGCCTTCGGCGTCAACCCCCGCCTCGTACCCTTCAAAGCCTCCTCCATCTCATCCCTCCTCTTAAATGAACATGTTCATTTACAGAATAATAGGGCACTGGCGCGGGGATGTCAAGCGCGGGGCGGGTTCTCCGGGTAAAGGATCGAAGGATTCGGTGTGTCCGTCAGTTGGGAGCTGCGTTTTTCCCGACTCCCGAAGCGAGCTTCAGGCGAAGCCTGAGTGAAGCGCCTCCCGACTCCCGAGCCACAGACGAAGCGAACTCTTCAACCTGGACTCAAAGCCGGGGGGCTCTCGTGGGTGAACGGGCTGGCGCTAGGCTTCGCGCTCCTCCATGCGGCGGGCTTCGAGCATCTTGGCGGAGAGGTAGAAGCTGAGGCCGAAGTAGTAGACGAGGTAGGCGAGGGAGAACCCGAGGAGCGGGGAGTCTGGGGGACCGGGTTCCTGCATCTGGAACAGGATGGCGGCGTTGCACGCGAGCCAGAGCGTGGTCAGGGTGAGTGAGAGGCTGCGGAAGGCGGCGGTGCGGGTGGGGTAGACGTAGCGGATGGGGACGAAGACCAGGATCGAGCAGACGACGAGCACGACGGCGGCGGTGCCCGGGCTCAGGCCGAAGACGATCACGTAGAAGGCGACGACGTTGAAGTAGCTCGGGAAACCCAGGAAGAAGTGGTCGTCGGTCTTGGCGTCCACCCGGCAGAACTGGTAGCTGGAGGCCAGGAGCGGCAGCGCCGCTACTACCACGCCCCAGTCGCCGTCGGGCAGGTAGCCCCCGCTCCACAGGAGGACCATCGGGGCCAGCACGTAGGTCATGTAGTCCACGATGTTGTCCAGCATCGCCCCGTCGAAGAACGGCAAAGCCTCGCTGACCCTCAAACGGCGCGCCAGAAGGCCGTCGGTGCTATCTATGAGGAGTGTGATCAGCATGAGCCACAACGCCTCGGTGGCCTCGCCTCGGAAAGCGGCGAACAGGATCAGGAGCGCCAGCACGGCACCGCTGGCCGTGTACAGATGCACGAACACGGCCCGCAGCCTGAACCAGGGCGGGACGGCACCCTCCGAGTTCTGTTCTTCTATGCTAACGGGTTCTTCCGTCAAGACCCGACACTCCACGCTCTACGACTCCACGAATACCACAAGTACACATGATAACAGCGCCGGGCGAAAACGGCTCCTGTTCGGCGCCTCGCCCACGAGGTTCACCGGACGTGTGCCCGGCTTTCCTCCGCTTCACGCCGGGCGGCGAGAGTAGACCGGCAAGAGGAAGGCCGCCTCGTAGTCCGCGCCGGGGGCTTCGGCCTCGACCTCCAGCTCCCAGTAGACGGGCGGACGCTCGCCAAGCCTGGTCGGAGATCCATCCTCCGGCAGGGGGAAAGACAGGTTCACGTCCGTACCGCCCCCGGAGATGGTTCGCGTGTCGGAGTAGAGTTCGTAGGGGACGACGGTCGTGGAGGATTCGGTGTCGTCGGGGTCGAACACCTCGTAGCGTTCCTCAACGCAGCGCAGCGTCGCCCTCAGCCCTCTGAGGTCTGACATCCGGCTCGTGGGCAGGAAGGAGACATCCAGCGTCTCGCCGAGGAAGAACGGGAAGCTGGAGTACAGGACGGCTCCGACGCCGTACCGGAGGAGCTGGAGGAGTGACATCACGAAACGGTAGACGACGTACGCGACCAACAGATCGAAGAGGCCGGTGACGAGCCCGAACCCCGCGATGCCCCACCACGGCAGCGCTCCTGACAGGAAGACCAGCCAGTTGAACGGCAGCATGAACGCGGCGAAGAACAGCGCCCGGTAGGCCCACAGCACGAGCCGCCTCACGGCGTCGTCCCGGGCGCCCGTCTCGTTCCAGAGGTGATCCCAGCGCCACGGCTCCTCCGGGCGCTTCTCCCGTTCCCGGCGGAGCCTGGACATCCGGATAACCCCCGCGAGGCCATGCACCGCCAGCACCAGGCCGCCGACGATGAAGATGCAGCCGCAGACGAGCGACAGGAGGAGGGTCGTGCCGCCCACGGAGCCGTCCGCGGCGATGATGATGGCCGTCGCCGCGCCGGCGGCCACGAAGATCGAACCGAAGGCCGCCGAGGGCCAGCCGTGGATCGTGGTCCCGCTCACGGTATCGTGGTCGTCCAGCCTCCGTCCGCGCGCTCGCTCCGGATTGTCCACCGGGACGTCTCCTTCCGGCTCGTCGGGGTCTACCGATCCGATTATCCCCATTTTCCGGCTTTTGTCCTCAGCGAGCGGATGCGGTTGATGGCGGCGACCACTTCCTGGGCCCGCGGCAGGCTCAACTCACCGGGATGTCCCCTGAAGCCGCCCAGAGAATCGAGGCCGCCCTCTTCGATGGCTAAGAGCGCCGATGCCGCTATTTCCCCGACCTCGCGGCCTTCTCCCCCGGCGGCGAACGCGCCGATGATGCGGGCGATGGATTCCGTCTGGCCGGCCTCAACGAGTTGCCCCAGGTACGAGAGGTCCACCCGCTCCCGGCCCAGCTCGATGGCGTAGAGGCCCCGGCCGCGCGCCGTCTCCCGCTTGCCGCGCCGCAGGTCCATGGAGGAGGGATGGACGCGGCGGGCTCCGGGAGGACGTACCTCTTTCCTTTCTGCGGGCGGGGCGCGGGGCGGGAACTTCTCCCTCACCTCTCGGGCGTCGTCCGTGGCGTCGCGGGGCTCGAAGTCTTCGAGCAGGATCACACGGTCCGCCACGTCCAGGTAGTCCCCGACCCCGCCGACGACCACGACCGTGGACACGCCTAAAGCGCGGTGCAGGGGCCGGACGAGGTCTATGAAGGGGGAGATGGGCTCTTTGCGGACCAGTTCGCGCATGCGCTCATCCCGGATCATGAAGTTCGTCGCGCTCGTGTCCTCATCCACCAGGAGCAGCGAGGTTCCGACTTCCAGCGCCTCCGCGATATTCGCCGCCTGCGAGGTCGAGCCGGAGGCGTTCGCCGTCGAGAAGTCCTTCGTGGAGCGCCCGCCGGGAAGCTCCCCGATGGTGGCGGATATGTCCACCCCCGCCACGCTCCGGCCGTCCTCGGCCCGGATCTTCACCGCGTCAGGCCGTGCCACCACCAGTTCCCTTCCGTCTCCCGGCGCGTGGTCGTATACGCCCCACGAGAGCGCCGCGAGGAGCGTGCTCTTGCCGTGGAACCCGCCGCCCGCCACCAGCGTGACGCCCTCCGGTATCCCCATACCCGAGACCTCGCCCCTGTTCGGCAGCGCCACGGAGACCCGGAATTCCTCCGGGCTGCGGAAAGGCACCGCGTCCTCCCGCAGCGGCTGGTCGCTCGCCCCGCTCGCGCGCGGCAGCACCGCGCCATCAGCCACGAACGCCACGAGGCCCAGGGAAGGCAGCAGGCCCCGCAGGTGATCCGCGTCCTCCACGGTCTCGACGTGCTCGCGGGCGGCCGGTTCATCTACGCCGTCCGGCGTGAGGGCGCGGCGCACGACCTCAGGCAACTCCTCGAGCAGCATCGCGCGGGCGGCCCGGGCGTCCACCGACCGGCCCCGCGCGGGGAGCCCGACCGCCATGCGGGCCTCGACGTGCTCGGCTGCTACGACCATCGAGGAGCGGGGGAGGACCACCTGCGAGGGGTGCTGTATCTCCACCTTGCCGCTGCCGCCGGAGCCGCGGTTGCCGTGTGTGACAGCGCGGATCGCCCGCTCGACAGCGCGCGTCAGGAAGTCCTCGAAGGCGACGTGGCGCACGGGGTTCTCGAAGAGCGCGGGGTCGAAGCCGTTCTCTTTCGTGCGGATCCGGATCAGGGCCGGTGGGGCGAACGGGTCGCGCTGCACCCGGTCCACGAACAGGGTGAAGGGACCGAGATCGTAGGAGCCCTGGAGGTCTTTGTATGCCCCGTAGCCCTTGCGGTCTATGCGGTCGAGCGTGGATCGGAGTTGCTTCATGTTGCTACGCCCGCCGGTGAGCGGCGTTCGGGATGACGATACGCCACCCGCCGTCCGCTCGAGGGCGCGGTCTCTCGACGGGTACCGGGCTCCCGCTGTTCACGGATCACGGATTCCGGCGGCTACTCGCCGTCCGCGTCCGGTGGCGCCGAGATCATCCCGCTCAGGAGCGTGGTGGCCGCGAAGAGCCGCCACTGTTCGGGATCTTCCGCGCCCAGTCCCCGTGCCCGCTGGCTCAGGAGGAGTTGCGTGGCGAGCACCTTGTTGTGGGGCTTGTCGTTCATGATCTCCTCCATGTCGCTCCACGTCGCTCGCATCAGCCCGGCGGCTTGCTCCGCGAGGTCCGCGACGGAAGGCCCGGGAATCTCCTCGGCGGAATTTACGAACTCCGTGATACGGCGCTCGCCTTCTTCGGGGTCGAAGTCTTCGTCATCGAAGTCTTCGTCATCCTCGGGCGACGGGTCTTGTGCGGCCAGCCGCTCGTACTCCGCGATGTCCAGGAGAATGGCTATGCGCTTGCCGTCCTCGTCCACGACGTAGCGGGCATCCATCAATCCGCCTCCTTGAGCCTGTACAGCGGCTTGTCCGGCCTGCCCTCGTCCCTCTGGACCTCCATCTCGCCTTCGGCTTCGAGGTCGTCGAGGACGCGCCGGATCTCTCGTTTGTCCTCGCCGAGGATGCGGCCCCAGTCGGACGTGGAGTAGCGTACGCCCGCCGGGATGGCGGTGAGGACCTTGAGGATCTTCTGACGGATCTCTTCCACCGGGCGTCCCTAGTCGAGGCCGAGCTTCGCCCAGGCGTCATGAAGCGTCGTCGCGGCCACTTCGCGCGCCTTCTCCGCGCCGCGATCCAACAGCCCGTCCACCTCCGCCGGGTCGTCGAGCAGCGCGAGCGCCCGCTCCCTGATGGGGGCGAGTCCCTCGACCACGACCTCGGCGAGGTCTTTCTTAAGGTCGCCGTAGCCCAGGCCCTCGTACCGGGCTTCGATCTCCGCGACCTTCTCTCCGGTCACGGCGGCGTAGATGCCGAGGAGGTTGGTGATGGCGGGCTTGTCCGGGGAGGCTTTCACCTCGGAGCCTGAGTCGGTTTTGGCGCGCCGGATCTTGCGCCGTACCACGTCGGGGTCGTCGAGCAGCGCGATGTAGCTGGCCGGTGTGGGCGAGCTCTTGCTCATCTTGGTGGTCGGCTCGTCTAGCGCCATCACGCGCGCCCCGGCTTCCGGTACGAAGATGTCCGGCACCACGAACGTCTCCCCGTAGAGCCCGTTGAAGCGCCGCGCGAGCGTCCGCATGAGCTCCAGGTGCTGCCGCTGGTCCTCTCCGACAGGAACGAGGTGGGCGTTGTACAGGAGCACGTCGGCCGCCTGGAGCACGGGGTAATCGTAGAGTCCGACGCTCGCCGAATCGGTCCCGCCCTTGCTCGCCTTGTCCTTGAACTGCGTCATGCGCGACAGCTCGCCGACCTTCGCCACGCAGTTCAGGAGCCACGCAAGCTCCGCGTGTCCCGAGACCCGGCTCTGGCGGAAGACCACGGACTTCTCCGGATCTATGCCGCAAGCCAGGTAGATCGCCGCGAGCTCCCGGATCTTGACCCGCAGCACCTTCGGGTCCTGGGGCACCGTGAGCGCGTGCAGATCCACGATGCAGTAATAGTTCTCGTAGTCGTCCTGGAGCGCCACCCAGTTCTTGAGCGCCCCGAGGTAGTTGCCGAGGTGCAGGTTGCCGCTCGGCATGATCCCACTGAAAATCCGTCGCTTCTCATTCTGCATGCCGCTATTTTAGCGGACGCAGGACGGATGGCTAACCCCCATAACCTGGTCGCAATGTCCGCGACTTACAGGCCGACCAGGTCTGATGTGAAAAGGAAGTCCCGTCCGGGGCTCCTTGCTCGATGGCGATGGAGGTAAGCGAGCCGGCGAGCGCGGAAGCCGCGGCGGCGAAGACCGGGCCCAACGGACCGGAGTAATGCGGCTACGGGTCATCCCCTTTCGCGCATCTTTATCCAGCGCCACAACATGTAGTGAGCTAGTGGAGCCTTTGAGGCGCCGCGGAGATGTTCTCGGAAGTCTCTGGAGGGCTTTCTAGCCGGATTCCCGGGTGCGAACTCCGGAAAACGCGCCTTCCAGGCACTTTGGTGAATAGAGGCATAAGGAAGGGCCGAAGTCTTGTAAGACTCGACCCCTCCAACCCTCTCCACCTTCGGCGGCGGGGTTAGTTTCTATCCGAAGAAATCAGGATTCAGACCTTCGAAGAAGTTCTGAGGAATGGACTCGAAGAATGCCTCCCCGGAGGCTAGGCCGCGCGAAACACCCTCTCGCAGTCGGGTGCGACCACATCTTTGCTGTCGACAGCCACCCGGTCGAAGCCGGCACCGCAAGTGAGTACGTCCGTGGCCGCAGGCTTGTTGGTGGCGTCCATCAGGTCGTTGCCGTCTCCAGCGACGAGCTTGTCTTTCGAAGCTTCGCGGAATGGGCCGTCGACCAGAATGTCGTTGCCTTCCTCGCCTACCAGGTTGTCGGAGCCTTTGCCGCCGATAACTGCATCGTTGCCAGAGCCGCCCACCAGATTCTTGTCGCCTCCGGAGGGGCGGCGTTCATTACCGCCGAGAAGTACATCTTTGCCCGGACCGCCTAGCAGATTGTCGTTGCCGGCTAGAGCGAAGAGTATGTCGTTGCCTCCCTTGCCGATGAGGTTGTCTGCTCCGTTGGTTCCCCTCAGAGTGTCGGGGCCATCGGTGCCGATCCTGGTGACCGCCAGTGCCACCCCGCTGCCCAACACAAGCGCCGCGGCCATCACCGCCAACAGAAGGATGACTCGTCGCATCCTCCGCTCCTTTCCTCGAGGCGGGTGTGACACCACACCTTTTTTTGTGACGAAGGCAGCATACTCTCCGGGTGGGGGTGGCGTATCCTCCAAATGAGCTATCTTTGCTGTTGCTTGGGCGGAACTAGCCGGGTACCAGGTGCATAAGTGGCTTGCTACTTCCGTGTTGGACCGGGCAATGCGGACTTCCGACTTGTTTAACTCTGGTCAGGAGCTCGGTGGTCTGCAGCCGCTAAGCTTCTAGGGTGCCGGTTACAGGGATCGCTCGCGAACTTCCTGTCGCCCGTGAGGTGGGTTGGCTTG
>Ga0183260_10002650_pt1 | contig 14688 bp, 12 predicted proteins | sample AntDrymUQ4972206_2_FD_129768 | JGI IMG/M metagenome (GOLD analysis project Ga0183260, IMG submission 129768) | Polar desert sand microbial communities from Dry Valleys, Antarctica - metaG UQ497 (22.06) (version 2) (version 2) | ecosystem: Environmental > Terrestrial > Soil > Desert | place... | reverse complement strand
CGCCGACCGCGACGTGCTGCACGGCGTCGACCTGCGCCTCGACGTCGGCGAGCGGCTGGCGATGGTCGGGCCGTCCGGCGCCGGCAAGTCCACGCTGGGACGGCTGCTCGCGGGGATCCACCCGCCCCGCGACGGCGCGGTGACGGTCGGCGACGTCGGGCTCACTGAGCTGCCGCTGGACGACCTGCGGGGGCACGTGGCGCTGGTGACGCAGGAGCACCACGTGTTCGTCGGCACGCTGCGCGACAACCTGGTGATGGCGCTCGACCTGGAGGCCGACTCGGTCGCCGCCGACGCCCGGCTGTGGGAGGCACTCGACGCCGTGGACGCGTTGGAGTGGGCCGAGGAGCTCCCGCGCGGGCTCGACACGGTCCTCGGGAGCGGCGGGCACGTGCTGAGCGCCCCGCAGGCCCAGCAGCTGGCGCTGGCCCGGCTCGTCCTGGTCGACCCGCACACCCTGGTGCTCGACGAGGCGACGTCGCTCATCGACCCGCGCACCGCCCGGCACCTCGAGCGCTCGCTCGCTGCGGTGCTCGCGGGCCGCACGGTGGTGGCGATCGCGCACCGGCTGTTCTCGGCGCACGACGCGGACCGCGTCGCCGTCGTCGAGGACGGCGTGATCACCGAGATCGGCTCGCACGACGAGCTGGTGCGCACCGGGGGCTCGTACGCGTCGCTGTGGGCGTCCTGGCCCGGCGAGCCCGCCGACGCCACTGCACCGTGACCAGAGGTACCAGACCAAGGACGTGGACGCGACCGAGCCAGTGCCGCCCTAGAAGTCGTTGTCGAGGTCGGCCTCGGTGTAGGTCGTTGTCGCTGCGCCGTTGCCGGCGACGTCGGGGGCACCCACGGCGGGTGTCCAGGACGCGTTGGCGGCGGCTGCTGCAACCGTCGGGGTGCCGCTCGGGGTGCCGAGTGTGATGGTGAGGCTCGAACCGCTCATGGAGAGTGTTGACGGCGTCCCGGTCAGGCCGAAGGTCATCGCCGCGGTGACGTAGTCGTTCCTCTTGAGGTCGATCGTGCCGAGCGGCAGCAGGGCGGTGTTGCTGGCGTTGTACACCGTCAGCTTGTCGGTCTTGTTGCCGCTGTTCGATGCCCGGACCACGACATTCTGGGTCGTCGAGCCGTTCCAGCCCGCGATGATCGAGGTGGGGGCCATCGCCTCGGAGTAGGTGAGGGTGAACGTGTCTCCCGACTCGAGCTTGCGGGCGGTCGCGATGTTGGTCGTGGTGAAGCCGACCCCCCTCGGCTGGACGCGGTCGATGACGAACGCCGTCGTCGATGTGGAGGTGTTGCCGACCCCGTCCGTCGCGCGGACGACCAGCGTGTACGTGTCGTCCGCCGGGAACGTCGTCGCCGCGAGCGAGTAGTTCCACGCCGTCGTTCCGCTGGCTGTGATCCAGTTCTGGCTCGCGGCGCCGAAGGTGGTGCCGGCCAGGTAGAGCCCGGTGCTGGCACGGCGAACGCTGATCTGGACCGTGCCGACACCGCTGGACGCGTCCGCGGCGGTCCCGCAGATGTCGCCCGTCGTGGAGGTAGCACAGCCGTTGTTGTACGACGTGTTGTTGTAGCTGGTGGCCGCCGGGAAGGTGGTTCCGATGGTCGGCGGTATCGCGTCCACCGTCCACGACCGGGTGGCGGTCGCGCCGGTGTTTCCGGCGCCGTCGACCGCACGGACGTCGAAGGTATGGGTGCCGCTCGCGAGCGCGACGTAGGACTTCGGAGTGGTGCAGCCGGGCCGCCTCACCGCTGGGCGACGCCACGGCGTGGACCGTGTGCGCGCCCTCGCTGGTGCCAGCCGGCACGGTGACGACCACCGGTCCGCCACCACCGGCGGGAACGGACGCCGGGGTGGGGCTACCGGCCAGGCTCCCGGCCAGCTCGGTGCCGGTGGGGCCGTCGAGGCGGTACCGGAGAGACTCGCCGCCAAGGAACCCGGCTGCTGTCCCGGTGATCGACGACCCGGGCCTCAGCCTCGTGGGCGACAACGCAAGTGTCGGCGCTGTCACCGTGAGGGCGCTGCTCGTCGGGCTCTCGACGCCGCGCCAGTTGGTCGCGAACACCGGCGTCACCGAGTAGACCCACTGGCCGGCCGGCACGCTGTTCTCCGTGCAGACCGTGGCGGTGATCGTGCCGGTGCAGTTCGACAGGATGGTCTGCGGAGCCAGGGTCGCGGCGTCGTACCGTCTGACGAGGTAGCCGGAGACGGGGTCGCCGTTGGCCAGGGTGCTTGTCGGCCAGCTGAGCGTGACAGCTTTGCCCGCTGCGCTCGCCGCGGGGGCAGCACCCTTGTTGACCGAGGTGGTCGCGGAAGCGCCGCTTCCTCCCGCGACAGAGCCAGCGGTCCAGAATGCCCAGGCATCGCCCGCAGCAAGGGTGAGGGCGAGGAGGGCAGCGACCAAGCAGCCCAGCGTTCTCCTGCGGGTTCGGATCATGGTCCAGCCACCAGGTAGACCGTGAAGCTTGCCCCCTGGCAGGCGTTCGCGGCGCTCGTGCTCATGGCCAGCGCGTTCGCCAACGTGATCGGCAACGTGCCGTCCACCGCACCGACCTTGGCTGGGATGGTCCAGCCGACGCCGCCGTTGGTCTGTGTGGTGAAGCTCAGGGTCGCCAGACCGCACCCGGAATGGCTCGCGTCCACGGCCAGCCCACCGGTCCCCTGACTGGTGTCCAACACCAGTGATCCGACGAATACCGGGGACGCATTCGGGTTGGAGACCCTGAGGACGACGTTGGTCTGACTTCCCGGATACTGGGAGGCCGTCGGTGTCCCCGGACTCAGCGCCACGGCAAGGGTGCCTCCTGTCGCGGCCGAACCCGCGGAATCGTCGGAGCCATGACTCCAGAACGCGCTCGCCACGCCGCCGGAGATCACCGTGACGACGATGACCAGACACATGAGCAGCCATCCCGGCTTGCGCCAGCCCATCAGCTGCCCGGCCTCCCGGCACCGGTGTGCCCGGACGGCAGCGACGACCCGCTGAACTGCCGGGCTGTAAAGCAACGCTCGCGGGTCTCCACGACCTCAACGCCTCCCCAGCGTCGCGGCCCCGCTGTAGGCGAGCGTCAGGGCCGCCCCCTGCACCCGTCCTGGTTGACCGGCCGGTTGAGCATCCGCACCCGTGGCCAAGACCCGGGACGGACGTCGAGGTTGCGGAGCGTGCCGGTCGCGTGGGCGTCAACCTTGATCACCGAGCGCCTGTGGAACTGCTGCACCGCGAAGTCACGGACAGCGCAGGGATGGGCCCGGTTCGCACGAGGTGCGTTGACCGTGTCCACGGCCACCGTCAGGTGGCGCACTCGCAACCGGTACCGGTGCGGGTTGGTCAGGCGCAGGTTGAGCCGCGCTCGGACCCCAGGAGACAGCGGCCTGGAGACCTCGCCGGCGATCTTGAACGACACCGACTGCCTCGCCAGGTCGGCTCCACCCGCGCCCGAGCCGGAGGGTTGCCCGGAGCCAGAGCCACCGGGAAAGGCAACTGCGACGGCGGACAACGCGCCGAGCACGGCAACGAGAGTGCCGAACACGTAGCTGTTGTGCGCCTGGCCGTTCACGGCTCTCCTCTGAAGATCGGTGGACGATCCATCCATGACAGGCCGACAGGGGAGGGCATGTCGCCCCCCTCTGTCAGGCGGTCACGCCCGCCGGGTCAGGCGATGGCGTAAGCGAGGTTCACGGTCGCGTTCTTGCAGGCGTCCTGGTTGACAGCAGGCTTGTTGTTGAACGCGATGGTCGCCACGTCAGCGGGGACACCCCACGCGCCCACACCGCTGCCGGCCGGCACCTGCGCGTTGACGTCCATCACCGGGTTGGTGAGCGTGTAGTCGCTCGCGCTGCAGCCGGCGGCGCTGACCGAGGCGATGCTGGCGGTGTCGGTGGCCACGTACACCTGCCCCTGGTTGCTGTTGTTGACGTCGCCACGGAGCTCCTGCGCCGCGACACCCGGCGCCATGGCGGTGACGGTGCTGGTCTGAACAGCCACGAGCGCGGCGTTGGTCCCGGTCGCGGCGGTGCCCGTACCCGAGCCGCCCGCAGTCCAGTACGCGTACGCCGCTCCAGCGCCTGCGAGCACCACAGCTGCCCCAGTGAGGAGGACTTCTTGGTCATTCTGGGCATGGCAACTACTCCCGGTTCTCGGTGTAAGGAACCGGCGCTGGCCGCTGCCGGTGTTCGAAGTAGACGCGAGGTGCTGGCCTCCCGTCGAGGCAGAACGCCCGGTCGGGGCCGTTCGGCTGAGCCCAGCCGTCCCTTCCGACCATGCCACCAAGCGTCGCCGCGTCGGCTCGCACGGACAGCAGAGAGAGGCCAGTCGGCACCGCGGCCGCCACCCCGACCGCACCGGTCAGGCGGCCGGGTCGAACCAGCGCAGACCGGGGTAACGGGCGAACCCGCGGTCGGCGGTCGCGAGCCGGCAGCCGTGCGCGAGGGCGACCGCCGCGAGGTGGGCGTCCGGGACCCGGTTGCCCCGGATCCCGGTGTCCCCGCCGACCAGGGAGCCCAGCCGCTGCCAGGCCTGGTGACCGGCGGGGACCCAGCGGGCCCGGGCGGCTCCCCGCAGCCGGTCGACGAAGTCTAGAGCCGCCCGCGTCGGGGCGGGGTCCTCGAGGAACCGGGGGTTCGTCACGATCCGCACGAAGCCGGACAGCGAGGCGTCGTGCAGAGCCAGCTCCTCCGCGCCGTCGACGACACCCGCGAGCCAGCTCGCGTACGCCTTGTGCTGCCCGGCCTCCCTGCGGAAGGCGTAGACGAGCACGTTGACGTCGGGGAGGATCACGGTCGTTCGTCCAGGGCCGCCCACACGGCGTCGCGATCCTCCATGTCGACGAGGAACCGGCCCTCGGGGTTGCCGTAGGCAGGCAGCGGTCCACTCGGTGCGGGTGCCGCAGGACCGTCCAGGTGCGCCCGCAGAGCCTCCTCGACGAGGCTGGTGGTGGTGCGGCCGGTCGCCGCCGCGCGGGCACGCACCTGTTCCAGCAGGCCGTCGGGGAGGTTCATCGTCGTGCGGATGCATACGAGCATACGACCGGAAGCATCCATACACATCCCCGTCGCGGGCGGCGTCGCCATAGTTCTGTGGCTCGGAGCAGGGTCGCCCGGGGCGGGCTCTGGCAGCCTGGCGGAGTGACACCGCATGCGGGGGAACCGCCCGCCGTCTCCGTACGGCGGTGGCGACGCCGGCTCGCCGACGAGCGGGCAGAGGCCGAGCTGTACCGCTCGCTGGCCGCCCGGCGCGGCGGCGAGGACGGCGAGATTTTGCTGGGCATCGCCGACGCCGAGGCCCGGCACGCCGCGCACTGGGAGCGACTGCTCGGCGACGACGTCGGCCCGCCCCGGCCGGGCAGCCTGCGCACCCGCGCCCTGATCGCGCTGGCCCGCCGGTTCGGCTCGGTGTTCGTGCTGGCGCTGGTCCAGCAGGCCGAGACCCGTACGCCGTACGACGCCGACCTGGACGCGACGCGCTCGATGGCGGCCGACGAGCGCCTGCACGTGGAGGTGGTGCGAGGTCTGGCGGCCCGGGGCCGGGCCCGGGTGTCCGGCACCTTCCGGGCGGCCGTGTTCGGGGCCAACGACGGACTGGTCAGCAACCTCGCCCTCGTGCTCGGCGTCAGCGGCGGCGGCCTGGCCGCCACCAGCATCCTGCTCACCGGTCTGGCGGGCCTACTCGCGGGCGCGTTGTCGATGGGCGCAGGCGAGTGGATCTCGGTGCGGTCCCAGCGCGAGCTGCTGGCGGCCTCGGCCCCCGACCGCGCCACCCAGAGCCTGGTCCCGCACCTCGACGTCGACGCCAACGAGCTGGCCCTGGTCTATCGCGCCCGGGGCATGCGCCCGGACGAGGCGGAGCGTCGCGCCGAGGCCGTGCTGCGCAGCCAGGAGCCCGCGCACGATGCGCCGTCCACCGAGGCCCTGGACGCGGTCGGCTCGTCGACCGGCGCCGCCGTGTCCAGCCTGGTCTTCTTCGCCGCCGGTGCGGTGGTCCCGGTGCTGCCGTACGCACTGGGGCTGTCCGGCGTGTCGGCAGCGGTGCTGGCCTGCGTGCTCGTGGGGACGGCGCTGCTGTCCACCGGCGCCCTGGTCGGCGTGCTGTCCGGGGGGCCGCCGCTGGCTCGCGCCCTGCGCCAGCTCGCCATCGGGCTGGGCGCGGCGGGCATCACGTACGCGGTCGGCACGGTGGCCGGCGCGGCGCTCGGCTGAGCCGGTGCCCGGTAGTGCTCGGGGCCGTAGGGGTTGGCGAGTGCGCAGATCCGGGCCAGGCGCGGCGCCACGGGTGCCCCGTTTGCGCGCACTCGGAGACTCGGGACGGGTACTGCCGGCAGCTGGCGCCATGTCGGCGTCCAGGAACGCGCCTCCAGCTGAGAGCGCCCGCCGCGCGGATCGCTGCGGTGGTCAGGCGAGCGTGTCGCGGCCGTGCGGCGTGTGCCAGCCCGAGACGTCCGGCCCTGCGGGCACGATGCCCGTCGGGTTGATCCGGTCGTGCGTCACGTAGTAGTGCCGCTTGATGTGGTCGAAGTCGACCGTCTCGCCGAAGCCCGGCGTCTGGAAGACGTCGCGGGCCCACCCCCACAGCGCCGGCATCTCGGTGAGCTTGTTGCGGTTGCACTTGAAGTGCCCGTGGTAGACGGCGTCGAAGCGCACCAGCGTGGTGAACAGCCGCACGTCGGCCTCGGTGATCGTGGCACCCAGCAGGAAGCGACGGGCGGTCAGGCGCTGCTCAAGCACGTCGAGGCGGGCGAACAACGCGCCGTACGCCTCGGCGTACGCCTCCTGGCTGCTCGCGAAGCCGGCGCAGTAGACGCCGTTGTTCACCTCGCGGTAGACCTCGGCGTTGAGCGCGTCGATCCCGTCGCGCAGGTGCTCGGGGTAGAGGTCGGGCGCGCCGGGTCGGTGATGGGCTCGCCACTGCGTCGACAGGTCCAGCGTGAGCTGACCGAAGTCGTTGGTCACGACCCGGCCGCTGGGCACGTCGACGAGGCACGGCACGGTGACCCGGCCCTCGTACGCCGGATCGGTGGCGCGGTAGGCCTCGGCCAGGTGGGTGATACCGAGCACCGGGTCGCGTCCGCCGTCGTCGAGGGTGAACCGCCAGCCGCGGTCGTCGCGGATCGGGTCGACGGTCGCCAGCGAGATCACGTCCTCCAGACCCAGCAGGCCGAGCACGAGCCGCGCCCGGTGCGACCACGGGCAGGTCCGGCTCCACACCAGCCGGTAGCGCCCCGGCTCGACCGGCCAGCCGTCCGCGCCGTCGGTGGTGATCCGGTCGGTGAAGCGGTTGCCCTGTCGGCGGAACTCGCCGGCCTGCCCGGTCTCCTGACCGAACTGTGCGGTGTCGGGATGGGGGGCGGTGGGGGTGCGGCTCATGCGATGACGGTACGCAGCCGGGCGAAGACCCCACTCCCCCCGGGTCGCTCGCACCTCCCGGGAGTGGTAAGCCCCGGGCAGTGCGAGTTTCACGGGGTACCCCGTGAAACCGACACGGGTGCGGCAGCAGGCGGCGGGGCGGGGAAGGTGAAGGGGCGGGGCAGGCGGCGGGGCAGGCGGCAGGGGCCGGGGCAGCGTCAGCGGGCGTGGGCGGCGTCGGCCCCGGTCACCGCGACCGCGCCGGTACGCCGCGGGTCGCCGGCGGCCGTGAGCCCGTCGCGGGGGGACCACAGCGCCGCAGCGACGCCGCCGAAGTACATCGAACGGGGATCCACGGACCGGGTGGGCAGGCCGATGTCTGCGGGCAGCTCGAGGTCCGCCTCGTGGTCGACCTGTGCCGGTGGGTCCGCACCGTCGCGAACGCGGACGTGCGCCCGCGGGTGCGCGACCGCGTCGGCGAGCTCGAGGCCACCACTCACGTACAGCGCCAGCACCTGCGCGAGCGCCGACACGATCCGGTCGGACCCCGGGGACCCGATCGCCAGCACCGCGCCGTCCGCGTCGCGACGCCCGACGGTGGGCGCCATGTTGGAGCCCAGCCGGGTGCCGGGCACCAGCCCGTGAACCTCACGGACCAGCTCCTGCTCGCCGAGGCAGTTGTTGAGCCAGATGCCGGTGCCCGGCACCAGCACGCCCGAGCTGTAGCCCGACGAGACCGTCACCGCGCACGCCGTCCCGTCGTCGTCGACTGCCGACACGTGGGCCGTGCTCGGCGAGCCGAGCGCGTGTGCCAACAGCGCGCGGGCGGCCGTCGTACGCCCGTCCTCGTCCTCGTGGTTGCCGATACCGGCGCCGAAGACGTCGTGCTGGCAGCCGACGAGGTGCCGCAGCTCGTCGACGTCCCACGAGCCGTGCCTCGGGCGACCGTCGAGCAGCGCGAGCAGCGCGGCCAGGCACACCCCGCCGGCGGCGGGTGCCGGGTTGGTCGCCAGCCGCCAGCCGCTGCGCTCCAGCGCCAGCGCCGGTCGCTCCACGGCCCGGTATGCCGCGAGGTCGGCGACGGTGAGGATGCCGCCGTGGTCGGCGAGGTGGTCGATGATCGCCCGGCCGAGGGCGCCGGCGTGCAGCGCCTCGGACCCCTCCGTGGCGAGGAGCTGCACCGACTCCGCCAGGTGCGGGACGACCACGGTGGCCCCGCGCGGCAGCAGGGCGCCGTCGCGGTCGTGGAGCACGGCGTGGCTGTCGGGGTGCCAGCCGAAGACGTCGAGGTGGACGTACTCGAGGTAGGAGTGCGTGGCGTGGCCCAGCGGGAAGCCGTCGTGGGCGGCCTCGACCGCGGGGGCGACGACGCCGGGCCAGGGGGCACGGCCGTAGCGCCGGTGCGTGTGGTCGAGGGCCCTCAGGGTGCCGGGGGTGGCGACCGAGCCCGGCCCGACGGTCATCACCGTGCCGCCGCCGTAGGCGGTGCGTACCTCGTGCGTGCCCCGCCCGAACCCGTCCGGCGGCAGTCCGCGGCCGGGCATCTCCACCCACCCGTCGACCGTGACGGGCGGGGAGCCGTCTGCCGGCTGCACGGTGACGAACCCGCCGGAGGTCAGCGACACCAGCCCCGGCTCGGTCACCATCGTCACCAGTACGGCGGCCAGCGCGGCGTCGACGGCGTTGCCGCCCTCCGCCGCGAGACGCGTTCCCGCGGTCGCCGCGAGCTCGTTGGGCGCCGCGACCGCGACCCGCACCTGCCCGGAACCCATGGCGTCACCGTAGGGCGATGCCCGGCCCCGGGCGATCCGGGCGGGGCGTGACCGGCCGGTCGGGGGACGCCGGCCGGCCACGCCCGGTCGCCGCCGCTCAGCCGTGCGTACGGAGTGCACGGCGACGCCGTCACCAGGATGCGGCGCGGACCGTGCAGACGGCGTCAGCGGGGAACCCGAGCCGCAGATCGTGAACGCCGTGACGCGCGCCCTGTCGCGAGAGGGGCACGACGTGTCCGGCACCGGGTCCGGTGTCGACGCCCTGTCCGAGGTCGCGACCCGCCCTCCCGACGCCGTGGTGCTCGACCTGGGGCTGCCCGACATCGGAGGGGTCGAGGTCGTCCGCCGGCTGCGGGGGTGGAACGACGTACCCGTGCTCATCCTGTCCGCCGCCGGCGGCGAGGCCCGCAAGGTGGAGGCCCTCGACGCCGGAGCCGACGACTACCTCGAGAAGCCCTTCGGCCTGGACGAGCTGCGGGCCCGGCTGCGGGCCCTGCTGCGCCGGTCCACCCCCGTGCGCGCGGACGCGGCGCCGATCCGCGTCGACGAGCTGGCGATCAACCTGCCCCGGCGCACGATCACCCGCGACGGCGCCGAGGTGCGGCTGACCCCCAAGGAGTGGCAGCTGTTGGAGACCCTCGCCGCCCACCCGGGCAAGCTGCTCACGCACCGGTTCCTGATCCAGCACGTGTGGGGCCCCGGCTACGGCGAGGAGACCCGTCAGACGCTGCGGGCGCACCTGCGTACGCTGCGCGCGAAGCTGGCCGACGACGCGGCGTCGCCCCGCCTCGTCCGGACCGAGACCGGTGCCGGGTACCGCTGGTTGCCGGTGGTGGAGGTGCGCCGGTGACACCCCGCTCGGAGGTCCTCGAGGCGCTGGCCCGGGAGGCACAGGCCCGGCAGGAGCAGCAGCGGCGCCAGCAGCAGGAGATCCTCGACGGCGCCCCGGCCAACATCTACGTCAAGGACCTCGACGGCCGGTACGAGTTCGTCAACTCGGGCCTGCTGGAGCTGACCGGGATGACGCGCGAGCAGCTGCTCGGCCGCACCGACCACGAGATCTTCGGCGTCCAGGCCGACCAGTGGCGGATCAACGACCGGCGGGCACTGGACGGCCCGGTGGACGACTTCGAGGTCGCCGGTGACCCGCCGTCCGCGGTCTACCGCTCCACGAAGTTCCCCCTGCGCGACGCCGTCGGCACGCCGTACGCGGTCTGCGGCATCTCCGTGAACGTGACCGACGCCTACCGCGCCGAACGGGCCGCGCACACGGCGCAACGGCGGGTCGAGCAGCTGGAGCGCGTCGACACCCTCGGCCGCTTCGCCGGGGGGCTGGCTCACGACCTGCGCAACATGCTGACCTCGGTCCGCGGGCTCGTGGAGCTCGCCCTCGAGGAAGCCGAGGGCAGCGAGGTCGGCGCCCACGACGCGCTGACCGACGCGCTGCACGAGGCGCGGACGGCCGTTCTGCGCTCTGCCGACCACATCCAGCGGATGCTCGCGGCCACCCAGCCCCAGGACACCCTGCCCCAGCCGATCGAGGTGCGGACGCTGCTCATGCGGGTGCGTCCGCTCCTGGTCCAGGCCTTGCGCGGTCGGCGGCAGCTCGAGGCGGTGCCGCCCGACACCTGGACCCTGCTCGCCGACGGCGGCGAGCTGGAACAGGTGCTGCTCAACCTCGTGACCAACGCCGCCGACGCCGTGGGACCGGACGGCGTCGTCGCGCTGTCGGCCGTGTCGACCGAGCTGCGCGACCAGCTCGGGGCGGGGCCCGACCAGCAGACGCCGGACCTGCCCCCGGGCCGGTACGTCCGCCTGGACGTCGTCGACGACGGCGCCGGCATGGACCACGACGTGCTCGCCCGCGCCACCCAACCGCTCTACAGCACCAAGGCGGGCGGCAGCGGGCTCGGCCTGTGGCTCGCGCACGCCCTGCTGCTGCGCAACCGGGGAGCCTTCGTGCTGCGCTCCGAGCCGGGGCGCGGCACCACCGCCAGCCTGTGGGTCCCCGCCGCCGACGGCGCCGCGGCGGGGTCCGTCGAACGGTCGGAGCGTCCGGGTTTCGGCTGACGTGGGCCCCGCCCGGTGGGAGGGTGAGGGGATGGAGCCCGCGGACGAGCGGAGGACCGGCCGCGTTGCGCTGCTCGCTGCCTGCGCCGTCTTCGCGGCGTTCGCGGGGTGGCTGCTGACCGCGGACCCGGGCTCGACCGCCACCATCGCGGTCGTCGACGTCACTGAGACCCTCGTCCCCGCGTGGGCGGGGTGGGCGTGCGTACGCGCCGGCAGGCGCGCGGCGCACGCGCGGGTCACCTGGCAGCTCGTGGGAGCCGGCGTCCTCGCGTGGGCGGCCGGCCAGGCGGCGTGGACGTGGTACGAGGTGGTCCTCGCGACCGAGGTGCCGTTCCCGTCGGCCGCCGACGTCGGCTACCTCGCCTTCCCGGTGCTCGCCACGCTGGGCATGGCGCTGCACCGCGGCCCGCAGGCCCGGCGCCGGTCGGCGCACGCGGGCGTCCTCGACGCCGCCCTCGTGGCGACCTCGCTGTTCGCCGTCTCGTGGCTGGTGGTGCTGCGCGCCATGGTCGGCGACCAGGAGGACCTCCTGCCCTTCGCCATCTCCCTGGCCTACCCGCTGGGCGACGTGATCATGGTGGCCATGGTGCTGCACCTGCTGTCGCGCCAGCAGGGGGCGCGGACGTCGCTGTGGGTCCTCGGCGCCGGTCTGACCGTCATGGGCGTCGCCGACAGCGCCTTCGTCTGGGCGGTCGAGACCGGCACCTTCGTCACCGGTGGCTGGATCGACCTCGGCTGGATCGGCGCCTTCGCGATCATCGGCGCGGCCGGCGCCCGGGCCGGGCGGGACCACGGCCCCCGTACGCCGGACGACCTGCGCGGCTCCCGGGTCGGTGTGCTACTGCCGTACGCTCCGCTCAGCGTGGGCATCGTGGCGATCGCGGCAGACACCTGGAACAGCGCGGGTGGTGACCGGGTGGGACTGCTGCTCATGGCGGCGCTGGTCGCGCTCGTGCTCGCCCGGCAGCTGTTGTCCCTGCTCGACAACCAGGCGCTGCTGGTGGCCCTGCACGCCCGCGAGGCCGAGCTCACCCGGCTGGCGCTGCACGACCCGCTCACCGGGCTCGCGAACCGCGCACTGTTCTCCGACCGTCTGGCCCAGGCGGTCGCCTCCGTCCGCAGGGACGGCGAGCCGGTCTCCCTGCTGATGCTCGACCTCGACGACTTCAAGCGGGTCAACGACACCCACGGGCACACCGCCGGGGACGCTCTCCTGGTGGCCGCCGCCAACCGGCTGCAGGACTGCGCCCGCAGCACGGACACGGTGGCCCGGCTCGGGGGCGACGAGTTCGCCATCGTGCTGGTCCCCGGTTCGGCCGCGGACGAGGTGGCGCAGCGGGTGCTGGCCACGCTCAGCCGCCCGATCGACGTCGGCGCCGCGAGCGTCCGCGTGTCGGCCAGCATCGGCATCGGGGAGACCGCACCCGACCCGACCCACGACGGCGCGCCCACCTCGACGCTCGCCGCGCGCCTGCAGCATCGAGCCGACGTCGCGATGTACGCAGCGAAGGCAGCGGGCAAGCACCGCTGGCGTCGTTCCTGCGACGACCGGGGCGTGCTGGGTGCATCCCCGCAGGACGAGCCGCCGGACCTGGAGCTGGACCTGCAGGGCGCCGTCCCGGCCCGCCCGTCGGCGCGGCCGCCGCGCGTCCCGCGTGCCCGCGCCGTACCGGCCCGCCCGCCGTTCCCCTCGTAGGGGTCCCTGCGCCGGGAAGCCGGGGGCTGCGCCGGGAACACAGCCGAGTGCGCACCTGCGGGGCATCCGGTCGGGCCACGGTGACCCATTTCTGCGCACTCGGTGCGCCGAGCCGTGCCCAGGGGCTGCGGGGGTCGCGACTCACTCCCACTCGATGGTGCCGGGAGGCTTGCTCGTGAGGTCGAGGGCCACCCGGTTGACCGCGCGGACCTCGTTGGTGATCCGCGTCGAGATCCGCTCCAGCACCTCGTACGGCAGCCGCGCCCAGTCCGCGGTCATGGCGTCCTCGCTGGTCACCGGCCGCAGCACGACCGGGTGCCCGTACGTGCGACCGTCGCCCTGGACGCCGACCGAGCGGACCTCGGCAAGCAGGACCACCGGGCACTGCCAGATGTCGCGGTCCAGCCCGGCGAGGGTGAGCTCGGCCCGCGCGATCGCGTCGGCGGCGCGCAGGATCTCCAGCCGCTCGTGTGTCACCTCGCCGATCACGCGGATCGCCAGCCCCGGGCCCGGGAACGGCTGGCGCCACACCATGTCGTCGGGCAGGCCCAGCTGCTCGCCCACCCGCCTGACCTCGTCCTTGAACAGCGTCCGCAGCGGTTCGACGAGCGTGAACTGCAGGTCGTCCGGCAGGCCCCCGACGTTGTGGTGGCTCTTGATGGTGGCCGCGCCGCTGGCCGCGCCGCTGGCCGCGCCGCTGGGCCCGTCGCTGGGCTCGTGGCTGGGCCCGTGGCTGGGCCCGCCGCCGTGCCCGCCGGGCGTGCCGCCGGACTCCACCACGTCGGGGTAGAGCGTGCCCTGCACCAGGAAGCCGACCTTCTCCCCGTGCGCGCCGGCGGCCGCGACCACCTCCCGCTCGGCGGCCTCGAAGGCGCGGATGAACTCCCGGCCGATGACCCGGCGCTTGTCCTCGGGATCGGTGACGCCGCCGAGCGCGACGAGGAAGCGGTCGGCGGCGTCGACCACCTCGAGCGAGACACCGGTGGCGGCGACGTAGTCCCGCTCCACCTGCTCCGCCTCGCCGTCCCGCAACAGCCCGTGGTCGACGAAGACGCAGGTGAGACGGTCCCCGATCGCCCGCTGGACCAGGGCGGCGGCGACCGCCGAGTCGACACCCCCGGACAGCCCGCAGATCGCCCTGCCGCCGCCGACCTGGGCCCGGATCTGTTCGACCTGCTCCTCGACGATGTTGACCATGGTCCAGGTACGCCGGCAGCCGGCGATCTCGACCAGGAAGTGCTCGAACACCTGCTGGCCGTGCTCGGTGTGCAACACCTCGGGATGCCACTGCACACCCGCGAAGCCCCGGTGGACGTCCTCGAAGGCCGCGACCCGTGCGCCGGCGGTGCGGGCGAGGGTGGCGAAGCCGGGCGGCGCTGCCTGCACCGCGTCCCCGTGGCTCATCCACACCCGGTGCTCGCCGTCAAGGCCGGCCAGCAGCCGGCCGCCGTCGGCCGCGGACCCGGTCGGAACCGCCCCGTCCGCGGCTCCGACCGACACCCTGGTGCGTCCGAACTCGCTGAGGCCGGTGCGGGCGACGTCGCCGCCGAGGGCGAGCGCCATCGCCTGGAAGCCGTAGCAGATGCCGAGGACCGGCACGCCGGCGTGGAACAGCTCCGGGTCGACCTGCGGGGCGCCCGGGGCGTAGACCGACTGCGGTCCGCCGGACAGGATCACGGCCGCGGGCCGGCGCAGGCGCACCTGCTCGACGGCGTGGGCGTGCGGCACGATCTCGGAGTAGACCCGGGCCTCACGGACCCGGCGCGCGATCAGCTGGGCGTACTTGGCGCCGAAGTCGACGACGAGCACGAGGT
>Ga0183260_10002649_pt1 | contig 14688 bp, 12 predicted proteins | sample AntDrymUQ4972206_2_FD_129768 | JGI IMG/M metagenome (GOLD analysis project Ga0183260, IMG submission 129768) | Polar desert sand microbial communities from Dry Valleys, Antarctica - metaG UQ497 (22.06) (version 2) (version 2) | ecosystem: Environmental > Terrestrial > Soil > Desert | place... | reverse complement strand
TGGTCCGTTCGAAGTCGAGGACCTGGTCAACCGCGGCCGGGCAGAAGACCGCCTGTGGGCGCACCACTCCTGGCTCGTCGACGTCGGCCAACCGCTCGGTCCCGAGCAGCCCCACCGCCTGAACGAACGCCGTCCGGCTATCGACTGCACCTGACCGCCCGTCGACGGTGACCCTGCGTGGGCACCCGACCCGCATATCGACGATGTGCAGCGAGCCGTCGAGCGTGCCCACCTGCACCCGGGCGAGCCCGTCGCGGATACCGGCGGTGGGATGGCACGCCGAGGGGCCGTCTCCCGGTGCCGCCCAACCGTCCACCAGCGCGTCCACCTCGCGGTCGACGACGGTGTCGTCGGGAGCGAAGTCGAGCGCGTCGACCGAGCCATCGGCACCGGCGACGGGACAGAAACGCAACCACACGGCGTCGGCACCGAGCACCTCATAGGCGTAGCCCGGCGGCTCGGGCACGCTCCCCACCGGGGCGCAGGTGTCGGGGATCGGCAACGCGTCGACGAGGCGCTGAGCAACGGGAAGCGGCACCTGGTCCGGCGTGCTCGCGGGCTCGGGCGGCGCCGGGTCGCTCACGGCGACCGGCACCGCCACGAGTGCGACCAGCCCAGCGCAGGCGACGACGTAGCGGCCGGTCCGGCGGCGCCGAGCGGCCACCGCCCGGCGGCGGGCCCCGGCCGCGCGGCCGGGATCGGGCCCGGCCTCGGGGACCACCTGACCGAGCCCCGCGAGCAGCTCGGCCCCGTCCGGCGTCGAACGGCGCGCTCGCTCGGTGGCCTCCGTGACCAGTGCGGCCAGCTGCTCCGCGGACACCTCGAGCGCGTCCGCGGCGTCCCACTCCGCCACCTCGCTGCTGTGACGCAGCACGACAGCGGCCCGTTCCCGCACCGGCAGCGTTGCGAGCATGGCGAGCACGGCGCGCCGGCGACGGTCCAGTGCGCTGTTCGCCGGTTCGGCCAGGACGTCTGGCGCCGACTCCGCGCCGGCGGGCTCGGCGGCTGCGAGTCCGGCGACTGGCTGCCCGTGCGCCACCTGATGAGCCACCAGCTCGCGGCGTACCGCTGCCTCGTGGCTGCCACCCTCGCGCTCGATGGCCTGCCACCGCGGCAGGACGCGCGCCAGCGACAGCTCGGTCAGCTCATCGGCGCGGTGCTCGCTGCCGGTGAGCAGCCAGGCCAGGCGCCACAGCGGTTGGCTCCGCGTCGCGACGAAGCTGTCGAACGAGCTGGCTGCCGACGCAGGCACGAATCACGACCCGTCCGTCACACGTCCGCCGCCGCGAGCGCCTCAGGATCGGTCACCGGCCGCTGACAGACGAAACCACGGCATACGTACGCCGCGGCGCGACCGTCGACCAACCCCCGCCCGGTCAGCAGCGGGACGTCACCGACGCGGGCGGGGTCCGCGGCGACGACTACGGTCCCGGGGGTCGTGAGCGCCAGCGCAGCGCGGTGCAAGCGCTCCCTCGCCGGGTCACCCTCGGCGCCGATGACGGCCACCTCGACCGGCCCGGCAATCAACGCCTCGGCGACCGCGAGCGTCCACCCACCGAATCGCGGCGCCTGTCGGACCAGCCCAGCCGCGGAGCCGGCAGCGTGCTCGGCGGCTGCGCGGTGTCGTGCCGACCCGGTCACGGCCGCGTAGGTGAGCAACGCCGCGGCGGCCGCCGAGGTGCCGGCCGGGCTGGCGTTGTCACCCAGCTCCCGGGGGCGCACGACCAGCGGCTCGGCGTCGGCGGCGGTGTCGTAAAAGCCGCCGTCGCTGGCGGCGAAGGCGTCGAGGACCCGCTCCAGCAGTCGTCCGGCCCGCGCCAACCAGGCCGGGTCGCCGCTGACCCCCAGCAGGGCGAGCCAGGCCTCCGCGACGCAGCCGTGGTCGTCGAGCACACCGGCGTTCGGCCCGGCAGCACCGTCGCGGGAGGTACGCAGCAGCCGTCCGGCGTCGTCGGTGTGCACGCTCGCCAGCAGCTCGCCGGCGGCGATTGCGGCCCGTATGTAGGCGGGCTCCTCCAGCAGCACGCCCGCCTCGGCGAGCGCCGTGACGGCCAGCCCGTTCCAGGCGGCGACGACCTTGTCGTCCCGCTCGGGCTGGGGTCGGGCGGCACGCGCCCGCAACAGCCGGCCGCGCACGTCGGCCCAGCGGGCGCTGTCGTCGGGGTCGGCCCGCAGCTGCAACACCGAGCTGCCGTGCTCGAAGGTCCCGGCCGTGGTGACCCCGAGCAGCGCAGCCGCCCACCGGCCGTCGTCGACGCCGAGCACCTCGACGAGCTGGTCGGGTGTCCAGACGTACGTCGAGCCCTCGACGCCTTCGGTGTCGGCGTCGAGCGCAGAGGCGAAGCCGCCCTCGGGGGTGCACAGGTCGCGGAGCAGGAAGTCGGCGGTCTCGCGCGCCACTCGCTCACCCAGCGGGTCGCCGCTCTGGCGCCACCAGTGCAGGTACGCCCGCAGCAGCAGCGCGTTGTCGTAGAGCATCTTCTCGAAGTGCGGCACCACCCACGAGGCGTCGACGCTGTAGCGGGCGAAGCCCCCGCCGAGCTGGTCGTACATGCCACCGCGGGCCATCGCTGCGAGCGTCGAGGCAGCCAGCTCGAGTGCCTGGCCGGAGCCGGTACGGGCGGCATGGCGCAGCAGGAACTCGCACACCATCGAGGGCGGGAACTTCGGTGCTCGCCCGAAGCCGCCGTTGACCGGGTCGTGCTCTGCGGCGAGACCTGCCACCGCCGCGGCGAGAGTGGCCTCGTCGGGTGCCGCCCCGGGGCTGGCGGCGGAAGCGGCCTGCAGGCGCTGCACCACGTCGGCACCCACCTGCGCGATCCGGTCGCGCCGGTGGTGCCACGCGTCGACCAGCGCCGCCAGCACCTGGCGGAACGACGGCATGCCGCGCGCTGGTTCGAGCGGGAAGTAGGTGCCCGCGAAGAACGGCTCGCCGCCGGGGGTGAGAGCGCATGTCATCGGCCAGCCACCCTGACCGGTCATGGCCTGGGTGGCACCCATGTACACGGCGTCGACGTCTGGCCGCTCCTCGCGGTCGACCTTGATGCAGACGAAGTGCTCGTTGAGGTAGGCCGCGGTCGCCGCGTCCTCGAAGGACTCGTGCGCCATCACGTGGCACCAGTGACAGGCGGCATACCCGACGCTGAGCAGCACCGGCCTGGACGTCGACCGAGCCTGCTCGAAGGCCTCGTCGCTCCACGGCCACCAGTCGACCGGGTTGTCCTTGTGCTGGCGCAGGTACGGGCTGGTGGAGTCGGCGAGGCGGTTGGTCATCGGCTCAACGCCCGTTGTCCCTGGTGCTCCCGGCAGCCCCGGGATCAGCTCCGGGATCAGCCCCGGGATCAGCACCGCCTCGCCTCGTTTCACTGGGGTCGCCGGCTGGGCCGTCGGTGGGGGCGTCCTCGTCGAAGTCGACGCGACGCAGGTGCCTGGTGAAGCTGATCATCAACAGCACCGTCGCGACGACGAGGCACAGCACCACCACGAGCCCGAGCAGGCCGGGCCGGGCCTCGTTGGGGCCGACCTCGGCCAGCGGTCCGGCCAGCAGCACGCGGATCTCGTCGGTCACTCCCCCATCATGCCTCGCCGGGCGTGGACCGGCCGATGCCGGCGAACAGGTCGTCCTCGGGCGTCGTCGTCGCCACGTGGCTGCTCACCAGCTCGTAGTCCTCGGTCGGCCATGCCGCCTGGTGCACCTCCAGCGGGCAGGAGAACCAGGCCCCCTCGGGGTCGATCTGGGTGGCGTGGGCCAGCAGCGCGCGGTCGCGCACCGGGAACCACTCCGCACACGGCACTCGGGTGGTGATCCGGGCGTCGTGGGCGGGGTCGGGTGCCCAGTCGGCGAGCCGCTCCGCGTACGGCGACGGGAGGCCACGCCGGATCATCTCTTCGTGCAGCGCCTGGGTGCGGGCCCGGTGGAAACTGTGGTGGTAGTAGAGCTTCGACGGCTGCCAGGGCTCCCCGGTCCCCGGGGAGACGCCCGGGTCACCGGCGGCGGCGTAGGCGGCGACGCTGACCTCATGGCAGCGCACATGGTCGGGGTGCGGGTAGCCACCGTTCTCGTCGTACGTCGTCACGACGTGCGGGCGGAACCCCCGCATCAGCCGCACCAGCGCCTCGACCTCCGTGGCCAGTGGCAGATCGGCGAAGCACCCTGCCGGCAACGGCGGGGGCGGGTCACCCTCAGGGAAGCCGGAGTCGACGAAACCGAGCCAGTCCTGTGTCACGCCGAGGATCTCCCGGGCCCGTACCATCTCCTGGCGTCGGATCTCGGCGATGTTGGCCAACACGTCGGGGCGGTCCATGTTCGGGTTGAGAATTGAGCCCCGCTCGCCACCGGTGCACGTCACCACGTGCACGTCCACGCCCTCGGACACGTAGCGCGCTGTCGACGCCGCACCCTTGCTCGACTCGTCGTCGGGATGGGCGTGCACATGCATCAGCCGTAGCGCGCCACCGCCCTCGACGTCGACGGGGCCAGCGGATCGATCAGACACGCACGCAAGAATGCAGCATGGCCCGACTGGACCCGGCGGCCGCTGCCCGCGCTGCCATGCCCGAGCGGTACGGCCGCCCGTCGCGCACCGGTCGCGTGGTGCTCACGATCGCTGTGACGGTCACCGTCGGTGCCGGGCTCGGCTGGTTGGTGGACGCCGCCGTGGAGGGTTCGACCCCCGACGTGGCCGCCGGGGTCGTGGCCTTCGAAGTGGTGTCCGACCGGCGTACCGAGCTCACCTTCGAGGTACGGCGCAGCGAGGAGTCGGCGGTGACGTGCGAGATTTACGCGCAGGCCGAGGACAAGGCCATCGTGGGCGAGCGCAGCATCGAGCTGAGCGCCGCGCCCGCGGGGAGCCAACGGGTCACTGCCGTGATCGTGACGGAGCGACGAGCGACGACCGCCGTGGTGCGCAGTTGCTACGATTCGATGTTTCCACCCTGAGCCGGGTCTCGCAACGGGACCCGTACCGTCGCATGACGAGGAGCAGACCCCGTGTCCCAACCGGTCGAGTCGAATGTCATCTGGCTCACCCAGGAAGCGCACGACCGCCTCCAGGAAGAGCTCGACCACCTGCGCGGTCCCGCGCGTGCCGAGCTCGCCGCGCGCATCGGCGAAGCCCGAGACGAGGGCGACCTGCGCGAGAACGGTGGCTACCACGCCGCCAAGGAGGAGCAGGGCAAGGCAGAGGCCCGCATCCGCCAGCTCGAGGACATGCTGCGCCGCGCCGAGGTCGGCGACCTGCCGAGCCAAGGCGACCCGGTCGGGCCGGGCATGGTTGTCACCATCCGGTTCGCCGGCGACGACGAGACCGAGGAGTTCCTCCTCGGGTCGCGGGAGCTGCTCGCCCTCGACGACTCCGTCGAGATGGACGTCTACTCGCCGCAGAGCCCGCTCGGCAGCGCCGTGCGCGGCCTCGGCGTGGGTGAGTCCGCCTCGTACGAGGCGCCCAACGGCAACACGGTCGCCGTCGAGGTGGTCGGGGCCAAGCCTTTCCGCAGCTGAGCCCGGAATGCGCCCGGGCGCCAGCGGGTTGCCGGTGCCATGAGCACCGACCTGACCGCGGACAGCTTCGAGCAGGCGATCGTCGCCGACGGTATCGTGCTCGTCGACTTCTGGGCGGCGTGGTGCGGGCCGTGCCGATCGTTCGCGCCCGTCTTCGAGGCCGCGGCCGAGCAGCACCCCGACATCGCCTTCGCCAAGGTCGACACCGAGGCCGAGCAGGCGCTGTCGGGCGGGCTGGGTATCCGCTCGATCCCTACGCTGATGGCCTTCCGCGACGGCATCTTGCTGCACGCGCAGGCCGGTGCCCTGCCGGCGCCCGCGCTCGAGCAGCTGATCAGCGCCGTGCGCGGGGTCGACATGGACGACGTCCGTCGACAGGTGGCCGCGGAGGAAGCCGGCGGAGCGGGCTGAACTCGGCCCGGGACGGCGCTCAGGCGTACGCCACGGTGAAGCCGGCCGCGCGTAGGTCGGCGACCACCTGTCGCCGGTGGTTGTCGCCGCGGGTCTCCAGCTGCAGCGCGACGCCCACCTCGTCGACGTGCAGCTGAGCCGACACCCGCTGGTGCACGACATCGAGCACGTTGACCTTGGCCGCCCCCAGGTGCGTCAGCAGCGCGGCCAGCTCGCCTGGCCGATCCGGGATGGTCACCGTGATCGACAGGTAGCGACCGGCCGCGGCCAGCCCGTGGCGCACCACCTGCATCAGCAGCAGCGGGTCGACGTTGCCGCCGGACAGCACCGCCACCACCGGCCCGTCGAAGAGGTCCGTGCGTCCGCGATGCTCCATCAAGGCAGCCACTCCGGCCGCTCCGCCCGGCTCGACGACCTGCTTGGCCCGCTCGAGCAGCAACAGCAGGGCCTGGGACAGTGACTCCTCGCTGACCGTCAGGAACTCGTCGACGTGGGCGGTCACCGACGCGAACGGCACCGCCCCGGGGCACCCGACCGCGATCCCGTCGGCCATCGTCGCCATCGACTCCAGCGGCACCGGCGCACCCGCGGTCAGGCTGCCGGGATAGCTGGCCGCCCCCTCGGCCTGCACCCCCACCACCCGCACATCGGGTCGCAGCGTCTTGCAGACCAACGCCACCCCCGCGAGCAGTCCGCCCCCTCCGCACGGGACCACGACGGTGGCCGCGTCGGGCACCTGCTCGACCAGCTCGAGACCGAGGGTTCCCTGGCCGGCGACCACGTCGGGGTGGTCGAAAGGGTGCACCAGCACCGCCCCGGTCTCGTCGGCGTACGCCCGGGCGGCGACCAGCGCCTCGTCGATGCTCGCCCCTGCGAAGTGCACCTCGGCGCCGTAGCCGCGGGTGGCGTTCTCCTTGGGGATCGGCGCGCCGTACGGCATGAAGACGACTGCGGTGGTGTCGAGCAGCGAAGCGGCCAGCGCGACTCCCTGCGCATGATTGCCGGCGCTGGCAGCCACCACACCCGTCGCCCGCTCGGCCGCGCTCAACCGCGAGATGCGGACGTAGGCGCCGCGGATCTTGAAGGACCCGGCCCGCTGCAGGTTCTCGCATTTCAGCCGCACAGGGACGCCCAGCACGCTCTCGAGCCAGCGGGAGCGCTGGATCGGGGTCACCAGCGCGACGTCACCGAGGATCCGGCGGGCCTCGTGGACGTCGGACAGCGTCACCGTCACGGCTTCACCCTAGGGCCCGGGAGTAGGCGCCGGCGTCACGACAGCCGCGCGCGACCGACCGGACACCACAGCAGGTGGTCGTCGTCGGCGCCCTCCACGGCGGTCTCCCAGGCCATCGTCGCACTGCGGCCGCCGATGTCGAGGGTCGCGAGCGCGTTGTCGAACCACGGGCCCTCCACCGTGTGCCACGTCCACGGCGGCGTCGACACCCGCGCCGCCCGTGACAGCGCCCGCCCGGCCGCGCCGGCCACCCCGTACGCCATCGTCGCGGTCACGAAGCGCGCGAACTGTGGCAGCGGGTTACGAATCGGGGAGCAGACGGCCTGCAGCACGCGGGACCGGCCGGGTCCGGTGGGCAGGTCGGCCTCGAAGAGATAGGAGTGGTGCACGTCGCCCGACAGGAACGTCACCGTCGCCGGTGCCGGGCCGCGCTCCCCCGCGGCCACCGAGGCCACCATCTCCTGGACCTGACGGAACGAGCGCTGGAACGCCGCCCAGTGCTCCAGGTCGGCGCCCTGGCGGATCACCTCCGCCCAGCGAGCCGCCCGCTTCCCCCAGACACCCCCGGCCACCGCCTCGTTCCACGCCTCACCGTTGTGCAGGCCCATCGGCAGCAGGAACGGGATCGACGTGCCCAGCAGCAGGTGGTCGTGACCACCGGTCAGCTGCTCGTCGAGCCAGGCCGTCTCCAGCGGGTCGATCATCGCTCGCTCGTCCTCGGCGGTCACCCGGGCGGCGCGGGAGTCGATGACCACAAGCCGGGTGTTTCCCAGGTCGCGGCGGTAGCTCCAGCGGTAGGTGAGGGGGTCGGCGTCGGCAGCGGCCGCGAACTCGTCGAGGATCGGCCCAGCATCGGCCCCATCGGCCTCCTGCACCTGCTGCCACACCTTGTCCTGCGCGCGTTCGGCCGGGCTGAGGTTGCCCAGGTGCTGATAGATCCAGTACGAGGCCAGGCCCCCGACGATGCGCCCCTGCCACCACTGCGTCGCCTGCATCTGGTCGCGCCACACCTGGGAGCAGTTCCAGTCGTCGCGGACGTCGTGGTCGTCGAAGACCATCGCGCTGGGGATCGTGGACAGGGCCCAGCGGATCGTCGGCTCCACCCAGGCGAGCCTGTACAGGTAGGCGTACTCGTCGAAGTCCGCCAGCTCCTCGCCGGGTGGCTGGGTGATGTCTCGGTTGTGCGCGATGTGCTCGCGCATGGCGTCCGACGTCTCGTCGGCGTACACCTGGTCGCCGAGGAACAGCAGCAGGGACGGCCAACCGCTCGCGGCCTCCTTCGGTGTGCCGATGGGCTCCGGGACGCCGCCGTCGACCAGACGCAGGGCGAGGGCGCGCAGCACGTCGACGCCGTAGCGGTGGTTGGTGCGCCGGTCGTGTGGCACCGACGTCCGGCAGGTGCCGAACACGATGCGCAGCGGCTCGGAGAAGTCCATCGTGCGCAGGGCGCTCGGCGGGAACATCGACCGCGGCGGCGGCCAGATCCTGTCCTGGTCGAGGTGGACCTCGTACGGCAGGTGGGCGCCCGGTGGCAGGCCCACCACGTCGACCAGTGCGTAGTGGTGCCCGTGCACGGTGAAAGTGGGCGCGCTGCCGACGTGCTCGTGGGCGCGTACGGTCACCGTCCCGGGGCGCACCACCTCCACCCAGATGGTGGCCGACGTCTCGTCCACATGGCGCAGCAGCGGGCCGATGACGAGCCCGCCAACGGGGTCGGCCGGCAGCTCGTCAGGCGTGGGGGTGTCAGTCACAAGGCATGTCTACCCCGCCTACGGGTGCGGTCGCACCCCCGTCACCTACTGTTGAACGATGAACAGCTGTTACCCACCGATCGGATGAGCCGGTCAGCCGGGGCGGTCGACACCCGAACAGCGCCGCAGTACCTCCCGCATCGTCAGATCCTGATCGTCCTCGGCGGCCTCATGGCCGGCATGTTCCTGGCCGCACTGGACCAGAGCATCGTGGGCACCGCGCTGCCGAGCATCACCAGCGACCTCGGCGGCCTCGACCACCTCAGCTGGGTCGTCACGGCCTACCTGTTGACGTCGACGGCCTCCACGCCGCTCTGGGGCAAGATCTCCGACCTGTACGGCCGCCGGCCGGTGTTCCAGGCCGCGATCCTCACATTCCTCGTCGGCTCGGTGCTGTCCGGGTTCAGCCAGGACATCACCCAGCTGATCGGCTTCCGCGCCCTGCAGGGCCTCGGCGGCGGCGGCCTCTTCGCGCTGGCACTGGCCACGATCGGCGACGTGATCCCGCCCCGCGAGCGAGGCCGCTACCAGGGCTGGTTCGCCGCGGTCTTCGGCACCTCCAGCGTGCTCGGCCCGGTGCTCGGCGGCTGGCTGGCCGACGGGCCCGGCTGGCGGTGGATCTTCTGGATCAACCTGCCCATCGGCGCGGTCGCCCTCGTCGTCACCTCGGCGGCGCTGCGGCTGCACCACGTCCGGCGCGACCACCGCATCGACTACCTGGGGGCGGCGGTGATCGTCTCGGCGGTATCGGCGATCCTGCTCTACACCGCCTGGGCCGGCGGTGCGTACGGCTGGGCCTCGCCGGCGGCACTGGGTCTGCTGGCCGTCGGACTGCTGTTGTCGGCGGTGTTCGTGCTCGTGGAGCAGCGGGCGAGCGAGCCGATCATCCCGATGGAGCTGTTTGCCAACCGGGTGTTCTCCACCAGCAACGCGTTCGGTTTCGTGGTGGGGATGGCGATGTTCGGCTCGCTGGTGTTCACCCCGCTGTACCTGCAGATCGTGCAGGGGATGAGCCCGACGGAGTCCGGCTTGGGGCTGCTGCCGATGGTGATCGGCATCTTCTCCACCTCGATCACCGCCGGTCGTGCTGCGTCGCGCACCGGTCGCTACCGGGTGTTCCCCATCCTCGGCTCGGCCACGATGCTGGTCGGCGTGCTGTTGCTGAGCCGGCTCGGGGTCGACACGCCGTACTGGCAGGTGGCGATCGCGCTGTACGTGCTTGGCGCCGGCCTCGGCGGCACCATGCAGATCATCGTGACCGCCGTGCAGAACTCCGTCGACCGCTCGCACATGGGTACGGCGACCAGCGCCGTGACGTTCTTCCGCACGATGGGAGGCGCCTTCGGGACCGCCCTGTTCGGTGCCGTGCTCGGTATCCGGCTCACCCACCACTTGGCCGGGCTCGGCGGTGCAGCTCGGGGCGTCGGGGCCGAGGGCAACGAGTTGGCGGCCCTGCGGGCACTGCCGGCAGGCGTACGCCGTGACGTGATCGGCGCCTACGCCGACGCATTGTCCGATGTGTTCCTCACCGCGGTGCCCGTGGTGATGATCGCGGTGGTGCTGGCCTTCCTCATCCCCGAGGTGCGGCTGCGCTCACGCGAGGACGCGACCACCACGTCGGCCAACGCTCAGGTGTGACCGCGCTCCCCGTCCGGCGCCGGCGGGGCAGAGATCGGCGGGTCGTCCGCCTCGGCATCCTTGGAGTCGACCACGGCGGAGCGATCGGGGTCGGTCGGGTCATAGGCCGCATCGGTGGTGAGCTCCCCCGCGGTCTCGGGCTGGGGGTCGACCTCGATGTCCCGCCCGGCCAGGTGCTTGCCCACGGCGTTCGCGCAGGCCACCAACGGCACCGCGATAAGAGCGCCGATGACGCCACCCGCGACCAGGCCGGCGGCAATGGCCAAGATGATGCCCAGCGGGTGTACGGCCACGAACCGCCCCATCAGGAACGGCTGCAGCACATGGGACTCCAGCTGCTGCACGAGCACGACCGCGCCCAGCATCAGCAGCGCGACGATCGGGCCCTGGGCGACGAGAGCGACGAGCACCGCGACCAGGCCCGACACGGCCGCGCCGATGATGGGCACGAAGGCGCCGATGAACACCAGCACACCGAGCGGCAGGGCCAGCGGCACGCCGAGCATGACCGCCGCCAGCGCCACCCCGGCGGCGTCGGTGAGTGCGACCAGGACGGTGGCGCGCACGAAGGCGGTCAGCGAGAACCACGCGACGTGACCGGAGGTGTGCAGCCCGGGCCGGGCCGCCCGGGGCAGCAGGCTGACGAACCAGCGCCACATGCGGGCGCCGTCGGCGCTGAAGAAGAAGGTGGCGAACAAGGCGATGAAGATGCCGGTCACGACGTGGCCGACGGTGGTGCCGACGGCGGCCGCCCGCGCGATGACCTCGGTGTCGGCGCCTTGGATGGACTCGCGACCGCGATCGATCAGGTCGTTGAACTGGGAGTCCGACAGCCCCAGCGGACCGTCGCGCAGCCAGTCCTGCACCTGGCGCAGGCCCTCGCTGACGTCGCTGCGCAGCTGGTCCACCTGGTCGGCGATCTGTGAGCCCACCAGCGTCAGCAGCGCACCGAGCACGACCAGGCCGCCGAGGACGACGACCAGGGCCGCCAGCCGGCGGGGCACCCCGGACCGCTCCAGCCGATCCACCCCCGGCGCGGCCAGCGCGGTCGTCAGCAACGAGACCGCCAGCGGCACCGTCACCTCGCTGAAGAACCCGAGCAGCTCGAGCACCTGGCCGACGAGGAAGGCGAGCACCAGCAGGCACACGGCCCCTGCGGTGACGGTCAGCAACAGCGGCGGCAGCCCCAGGGGACCGGCCGCGGCGGCGGTCGACGACGCGCCCGCGCCGTCATACCCGAGCTCGGCCGGACGGGATCCGTGACGTCGGAGCTGCTGCGCATCGGACCCGTCACCCGGTTCGTCGCCGCGTCCGCCCTGCAGTGCGCGCACGCGCGAGCGCATCCGATCCGACCAGGTCCCCAAGGTTGCCACGTGGCGATGATCCTCCCTGGCGTCGGCGGCCGCGGCAGGCGGGGAGGGTGGTGCGGGCTTCGGTCGGAGGGCCGAGCCTCAGTCGGCCCCGAGCAGGTGGCCCTCGACCAGGGCCTCGGCCACGCCGCGGTGGCTCGACGCGAGCAGGCCCACGGCGGCCAGCACGCACTCGCGGTCGACCAGGACGCGGGGCGCCCGCGGCAGCAGCCACCCGCCCGGCACGTCCGTCCCGGTGCACCCCCGCAACAGGGCGTCCGCGTCGACCCGGTCGGCGTGCCGCAGCGCGCCGCCGGACCCGACGAGCAGCTCGACCTCGCGGAGGTCCTTGCCGGTGCGCTCGACAATACGGCCGCCGTCGCCAAGGCCCACCTGCTGGCGTCCGGCGTGCCGGCGCAGCGAGACGCCGACCGCGACCTCGGCGAGCCTGCGGTCATCAGCCAGCCCGGCCCGGTCGAAGGGCACCAGCCCGGGGTCGGCGCGCCGCCTCTGGGCGACGTCGGTCAGCGCGGTGCGCTCGTCGCGGTCCACCACACCGAACTCGATGCCCCGCTCGACCGTGGACACTGCGCTCCAGCGCATGCCCAGGTCGCCCTCGACGGTGCGGGTGACACGGGTGGGTGGGACAACCTGGCGGGTGAGCCCGGACTCCTCCGGATCGAGCTCGACGACCGAGTGCACGTCGGTGGTGGCCCCGCCGACGTCGACGACGGCGACGTCGCCCACCCGGTCGGCTAGCACCTCGACGCCGCTGCGCACGACATCGGGGGTCGGCCCGGAGATCATGGCCACGAAGTCGTCCGAGGCGGACAGGTGCTTGCCGCCGATCACGTGCCGCAGGAACACCGACCGGATCGCGGCGCGCGCGGACTCCGGCGCCAGCACACCGATGCGTGGCACGACGTTGGCCGCCAGCTCGTACGCAACGCCCCCGTCCCCCAGTGCGGCACTGACCTGGTCGGCAGCATCGACGTTGCCCGCGATGACGACCGGTCCCGGCCACGCACACCCGCCGAGCGTGGCGGCGGCGTCCACCAGCACGTCGGCGTTGCCGCCGTCGGTGCCCCCCACCAGCAGCACCACGTCGGGTTCGGCGGCGTTCAGGGCCGTGAGCCGGCCGGCGTAGAGGCCGCCGTCGCCGACGTGCACGACGCGCCCGCCCGACGACAGCGCCACCCGGCGGCCGGCCTCGGCGGTGACTAGCTCCTCGTTCCCGATCACGCCGATCCGCAGACCCCCTCCGGCCGACGAGCAGGCACGCACCTGCGCGTCGACCGCGGCAGGGGTGGTGCGCGCGAGCACGTCCAGACAGGCAGCAAACCCGTCCAGGACGTCGGTGTCGATCGTGGTGCGGTGCTCGGCTGCCGCTATCACGGCGCCGTCGTCGAGGCTGACGAGCAGAGTCTTGGTGAAGGTGGAGCCGAAGTCGGCACAGACGACGAGATCCACGCTCGGCTCAGCGGGTCGCGTCGTCGAGGGCCTGAGCGAGGTCGGCGACGAGATCGTCGGCCGACTCGATGCCGACGCTGAGGCGCACCAGGTCACCGGGCACCTCGAGCGGGGACCCGGCGGCGGAGGCGTGGGTCATGCGGCCCGGGTGCTCCACCAACGACTCGACGCCGCCGAGGGACTCGGCGAGCGTGAACACCTGACAGCGTTCGACGACGTCCACCGCCGCCTGCTCCCCGCCGGCCAGGCGGAAACTCACCATGCCGCCGAAACGGCGCATCTGCTTGGCGGCGACGTCGTGGCCGGGATGGCCTGGCAGGCCGGGCCACAGCACCGCGCTGACCTCCCCGCGCGTGGTGAGGAAGTCGGCGACGCGCTCGGCGTTGTCGCTGTGGCGGTCCATGCGCACCGCAAGCGTGCGCAGCCCACGCAGCACCAGCCACGCGTCGAAGGGGCCGGCCACCGCCCCCATTGCGTTGTGCATGAAGGTCAGACGCTCGGCCAGGCCGTCGTCGTCGACCACCAGCGCACCACCGATGACGTCGGAGTGGCCGCCGCAGTACTTGGTCGTGGAGTGGACGACCACGTCGGCGCCCAGGGTCAGCGGCTGCTGGAGGTAGGGCGAGGCGAAGGTGTTGTCCACCACCAGCAGTGCCCCGGCGTCGTGCGCGACCGCTGCGAGTGCGCTGATGTCGGCGATGTCGAGCAGCGGGTTGGTAGGGGTCTCGACCCAGACGATCGTGGTGCGGCCGGGCTCGACCGCAGCCCGTACGGCGTCGACGTCAGCCACCGGCGCGACGCTGTAGGCCAACCCCCAGGGCTCGTGCACGGTGGCGAACTGGCGGAACGTCCCGCCGTAGGCGTCGTCGGGGATGACCACGTGGTCGCCAGGCTTGCACAGCGTGCGCAGCAGGGTGTCCTCAGCGGCTAGGCCGCTGGCGAAGGCGAAGCCATGCCGGCCAGCCTCCAGCGCGGCCAGGCACTCCTGCAGCGCGGTGCGGGTGGGGTTCGCGCTCCGGGAGTACTCATACCCCTCGCGCAGGCCGCCCACCCCGTCCTGCTTGTAGGTGCTGGTGGCGTATATCGCCGGCACGACGCTGCCCGTGCGCGGGTCCGGCTCCTGGCCGGCCCGGATCGCCAGCGTCTCGAACCCCAGCCGCGGGGGATCCTCGGGTCGGTGCTGCGGCATGCGACGACCCTACCCGCCGCTCTCCCCCTCCCCGCGATCCGCGGATTCTGGTCGCACGATCCGCGGATTCTGGTCGCACGATCCGCGGATTGTGGGAGCGGCCTGGGCGGGACGGGGCGCTACGCCGGGAAGGGCTGGGCTGCGGG
>Ga0183260_10002648_pt1 | contig 14693 bp, 10 predicted proteins | sample AntDrymUQ4972206_2_FD_129768 | JGI IMG/M metagenome (GOLD analysis project Ga0183260, IMG submission 129768) | Polar desert sand microbial communities from Dry Valleys, Antarctica - metaG UQ497 (22.06) (version 2) (version 2) | ecosystem: Environmental > Terrestrial > Soil > Desert | place... | reverse complement strand
TCGGGCTGCACGTGCATCGCGCCAGCCGCATCGCCAGCGTTTCTCACGGCGGCCAGGTGCTGCTGTCGGATGCGACCCGTTCACTTGTTGCCCATGGCCTGCCCGACGGGACCGATCTGCGCGACCTCGGGTCGCATCGGCTCAAGGACCTCGACGATTCCGAACGACTGTGGCAGATGGTCATCGAGGACCTGTCGAACGAATTTCCGCCGATTGCTTCGCTTGACTCGATCCCGAACAACCTGCCATCAGGGATCACCACGTTCCTGGGGCGCGCGCGGGAGATTGAAGAAGTCGAGGCGCTCCTTGCACGCAACCGTCTGCTGACATTGACCGGGCCGGGTGGCACCGGTAAGACACGGCTCAGCCTCGAGGTTGCCGGGCGGGGACTGGCGCGCCATCCCGATGGTGTGTTCCTGGTCGAGCTCGGTTCGATCAGCGAGCCGGCGCGGGTTGCGTCGACGATCACTCGAGCGCTCAACCTGCCCGACCGTGGCGGGCGCGAACCGGAAGCGCGGCTCGTCGACCACATCGGCGACAAGCACCTGCTGCTGGTGCTCGACAACTTCGAACAGGTGGTGTCGGCCGCGCCATTGGTGACGCGATTGCTGGGCGCGTGCCCGAACCTCAAGATCCTCGTCAGCAGCCGGAGCGTGCTGCGGGTCTCCGGGGAACAGGAATATGCGGTGCCGCCGCTCGGCCTGCCCGATCCGTCCCACCTGCCTTCCCTCGAGGCGCTCACGCAGTACGAGGCAGTGGCGCTCTTCATCGAGCGCGCCCGGGCTGTGCGCCCGGACTTCGCGGTGACAAATGACAATGCCCCGGCGGTGGCCGAGATCTGCGTCCGGCTTGATGGGTTGCCGCTCGCCATCGAGCTGGCTGCGGCTCGCATCCGAATCCTCACGCCGCAGGCGATGCTCGGCCGGCTGGAGGCTCGCCTCAGCCTCCTCTCCGGGGGCTCGCGCGACCTGCCCGAGCGGCAGCAGACGCTGCGCGGTGCGATCGCCTGGAGCCACGACCTGCTCGATGAACCGAATCGGGCGCTGTTCCGGTGCCTGTCGGTCTTCGTCACCAGTGCCGGCCTCGACGCGATCGAGCACGTCTGTCGCAGCGTGATGCCTGGCGAGCTACCAGACACGCTCGAGATCCTCGATTCGCTTGTCCAGCAGAGCCTGGTTCGCCAGTCGGAGGGGATCAATGGAGATCCACGTTTCTCGATGCTCGAGACGATTCGGGTTTTCGCCATCGAGCAAGCTGAGGCTCGAGGGTCGTTCGAGCCATGTCGCGCTGCGCACGCCGCGCTGTTCACCCGCTTCGCCGAGGACGCGGCCGCCCATCTGATGGGGTCGGACAAGCGGCGCTGGCTCGATCTGCTCGAGCAGGACCATGACAACCTGCGTGCCTCGTTCGATTGGGCGATCGCGTCCGGCAACACCTCCATGGCCCTGCGCATGGGGGCTGCGGAGTGGCGCTTCTGGCAGATGCGGGGCCACCTGGAGGAAGGAGTCAGGCGACTGGGCGGAGCGCTTGCCATGCCGGCGACCGCGGAGCACACCCGCATCCGGGCGGACACGCTTTCGGCTGCCGCCGGACTCGCGTACTGGCAGGGGGACACAATTCGCTCACGCGCACTCTACGAGCAGGAGATCACGGAACGGAAGGGGCTCGGCGATGATCGCGGCTTGGCGGAGGCCCTGTACAGCATCTCGTTCACATGGTCGATGACCGACATCGACGATCTTCGCAGTGCGGATCGTGCGATCGAAGCCATCAACCAGGCACTCGCCATCTTTCGTCGTATCGGCGACGAACGGGGTGTCGCTCGCTGTGAATGGGCGCTGGCAAACGTGTCCACATCTCGACGGGACCCCGAGACGGCGCGAGCTCTCGCGCTGAGCGCGCTCGAGGTCTTCGAACGATCCGATGACCAGTTCATGGTCGGCTGGACGACCTACACCCTGGCGCTGGCGGACCTGACCGATGACGACCAGACCGAGAGCGGCAGCCCGACGGCCCGTGCCAACGCGGACGGACGGTTGCGTCGAGCCCTCCACATCTTCGCCGCGGCGGACGACGTCTCGGGTTTCACCCTGGTCCTCGACGCAATGGCAGTGCGCTGTTCTCGCGATGGCGATCGCGACCGCGCAGCGCGGTTGTCGGGCGCCGTCGCGAGCCTGGAACGCACGAGCGGCACGGGTCTCAACATGTGGAATCGATCCGCACTTCGCTTCGATCCCGAGGAGCTGCGCAACGACCCCCGGCTCGCTGCGGCGTGGATGGCCGGCGAAGGGATGACTGCGAACCAGGCGGTCGCTTTCGCGCTCGAGGAGCAGGCCTCTCAGGCGGGAGCGGCGAGGTCGCGGCGCGGGAAGACCACGAGCGCGTAGACGATCGGAAGCACGAAGGCAGCTCCGAGGATGACGAGGTCGATCGGGTCGAGCGCACCGGCGAGGATCTCGGCAGGCTGGAAGTGGTGGAACAGCGAGAACTCCTGGGTCCACTCGGCCTCCTGCCACAGCGACCCGAGGATCTCGAAGAAGTAGTTGACGATCAGGTACGCCAGGGTCAGGCCGATGGCCGGCCCCGGCCGATCGAAGCTGACCGATGCCGCGAGCCCGAAGGTGGAGAAGGCACCCCACAGGAGGAATCCGTTGAGCAGGACCATCGGCATAAGCTCGAGCGGAAGCTCGTTGAGCACGCCCTGCATCGCTGCGCCGACGACGAATCCGGCCAGGAACGTGAACAGCACGCACGCGACGACCAGGAGCAGGCAGGCGGTGATGCTGGCGTAGACCGTCGTGCGGCTGATCGGTCGCGAGAGGAGCACCTCGAGCGTCCCGCGCTGGCGCTCGCCGGCGATTGCCGTGCTCGTCGCTCCGACCGCGAAGATGCCGAGCATGGCGAGCACCAGCGGATGCTGCGTTCCCAGCGTCACCGCGCCGGGAAGCGTGAATAGCGATCCGGAGCCGAAGCTGAGCAGCTCCTCGGGGAACGCGCCCGAGTTGGCGAGGTCGCGGATCACGTCGGAGAACGCGGCGTACACGACCGGGATCAGGATGCCCCAGCCGAAGATGGCAATGCTCACGATGATCCATCGCAGTCGCTGCCAGGCCAGGGTCTGACCGAAGAGCGGGCCGTTCATTTCGCCTCCGATGGCGCGGCCGCTGCCGGCGTCGGCGGCTCTTCCGCGTAGTACTCGAGGAATGCCTCCTCCAGGCTTGCCGGCTCGATGGTCAGGTCCTCGAGCGACGGCGAGGCCACGGCTCTCACGAACTCGGAGACCTCGCCGTGGAGGGTGCCGAACAGGCGATCGCCGTCCACGGTGACGTCGACCAGTCCAGGGATGGTGGACGCGTCGGGCGCGGCGCCACGCCACTGGATGGACACGCGCCGCCGCCGACGGGCGAGGAGCTCGCGCACCTCGTGCACGGCCATCAGGCGACCATGGCGAATGATGCCGACGCGATCGCAGACGCGTTCGACCTCCGACAGCACGTGACTGGAGAAAAAGATCGTGCGACCCTCGGCGCGCAGGTCGGCGAGGATGCCGTAGAACGCCTGCTGCATCAGCGGGTCGAGCCCTTCCGTCGGCTCGTCCAAGATTGCCAGCTCGGGGTCGTGCTGGAGGGCCTGGATGACGCCGATCTTCTGGCGCATGCCGCGCGAATAGTCGCGCACGCGGCGACGGAGATCGGCCTGGGGCATCCTGAGTCGCTCGACCAGATCGGCGCGGCGGTAGGGCGTCCGTCCCTGGAGTCGGGCGAGGTAGTCCAGCACCTGCTCGCCGGTGAGCGAGTCATACAGGGCGATCCCGCCCGGTAGGTAGCCGGTCAGACGCCGGATCTCGACCGATTCGGCCGTGACGTCCATGCCGAGCACACTCGCCGATCCGTGCGTGGCGTGCAGGAAGCCGAGCAGGGTGCGGATCATCGTCGACTTGCCCGCGCCGTTCGGTCCCAGGAAGCCGAAAATCTCGCCCTGCCGCACGTCGAGCGTCACCTCCGTGAGCGCCTCGACGGAGCCGTAGTACTTCGTCAGTGCTCGCGTGCTGATGACCGCGTCGGTGGTTTCCATGCCGATGGATCGTAGCGCGCGGCCAGCCGGGCCGCGTGGTCAATCAGCCTGCGTCGCGGCACGCATCCGGCGACGGCGGCGCGAAGTACTCCGCCGCGAGGAGGCGGTCACTCGAGAGGGTCAATGCCCAGACGCTGCCCTTGGCGGCGACGAACGGTGAAGGGAGATCAACGTGGTCGGCCTCCGCCAGGCGCGAGACGAGGTCCGGGATCACGCCGCCCTGGCTGCACGCCACGATGTCGCGCATCGTGTCCGCGTCACGCAGGAGCGCCACCGCCTCCTCCTCGCGGCCGGGGTGGCCGATCTCGGAGAGGACCGGCGCCTCGAGGACCTCGAGGCCGAGCGCGTCGGCGAATGGTTCGACCGTCTGCGTGCACCGAACGACATCGGCCGACCAGATGCGCTCGACATCGAAGCGAGCCAGGAGGCGGACGAGCTCATCGGCCTGTACCTGGCCACACTCGTCCAGGGGCCGGTCGCGATCCTCCCCGTTCCATCTCGAACGGCTGCCGGCGCGCGCATGCCGCACGATCAGCAGGGTCCGCGTGGGCGCCGGTCCGTGGGCGAAGCGCAGGAGGAGCTCGCGGTCGGTGTCGCGCGTCAGGATCTGCTCGGCGCCAGCCAGCGGCAGCCAGCGCATGTCATCCACCTCGCGATTCGGCGTGAAGGTGCCGGTCGTTGCCTGCATCGCCCACCAGCGGACCACCTTCGGCCGGGCCTGGCGCCCGACGACCTTGTCGTAGCGCGTCTCGCCCAGCGGCCGCCCGACCCGGACATGAAAGCCGGTCTCCTCGAGCACTTCGCGCACGGCACCTTCGACTTCCGCCTCACCTGGCGCGAGCTTGCCCTTAGGCAGGCTCCAGTCGTCGTATCGCGGCCGATGCACGATGGCGACCTCGACCCCGGCCGCTCCATTCGGCGCGCGGCGCCAGACCACGCCACCCGCCGCTCGGATGATCGCGCTCAACCGCGCGTCCAGCGCCGATGTCGCGGTCGCCGTACGCGGTGCCAGAGGTCGGGAAACGCGGCTCGATCCGCCTTCGCGGCCATGGCCTGGCGCTCGAGAAGCACGCCGGCCGCGAGGTTGAACGGTCCGTCTCCGTCGCGCCGTGCGGCGCCGCCCAGGATCTCGTCGCGGGCAATGGCCGCGTCCTGGTGATTGCCGAGCAACGTCTGGAGCCCGGCGAGCTCCTTGGCCATGCCCTTCGCGCCGTCCCGGCCCCTCACGTCCAGGGCCGGGGCGATGGCCGCGGCCGCGTAGCGCGCGCGCTTGGCCCGAATCCGGACTTCGTGATAGTCGGCGACGGGCGATGTCGGTTCTATCGCATCGGCTCGTTTTGCGAGCGACTTCCATGCGGCACCGAACAACGGTGGCAGGACGTCGCCGGCCGGCTGAGCGGCGAGCTTGACCAGACGCGGAGCCGCGGCGGCCGCCACGAGCCGCTCGAGGACCGCGGCGTAGCGCTCGTCGCGTAGACGCTCCAGAAGCGCGGTCTGCGCGCGCTTGCGACGTCGATCGAGATCACCGAACAGCGGGTCGATCATGGGTTTCAGGTCGTTGGCATCGGCCGCGAGGCGCTCGAGGAGCACGTCGAGGTCGCGGACGCGGCCGAGAGCCCGCGCCAGGTCGCGCAATTCGTCAACAAGCCCGTTCGACCAGCGCTGGTCGATCAGTGGCGCGAAGGTACGAAGGTGGCTCCGCGTCGTACGGAGGCCGACGCGGGCCTGGTGGACCGACTCCGCGTCCCCGAGGCGCATGCCCGCATCGTGTCGGATCACCCGCGCCACCGCGTCGGTCAGCGCCGCGCGCACCGCATTGCCGGCAGCCACATCAGGCCCGATGGCCGGTGAGACCGCGTCGGCAGGCGCGGTCGCCGCCGGTCCCAGGGCGCGGACCGCCTTCGGGATCGGCTCCGCGTCGACCGCCCCGCCGGCGCGCAGCAGGCCGCCAATCCGCAGGAGGTCCCCGGCGTCAAGCGTGAGAGCCTCGAGCTCGAGCTCACGGAAGCGCGAGATCACTGCTCCGTCATCCATGACCGAGACCTCGTCGTCATCGAGCAGCGCAATCACCTTCCCGTCGGCGTCAAGGAGCGACCAGCGCCGGCGCCGCGTGCGCAGTTCGGCGATCTCGGTGAGCGGGCCGGTGCGTGCGTATGCCGTGACGAGGTCGACCGCCTGACCCGGGATGCGGTCGGCACTGCCCTCCAGATCGATCTCGCGCCGGGCCAGCAGCTGCCCATTCGCGCCAGCGCTGTCCGCACCGTTGTCAGGCAGCGGCAGCTTGAGGGTCCAGCGCGGTCCGCCAGGCTCGCCCGAGCGACGACGGAGGGTGACGCCATGGCGCGCCAGGCGCAGGTCGACGGTGTCCCAGTAGCTGGCCCAAAGGTCCTGCGGTTCGTCCTGTCGCACTTCGGCGACGGAGGGGTCGACGGTCAGGTCGGGAAGCGAGAACGTCCCGTGGACCGCGAGCTTCAGCTCGACCTCGGTCATTCCCGGATCGGTCATGCGGAGTCGCCGGGCTTGAGGAGCTCGCCCTGGAGGCTGACGATGGGTGCCCCGCGCCCTGGCGTATCGGTCAATCGCTGCCAACTGGCGTCCGGCAGCAGGCGCCAAGCGCCCGCGGTATCGGCGAGGGCCAGCGTGAGCAGCGCCTCGAGGCGCGCTCGGATGCCGGCGTCATCGACCCGGACGAGCGTCTCGACGCGCCGGTCGAGATTGCGATGCATCATGTCGCCCGATCCGATCCACGCCTCGGGTGAGCCGCCGTTGGCGAACCAGTAGATGCGCGAGTGCTCGAGGAAGCGTCCCAGGATGCTCCGGACCTCGATCGTGCTCGACAGGCCCGGCACGCCAGCGCGCAGGCCGCAGATCCCGCGCACGATCAGATCGACCCTGACGCCCGCCTGCGATGCTTGATACAGCGCATCGATGACCGCTTCGTCGATGATGCTGTTGAGCTTCCAGATGATCCGGCCCGGTGCCTCCGGCGTCGACAGGAAACACTCGCGCTCGATCATCTCGAGCATGCGCCGGCGCAGGTTCATGGGCGCCATGATGATCCGCTCATACTCCGATCGACGGCTGTACCCGGTGAGCAGGTTGAACAGGTGGTTCACGTCGGCGGTCAGCGCCTCATCGGCGGTGAGCAGCCCCAGGTCCTCGTACGTGCGCGCGGTCGTCGGGTTGTAGTTTCCCGTGCCGATGTGAGCGTAGCGCCGCATGCTCGCGCCCTCCTGCCGCACGACGAGGCACAGCTTCGCGTGCGTCTTCAGGCCGACCATGCCGTAGACCACGTGGCAGCCGGCGCGCTCGAGCGTTCGGGCCCACGCGATGTTCGCCGGCTCGTCGCCCCGTGCCTTGATCTCAACCAGCACGACGACCTGCTTCCCGGCCGCCGCCGCCGCCACCAGTGCGTCGACGATGGGGCTGTCGCCGGAGGTCCGGTACAGGGTCTGCTTGATGGCCAGGACCGATGGATCGGCCGCGGCCGACTCGATGAATGCCTGCACGGTCGTCGCGAATGAGTCATACGGGTGATGGACCAGGATGTCGCGCTCGCGGAGCGCCGCGAAGTGGTCGACCGGTTCCTCGCCGATCGGTTGCAGCGCTGCTGGCGTGCCACCGACCATGGGTGGGTCTTTGAGCTCCGGCCGATCGAGGGCGTGGAGGGCCCACACATCCACCAGCCCCAGCGGGCCGGGCAGCCGCTGCACGTCGCGCGACGCCAGCTGGAGCTCGCGCAGGAGCAGGCTGAGCACCTCATCGGACATGAGCCGATCCACTTCGAGCCGGACGGCCGGGCTGAAGCGACGGCGGCGAAGTCGGTCCTCGAGTGCTTCGAGCAGGTCATCGGTCTCGTCATCATCCACGTCGAGGTCGATCGAGCGCGTCACGCGGAACGCCGACGACGCCAGGATGCGCATGCCGGGGAAGAGCGGCTCGAGGTTCGCGGCAATGACGTCCTCCAGCGGCACGAAGACATCGCCATCATCATCGGGCGTGAGGAATCGCGGCAGAAGCGGCGGGACCTTCACGCGCGCGAAGCGCTGCTCGCCGTCGGCTGGATCGGCCACGAGCACGGCCAGGTTCAGGGACAGGCCGCTGATGTACGGAAACGGATGCCCGGGATCCACCGCGAGCGGGGTGAGGACGCCGAAGACGCGATCGTGGAAGATCGCGGTCAGCGCCGCACGGTGCTCCTGGCTCAGCTGGCGCCAATGAAGAATACCGATGCCGGTGCGTGACAGCCCACGACGGATCTCGCCTCCAAAGAGGGTCGCGTGCCGCTCCGCCAGCTCCGCCGTCCGAGGTCCGATCGCCTCCAGCTGCTCGACCGCGGTGAGACCATCCGGCGAGCGCCCGGTCCGATGCGTGGCTGCCTGCGCCTGGAGTCCGGCGACGCGGACGCCGAACAGCTCGTCGAGGCTGCCTGCAACGATGGCGATGAACTTGACCCGCTCCAGCAGCGGCACGCTCGGGTCGGCCGCCAGCGCGAGCACGCGCTCGATGAAGTCGAGAGCCGAGAGCTCACGGTTGATGTAGCGCGGGGTGGATGCCGTCGCCTCGCTGGGCACCGCGACGCGCGGCCTGGTTGCCATTCGACGGTTGATGTTGAGCACCATATGTCAATGCACTGTAAAGCCGATGCGCCCCTTGTGAGTTCAGCGCGAGACGCGCGTGGCTCGCAGGATGGTGCGGATGCCGACTTTCTGGCCGTACATGAGCACGCCGGCGCTGTACACGCGCGACGCAAGCCAGATCGCGCCAGCGACCGTCAGGAGGAGCAGCGCGATGGCGATGACGACCTCCGCCGGACTGACCGTGGTCAGGAGCATGCGCGCCGGCATCAGGTAGGGGCTGAAGAACGGCACAAATGAGAGCACGCCGACCCATTGGGCATCCGGGTCGTCCAGCGCGGCGAAGGAGGCGAAGTAGCCGGCCATGGACAGGAATAGGAGCGGCCCGACAGCCTGCTGGACGTCCTCGATGCGGCTGACCATGGATCCCGCGGCGGCATACAAGGTCGCGTACAGGAGGAAGCCGAAGAGGAAGAAAGCCCCGAAGGGCACCAGCATGCCCGCGTTCAGGTCCGGCATCTGGATGGGAGCTTGGCCGGCAGCCCCGAGTGCCTCAGCGACCGGGCCACTGGCGATGAGCCCGATCACGAGCGCGGCGATGATGACGACGTACTGGGACAATCCAGCCGCCCCCGTGCCGAGCACCTTGCCGGTCAGCAGTTGCCGCGCGGTGGCCGCGGTGATGAGCAGCTCCATGACGCGTCCCGACTTCTCCTCGGCCACGCTCTGGGCGACCCAGTTACCGTAGGTCAGGATCGCCATGAAGGTCAGGATCACGAGGGCGTAGGCGAGGATGAAGGCGCCGCCGAAGTCATCGGCATCACGGGCGTCGTCCGGATCGACCGGCACAGCGGTGAAGGACGGAGGCTCGAAGATGCGGGCCACCTCCTCCTCGCTGATGCCGGACCGCTCGAGCCGGTCGCCGATGGCCAGAGCGCTCGCCGCCTGCGTCACGAGCAGCCGGGTCTGGTTGGTGGGACTGGCGCTGCCGAGGTACTCGAAGGCCAGGCTACCCTCGTCATCCCGGGTGATGGTGAGCAGCGCGTCAAGCTCTTCATCTCGCACGTCATCGGCAGCGGCGGCCGCATCGGTCACGCGCGTGACCTCCGGACAGTCGTCTTCATCCCTGACGGCGCCAGGTTCACCATTCGGATTCCCCGCCGCGATGAGCAGCGTCTGGATGGTGGCCACCGGATCCGTGTCGAGGTTGTCGGTCTCCACCGCCACCCCGATGCGGGCCGGATCGGCTACGCCGACAGCCCCGAGGATGGTGGGCACCAGCATGATCGCGATGACGGCCACGGCGATGAGCGCAGTCGTGATGATGAAGGCGCGGCCGCGCACCCGGATGAGGTATTCGCGCCGCGCGACGTGAAACGCGTTTGGAAAGAGGCCGCTCACCGGCTCGCCTCGCGACCGGTAGTTGCGAGATGCTCCTCGTCATCGGTCACCGCCCGGTGCCCGACGTGCTCGACGAAGATCTCCTCCAGGCTCGGCTCCGCGATCTCGAATCGTGTTACGCGGTCACCGCGGTCGAGCGCCGCGCGCAGGATGTGCTCCGGGTCGCTGCCGGCGGGCACGCCCAGCTCCACGTAGTCCTCGCGCTGCGCGGTCACGGTCACGCCGGGGAGATCGGCCAGCCATTCGACGTTGTGTCCGTCGCCGTCGGTCGCGAGGCGGACGACCTGGCGTCCCATGTCGCGCTTGACGTCGCGCACGAGGCCGCTCACGACGACCCGGCCACGGTCGACGATGGCGATCGATTCGCACAGCTCCTCGACCGTCTCCATCTGGTGCGTGCTGAAGATGAGCGTTTTGCCGCGGTCGCGCATCTCGCCGAACGCCTCCTTCAGCAGCCGCACGTTGACCGGATCCAGGCCGCTGAACGGCTCGTCCATGATCAGCACATCCGGGTCGTGGATGATCGCAGCGATGAACTGGATCTTCTGCTGGTTTCCCTTGCTGAGCTCCTCCACCTTGCGGTCGAGGTACTCGGGGATGCGGAAGCGCTCCAGCCAGTCGCCTACCTCGGCCCGCGCTCTGGTGTCCGGCACGCCATACAGGGCAGCGAAGAATCGCAGTTGTTCGCCGACCTTCATGCGCGGGTACAGGCCGCGCTCCTCGGGCAGGTAGCCCCACGTCCTGCGCGGGAGAGCGGTGTTCTCGACTCCCTGCCAGGTCACCCGCCCGGAGTCGGCGCGCAGGATGTCGAGCACGATCCGCATGCTCGTCGTCTTGCCCGCTCCGTTCGCGCCCAACAGGCCGAAGATGCGGCCCGGTTCCACGCTGAAGCTGACCGCGTCGATGGCGACGACGTCTCCGAATCGCTTGGTGATCGAATCAACGATAAGTGACATAAATGGCAGGTTTCCACAGGTTTGTTACGCTTTTGACCGATGCGGTCCGGGCATCAGCCTAGCGGCCACCGCCCGACGCTGCAGCGACGCCCCTGTTGCACCCGATGAGACGTCGAAGGAGGCGCCGCTCCAACGTCCCCTGTGCCACCCGATGCAACCCAGGACGTGTGAGCTCGCGTTCGTTCGCTCTTGGTCGCGCCCGGTGCAACCGGGCGATCATGGCCTCAGGTAGGCTCCTCGACGAAGGACTCGGCGATCTGGCGGAAGATCTCCTCGTAGTCGGCGGCCGATTCGGTCGCGGCGCTCATCGACAACACATAGCCACTCGTCTGGCCGATGATCGCGTACTGCGTGACGCTGACGTTGGTGGGTTCGCCTTCCACGCTCACGACCGACCAGTCGTAGCGGATGAGCGCGGCCTCGCCAGCCGGCAGGGTGACGGTGTCGGTCACGACTTCGCCGGTAATCGGCACCTGCGCCTCGATCTCCGCAGCGACCGCTTCGGCGGCCTCCTGGGCAGATCCGGTGACCGAGCCGACGTTGATGGCGTTCACGTTGGCCGTAAAGCCTGTGGCAACGCTGTCGGCGGCGGCATCGAAGGCGAACAGGGCCAGCTGGCCGCTCATGATCGCGCTGCGTGCCTGTTCGATCGGCCCCGCGGCGTCCGGGTTCGCCTCGAGGATTTCGTCGAGCTCGCCGCTCTCGCCCAGGGCATCGGCGGACAGCGCCTGCCAGGATTCTGGCACCGCGACGGAGAATCCCTGATCGGCGATGACGATGCGCTGCCATCCGTCGGGCGCCAAGGCATCGGAGGACGCCGCGGGCAGGCTCGGCACCATGGTCGGCATCGGCGAGAATGACGACTCGGACGATTCGGATGGTCCGGCATCGTCTTGGCCGCAGGCGGCGAACGCGCCGGCGAGCAGGATGGCGAGGATGGCTCGCTGGACGGTATGCATCGATCAAAGTCTGGCAGCATCGGCGCGATCACGCTCTCTGCTACACTTTGCAACCCGAACCGCCACGCGCCATTTGAGCTGCGGCGGTTCGTTCGTGAATGACCCTTCGAAGAGATCCTGCCCTGATGAAGATTGCCGTTCCGCTCGAGACCGCCGCAGGCGAGACTCGCGCTGCACTGACCCCTCAGATTGCCGGCCAGCTCTCCGGCGACGGGATCGAGGTGCTGGTCCAGTCGGGCGCGGGCGAGGCGTCCGGTAACCTCGACGATGCCTACCGCGAAGCGGGCGCGACGATCGTGCCTGATGCTCCGGCGTTGTACGGCCAGGCGGACCTCGTCCTGCGCGTCGGCCGGCCATCGGACGAGGAAGTCGAGATGCTGCGAGAAGGCACCGTCCTCATCGGCACGCTCGGTACGCTGGCCAAGCCGGAGCTTGCCCAGAAGCTTGCGGCACGCGGAGTCACCGCCATCAGCATGGACGCCATCCCGCGCATCACCCGCGCACAGTCCATGGACACGCTGAGCTCGCAGGCCACGGTCGGCGGTTACAAGGCGGTCCTCATAGCCGCGGAGCGCCTGCCGAAGTTCTTCCCGCTGCTCACCACCGCCGCCGGCACCGTGCGGCCGGCGAAGGGGATCGTCATGGGCGCCGGCGTGGCTGGACTGATGGCGATCGGCACCGCCCGTCGACTTGGCGCCGTCGTCGAGGCCACCGACGTCCGTCCCGCGGTGAAGGAGCAGGTCCAGAGTCTGGGCGGCACGTTCCTCGAGGTCGAGATGACCGATGAGGAGAAGGCCAAGGCGGAGACCGCCGGCGGCTATGCAACTGAGATGAGCGACGACTACAAGCGGCGCCAGGCCGAACTCATCGCCGAGCGCGTCAAGGAGGCCGACTTCGTCATTACCACCGCCCTCATCCCGGGTCGTCCGGCGCCGAAGCTCGTCACGGACGCCATGGTGAAGAGCATGAAGCCGGGCAGCGTGATCGTGGACATGGCGGCCGAGATGGGCGGCAACGTCGAAGGGACCGAGCCGGGCAAGGAGATCGTCCGCCACGGCGTGAAGATCATCGGCCTCACGAACCTGCCGGCCACGATGCCGGGCAGCGCGACGCAGATGTACGCCAAGAACATCCAGACCCTGATCAAGCACCTGGTGCGTGATGGCGAGCTCACCATCGATCTCGACGACGAGATCACCCGTGGCGCCACGATCACGCATGCCGGCAAGGTCGTCCATGAAGCGACCGCAAAGGCCCTCGGTATCGAACCCAACGAGAAGGACGCATAAACCGATGGAGCTGTCTGCCTTCGAGCTGCTCTCGGCACTCTTCATCCTGGTACTCGCCGCCTTCGTCGGCAACGAGGTCGTGTCGAAGGTGCCGACCATGCTTCACACTCCGCTCATGAGCGGCGCCAACGCCGTTCACGGCGTGATCGTGGTCGGCGCGATGCTGGTCGCCGCCACTGCCGGTGGAGCGGTCGCGATCATCCTGGCCCTGCTGGCCGTGACGCTCGGCACCATCAACGTCGTGGGTGGGTTCGTCGTGACCGACCGCATGCTCGAAATGTTCAAAAAGCGGCCCAGTGAGCAGACGCGGGATCGCGGCTAGATGACCACGCTCGATGTCCTGACGTACATCGTCTGGCTGATCGCCAGCATCACCTTCATCCTCGCCCTGAAGTTCCTCGCCTCACCGTCCACGGCACGGCGCGGCAACCAGCTCGGTGCGGCCGGCATGGCGCTCGTCGTGGCCTGGACCTTCTTGGTACGTGACGGTGAGTTCGGCATCCCGGACACGTGGTGGATCATCGTCGTCGGTGGCTTGATTGGCGCCGCCGCCGGCTACCTTGGGGCCAAGCGCGTGGCCATGACCGCCATGCCGCAGATGGTCGCCATCTTCAACGGCGCCGGTGGTGGTGCCGCCGCGCTGGTTGCGATGGTCGAGTTCCTGCGCGACGTCGAACTGCACCCGGGCGAGCTGCTGCCGCTTGCCTTCATCATCGCCACGCTGCTCGGTGCGATTATCGGCTCCGTCAGCCTCACCGGCTCGGTCGTGGCGTTCGGCAAGCTCCAGGGCCTCATCGCTTCGCGGCCGGTCAAGTATCCCGGCTCGCAGATCGTGACCGGGGCACTGTTCCTGGCGGTGATCGTCATCGGCGTCTACCTGGCCGCCATTGAGCCGAGCGTCCCGCTCTTCCTGCTCTTCGTGGTTCTCTCGCTGATCCTTGGCGTGCAGCTCGTGATGCCGATCGGCGGGGCTGACATGCCGGTCGTCGTCTCGCTGCTGAACAGCTACACCGGCATCGCGGTAGCGGCGACCGGTTTCGTGCTCAGCAACTACGCGCTGCTCATCGCCGGCACGCTGGTCGGTGCGTCGGGCGCGATCCTGACCCAGCTCATGACCAAGGCCATGAATCGGTCGCTGTTCAACGTGCTGTTCGCCGGTTTCGGCACCGGCGGGGGCACCGTCGCCGCTGGTCCCGAAGGCGAGGAGCAGCTCCGAGAGATCAGCGCCGACGACGCCGCGGTGCTCATGGCCTACGGCAAGCGCGTGATCATCGTGCCGGGCTACGGCATGGCGGTGGCGCAGGCGCAGGGTCCGGTGCGCGAGCTCATGGACCTGCTGGTGGCGCGCGGCGTGGACGTGCAGTTCGCCATCCACCCCGTGGCCGGTCGCATGCCGGGCCACATGAACGTGCTCCTGGCGGAGGCGAATGTGCCCTA
>Ga0183260_10002646_pt1 | contig 14697 bp, 18 predicted proteins | sample AntDrymUQ4972206_2_FD_129768 | JGI IMG/M metagenome (GOLD analysis project Ga0183260, IMG submission 129768) | Polar desert sand microbial communities from Dry Valleys, Antarctica - metaG UQ497 (22.06) (version 2) (version 2) | ecosystem: Environmental > Terrestrial > Soil > Desert | place... | reverse complement strand
CGGAGATCGCACCGCCATGTACATCGGCAGCGCGGACCTGATGCCCCGGAACCTCGACCATCGCATCGAGGTGCTTGCGCCCGTCGAGAACGCACGCGTCCGCCAGGAGCTGAACGCGATCCTGGACAGCGCTCTCGGGGACAACACGAACGCGTGGGAGCTCGATGGAAACGGCGCTTGGACACGCCTCGTCCCGGGGGAGTCCGAGAAGCCACGTTCGCACCAAGCGACCATGATGCGGCGAGCCCTCTCACGTGCGCGACGTCGGGACCGTGAGCCGAGGAACGGTTAGCCCAGCCGACCGCGTGGGAACAATCACTCCGATGAAGGTCGCGATCATCGACGTCGGCTCCAACTCGGTGCGCCTCCTCGTGGCCGCGGTCGACGCGGGCAATGTGACCCAGCTTCACCGGGAGGGCGTCTACCTACGGCTCGGCGACGACGCCTATCGCCGCGGGCGAATCGGCTCACGCAAGCTCAAGGCGACGCGTGCGGTGGCCGCCAAATACGCGCGGATCGCAAGGAAGGCGGGCGCCGAGCGGCTCGAGACCATCGTGACGGCTCCGGGACGGCAGGCGGAGAATCACGAGGAGCTCGTCCGCGCCCTCGCGAAAGCGACCCGTGCATCCGTCGTCGTCCTGAGCGCCGACGACGAGGGCAGGCTGGCGTGGGAAGGTGCAGTTGCGCGGATGGACGAGTCTCCCCAAACGGTCGCAGTCGTCGATCTCGGTGGCGGGTCGTGCGAGGTCGCGGTGGGTACCCAGGCGCGGGGACCGATCTGGGTCCGCTCCATCGAAGCCGGTGCGCTCCGCGTGACGCGCGCGTTTCTCGGTGGGAACCCGCCGGAAGACGAGCGGATCTCACGCGCGCGAAGAGAGGTGCGCGAGCTTGCGGAGAACCTCCGTCCTCCCCAGCCCGACGCGGCGTTGGCAGTCGGAGGGACGGCACGCGCCGTCGGTCGCATAGTCGGACGGCCCTTCGGCGTCGCTCAGCTGGAGCAGCTGGTCTCCACGCTCGCGGACGTACCTGCTGAGAAGGTGACGGAACCGCTCGGGGTCACCTCCGAGCGGGCCGAGACCCTCCTCGGCGGAACCCTCGTGCTCTCGGAGATCGCGCAGCGTCTGGGCTGCGACCTCGATGTCGGCCGGGGAGGACTGCGCGAAGGGGCCGCGCTCGCTCTCTCGCGCGCGGACGCAGCCGCCGCCTAGCTCTTAGAGCCTCTCAGCGTCCCAGAGAGCCGAGGATCTTCGGGCTTGCGCTCCAGCGCAAGGCGGCGCTGCCCGCTTCGGGACCCCCTTCACAGCGAAGGCACATCGAGCCGCCTTTCTTCAGCTCGAGACGCATCGAGCGCCCGTCGCCGGCCAGGAGGAGCGATGCGAGCTCCGAGAGGAGCGGTTGATGGCCTACCAGGGCGAGCGTCGACTCCTGCCGATCCCGCAGGGCGTCAAGGCACTTGCTCCGGGGAGTCGACGGCTCGAGCGTGTGACATTCCTCCGGAGCGGGCCACGCAGCTTCCTTCGTGAGGAGCTCCGCGGTATGCCACGCGCGCACGTACGGGCTTGCGAGCACCGCATCGACCTCGACTCCGAGCCGCCGTAGACCGCGCGCGACGCCTCGGAAGCGCTCGATTCCGGCTGGGGTGAGCGGCCGCTCCGAATCGTCCGGCCAGCGCGCCGAGTCGTGCGGCTCGGCGATCGCGTGTCGTACGAGATAGAGATCCACGTCGCAATCTGGATCGTAGGGGGCCGAGCGCTTGCTACGCGGCGTGCGCCGACTCGTTCACGAGCCGGATCTGCCCGGTGCGGAGCTCGAGAAGCTGGGCGACATCGCGCGTCGGCCTGCGGAGGTCGCTGAGCAGGGGCCCGCCTCCGACGGGCAGTGCGGCGACGATGTCCGATTCGACCTGCACGACCAGCACGAGCCCCGATGGAACTCTGCGCTCGCTGAGCTCCGCCAACCGAGTGAGGGCCCGAAGATCCGCCGCCTGCGCGGCGCGGATAGTCACGTCGGGGATGTGTGCTCCCGGCTCGCAGATCGCTCGGGCAGGCGGCAGAACGAACCGACGCAACAGTGTCCGCAGGCGGCTCTGCTCTCGAGGCTCGGGGCGATCCAGACGGGGCCTCTGCATCGCGATTTCGCGGAGCTCACGGTCGATGTTCTCGATCTGCAGGTGAAACTCGAGCATCTCTGTCTCTCCTCGTTTGCTTACGCCGAGGGTAGGCCTCATGCTCGTCGGTCGGTGTGAGCGAGTTGTAGCGATTTGGACGCGACGCGGCGGAGCGAGCCCGGGTCGTCGGTCGACTATGCGACCGCTGCGCGTCCGCGTCCGCGTCGGCGCTCGAGCGCCGGAGCCGGCAGGTAGAGGACCGGTCGCCAGCGCTCGGCATCTTGCTCGAGTACCCAGGCACCGCCTTTCTCGCACCGCACCGCACCGTCGAAGAGCCGCTCGATCACCTCGCGATGCGTGCACAGGAGCGATTCCACCGGAAGCTTCTCCAGCAGCGCGAGCGCGCTCTTCCGGGAGCCGTTCGGCACAAGCGCATCGTGACGTTCGAGCTCCAGCCCGACCAAGGATGCGAGAGGACGAACGGTCTCGACGCATCGCGCGTGGGGGCTCGTGACGATCCGTTCGATTGGGGAGCCGGCGAGGGCTTGCCGGAGATCGCGTGCTTGCACGCGGCCCAACCCGTCGAGGGAGCGCTCGCGGTCGAGCCAGGGCGGCGACATCGGCTCGCCCGCGCTTGCGTGTCTGAGCAGCAACATCTCTCTGGTTTCCTGGGCCCGAGCGGGCGATTTTCGACCGCTCGTCCCCACAAGTCAAGTCGGACGGGCGCCGGCGTTCACTTCGAGAGAGCGGAGCACCTGAACGTCGCGCGCGTAGCTCAAGAGGTTTTCCGCCTCCTCGAGGGAGAGCCAGCGGCCGTCGTCCACCTCGTTCCGAAACTCGAGGTCGCCGGCGATCGGCTTCATCAGCCAGTAGCGCACGCGCTTCGCACGGCCTCGTATGTCGTGGTAGCGAGTCGTAGCGAGCTCTGTGCCGAGCTCACAGCGAAGCCCGGTTTCCTCTTCGACCTCGCGGAGCGCACACGTCTCGTCGCGTTCGCCCCTCAGCGCCTTCCCCTTGGGGAGCGACCAGTCGCCGTACCTCTGCCGGTGGACCAGAAGCACCTCGAGGCCGGCCTCTCCGGACCGCGTAACCACGCCGCCCGCGGCGCGGATCACGGACGAGCCTTGCGCGCGCGGCGCTCGAGGAGCCGCCAGGCTTGAGGCCATTCGGCGCGTGCTTTCTTCCGGCGCGCACGCTCTCGCTTGAGAAGCTTGCGGACGGCATCGGCGGCCTCGGGCTTCCCTTCCGACCACGCCCGGATCTGCTCCTCGGCGACGAACGCGTCCTGATGCGCCCCGAGCACATCCTGGAGCAGCTTCGCCGCCTCGACGAAGCGCTCACCCGACACCCCGAGCTCGTTCGCAGCCAGCTCGGCCGCGTACCGGGTGCGCTTGATCCTGATCCGCGCGGCGTGAAGCTCGTCGTCGCTCGACTCACGGTTCAGCTTCTCGAACCTCCGGCGCGTGCGGGCGAACTCGGCCCACCAGAGCTCGGCGAGCGTGGCGCTACCCCCGGTCGTCGCCGCCGGCGGCTGAGGATCCTCGAGCCGATCGAGCAACGCGAGATAGCGTTCCTCCGACAAAGCGGCCCGAGCAGACGCTCGCGCCTTTCTCCGCCGTCGCTCGAGGCCGTCCACGAGACCCCGCACGGCGGTTCCGTCGTCGCCCAGGCGTGAGATCTGATCCCGCATCCGGTCGACGAGCACGTCGAGGTCGCGAGCCGGCCCGAGCGCCGATCCCAGCCAGCCGAGCTCCGAGCGTAACTCGTCGGCCCATTCCTGATCGAGGAGTGGCCGCGCGGCCCGCAGGAACGCTCGAGCCCGACGGGTCGCGACCCGCATCTGGTGGAGATACTCGGCATCCGAGCCGAGACGGGTGCCTGGATCGTGGGCCAGGAGTTCCGCACGCTGCTCCGCGAGCGCAGCCGCGACGACCTGTTGGGGTGACGCGTCTCGAGGGAGCGTCGACACGTCCGGGAGAGGTGAGAGATCGAGAGCGCGATAGAGCTTCGGCCGAAAGTCGGCCGGCTCGGCGCCGATACCGAGCAGCTTCTTCTCCAACCGCCGGAGCGTGCGCTCGTCGCCGTCGTCGACGAGCTCTACTTCGAGCTCGCGGAATCTCTCCTTGACTCGCTGGCCCTCCATGACCGACACGGAGTCCTCGACGATCTCCGCCCCGGCGGTTCGTAGGGTCTTTCGGCGCGTGCGCAGGCGAGCGACACGGGAGGGCTTGACGCCGCGAAGGTGTACGAGGACGAGCGCGAGCAGCTCAGTCGGCGGAAGTGCCGGCGAGCCGGGTACCTCGATCTCGAGACGCGCGGCGCCGGATGGGATCTTGAGCTGCCAGAGCCGGCTGCCCTGCTCAGCGCGGTGGCGAAGCGTGATGCTGTGTCGCGCCAGCACGAGGTCGGACGTGTCGAAGTACGTCGAGACGAAATCCCGCCTCGGCAGCTCGACGCCGTCGAGATCGCTCAGGCGAAAGCCGTCGGTGGGCGTTAGCTTGAGCTCGTGTTCACGCGTCTTGCGCATCACCTCGCAGCGTAATCAGGGGCGCGACGAAACTCGTCTCGGAGTGGTGAACGTCCGCTCTCGCTAGCCGACGCGCTCTGCTGAAGGTTTCGTCCCGCGCACCGCGTCGTACGCGAACGCGCCGACAGCGCCGCCGACGAGCGGCGCGACGAGGTAGAGCCAGAGCGAGTCGACGACACCCGATGCGATCGCCGGCCCCAGTGAGCGTGCGGGGTTCAGGGACGCGCCGGAGATGGGCCCGCCCACCAGCGAGGCGAGCGCGATCGTGCCGCCGATGGCGATTGCGGCGGCTTCGCCGACCGCGCGGGTATCGGTCGCAACCGCCATGACGACGAAGAGCAGGATCGCGGTCAGGACGGCTTCCCACAGAAACGACTGGGCCTGGGATCCCGAAGGGGACGTCGCACCGACATCGGCGATGTCCCCGAGCGAGATACGCAAGAGCAGCGCCGCCCCGACCGCGCCCGTGACCTGAGCGCCCCAATAGGCCGGAACGCGAATTCCCGGAAAGTGCCGCCTCAGCGCGAACGCAAGTGTCACTGCGGGATTCAGATGCGCTCCTGAGATGTGCCCGACCGCGTACACCATGGCCATGATCACGAGGCCGAACGCGAGCGCGATGCCGATGCTCCCCAATCCTCCGTTCTCCGCATCGACCATGATCGCGCCCGCGCCGACGAAGACGAGGGCGAACGTGCCGATCGCCTCGGCTACGAGCGCCTGAGCGAGCGGCGGCACGGCCGGACCCTAACCCGTGGGCGGGCAGTAGTCGGTTTCGTGCGGCGTGCGGAGCGAGTTCTCGAGCTGGTCGATGAACTCGCGCGCTATCGCAAGCGCATCTTCGTCGACCGAGTAGTAGATCCAGGTTCCTTCGCGGCGGGTGGTCACCAGCCCCGCGCGGCGAAGCGTCCCAAGGTGCTTCGAGATGCGCGACTGGCTGTAGGGCAGGTCGTCCTGCAGGTGGCAGACGCAGAGTGGCCCACGCGCCGCGATCCGGGCAAGGAGCTCGAGACGCACCGGGTCGGCGAGCGCCTGGAACATCTCGACGGTGATGTTGCGGGGCTCGGAGACGATCCGCGCTGTAGCGAGAGCCTGCGAGGTGAGCACGGGCAGCGGGCGGGCAATGGCGGGCTCTGGTTCGGGCACGGTCGGAGTGTAGTCGCGGCACCGGATAAGAAGTGGTTGAAAATTACGTATGCGGAATATAGGCTCGTTGCTCCCACAAAGGAGGCGCTGACGAAAGCGAAGAGGGCTGGACTTCGGGTGGTGTGCGACAGCTTCGATGGAAGTGTCAGCTCTCGCCCGCGCCCCTACCTAGTGGTCAAGCGAAGGGAGCAGCGATGAGCGAGCAGGAACCCAGGCAACCTCCCGAGGGCGGGATGACGCGCCGCGATGTCGTGCTGGGAGGCGGCGCCTTGGCCGTGGGACTGGCCGGGGGTGCGGCCGCCGGCTTCGGAATCGCAAAGGCGACCGAGGACGAGGCGACGACGGCGGCGACCACGACAGTCGATGCGGGTTCGGCGCAGTTCGTCAAGCCGGAGGGAACGACGCTCAAGGTCTTCGAGACCGAGCTCGGGACACCCTGGTACGACCAGACGAGCTGGGGCACATCCGACGATCTCTTCTTCGTCCGCAATCGATACGCGACACCCACGGTCGACGCCGGCAGCTGGGAGTTGAAGGTCAGCGGCGACGCGATCGAGAACGAGCTGACGCTCAGCTTCGACGAGCTACGCGAGTTGCCGAGCCGAACCGCACCCCGCGTGCTCGAGTGCTTCGGGAACGCGCGCACCGTGAATCGTGAGCAGTTGGGCTACGAAGTCGAGGGCGGGAACTGGGGCTTCAGCGCGTTCAGCCAGGGTGAATGGGACTACGTCCCGATCCAGGAGATCCTCGACCGTGTCCAGCCGACGCAGGACGCACTGCAGCTTCTGTTCTGGAGCGGAGTGGACGGACCAGATACCGGCCGTCCGATCTCGATGGAGGCCGTTCTCGAGCGCCCCGAAGAGATCGGGCTCGCGTTCGGGCTCAATGGGATCATCCCGCTCCCGCCAGACCAGGGCGGCCCCGTGCGCGCGCTCGTTCCCGGCTGGGGCGGCGCGGCCAGCGTGAAATGGCTGACCGAGATTCGTATCTCGAGCCACCGCTTCTGGACGCGCATGCACACGCGCGAGGAGGCCTTGATCGGCGAGCAGTGGCCACGAGAGGAGTTCGACGAGAACGAGGACGAGTTCCTCGGTGCGGTGGCCGAGGACATCCAGGGCGAGGGAGCAACCTGGCAGAACACGAAGAGCTTTCTCGCGTTCCCGTACGCGTACAAGCTCTCGGAGCCCCCTGGCCGTTACATCCTCGAGCAGGGCGAGGTGCCGACCCTCCCCGCCGGTCAACGGACGATGCGGGGCTACGCCAACTCACCATTCGGAATTACCAAGGTCGAGTACAGCGTCGACGGAGGCAGCACGTGGCAAGGGGCCACGCTTGTGGAGCCGACGGGACTGCCCTACAGCCGCGTTCGCTTCGAGTTTCCCTGGAACGCAACCGCTGGAACCCATGTACTCGCGACGCGCGCCACCGACGGGCAGGGCAACGTCCAGCCGGAGCGCGTTCCGATCAACAAGCTCGGAATCCTCTGCAATGCGATCGCCAAGTTCGAAGTCGAGGTCACGTAGTTGCAAGCCTTCCCACTCACCGACCGATTCGAGCCGTACCGCCTCGTGGCCGCCTTCGCGACGCTCGCGTTTCTCATCGTCTCCGCCGGATGTGGCGGCGACAACGGCACCAATGCCGGGTCGCAAGACGATCAGGTGGCCGCGGGGCGGGACGTCTACGCCGGAGAGTGCGCGAGGTGCCACGGCGAACAGGGGGAGGGCGGAACCGGTCCCCAAGTGGTCGGCGGCAGCCGACGGATCGCGTCGTATGAGACGACCACACGTCTGTACGACTACGTGAGCAGGACGATGCCCTTCGACGACGGCGGAAGCCTGTCCGAGGATCAATACTGGGACTCGATCGCGTACCTCCTCCAAGAGAACGATTTGCTCCCCGCCGAAGTCGTGCTGGGGCCGGATGCCGACGAGGTGAAGCTCGAGCGCTGATGTGTGTCGCTGACGGCCACGTCATCTCGATTTACGGGTCGTCGAGAGCAGGAGCGCCGATGCGTCCGCGCGATCAGGTGGAGGCCGTCCCGCGTCGGGGACTGGAAGGGGACCGGTACTTCGCCGGCCCCGGCGGATTTTTGGCTGGAGCTACACCAGGGCGCGAAGTGACCGAGCTCACTCTCATCGAGGCAGAGGTGATCGAGCACCTCCAAGGTGACCTGGGTATCGAGGTCGAGGCGGCGGACAGCCGACGCAACATCGTCACGCGTGGGGTGTCGCTGAACTCGCTCGTCGGGAGCGAGTTTCGGATCGGCCAGGTGCGTCTCGTCGGCGCCGGCCTCTGCGAACCTTGCGTGTCTCTCGTCAAGCACACCGCGAACAAACATCTCTTGCGGGGTCTTGTACACAGGGGCGGGCTGCGGGCGAGAATCTTGACGCGCGGGACGATCGCGGTGGGTGACTCGGTTGTCGAGGACTGGCCATCGCAGTAGAGCATTCTGCGGCGAACTCCCGTTCTCCACATGTTCACGGCTATTGAACCGAGCGTTGTCAAGCCGTCCGGGAACATCCACCGCAAGCGATTGAGAGGAGACGCATGACCGAGATGCTGGATCCCGTCACCCGACAACACGTCGAGAAGGCAGCCGAGGCCCTGCAGGATGAGTTTGCCGGAACCTTCTCCCGGGAGACCATTACGCGCTTTATCGCTGAGTCCGTCGACCTGCTCGGCGAATCCAGGATCAACGCGTTCGTCCCGGTGCTTGCCCACCGCTTCGCCCGCGAACGCCTCAAGGCACTCGGGCAAGCCGAAGGTTTGATCACGAAGGAGCAGCCCGAGGTCCTGTTCGTCTGCGTTCAGAACGCGGGGCGCAGCCAGATGGCGGCTGGCCTGCTGACGCTTCGGTCGGGCGGGCTCGTCAGTGTGCGCTCCGCAGGCTCGGATCCGGCGGAGAGGGTGAATCCGTTGGCCTCCCAGGCGCTGGCAGAGTTCGGCGTCGATCTCAAGGAAGCGTTCCCGAAACCGCTTACCGACGAGGTAGTCCGCGCCGCGGATGTCGTGATCACGATGGGCTGCGGCGACGCGTGCCCGATCTACCCCGGCAAGCGCTACGAGGACTGGGAGGTCGGCGATCCTGCGGAGGCGACGTCGCTGGAAGACGTTCGCGGTATCCGGGACGACATCGACCTGCGCATCCAACAGCTGCTCTCCGAGCTCGGAGTTCCCGCCGCCTCGTAGCCGCACCGCCGTACTCAGAATGAGAAAGGGCGGCCCGTAGGCCGCCCTTTCTCAGCAGGCAGTCGGTGGAGGGAAAAGGTCAGCTCTTCTTTGCCGCCTTCACGGCGAGGGTGAAGTTGGTCCTCGCCCGCTTGAGCTGCACCGGCGTCAACGGCACGAACTGCGCCCGCTTGGCGATTGGAACCTCATTGTCGAAGATGTAGTCGAGGAACGCCTGCACCTCGGTCCGCTTGAAAGAGGAGCCCTTCGCATAGATGAAGAGCGGCCGGGCAAGCGGCTTGTAGCTGGCGTCGTGGACGGTCTTGATGCTGGGCGTCACGCACTGATCCGTCTTGGGGTTGCGGACCTGGACAGCACGCAGCCGATTCTGATTCTCCTCGTAGTACGAGAAGCCGAAGTAGCCGAGGCCCCCGCGCTCGCCCGAGACTCCCTGGACGAGCACGTTGTCGTCCTCGCTCGCCTGGTAGTCGGTGCGGCTAGCTCGTGCCTTTCCGTTGATGGCCTCGGTGAAGTACTCGAACGTGCCCGAGTCGGTTCCGGGGCCGAACAGCTTCAGCGACTGGTCCGGGAAACTCGAGCGCACGTCCTTCCAGTTGTTCACCTTCGACCCGGGCTCCCAGATCTTCTTGAGCTCCGCGACCGAAAGACACGTCGCCCAGGTGTTTTCCCTGTTGGTGACCACCGTGAGTGCGTCGTTCGCGACGGTGAATGCACGCCACGACCCGACATTGTTGGTCTTGCAGCTCTGCGCCTCGCTGATTTTCATCGGCCGCGATGCATCCGACAGATCGATCTCACCCTTGCAGAATCGCTGGAAGCCGCCGCCCGTGCCGGAAATGCCGACGGTGACCTTGACACCCGATGCGCCCGCGCGCCGGAAGAGCTCGGCGGCAGCGGTCGTATATGGGCCCACCGTGGACGACCCGTCGGCGGTGATCGAACCCTTCAATTTCTTGAGGTTGTATGTGGGACCTGCCCCGGTCGCGACGGACACGATCGCAAGGCTCGCGACGACCCCCACCGCAACCATGACGCCGCGGCGCCCGACTCGGTATTTCATGCTGTCCCCTTCTCCTTCGTCTCGATTACGGATTCGAGAGCGATGGTCGCGGCCACAACGGTGGCGATGGGCCGAGGACGGGTGAACGGTCGGTGGAAGAGTGGTGAACCGTTTACAGCGGCTGAGGATCGTGGGAGGCATCGGTGAACTCGGCGAACTCTCCCGTCACGAGAAATGCTGTCTGCTCGCCGATGTCGACGGCGTTGTCCCCGATACGCTCGAAGCAGCGCGCGACGGTGATCTGGCGCATGCCCCACTCGAGCGCCTCGGGATCATGTACGTACCCGAGGACTTCGTCGAAAACCTGCCGGTTGGCCCGATCGACGAGGTCATCGAGCTGGTGCAGCTCGCGGGCCTGCTCCAGGTCGCGGTCGGCAAAAGCCGTCAGTGACACCTTGACCATCTCCGCACAGCGCTCGCCCATGTCGGCGAGGCCTTCCACCACAGCCGGCTGAGCGCCCAGGTGACTCGACAGCTTTGTCAGCTTCGCAATCGTGACGCACTGATCGCCCATGCGCTCGATATGAAGCCCGTTATGGAGCAAGGCAAGGACGAGCCGAAGGTCGCTCGCGACCGGGTTCTGGCGCGCGAGTACGAGCTCCACCTGCTTCTCGATCGCCAGATAGCGCTCGTCGATCTCGTCGTCGAACGCGATCACCTCGTCGCACAGCTCGACATCCTGCGACTGCAACGCATCGAGGGCGCCCCGGATCGACCGGAGGACGATCTCTCCGGCCTCCTGGAAACCCGCTTCCAGCGCGTCCAGCTCGGCCTGCAGCTCGATTCTCATCCGAACCTTCCCGTCACGTAGTCCTCCGTCCGCTTGTCGGAAGGAGTGGTGAAGATCTTCGCAGTCGTGTCGTACTCGACGAGGATCCCGCGCCGAGCGCTTCCGTCCTCGTGGACGACGACGCTGAAGAACGCCGTCATGTCGGCGACACGAGCCGCTTGCTGCATGTTGTGGGTCACGATCACGATCGTGTAGTCGCGCTTCAGCTCGTGCATCAGATCCTCGATGCGCGTGGTCGAGATAGGGTCGAGCGCCGAGGCCGGCTCATCCATGAGAATCACGTCCGGTTCGACGGCGAGCGCTCGCGCGATGCACAGGCGTTGCTGCTGTCCGCCGGAGAGACCGAGAGCGCCGTCCTTGAGCCGGCCCTTTACCTCGTCCCAGAGCGCAGCCTGCCGGAGAGCTCCTTCGACACGCTCGTCGAGATTCCCCTTCATCGCAAGCACGCGGGGACCGAAGGCGATGTTGTCGTAGATCGACTTCGGGAACGGGTTCGGCTTCTGGAAGACCATGCCGATACGACGCCGGATCTCGACGGGGTCGACATCATCTCCGTAGAGATCGGCTCCGTGGTAGAGGACCGAACCCTCGACCTTCGCTCCGGGCACCAGGTCGTTCATGCGGTTGAAGCAGCGGATGAAGGTGCTCTTTCCGCAACCGGACGGCCCGATGAACGCCGTCACCGTGTTCCGGTGAACGTCGAGCTGCACGTCCTGAAGAGCGACCTTCCCGCTGTACGAGACCGCGAGATCGTTCACCGAGAACACCTTCTCGCGGCGCTCGATGTCATCCCGGGAAAGGGCTCCGCGCGATGCGTCCGCGATACGGGTGTTGTCGATTTGCGGCGTTTCCATCTGAGTCATTGCCTCACCATTGCTTGCGGTAGCGGTTGCGAAGGAAGATTGCCACGGAGTTCATGCTCAGGACGATAACGAGCAGCACGATTGCCGCGGCCGCCGCGAGCGTCTGGAACCCGGGATCCGGCTGTCTCGTCCAATTGTAGATCTGCACCGGGAGAGCGGTGTAGGCGCCGAAGAGCTCCGGGTTGAACGCGACATAGGTGATGGCGCCGACCATGATGAGCGGCGCGGTCTCGCCCACCGCTCGGGAAAGCGCGAGAATGGATCCCGTGGCCATGCCGGGAATCGCGGCGGGAAGAACCTGGCGCCAGACGACTTGCCACTTCGTCGCCCCGAGAGCGAATGCGCCCTGGCGGATCGAGTCCGGCACAGAGCGAATCGCCTCCCGCGAGGCCACGACGACGGTGGGTAGCACCACGAGCGTAAGGATCAGTCCGCCCGCGAGAACGACGCGGCCGACGCCGATCCCGCGGACGATGAACGCCAGCCCGAGAATCCCGTACACGATCGACGGCACCGCCGCGAGGTTCTGGATGTTGACCTCGATGAGCCTGTTCCACCAGCGCGTCCGATCGGCGTACTCCTCGAGATAGATCGCCGTGAGCACGCCGATCGGTACGGAGAGCAGGAGTACGAGCGCACCGAGGTAGAGCGTGGCAAGGATCGCGGGCCGGCCCCCTGCCTCTTCCGGGAGGGTGGACGGAAGGCCGGTCAGGAGCTGCGAGTTGAGCGCCGGCCAGCCAGTGACGATCGTGTCCACGAGCAGCACCGCGAGGGTTCCGAACGCGACGAACATGGAGAAGAGCATCGCCGTCTTGAACAGCCTGTTCTTCCAAGCCTGGCTCCGCCGCCCGAACTGCTCCGGCGCCGGCTCGAAGTCGCGCTCGACGCGGGGCTCGATCACGGTCATTCGTACACCTCGCGGTACTTGCGGACGAGCCTGATCGAGATCAAGTTCATGACGAGCGTTATGACGAACAGCGTGAGCCCCACCGCGAAGATCGTCTTGTACTCGATCGATCCCGTCGGCACGTCGCCGTTACCGGTGGCGCCGATGAACGCGGTCATCGTCTCGATCGTCTCCCGGGGATCGAAGGTGATCTGCGCCAGCTGGCCGGCGGCGATGAGAACGATCATCGTCTCGCCAACGGCACGCGAGAACCCGAGCACGAACGCGGCGATGATCCCGGAGATCGCGGCGGGAACGACGATGCGCGTCGACACCTGCAACTTGTCCGCACCGAGCGCGTAGCCACCGTCCCGAAGGTCGCGCGGCACGGCGGCCATCGCATCCTCTGAGAGCGACGCGATCGTCGGGATCAGCAACACCCCGAGAACGAGACTTGCCGAAAGCGCGTTGAAGATCTCGACGTCGAGCCCGATGTCCCGGAGGAGTGGCGTCACGAACGTGAGGGCGAAGTAGCCGAGGACGACCGTCGGGATGGCTGCCAGAATCTCGAGAATCGGCTTGAGGACGCCCGCAACACGCTGGTTTGCGTACTCGCTCAGGTAGATCGCGACCCCGACACCGAGCGGGAACGCGAGAAGCGCGGACCAGAACGAGATGACGAACGTCCCGACCACGAGCGGTACGACGCCGAAGTGCGCATCCAGGAAGAGCGGCGCCCAGGTCGTCCCCGTGAAGAACTCCACCGGGCTGACTTCCCGGAAAAAGTCGAGCGCCGGCAAGAGGAGGGAGATCACGATCCCGACCGTGGTGAGGACGGAGATCGCAGCGGCGATGAAGAGAATGAGGTGGACGAACTGCTCGCCCCACCTCACTCTCTTGCGCGGCAGCGCGAGAGGCGCCGGCTGCTCGATGACGACGGCCGGAGGCACTACGCCGTGGCGTCCTCGAACGTCGCCAGTTGCTCCGCGACCTGATCCTCGCTCAAGGGCACGAACTGCGCGGCGGTGGCGATGGACTCGTTGTTGTCGAGCATGAACTGGACGAAGTTCCGGACATCCTCGTTTTCGTCGAACGAGCTCTGCTTGACATAGACGAACAGCGGGCGCGAGAGCGGCGTGTACGAATCGTCCTGCGCCGTCTCGATGCTCGGCGCGGCGCAGCCGCCTCCGCCGTCGACCTCGAGGGCCTTGAGCTGATCCTGGTTCTCCTCGAAGTACGAGAAGCCGAAGTATCCCATGGCTCCCCGGTCGCCGGAAACGCCCTGGACGGTCACGTTGTCGTCCTCGGTCGCAGAGTAGTCCGAGCGACTGGCTCCCTCCTCGCCGTTGATCACGTCGGTGAAGTAGTCGAACGTGCCCGAATCCGTACCCGCGCCGTAGAGCTTGAGAGGAACATCCGGGAACGAAGGATCCACCTGGTTCCAGTTCGCGACTTTCGACCCTGGCTCCCAGATCGCCTTCAGCTGATCCATGGTCAAGCACGTGGCCCAGTCGTTTTCGGTGTTGACCACGTTCGTCAGGGCGTCCGTGACGACTCGGAATTCGACGTACTCGACCCCTGCCTCCTCGCACAACGCCTGCTCGTCCTCGTCGATCGACCGAGAGGCGTTCGACAGGTCGGTCTCTCCCGCGCAGAAGCGCTCGAACCCACCGCCGGTGCCCGAGATCCCGACCGTCACGTCGACGTCCTGCTCCGCCTTGAAGTCCTCGGCGGCCTTCGTGACGAACGGCCCGACCGTGCTCGACCCGTCCGCGGAGATGACGCCGCCGGCATCGTCTCCTCCGCCACAGGCTGTCGAAACGAGCGCAAGAGCTGCCGCGGAAACAAACATGATCAATCTGTGCGGTTTCATGCGGCCAGTCTCCCCGGCCGGACCTGTTGACGGGAGGCCGAATGGTGAATATGTAGTGAAAGTACGGTGAAGAAGTTCTAGGACGCCACTGGGAACAGACAGCGGATCTCGAGCCCACTGCCTCGACCGCCGCTCGCCTCGACCGTGCCTCCTGCCTGCGTCACGATGTGCTTCACGATTGCCAGACCGAGACCGGTGCCGCGCGACGAGCGCGCGCGGTCGGCACGGTAGAAGCGCTCGAAGAGCCTGGGGAGCG
>Ga0183260_10002645_pt1 | contig 14701 bp, 14 predicted proteins | sample AntDrymUQ4972206_2_FD_129768 | JGI IMG/M metagenome (GOLD analysis project Ga0183260, IMG submission 129768) | Polar desert sand microbial communities from Dry Valleys, Antarctica - metaG UQ497 (22.06) (version 2) (version 2) | ecosystem: Environmental > Terrestrial > Soil > Desert | place... | reverse complement strand
CCGCGGGCGAGGGTCCACGCCTCGATCGCCGCCGGCTCGATCTGGCGGTTCGGCTTGCCGGGCCGCAGCGGGACCGCGCCACGATCGGTGACGATCAGCGGGTCGTAGGCGTACACGAGGTCCGGGCTGTCGATCTCCGTCTCGAGCTGGTGGACGGTGGTTCCGAGCGAGGCGAGGAGCTCGGAGAACGCGGCGTGCTCGCGGCGGGCGAGGTCGAGGTCGACGGCGTGGAGGAAGCCGTGGGCGGGATCCTCGAAGGCGTGCCCGAACGCGGGACCTGGCGCCTTCAGCAGTGCCTCCCGCAGCGGCGTTGTCATGCTCTGGCCGCCGAACGTCCGAGTTGCCGCCGCCGTAAGGGCCGTAGGCGCCATGGTCATCGCGTCGTCGCTATCTCGCCGCGGGGGTCGGCGCAGCGGTTCTGCTCGCCCCCGGCCGCGATCTCCGCCAGCGCGTCCGCGAGGCCGTCCACCTCTGCCCGCGTGTTGTAGTGGGTGAGACCGATGCGGACCACGCCCTCGGGCGCGAGGCCGAGGCGCTCGATCAGGCCGGTCGCGTAGAAGTCGCCATCCCACACCGCGATGCCGCGCTCGCCGAGTTGCTCGGCGGCAGCCCGGGGCGAGACGCCGGCGATCGTGATCGCCGCGGTCGGGGTGCGGCGCTCCATGTCCGCCTCGGCGGTGAGCCCGGCGATCTCGATTCCCTCGATCGCCTCGAGGCGCGAAGCGAGGTGGCGGTAGAGCTCCATCTCATAGGGCCGAATGGCGTTCATCCCGGCGAGGATCCGCTCCCGCCGGCCGGCGTTCTCGGGCGCGCCCCCGTACCGGCTCCCGAGATCTGCCAGGTAGCCGACCGCCGCGACGGCGCCGGCGTAGCCCTCGAAGTTACCCGTCCCCGTCTCGAAACGGTGGTCCGCCGGGCGAACCTTGTACGCCTGCAGGCCGTCCGTGATCTCGCGCCGCCCGTACAGCGCGCCGACATGGGGTCCAAAGAACTTGTAGACGGAGAAGGCAACGAAGTCAGCGTCGACCGCGCGCGCGTCGAGCGGCAGGTGCGGGGCCGCGTGAACCGCATCGACATAAACCCACGCCCCCACGCGATGCGCGTGCTCCGCGATCTCCTTGATCGGGTTGATCGTGCCGACGGCATTCGAGGCCCAACCGACCGCAACCAGCTTCGTGCGTTCGTTGAGCACCTCCGCGAGGTCCTCGAGCTTGAGGGTGCAGTCGGCGAGGTCCGGCTCCCAGGTGCGGACGATAACCTCGCTGTCGCGCGCCGCGGCGATCCACGGATCGACGTTCGCCTGATGGTCGAGCCCACTCACCACGATCTCGTCGCCCGGCCGCATCGCCGCCACGATCGAACGGGAGACGTGGAACGTGATCGTCGTCATGTTCGGGCCCAGGGTGATCTCGTCCGCGTCGACGCCAACCAGGTCCGCCAGGGCCGCGTGGGCATCGTCGACGATCGCGTCGGACTTCGCGGAGGTCGGGAAGGCGCCGCCATGGTTCGCGTTGGATTCGCGGTAATAGCGCGTCACCGCTTCGATGACCGACTCGGGCACCTGCGTGCCGCCCGGCCCGTCGAAGAAGGCCATCGGCCGACCGGCATGGGTCAGGGCGAGGGCGGGAAACTGCGAACGAATGGCATCGACGTCGAAGGTGGTCCTCACGCTCGGGATGCTAGCCGCTCCCGGCCTCGTTGACCGCGCAACGACTCCGGCCGTACGCTTCGGGGGACATGCCGGCCCTCGCGCCTCCGCCCGCCGCCCTTCCGCTCACGCCGCGGGACGCCCGACTCGCCCCGTGGCGAGCGTTCGTCGTCGCCCAGGCGCACGTCTCGCGGCGGCTCGACGAGGACCTCCGCGCCGAGCACGGGCTGTCGCTGCAGGAGTACGTCGCGCTCCTGATCCTCGCCGAGGCCCCCGAGCGGCGGCTCCGGATGGGGCGCCTGGCCGAGATGCTGACGCTCTCGAAGAGCGGCGCCACGCGCCTCATCGACCGGCTGGTGGTCGACGGCCTGGTGGACCGCGTCGTCTGCGCAAGCGACCTGCGCGGCGCCGAAGCCGCGCTCACCGAGGCCGGCGTCGGCCGCCTGCGCACGGCGGCACCGACGCACCTGCGCGGGATCGCCGAGTACTTCCTGGCCGCGATCGACGGCGAGGACCTGCCGGTCGTCCAGCGCACGATGGAGTCCGTGGCGGATCGCGCCTGCGGCTCGAGAGCTCGCGCCTGACGGCTTCCCGCCCCCTTCGCGGCCCCACTCCGCGCCCCGTCCCGCCGTCGTGCGCGGCCGGCCGTAGGCTCCCGCCCATGAGCGGCCGCCTCCTCGTCGGAACCTCGGGGTTCTCCTACCCGGACTGGACCCCGCGGTTCTACCCACCCGGCACCCGCGCCGCCGATCGGCTCGCTGCGTACGGCTCCCGCCTGCCGGCCGTCGAGCTCAACGCCACGTTCCGACGGCGCCCGACGGCCTCTGCCATTCGCGGCTGGGTGGGTGCAACGCCGGCCGACTTCCGGTTCGTGGTCAAGGCGCAGCGCAGCTCGGCGATCCGGGGCCTGTTCGGGTCGCCGGAGGAGAGTGTTGCGTGGCTCACGGCGCCGCTCGGTGAGTTCGGCAAGCGACTCGGAGCCGTGCTCTACAGGATCCCGGGCGAGATCCGCCGCGACGGACCGTGGGTCCAAGGCGACGTGGCCCTCGCGGATGCTCGACTCGTCGCCCTCCTCGCCGCCTGGCCGCCGGAGATACCCCTGGTCGTGGAGTTCCAGGACCCGACCTGGCACGTCGACGAGACCTTCGCTGCGCTGCGGGCGGCCGGCGCTGTGCTGTGCATCACGGAGCTCCCGCCGGAGGGCGACGAGGGAGCACCCGGCGCCGACGACCCAGAGCCGCCCATCGTTCGGCGGACAGGCCCATTCCTGTATCTCCGCCTCCGGCTCCACGACTATGACGACATGGCGCTGGACGCGTGGGCGTCAAGGATCGAGCCGTTTCTCACAGCCGGCGACGACGCGTACGTCTTCTTCCGTCACGATCCGGTCGGTCGCGCGGCCGAGCTCGCGCTTGCCCTCGGGTCGAGGTTCGAGGGCTAAGGTCCACGACCGTGATCGACGCGGTGCGTGTACTCGGCGGGGCCGAAGATGACGAGGATGACCAGCTCCTCCTCGATCTCCTGGAATCGGTGCTCAACGTTCGCCCCCACGAAGATGACCGAGCCGCCGGACACCGGCCGGACCTCGTCGCCGACCCGCATCTGCGCCCGACCGGAGATCACGTGGTAGACCTCGTCCTCCGTGTGCGGGCCCTGGGGATCCGTCCCGCCGGCCGGCAGCACGTACAGCCCGACAGACAGGTCGTGGGTACGGATGAACTCGTGATACAGGCGACCGGACTCGGCGCGCTCGCGCAGCAGCCCGTCGATCTCGAAGACATCCACCGATCGGGAGATTAGCAGCGCGGGAGCCCCTGAACGACCTGTCGCGTACATTTCCTCGATGAATCTCCTGGACAAATCGGTCCGAGTCGCGGCGACCCTGATGCTCGGGGCCGCCTTCGCCGTGACGGCCTGCTCTCCAGGCCGGCCCACGCCCACCTCGTCCCCCCGGCCGGGCGCGTCGGCGCCCACCGGCACGGGCACCGGCGGGACGCCGCCGTCGGCCACGGCCCCATCGTCAGGCGGTCCACTCGGCTCGGTGGGTCCGCTGGACCTCGGCAATATCTCCATCTCGCTCGAGCCGTTCGCCGAGGTGGACGGCGGCCCGCTGGCGATTACCGCCCCCGACGACGGGTCGGGTCGCCTGTTCGTCGCTGCGCAGGACGGCAGGGTCTGGGTTATCGAGGACGGCGTGGCCCTCTCGAACCCCGCTGTTGACCTGGGTCCTCGGCTCAGGAGCGGCGGCGAGCAGGGCCTCCTCGGCATCGCGACCCATCCCGCCTTTCCGACCGACTCGCGGATCTTCGTCAACTACACGGACGGGGCCGGCGATACGGTCGTCGCCAGCCTCCAGATCGACCCGAACGACCCAAACCGGATCAATCCCGACTCTCACCGTAAGCTGCTGTCCATCGACCAGCCCCACGGCAACCACAACGGCGGCGCGGTGCTGTTCGGGCCGGACGGCTACCTGTACGTCTTCACGGGCGACGGCGGCAGCGGCGGCGACCCGCAGGGCAACGGCCAGAGCCGGGAGGCGCTGCTCGGCAAGGTCCTGCGCCTGGACATCGATGCCGCCGCGGGCGACGTGGGCTACGTCGTGCCGGTGGACAACCCGTTCGTTGGCGGCGACGGACGCGACGAGATCTGGCACCTCGGCCTGCGCAACCCGTGGCGGGCGTCGTTCGACCGCGCATCGGGCGACCTGTGGATCGGGGACGTCGGGCAGGGTGCGTGGGAGGAGGTCGATGTCGCACGGGCGGCCATCGGTGGCCTCAACTTCGGCTGGAACACCATGGAAGGGGCGCACTGCTTCAACGCAGCCGACTGCAACCGCGATGGCCTGACTCTGCCGGTGTCGGAATATGGTCGCGACCTGGGTTGCACGGTGATCGGCGGGTACGTGTATCGCGGATCACGCTTCCCAGCCCTCGCGGGGGCGTACCTCTTTGCCGACTACTGCAGCGGGCGCATCTTCGCGATCGATGCCACGACGACGGACCTTGCCACGCCGGTCGAGGTCGGCAGCGGCGGCGGCAGCATCTCGGCCTTCGGCGAGGATGCCGACGGGGAGCTGTACGTGTTGACCCTGGACGGCGGCGTCTCGCGCCTGGTGGCCACCTCGGGCTGAGCGACCTCGCCGCCCGGTCGGGGCGGGCGTCCCGGGCTACGTCGTGAGGGGGTCGACCTTCTCGGGATCGATGCCCAGCTGCTCCAGGCCCTTTGCCGCAGCTTCGGGCGTGATGTCGCCCGCGCGGGCGAGCGCGGCGAGGGCCGCCGCGGCGATGTGCGGCGGGTCGATCTCGAAGTAGGAGCGCAGGGCGTCGCGCGTGTCGCTGCGGCCGAAGCCGTCGGTCCCGAGCGTGACGAACGGGGCGTCGATCCACGGCCGGACCAGATCCGGGAGGGTCTTCATCCAGTCCGTGGCAGCGACGATCGGGCCACCCTTCGGCCCCAGGACGGTCGAGACGTAGGGCACGCGCGCCTTCGCGGCAGGGTGCAGGCGGTTCCACCGATCCACCTCGAGGGCGTCCCGACGGAGCATCAGGAACGAGGGCGCCGAGAACACCTCCGCCGCGATGCCGAACTGCTCGGCGAGCAGCGTCTGCGCGGCGAGGACCTGGATCAGGATGGAGCCCGCGCCGACGAGGCGAACCCGGGGCGCCGCCTTCGACCCGTTCCTGCTCTTGGCCGGCCTTGGTGCCGGCGCGAATGGGTAGATCCCGCGCAGGATGCCTTCGTCGGCGCCTTCGGGCTTGGGCGCCATCGGGTAGTTCTCGTTGTAGAGCGAGATGTAGTAGATGACGTCCTCGCCGTTGACCTGCATCCGTTCGATGCCGTCGCGGATGATCGCGGCGAGCTCGTAAGCGTAGGTAGGGTCGTACGGGCGAACCGCGGGGTTCGTCGAGGCCAGGACGTGGCTGTGCCCGTCGTCGTGCTGCAGCCCCTCGCCGGTCAGCGTCGTCCGGCCGGCCGTCGCCGCCATGAGGAACCCGCGCGTCCGCGCGTCGCCGGCCGCCCAGAACTGGTCGCCCGTTCGCTGGAAGCCGAACATCGAGTAGAAGATGTAAAACGGGATGACCGGGTACCCGTGCGTGGCGTACGAGGTGCCGGCGGCCTGGAAGCCCGCGGCGGAGCCCGCCTCCGTGATCCCCTCCTCCAGCACCTGGCCGTCGATCGCCTCGCGGTACTTGAGCACCAGCTCGCTGTCGACGGGGTCGTAGCGCTGGCCGGTGGCCGAGTAGATCCCGACCTCGTTGAACAGCGGGTCCATGCCGAAAGTGCGCGCCTCGTCGGGGATGATCGGCACGATGCGCGGCCCGAGGTCGGGGTCCCGGATCAGGTTCCGGAGCATCCGCGTAAAGGCCATCGTGGTGGATACCGCGGTCGGCGAGCCGGCGGCGAACTCGGCGTCGAACGTCGGCTTCGGGGCGGAGAGCTGGATCGGGACGACCGTTCGCTTCGGGAGCGGCCCACCCAGCGCGCGGCGCCGTTCGACGAGGTACTGGACCTCTTCTGAATCAGGGCCCGGGTGGTAGTACGGGGCGTCCTTCAGCTTGTCGTCGGGAATCGGGAGCTCCAGGCGGTCGCGGAAGACCTTCAGCTCGGCCTCGGTCAGCTTCTTCGCCTGGTGCGTGATATTCCGCGCCTCGACCCCGGGACCGAGCGTCCAGCCCTTCACGGTCTTCGCGAGGATCACCGTGGGCCCGCCACTATGCTCGACGGCGGACTTGTACGCGGCGAACACCTTGCGGTAATCGTGGCCGCCCCGGCGCAGCTTCGCCAGGTCGTCGTCGGTCATGTGCTCGACGAGCCGCTGGAGCCGTGGATCCGGCCCGAAGAAATTCTCCCGGATGTACGCCCCACCGGCGACCGAGAACTTCTGGAACTCGCCGTCTACGGTGGCGTTCATCTCCTCGACGAGCACGCCGTCGCGGTCGCGCGCTAGGAGCTCGTCCCACTCGCGGCCCCAGATGACCTTGATCACGTTCCAGCCGGCCCCGCGGAAGACCGATTCGAGCTCCTGGATGATCTTGCCGTTGCCGCGCACGGGGCCGTCGAGGCGCTGCAAATTGCAGTTCACGACGAACGTCAGGTTGTCGAGGCCCTCGCGGGCTGCGACCGTCAGCGCGCCGAGCGCCTCCGGCTCGTCCGTCTCGCCGTCACCGAGGAATGCCCACACGCGTGAGCCCGAAGTGTCCACCAGACCGCGGTTCTGGAGGTAGCGGTTGAACCGGGCCTGGTAGATCGCGTCGATCGGGCCGAGCCCCATGGAGACGGTCGGGAACTCCCAGAAGTCCGGCATGAGCCGCGGGTGGGGATACGAGGACAGGCCGTTCTGGGGCGGGGTCTCGCGCCGGAAGTGGTCCAGCTGGTCCTCGGTCAGGCGCCCCTCGAGGAACGCGCGGGCGTAGATGCCCGGCGCGGCGTGGCCCTGGTAGAAGATCTGGTCGCCCGGGCCGCCGTTGTCGCGGCCCTTGAAGAACCAGTTGAAGCCGACCTCGTACAGCGTGGCCGCAGATGCGTACGTCGCGAGGTGACCGCCGATCCCGCTGTACTTGTTGTTCGCGCGCAGGACCATCGCCATCGCGTTCCAGCGGATGAGCCGCCGGATACGGCGCTCGATCCCCTCGTCGCCAGGGAAGCTGGGCTCCTGCTCCGGGCTGATGGTGTTGATGTACCGGGTGTTGGTGAGGGGCGGCAGCCCGACCTGGAGCTGGCGCGCCCGCTTCAGCAGCTTGAACAGCAGGAACCGGGCCCGGGTCTCGCCCTCCTGGTCGACGACCTCGTCGAGCGAGCTAATCCAGTCGGTCGTCTCGTCCTCGTCGATGTCCGGCAGCTGGTGCTTGAACTCGTCGAAGTACATCTCGCTGCGCGGCGGTTGCGTCACGGTCATGCCGGCATCACGCGGAGGGTCGTGGGCAGGGTGTGATCCTCGAGCATGCTCTGGAGCGAATGCGAGCGCCGGTACTTGGCCCGGAGGCCCTCGCTACAGGCCTCGACGGACGGCGCATCCGGGGCCGGCTCCACGTGCACGGGCAGGCGGCGGCGGTCGACGTGGATCGCGACAGGCCGGCCGGACATGGCCTCGCGATACCAGCGGGCATCCGGACCGTCGACCGATCGGATGTAGATGGTTCCGTCGCGCTCCGCCACCCAGATGATCGTGCGGTGGACGTTCCCGGTTGCGGACTGTGTCTCGATCTTGATCTCCTTCGCCGCGGCAAGCGCGGCGAGGTCGGCCTCGCCAAACGTCACACACGAACCTTATCCGAACTGGCCGCGTAGCTCCGGTCGCGGGTCGGTTGCGTCAGGGTTTCGTCTCGCAGCCGCGATCAAGAAGCCTGCGCTACCCTCGCCGACGTGCCCGAGCGATATGGTCCAAAGGCGGCGCTGATCGTCGTCGACATGCAGAACGACTTCGCCGACCCGAAGGGCTCGCTCTTCGTCCAAGGGGCGGCCGGCGTCCTGCCGATGGTCAATGCGGAGGCGCGGCTCGCGGCCGACGCGGGCGCCCTCGTCGTCTACACGCAGGACTGGCATCCGGAATCGACGGCGCACTTCGCCAAGGACGGCGGCATCTGGCCGGTGCACTGCGTCGGCGGGACCTGGGGGGCTGAGTTCCATCCCGACCTCGAGGTGGTGGGGCCTGCCGTTCGGAAGGGCGTGAATGGTGAGGACGGGTACTCAGGCTTCACCATGAAGGACCCGGCGACGGGCGAGACGATCGCGACAGAGCTGGACGGGCTGCTCAGGGCGCGCGGCATCGAGAAGGCCGTGGTCGTCGGGCTCGCCACCGACTACTGCGTCAGCGCAACGGCGATCGATGCGGCGAACCTCGGCTTCGAGACCGAGGTGCTCCAGGACGCGATCGCCTCCGTGGACCTCAACCCGGGCGACGGCGAGGTCGCGGTCGGGCGGATGACGGCTGCGGGGTGTGTCCTCGGGCACTGCTACGGCACAATTCCCTGATCGGGTGACGGAGCGGGAGCGAGCCCGAGCGATGGGCCTGACGGACCGGCAGCGACTGATCGGCGACACCTGACCATGCGCGTCCACCTTGTCGACGCGACCTATGAGCTGTTCCGGGCGCACTACGCGCCGCGGCCGCCCGTGCTCGGGCGCGACGGGATGAACCTGTCCGGCGTCGCGGGCGTGGTTGATCAGATGCTGTACCTCCTGCGCGAAGAGGGGGCGACCCACGTTGGCTGCGCCACGGACCACGTGATCGAGTCGTTCCGCAACGACCTCTTCCCCGGCTACAAGTCATCCGCCGGCATGCCGCCGGAGCTCCTGACCCAGTTCCCGATCGTCGAGGACGCCATGCGATCGCTCGGGCTGGTCGTGTGGCCGATGGTCGAGTTCGAGGCCGACGATGCGATCGCCGCGGCGTGCGGCCGGTTCGCACGGGACCCGGCGGTGGAGCAGGTCCTCGTCTGCACGCCCGACAAGGACATGGCCCAGCTCGTCGACGATTCGCGCGTCGTCCTCATTGATCGGCGCCGCCGCATCACCTACGACGAGCCGGCCGTGATGGCCAAGTGGGGCGTGCCGCCAGCGGCGATCCCGGACTGGCTCGCGCTCGTGGGCGACTCGTCCGACGGGTACCCGGGCCTCCCGGGCTGGGGCGCGAAGTCGGCCGCGGCGGTCCTCGCCCGCTACGGGTCGATCGAGGACATCCCGCCGAAGGCGTCCGCGTGGGATGTCAGGAGCCTGCGCGGCGCGCCCGTCCTCGCCGCCACTCTCCGCGAGCGCTGGGACGAGGTGATGCTGTATCGCTCACTCGCCCGCCTGAGAACCCAGGACGACGGCGTCGACATCCCGCAGCGCGAGGTCGAAGAACTGCGCTGGCGCGGCACGCCGCGCGCCGGATGGGAGACGTTCACGATCAATTGGGGCCTGCCGCAGCTGGCGGGAAGGCCCCATCGATGGCTGGGCGAGGCGTGACGAGCGGCTAGCTGTCACGACGTAGCACGGCACCCGAAGCTCGGGGGGCGGTGGCGACCCGGAATCTGAAAAGGGCCCGGACATCACCTGCCGGGCCATCGAATTCGGAAGCAACGTCAAGGGGCGCCGACAACCACAAACTCGGTGGCGTTGCATGCCTCGTAACCGACGGGTGGACCCATCGAACCAAATTCTGAAGCGTCGAGGTACCCGCCCGACGCCTGAATGTGTTCACCCACGTCGAAGTCGCCAACGGTCTCAACGTGAATTGTTTTGCCTGGCCTATCTACCGTCGAGCCTGGAGGAGCGACAAGCACGATGCCAGCCACGGTCACGCACTTGGAAGCAGACAGTCCAATTGGACCTAGCACCCTCGCCTCCATAGTCGGACCGAGCGGCCCAACCCAAGTCAGGAGCGTCACGCCGGCACTGGTGAGCGAAGGGTGCACGACAACTGGACTTGTCGCGGCTGGACTTGTCGCGGCTGGACTGGCCGGGCTCGAAACGCCCGGAGCAGTCGCAGCGGGCTTGGTCGGTCCTGATTGGCAACCGGTCAGGGCGAGAGCAACCATGCACCACGCAGTCGCAGCGAAGTATCGCCACGACATGGCTGGTCCTCAGATTCCACGGATGAGCTGGAGCAGCTTGCCGTGCTGGCCGGCCGGGGCGGCGAGGACGCCGATCGACTGGGGCTTGTCCGCCACCTCGAACCAGGGCTGTCCGGTGAGGCTGGTCACGGTGGCGCCGCCCCGCTCCGCGATGAGGCCGGCGGCGGCGACGTCCCAGAGGGACAGGCCGCCCTGCTGCACGAACGCGTCAAAGCGGCCGTTGCCCACGTAGGCGAGCGCAAGCGCGGCGGAGCCCATCGAGCGCGGGACCCGGATGGCCTTGCGAACCGTCTTTACGCGGGCGATGAGGGCTGGCCCGGAGAGCGCCAGGGACACGACGAAGTCGGCCAATCGATCCTTGTCGGACGCCGCGATGGGCGCGCCGTTTAGCGTTGCCGGCCCGTCGTCGGTGGCCGCGAACGTCTCGCCCCGCATCGGATCGTGGATCACGCCGACGATCGGCCGGCCGGCCTCGACGAGCGCGATCGACACGCAGAAGAACGGGATGCCGTTGGCGTAGTTGATCGTCCCGTCCAGTGGGTCGATGATCCACGCCCGGCCCACGCCCGCCGTCGGCGCATGTCCGGCGGCGGCCAGATGCTCGCCGCTCTCCTCCGCGATGATCCCGTCGCCGGGGTGGGCAGCGCGGATCGCGTCGATGATGAGCGCCTCCGACAGGTGATCCACCTCGGTGACGACGTCCTTCGCGGACTTGAAGTCGATCCTCTCCACCCGCTCGATGCGCTCGACCAGCAGCTCCCCGGCCTTGTTCGCCAGCTCCGTCGCGAAGGCCAGGTCCGCGGCCCGCGTGGCACCCCGGCCGGCGACTGGGGGTGAACCGTCGCTCACGGGGACTTGCAGTGGGCGACGAGCGTGACCGGCTCCGTTCCAAAGCGCGTGACCACGGTCGTGAACTCGATCGTCGACCGGGCGGGCACCAGCGGTGCCTGCACGACCTGCGAAGTGGCCCCGATGCCCGCTGGCGTCTCCTTGATCTGGCAGGTCGTGGCCGCCGCCTTCGTGCCCTCGTTGGCAACGCTGATGGTCACGGCGAGGCCATCCGCGACCGGCGTGACGCCCGCGATCCGGCCCTGGAACGGCCCGGTCCCCGCCATCGCCGCCCGGCCCGCGACCGCCAGCACGACGATGGAGGCGATGATGCCCACGGCCGCGATCCCGTGCATCTGCGTCGCGGACGGCTGGGACAACTCCAGCGGGTTGCAGAGCTCGCACAGCCCGGCGTCCGCCGGGACGCCCTCGCGGCCGCAGCGGATGCACGGGTGGGTCGGCTCCAAAGTGCGGCGCGGGGCGGCGAGCGGGGGGTTGGACGGGGTCATGGGACGCGTCGATGGTGCCACGAACGCCCGATCACCAGCGATCGACGGCAGCCACCAGCGCAACGACGTCGTTCGAGGTCCGGGCCGTGACGATGGCCTCGTCGACGCCGGCTGCGGCGTACCGATCCCAGGTCTCCCGCGGCGACTCCACCCAGGGGCTGCCGTTGAGCGCATCGACGCCGGTCTTGCCGCCGCCGAAGCCGAGGGCGATCCAGGCCTCGTCGAGCGACTTACCCTCCGCGGCCAGGGCGTCGTGGAAGAGGGGGAGCAGCCGCTCGAAGTCGTCGCTTTCGGCCGCCCAGCCATCGCCGATTCGCGCCGCGAGGCGAACCCCGGCGGGTGAGCCGCCGCCGATCAGCAGCCGTGGGGGCGGCACGGGAGCGGGAAAGGCATGGGCGCCCTCGAGCGGGTAGAACCGGCTCGGCCGGGTGACCGGGCCGCCGGTCCACAGCGCGCGGATGACCGCGACGGCCTCCTCCAGCCGCTGGACGCGCTCGTCGACGTCCGGGAAGTCGATGCCGTAGGCCTTGTGCTCCGCGGGTGCTCCACCGATGCCGATGCCGAGCGTGAATCGGCCGCCGCTCGCGTCCTGGAGCGTCGCCGCCATCCGCGCCACCAGCGCCGGGTGCCGGTTCATGACGTTGGTCACGAACGTGCCGATGCCGATCCGGCTCGTCGCGCCCGCCGCCGCGGCGAGGATCGTCCACTGCTCCAGGACCGGAACCGCCTTGTCGCCGCGCCCAACGAAGTGGTCCCACGACCAGAGCCCGCGGTAGCCGGCGGCCTCCAGCCGCTTCGCGCTCTCCAGCCACCACGCGGCGGTGGCGCCAACCGAGCCCAGGGAGACCCCGATCGGCAGCGAGCCTGTCAGAGCCCAGTCTCGAACAGCCGGATGTCCTCGGGCGACGTGGCGTGACCGTCGCCGCGGGTCGGGCCGAGCGCCGCGGCCGCGCCCAGCGCATCGAGATCCGCCGGGAAGCGCCCGATCAGGTCCAGCACGACCTTCTGGATCCTCTCCGCATTCTGGGCGAACACCTCCAGCACACTCTGGGCATTGACCGCCTCCGTGCCCTCGTGGACGCCGGCGTCGTAGTCCGTGATGAGTGCGATGTTCACCACGGCCATGCCGAGCTCCCGGCACAGCCACGCCTCCGGGTACTGGGTCATCGAGATGACCTCCCAGCCGGCATCGCTGAACCACTTCGACTCGGCCTTCGTGGAGAAGCGCGGGCCCTCGATGATCACGATCGTGCCGCGCTCGTGGACCTCGATGCCGTGATCGCGGATCGTCTCGATCGCGAGCTTGCGCAGGACCGGGTCGTAGATCTCGGCCGACGAGAGGTGGGTCACGATCGGGCCGTCGTAGAACGTGTCGGCCCGGTGCCTGGTCCGGTCCACGAGCTGGTCGCAGACCACGAAGTCGCCCGGCTTCACCCGGGGCTGGAGGGACCCGGCGGCACATGGCGAGATGACCGCCTTGACGCCCAGCGAGCGCATCGCCCACACGTTGGCGCGGTAGTTGATCTGGTGGGGCGGGATCGTGTGCCGGCGCCCATGCCGGGGCAGGAACGCGACGGCGCGGCCCGCCACGTCGGCCAGGAAGAAGCTGTCCGACGGCGGCCCGTACGGGGTGTCGATCTTCACCTCGCGCACGTCGTCCAGCAGGGAGTAGAACCCGGAGCCGCCGAAGACGCCGATCTCGGCCCGCTCGCCCGCTCGATCCGTCACCCCCGGATTCTAGCGGCCACCGTGGGTAGGGCTGACATCCCGGCCCCCGCCGGACGCGTTATTGCGACTGAGTCTCGATTACTGTAGGATCCCAGCGTGGTCGATGCCGAAACCATCCTGGGTGCATTCGAGGCCGCAGGCTATCGCCTGACTGACCCGCGACGGGCCCTGGCTCGGCTCGTTGCAAGCCAGGACGGCCACTTCAGCGCGGACGAGCTCCTCACCGAATCGCGGCGCGCCCGCCTCGGCGTCACCCGGGCCACGATCTTCCGCTCGCTGGACGTTCTGGCGGAGCTCGGCGTGGTGGAGCGCCTGGACCTCCCGTCCGGCGAGCACGCCTTCGTTGCCTGTGAGCCCGTCCATCACCACCACATCGTGTGCTCGTCGTGCGGGCGATCCACCGGCGTGCCCGATCACGGCCTCGAGGGCGTCGCCGAATCCATCGGCCGCGCAACCGGCTACCGGATCGATACCCACCGGCTGGAGCTGTTCGGGCTGTGTCCGGAATGCCAACAGGGGAAGCGCGAGCCGTGAGGGCAAGAAGCGCGCCCGCGAGCGTCGCCTCGCTCCTGGCGGTCACGCTCGCCGTGGTCGTGATCGGCTGCGGTCCCCCCGGCAGCGCATCACCGGGTGTGGGCGGCCGGCTGGCGGTGGTGACGACCAGCACGGTGTTCGGCGACCTGATCTCGAACGTCGGCGGGGAGCACGTGGCCGTCACCAGCCTCGTGCCGAGGCACGCCGACGTCCACACTTTCGAGCCGAAGCCCGCGGACCTGCGGAAAGTGACCGGAGCGCGACTGGTCCTGATGAACGGCCTCGGGCTGGACGACTGGCTGCGCGAGACCATCGCCAACGCGGCTGCCGACGGCACGCCCGTGATCGAGCTTGCCGTCGATCTCCCGGGCGCGGAGCTGCTGCCGGGCGAGGACCCGGGCACCCAGAATCCGCATCTCTGGATGTCCGTGCGGTACGCGATCCGCTACGTGGACCGGATCGAGGCCGCGCTGGCCACGGCAGATCCCGCCAACGCCGCCGCGTACGGTGAGCAGGCGGACCTCTATCGATTGCGCCTGGAGGCGCTCGAAACCCGCGTGATCGCACGCATCGCGACCATCCCGCAAGCGGACCGGAAGCTCGTCACGTTTCACGACGCCTTCCCGTACTTCGCCCGGGAGTACGGACTGGAGGTCGTCGGCGTTGCGGTGGATGCCCCCGGCCAGGACCCCAGCGCCGGAGAAATCGCTGCGCTGATCGAGGCGATCCGGGCGTCGGGCGTGAAGGCCATCTTCAGCGAGGCCCAGTTCCCGACCCGGTTGGTCGATCAGCTGGCCGCCGAAACCGGCGCGACCGTCGTCGCGGAGCTGTACGACGACTCGCTCGGCGACCCCCCGATCTCGAGCTACGAGGCCATGATCGAATGGGACGTCGAT